>OLSX01000058.1_pt1 | contig 88221 bp, 61 predicted proteins | sample 1673141 | NCBI WGS metagenome assembly OLSX01 (sample SAMEA3136759, study PRJEB25190) | human gut metagenome | biome: human gut; feature: human-associated habitat; material: faeces | place: Austria | collected 2013 | reverse complement strand
GGAGCCGCATGGCCGTGCTCAACGTGGCCAACTCCGGCTACTTCAGCTCCGACCGTTCCATCGAGGATTATTTGGAGCGCATCTGGCACACCGGTCCGCTCGCCTGACGGCGTGCGCAGAAAATCAAAAAATGTACTCACAACGACAGGGGAACAGCCTTCGGGTTGTTCCCCTGTCGCTATATACGCCCGCAAAACGGCTTACAATTCGCCATACTGTGCAATGCTTGGGGGTTGCGGGTGCGAAGCGGAACGCCTTGGCAAGCCCGTAGACAGGGCGTATGCGGGTGACCTATGAGAATTGCGCAGACAATGATCATGCGCAGGCAACAATAAAGCCGCACACCGAAGAAGTGGGTGTGCGGCCGGTACGGGTAATGTTTGCGGACTCGCGAATCAGGCGGCTTCCGCAGCGGTTTCAGCCTCGGCGGTGCCGGTTTCGACAGGTGCCTCCTCGGCCTTGTCCAAGCCGAGATCCACCGGGGAAGAGCTGTTCTCCCACGGTTCCTCCCACGGGTCGTAATCAGGATTCTGCTGCTTGTACACATACAGACCCACGACGCCGGCGAGCAGTGCGCCGAACAGAATCGCAAAGAACTTCCAACCGTTCGAAGAATTCTTCTCCATGACGGCTCCTTTCCGAGGTGTCTTGTTGGCATGCCCATTCAAACCAACTCTGCTCACTATGATAAAACGAATTTTGTAACGATTGGGTGGAGTGTGCCGTGGCTTCGCCGAATACGGTCGGTTATTGGGCAACGCGCCCGATACCATAAATGCCATGAATTTCAAGATTCCCAGCAAAAAGGAGATCAGGTACGCTTGGGCCGCCGGCGAGCCGGTCGTCACCACGGCGATTATCGTGGCGTGCGTGGCCGTGTGGCTGGTGGAGATCGTCACCCGTTACCTTATGCCCCCCGTATTCGCCGCAATCGTGAATTGGGGCATGGTCGCTCCGGTGCTTATGGTGCAGCGCCCATGGACGTGGCTGACATCCATGTTCCTGCATGCGCCAAGCGTGCTGCATATCCTGTTCAATATGCTGGCACTGTGGTCGGTCGGTCCGATGCTGGAACGTATGCTCGGCCATTGGCGTTTTCTGGCGTTCTACCTTATTTCCGGTTTTGGCGGAGCCGCGGGCTTGATGGTATGGGCTCGCCTGACCGGCGACTGGGGGACCGCCGCGTATGGCGCTTCCGGGGCGCTGTTCGGCCTGTTTGCGGCGATGCTGGTGGTGTTCCGACGTGTGGGCGCGGATATTCGATCGATGCTGGTGTGGATGGCGGTGAACTTCGCCATGCCGTTCGTGATGGGCGGCATCGCCTGGCAGGCGCATGTGGGCGGGTTCGTGACCGGCGGCGTGCTGGCCGCGCTGTTGACGGCGGCCGTTCCGGGAACGCGGGGCCGCTCGCTGACCTGGCGCATGGGCGTATTCGGTGGTGCCGTCGTGGTGGTGTTGGTGGCCGTGGTGCTACTGTGCGCGCCGTCGCGTCTGTTGTGACAGGTTCGACTGGTGGCAGGAGCCGCTTGTCGCATATGAGGTTAGTTTCGATGCCCTGGCTGGTCTGAACGGCCGGGGCATCGCCGTATGCGCATTCGTACGGCGGTTGGAAACCACCGTCGCGTAATTACACACATGTAGTTTTCCACACCTGTGGAAAAGATTGTGGATAACCTGTGGGTAACTTGTGGGTAAGTGTGCTTTGGGTGTGGGTAACTGGTGGCCGGATAGTGGATAAGTGGTGGATAACATGTGGATAACTCGGTGTGGAAGTACAGAAAAGGCCTGAAACATAACGCTTCAGGCCTTTGTGGATAATGTGGATAACATCTATCCGACAATCATCGCCACCACATTGTCATAAGGAAGCCGATCATGATGATGACGAAACCAACAGCCAGATTCCACACGCCGATGGCCGGAATCGGGAACTTGCCGGTCAGGTAATAGGCGACGACCCAGATCAGGCCGATCACCATCAGCACACAGAACAGGGGGACGAACCAGCGCGGATTCGACTTGGTGCCCTTAATGGACTCTTCCACGCGCTTGGTGCTTTCCGCCTGACGAGCCATCATGCGCTGCATCTGCGGGGTCATCATGTTCTTATCCGCAGTGGCGTTCAGCACGGCCTCGACCTGATCCATATCGACACTGTAATCGTCTTCGGAAGCTCTATCCGTATCGTCATCGGCAGCGTCGTCGATGAGATCGGTCTGGTCGGTTGCGGACTGCAGGTCCTTCTGCTCCTCCGCACCGTTTGCTTGCAGTTCTTCGTCAGCCATCAGTATTTGCTCCATTCAAGTAGGCTAGAAGTTATCATAGTGGCTACACTCGAAAGCAGCGAATAAGGCTTGCCCTATATCTCAAAAGATGTATGCGCAGCATCCGTATTGCCGTCGAAAGGTCGTGTATGAGCAGGCACAGCACTAAACACGGTGTCAGGCGCTCCATGGTGGGCAGCGTCGCAGTGCTGGTCGTCGTGGCAATCACCGGCTACCTGTTCGTCACCAATCTACGCGTGAACCAAACCAGCACCGTCTCGTCCGACACGGCCGGATTGGTCGAACAACGCGTCAAACAGGTCAACACCCTGCAAAAAGAAGTGAACGCGCTCAGCAACGACGTGAACACCATGACCAAACTATCGACCAACGACAACGAGCCCAACAACAAAGACGACGGCGGAGACTCCAGCACCGTGATGCCGGCCGTGGAAGGCCCCGGCGTAACGGTCACCCTGGATGATTCGCCGATGTGGAAACAGGCGGTGGACTCATCCGGGTCGTCGGCGGACATCGACAAATACGTGATCCACCAGCAAGACATCGAAGCCGTGATCAACGCCCTATGGGAAGGCGGCGCCGAATACATGAAGGTCATGGACCAGCGCGTGCTGTTCAACTCGGCGGTCATGTGCTCAGGCAACGTCATCTCACTGCACGGCAAAAAATACTCGCCGCCATTCACCATTTCCGCCATCGGCAATCCGGACGATCTCATCCAGGCTCTGGACGCTTCGCCTACCATTAAGATCTACAAGCAATACGTGAGTGCCTTCGGTCTTGGATGGAAGGTCGACCGGAAGAAGAACCTGCATTTCGATCAGTGCGCCAAGCTGCTGCAGCCATTGAAATACGCGAAGGCGGTAGGCGGCAGCCAGGAATCGGAATCGACGGACACCAACACGGCAAAGGGAGACGACGACCAGTGAAGCATGGAGCACAGCCGCAAGCACAACGCCGACCCGGCATTATGCGCCAGCTTATGGGCATAATAGCGGAAATACTCATCACCCTGGCCGTGATATGCGCCCTATACATCGCATGGCAGATGTGGTGGACCGGCGTGCAGGCGGAACGCGTGCAGGCGCAGACCCGCGAACAGACCAGCTGGTCCGACCCGGCTTCGGCAGCCAACGCGAAAATCGCCCAGGCACAGCAGGGAGACGCCCCCGTACAGCCGGAAAGCGCCAACTACGGCGATCTGGTGGCGCAAATCTACATTCCACGCTTCGGCCAGAACTGGGAACGCAATATCGTAGAAGGCACCGACGCCGCACAACTGGCCCGGCACGGACTCGGCCACTACACGGACACGCAGATGCCCGGGCAGGTAGGCAACTTTGCCGTGGCAGGGCACCGCAATGGCTACGGCCAGCCGCTGGGAGACGTGGACAAGCTCCAGACCGGCGACCCGATCATCGTGCGCTCGCAGGATTACTGGTACGTATACACCTACACCAAATACAAAATCGTGTCGCCCAAAGACACCGAAGTCATCGCCGCGAACCCCGAAAACCCGGGAGCCGCCGCAACAACACGCATGATCACCCTGACCACATGCGAACCCAAATACAGCACGCCGACCAGCCGATGGATCGTATGGGGCGAACTGAAATACTGGGCGAAAGTAGCCGACGGCATGCCACAGGAACTCGCCACCACCGGCAACGACGGCAACGTGAAATTCGCCGCCAACTCCACCGCATACCTCTCCCCGGCAGCCAAAATGGGCTCCCTCGCCCCCTACGTGCGCGGAGCGCTCCTCGCCTGGCTCATCTTCTTCATCGCGGCCGCAGTGGCCTGGCAGTGGCCGGCGATACGCGCCATCAGGCAAGGTGAGCGCCCGCAGCCCGACGCGAGCATCTACGGCACGCTGATGCGACTCCAACCGGGCGTGCTGCCCATCCGAATCCTACTGACGGCACTGTTGCTGTTCGCCGTCGCGGCATCACTGTTCGAATGGGGCTTCCCCTGGGCAGCGTCCCACATACCCATCATGCAGCAAATGAGCAACTACGTCGCATTGAACTAGTCGGCACACCGCCCGCACACACGCACACCAGCCGCCAAACCAAGCTTCCCAAAGGAGACACCATGACCGATTCGGCACGCATCCTCGTGATCGACAACTACGATTCCTTCGTCTACACCATCGTCGGCTACCTCAAGACGCTCGGCGCCACCGTAGACGTGGTACGCAACGACGCCATCGACCCCAGCGACGAAACCGTGACCGCAGACTACGACGGCGTACTGATCAGCCCTGGGCCGGGCGCACCCGCCGAATCCGGCGCCAGCGAAGACATGATCCGCTTATGCGCCAAACAGAACAAGCCGATGTTCGGGGTCTGCCTCGGCCTGCAGGCGCTCGCAGAGGTGTATGGATGCACCGTCAGCCATGCGCCGACGATCATGCACGGCAAAACCAGCCCGGTAGAGCATGTGGACGATGAGATCTTCGCGGGCATCGCCAATCCGATGACCGCCACGCGCTACCATTCGCTGGCCGTGGAACCGGACTCCGTGCCGGACACGCTGGAAGTGACCGCATGGACGCAAGGTGACCATATCGTGCAAGGCATTCGCGTGAAGAACAAGCCGATGTACGCCGTGCAATTCCACCCCGAATCGGTGATGACCGAAGGTGGGTACCGTCTGCTGGCGAACTGGCTGGCCGTGTGCGGGCAGACCACTGCAGTGGCCAATGCCGCAGGGCTTAAGCCGCGCGTCAACAAATAACGCCGATACGGCACCTATACGGCGCCATAGCACGCCGATATGAGTGATGCCGCCTGTTCCTCTATGAAAACAGGCGGCATCACTCATACCGGCTTTTTGCGATTCTACATTGCAGCGATTGGAATCAGCTGTTGGAATTGCTGCCGGTATTGCCGTTCGTAGTACCCGGGGTCGTGCCGCCGCCAGTGCTGCTCGACTTCGTGGTCAACGTGATGGTGGCGCCCTTATCGGCCTCACCGGAAGTCGGATTCTGGCCGATCACCTGATCGGTCTCATCGGTAGACCCCTGCTGCTTCACCGTGAACCCCAGCGATTCCAAGATCTGCTTGGCGCTGGAGAACGTCTGCCTGGTGACATCGGGAACCGTGACCTTCGGCGTGGGCTCCTTGCCCTTGGAAATCGTGATGGTGATCGTGGAACGTTGCGCCACCGACGTGCCGGAATTAGGATTCACGCTGATCACCATGTTCTCGGCCACCGAATCGGAATATGCCTCTTCGGTGATCACACTGAACTGAAGGCTCTGCAAGGACTTGATGACGGCATCCTTGGTCTGGCCGGCCAAGCCGTCCGGCACCTTGGTCATGCCTGAGGAGACGAACAGCAGAATCGACGTGCCCTTGGGCTGCGACGTGCCGGCGGCGGGATCGGTGCGAGTCACCTTGTCCTTGTCCACTGTGGCGCTGTCTTCGGAGTTCACACTGGTCTGCACCTTGAACCCATACGATTCGAGCCTATTGCGCGCCTCACTTTGGCTTAGTCCCTTCACATCGGGAATCTGGGCGTTCTGCGGGCCCGCGGAGAACCACACCTTGATCAGGGAACCCTTCTTGGCCTTGGCGCCACCGGCCGGATTCTGCTTGGTGAACGTGCCGGCAGGCTCGGTGGAATCGTTGTCGGTCATGGCCTTGAACTCGAATCCGGCGGCTTCTATGGCGGCCTCCGCGCGATCCTTGGTCATGGACGAGGTGATGGTCGGTACGGTGACCATCTGCTCCGTTTTCGACTTGCCTGGATTCAGCAGGAACCACGCGCCGGCAATCGCGCACAGCAGCACGATCACGCCGATCACCGAACCGATGATGATCTGCTTCTTGCGCTTGGCCTTAGCCGCCTGGGCGCGTTGCGCCGCACGGGTCTGCGCCAGCGTATTCGACGGCGAAACCTGCTGGAACTGGCCTGTCACCGGATTGAACGCCTGGGTTGCGGTCCCGCTTTCCCCCTGGTTTAAGGCAACGGTGGCAGCATCCTGTTCGGCCTGCTTGCGCGCCTTCATATTGGTCAGATCGGTGAGTGGGTTGAACGCGGCCGCAACCGGTTCGCCGCCGTTCATAAAGGTGAGGATGTCCTGCTTGAACTCGGTGGCCGTGGCATAGCGGTTCTGACGATCCTTGGCCATGGCCTTGGCGCAGATCGAATCCCACATCTTCGGCAGTCCGGGCACCACCGCGGAAGGCGGGGTCGCCACTTCGGACACATGCTGGTATGCGATAGCCACCGCCGAATCGCCGGTGAACGGCGGCTTGCCGGTCAGCATCTCATACAGCACGCAACCGGCGGAATACAGGTCGGAACGCATATCCACGGTCTCGCCGCGCGCCTGCTCGGGGGAGAGGTACTGCGCGGTGCCGACCACGCCCTGAGACTGGGTCATGGTGGCAACGGAGTCGTCCAATGCGCGGGCGATGCCGAAATCCATCACCTTCACGGCACCCTGATCGGAGATCATGATGTTCGCCGGCTTGATGTCACGATGGATCACGCCCATGCGATGCGAATACTCCAACGCGCTGAGCATGCCCAGCATCACCTGTGCGGCGTCGCGTTGCGACAACGGCCCGTTCACACGGATGATGTCACGCAGGGTCTGACCCTTCACATACTCCATCACCAGATACGGCAGGCGTTCGGACTGGCCGTTCTCGTCGGTGACCATCTCCTCGCCGGAATCGTAGATGTTCACGATATTCGCGTTGTTCATCTGGGCGACGGAATGCGCTTCACGGCGGAAGCGGGTCAGGAAGATCTCATCGTTCGCCAGATCGGCGCGCATAATCTTAATGGCGATTGTGCGGCCGAGACGGGTGTCAAGGCCGACGTGCACTTCGGCCATGCCGCCGCGCCCGATGAGCTGGCCTATCTGATAGCGACCGTTGGCCAGAGAAGAGGGCATGTTCATTGCTGCTCCTTCCAAAGATTATGTTTAGCGGGGGCGGAAGTGATGATGGATGGCAGATGCGGCGTGCTGGAAATCCTGCGCGGCATGCGCCCCGAGACGATGGTCGCCTCGTTGAGCTCGGTCTGCTGGTCGAGCAGTCGGCGTTCGATGCGGGCCAGGGTGCGGGAGACTACCAGCGCATCGGCAGGGCGGTCACGCGGATCCTTGGAAAGCATCGACATGATGAACTCACGCAACTGGAAATCCACGGCATCGGGCAACGGCGGCACTGTGTCGTTGACGTGCGCCGCGGCGATATCGACAGGCGTGGCACCGGTGAATGGGCGATGCCCGGCGATTCCCTCGTAGGCGACGACGCCCAGCGAGTAGATGTCGGACTGCAGTGTCGCCTGCTCGCCCTGCGCCTGCTCGGGCGAGATGTATTGCGCGGTGCCGACCACCATGCCGTCCTGAGTGATCTGCTCCTGATTGGTGGAATAGCTCACTCCGAAATCCGTGATTTTGACATCGCCATTGCTGCCGACCATGATGTTCGCCGGCTTGACGTCACGGTGCACCACACCATGGCTGTGCGCCACGAACAATCCTCGGGCCGTCTGGATAAGGATCGGCAGCAGCTGCAACGGATCCATACCGCCCGGATACTCGTGGTACAGATCAGCCAGCGACTTCGACGGCACATATTCCATAATGAGGAAGCCGATGCCGTCATGCTCGTAGTATTCAAACAGCGCGGCGATATTCGGATGCGCAAGATTGGCGGAATTATGCGCTTCCGCACGCAGACGGCGCAGTTTGGCCTCGGCGTTGGTGATGTCGGAACGCAACGCCTTGATGGCCACCGGGCGGTTCAGCTGGATATCCCAGCCCTTCCATACTTCGCCCATACCGCCTTGCGCGAGTCGTGCATCGAGACGGTATCGGCCGTGAATGAGTCGTCCTTCAACGAGTTTCATTGCTGCATCGCCTCCTGAATCATGGAACGGAAAATCGGGCCGGCCGCGTCAACACCATACCCGGTGGTGTTATGCACCACTACGGCTACGGCGATCTTCGGATCATCAGCCGGGGCGAAGCCCATCACCCAGCCGTCGATGGCATTGTTCGCAACACCGATCTGCGCCGTACCGGTTTTCGCGGCTACGCTGACGCCGCTGGGAGCCAACGACGGCGAATCCTTCGTAACCACCGATTTCATCATGGTGGTGAGCTTGCTAGCGGTATCGGAACTGAACGCGGTGCTCATCACCGAGGATTTGGTTTCGCTCAGCACGGAAAGATCATTGGCGCGTACGCGATCCACCAGCGTGGGGTGCATAAGCTTGCCGCCGTTGGCGATGGCCGAGGCGATCATCACGTTCTGCAACGGCGTTTCGGTCACATCGCCCTGCCCGATGGATGCCAGAGCAAGCTTGTCTTCGGTCATGGACGAGGGGAACACCGAAGCGGTGGCCTTCATCGGCGAGCCGGTCGACGACGTGCCGTCGACCACAACCGAACTGCCGAAACCAAGCTTGGTGGCCTGTTTGGCGATCGCCTCCTGACCGAGGCTTACGCCCAGCTGGGCGAACGCCGTGTTGGAAGAGTAGGCGAGAGCATCCTCGAGACTGATCTTGCCATTGGAACCGTTGGCCTGCCATTCCACGTTGGTCAGCTGTGTGACGGTACCGGGCAGCGTGTAGCTGGCACCGGCCGGAATCTGCGTGTTCGTATCGTATTTGCCGCTTTCCAACGCCGCGGCGGCCACCACGGTTTTGAACGTCGAGCCGGGTGGGAACAGCTGGCTGGTCACATTGTTCACCATGGGGCTGGACGCGGATTGCGTCAGCCGGGCATAGTTTTCGTTCAACGTCTTGTTGTTGTGCGAGGTCAGCTCGTTCGGATCATAGCTGGGCGTCGACGCCATGGCCAGAATGCGGCCGGTCTTGACCTCCATGGCCACTGCGGCGCCGGACTGGGAGCCTAGTGCTTGGTAGGCTGCGTTCTGCAGCTTCGAATCGATGGAGGTTTCGATGGTGGCGCCCTTCGCCTCCGAACCGGTGAGCACCGATTTGATGCGCTGCCAGAACAGCGAATCGGATTCTCCCGACAGCAGCGAATTACGCGACGCCTCAATGCCACGGTCGGCACGCTGGCTGATGGAGAAGTAGCCGGTCACGGGCGCATACAACGGTCCGTTCGGGTAGGAGCGCTGGAATTTGAACGCATCGTTCGTCGCATCGGATTTGGCCATGATGGTGCCGTCGGACGTGAGAATGAACCCACGTTGGGTACCGTACTCGTGGTACAGCGCACGCACGTTGCGCGGGTCGGCATTCAGCTCGTTGGCTCGGATCGCGGTAATAATCGACGAGGAAAGCCCCAGAATGGTGAACAATACGATTACCGCGACGAACAATTGGCGCAGCATCTTGTTCATGATTGCGCACCTCCCTTTGCCCTGCGAGCGGTTTTGGATGCGCGTTCGGCTTCCCGTTCCTTCAATTCACGATCGCGCAGCGCGGCAAGCGCCTCATGCTGGAACGTTTCGGAAAGCGTCTCGGGAGCGGGCTTGTTCGCGGCGTTCGAAATGATAATCAGCAGTGTCGCCAACAGGTAGTTGGCGACCATGGACGAGCCACCTGCCGCCATATACGGCAGCGTAAGGCCGGTCAGCGGAATCACCAGCGTAATGCCGCCGACCACGGTGAACACCTGGAACGCCATGGTGAACACCAGGCCGGAGGACAGCAGCTTGCCGAAACCATCCTTGACCTTCATGGCGGTGATGAATCCCGAGGCGATGATGATGATATACAGCAGCAGAATGCCGAAACAGCCGACCAGACCGAATTCCTCGCCCAACGAGGCGTAAATGTAATCGGAATTGGCGAACGGCGTAAGATACGGATGCCCCTGACCCAGGCCGGTGCCGAACAGGCCGCCGGAAGCCAGACCGAACAGGCCTGTGACAATCTGATAGGACCCGCCGACGGCACGGTTGTACAACGTGTTGTCGAACGGATGCAGCCATGCCTCTACGCGTGCGCCGACATGGCTGAACAGCGAGGACGCCGCGACCGCTCCGGCGGCGAATGCAACGCCGCCGATCACAATCCAGCTGGCACGGCCCGTCGCCACATACAGCATCGAGACGAACATGGCGAAGAACATCAGCGACGTACCCAGATCATGCTGCAGCACCAGAACGCCCATCGAGGCGATCCACACGATGATGATCGGGCCAAGATCGCGGATTCGAGGCAATTGCAGGCCAAGAATCTTCCTGCCTCCGACAGCCAGCTGGTCGCGATGGTCGAACAGGTAGGCCGCGAAGAAGAACGCAAGGAACAGCTTGGCGAATTCACCCGGCTGCAGGGAGCCGAGACCGGGGATGCGGATCCAGATGCGCGCACCGTTGATATTCTGGCCGAGCACGGGAAGCATGGGGGAAAGCAGCAACACCAGGCCGACCACCATGCTGACATAGGAGAACCTGCGCAGAATACGGTAGTCGCGCATGGCCACGATCAGTATCGAACTCAACACGATTGCCAGACAGACGAACATCAGCTGCCGTGTGGCGACCTCGGTGTCGTGCTCATGATCGATACGGGCGATCATGACCGTGCCGAGCCCGGTCAGCAGCAGTACGCAAGGTTGGATCACCTGACTCGCATACGGCAGGAAATGCAGCACCAGCCCCCAGAAAACCAGCGACAGTGTGACGACCAGGCCAAGCAGCACCGCGAAATTCGTGGGTATGGTGCTGCCGGTGCGGGCGAACAGCTGGAAAAAGGCCATGCCGCAGATAAGAAAAGAGAACAGCAGCAGTGAAAGCTGGCGAAGACGGCGCATGATCATTGCTTGTCCTCGCTCTGCTTGGAGTTGGTCGAGCCGCTATTGCCGGTAGTGCCGCTCGAATCGTTGCGCTGCGATGAATCCTTTGCACCGCCCTTCGAAGCGTCGCCGGAATCCTTGGAATCGCCGGAATTGCCGGCATCCTTGGTGCTGTGCAGCTTGTCGTTCTCGCTGCGCAAATACTTCACATGCGCCCGCGCCTCGTCGAGATTGTCGCGCGTAATGCCTTCGGTGAGTTCGTCGCGCCATGTCTGCGGAAGATCACTGGTGTTTATCGACGTGCGCTCCACCTCGTGAGACAGGCTGAACCCGAAAATATTCGTGGGAACGCCTTGGAAAATCGCCACTTTGCCGTTGGATTCGCCAACATAGTAGCGGGTTTGGCTCCACCGGTAGGTGGCATACCCTGCGCCCGCGCCGGCGAGCAGCAGCACCAGAATGGCAATGATCACGGTAATGCGCCTGTTGCGCTTATGCTTATGCGCGGTTTTGCGCTGCTGCTCCTGCTGGACCTCGATGGCTTTGGCCACCTGCGGGTCATTGGGGTCGGAAGACAACGCGCCATCGGCCTTCTGCACGATGGGAATCTCACCGGTATCAGGTGTGGATAGCGTGCTTTCCCCTTCGCGCGCCGCCGAAGGATGCGCGAGTTTCGGCTTGTCATCGTCGTCGTGATGCGCCTTACGCGCCTCGGAGGATTGCATCAGCGCCGCGGCACGCTGCGCGGGGGATCCTTCGTCGCGCAAGGCCGGAGCCGCAGCCACCGGTTCGTTGACGATATCCGCAATGGGTTCGAGACTGGAGCTCGCCGCGCCGCCGACAAGCGGGGTCTGATGCGGCAGGTCGAACGCATGCACGTCAAGAGCCAGGGTCGCATCCGCAATCACAGCCGTGACGTTATCGGTGCTTCCCGCACGCAACGCCATGCTCACCAAATGCTGCGCGCATTCGGTGAGATTCGACATGGACAACAAAGCGTCGGCAATGGTGGAATTCTCCAGCACGCCGCATAAGCCATCCGAGCACAACAGCCAACGATCGGCAGGATGCGCCTTCAGCACGGCGATATCGGGATGCGGGTCGATATCGAAATCGCCGAGCACACGCATCACCACATTGCGCTGCGGATGGTTCTTCGCCTCCTGCTCGGTGATGCGGCCGGTATTAATCAGATGCTGGACATAACTATGATCCTGGGACACCTGGCAGAGTGCGCCGTCACGCAGCAGATACGCGCGGGAGTCGCCGATATGGGAGAGCACCCAGTAATCGTCCACCAGAGCGACGGCGGTCACCGTCGTACCCATGCCGGAAAGCTTGCGCTCATGCCTCGCCTTGCCGACAATGGCGTCATGCGCCGCCATGACGGAGGTCTCCATCATCGAGGCGATCGCGGCGACATCCTGCTCGCGATCCTCACGCTCGATATGCGCCAGCGACCGGATGGCGATAGTGGATGCCGTATCGCCTCCGGCATGGCCACCCATACCGTCGCAGATGGCCACAAGATGCTCTCCGGCAAAAGAGGAATCCTGATTGTTCGCACGCACCGTGCCAACGTCGGACACGGTAGTGGAATATAGGAACAGTTGGCTCGTCGCAGCGGGGGAAGCCTGCTGCAATGGCAGGGTCTGCTGGGTGTCGTCAGTCATGCGCGTATCACCTCAGCTCGAAGGTCGTAGCACCGATGCGTACCGGCATGCGTGGCGGAAGAATCGTCGGAACGTTAAGACGCTGATCGTTGACGATAGTGCCATTGGTCGAACCGAGATCCTCGATGACCCACTGCCCGGATGCCGCATCAGGGTATATGCGGGCATGGCGCGAGGAAACGAATTCATCGTCCAACACCACGGTATTCGACGCGGAACGCCCCATGGTGATCGCCTCGCCGTTGAGAGGAATGGACGAGCCGGCCAACGGCCCGTCGATAATCACCAGCAGTGTGGGTTCGTTGCCGGAAACCGTTGGGCGCGGTGAGGAGACATTCGACCGTTGCGGTTCCGCCATGGCATTGGCTGTGGCGGAAGACGCCTGATGGGCGCGACGTTTCCGGCGCTGGCGCGAACGGGATGGGCGCGGGCTGAACGATTCGATGTCCTTGCGCAGGGACCGCACGGCAAGCCATGCGAACACCCATAACAGGATCAGAAAACCATATTTCAGCAGCGCAAACGTAAGTTCAGTCATACTAAGGCCTTGACGTCAGCGGCATCACTCCTGTTCCTGAGACGAAGCCCAGTAGAGGATGCGGGTACGGCCAATGGTGATGGTGTTGCCGTCCAGCAATGTGGCGGCGGGAACCTGATGGCCTTCGACATACGTTCCGTTGGTGGAACCCAGATCGCGGGCGATCACACCGTTGGGCGTGACGTCGATTTCCAAATGCTTGCGGGAAATGCCCGGGTCGTCGATAACGATGTCGCAGCCGGAGCCACGACCCAGAATCGTCTTCTCCTTAGTGAGCAGATACTGGCTGCCATTGATCTCCAGCAGCGGGCAATCCTGGCTCTGCTCGTCAGTGGTGACGGGAACGGCGTTGCCCTGCACGGATGCTGCGGTGAGCTTGAAACTTCCCTTGGCGAGATCGAGATCCTCCTCGAAAATCACCACAACAGGACCCACGAATGCATAATGCTGGCTGCGCGCATAATTGGTGAGGTTATCGGCAAGCTCATCTGCGAGCGTTTCGCTGCCCCACTGTTCGATATGGTCGAAGTCGGGTGTACTCAGCTTAAAGCGATACTCATTCGGGGCGACTGTACGGTCGCGGCCCACGGGCATGGCCTCGTTGTCAATCTCACGTTCCAGTGCGCTGGATAGGTCCACAGGTTGCAGGTCTTTGGAGCCGAACTTCGAGAACACTCCATTCACTGCGCCTTCCACGCTTTTCTCAAAACGGTCGAGAACGCTCATAGTCATCCCTTTCTATATCTTTCACCAGTGTACGCAATGGGCGCAACAGGTGCTAATCAATACGTTGAGGAATTGTGATTTTTTGCCGATGATTCGGTGGATTCCATGCTTGAAACGTTGCAGGCAGTCCGGGGATAGGGGAAGAACAGGCAGTCGTGGCCAACCTGGCGAAAAGAGCGGAAAATAGCCGTTTCTCTTCGGAAAATGCGGGTGTTTCGCACGATAGGAGAGACCTGATAGGTAAGGTGGGGGTTATGAATGAGCAAGCGATTGACGAATACCCCCGTTTGAAGGCCCGAACCCTGCGTTTCACCTGCGGCGCCCCGCGTTCCGCGCAGGCGATAGGCGACGGTACGCGCGCCCTGTTCCTCCGTTCGGATGGGCCGGAAGACACCGTAACCAGCCTATGGATGAGCTGGTTTGACGATGCGGGTCAGCATCACGAGACGCTGATCGCCGACCCGCGTGTGCTGCTGGGCTCCAACGCGGACAGCGAGAACGTGCCAGCCGAGGAACGCGCCCGCAGGGAGCGTGCGCGTGAAGGCGGCTCCGGCATCGTCAGCTATTCGGTGGACGAGACGGGTTCACGCGTGGTGTTCACGCTGAACGGCCGCCTGTTCCTGGCTGAACTGGGCAATGTATGTAGCGCGGATAGCGCAGACAATGCGGGCGACGGCAAAGCCTCGGTGCGCGAACTGTGCGCCGGGCGTCTGAGCGTCGAAGCCGGCACCGCACCCGTGCTCAACCCACGCATCAGCCCAGACGGCGAGCACGTGCTCTACACCACCGGCGAACGACTGCAACTGGTAAGCATCCGCGAATGGAAGGATGCCGACAACGGCGAAGCCGACGGCAACGTCACCCTGCTGACCGCCAGCGTCGAAGCGGACGATGACGATGACAACGACGATACCGTATTGTCCGATTCGGCCGAATCGGACAACCAGGGTGCGCAAACCGGCACGCACGAAGTCGCCAACACCTGGAAAGTCGGACTCGCCGAATTCGTAGCCGGAGAGGAAATGGACCGATACGACGGCTTCTGGTGGGGGCCGGATTCGCGCCAGATCATCGTCGAATCCTTCGACACCGCGCCCGAACCGATGTGGTACATCAGCGACCCCGCCAACCCAGGCAATCCAGCATCCGGACGCCGCTACCCGCGCGCACTGACCGCCAACGCCGACGTACACCTCGACCTGCTGCGGCTCGACTTCGACGATCAGGGCCGTCACTCCATCGTCGCATTCCACGAAATCGAATGGGACCGCGAAGCCTACGAGTACGTGGCGCGCGTGGTATGGCAGAAGAACCGCTGTCCGCTGCTGCTCGTGCAAAACAGGCGCCAGAACCACGATCAGGTACTTGCCGTAGACGACAACGGCGCAACCTACCTGCTGGAAGAACATGCGAACGGCCAGTGGATCGACATCGTCGACGGACTGCCCGCACTCACCGACGACGGGCGACTCGTATGCGCGCTGAACGACATGGAAGCGAACACGAACCGACTGACCGTGGACGGCAAAGCCTTCACCCCGGTCGGATGGAACGTGCGCAGCGTGCTGGATGTGACCGATGGCGACGTGCTGTGCGTGGTGCAGCGTGATCCGGAGCTCGCGCCCGACGTGCCGAAAGCATGGCAGGAGACTGCGGAACTGCATGACGCCCGATGCCATGATGTGGTCAGCATCGACTACAACGGCAACGTGCAACCCCTGGTGGGCGAACCCGGCGTATGGACCGCGTCGCGCGGCATGCGCGGCGAAGTGGTCAGCGGCGGCATGATGGGCACGAATGCGACCACCATGATCCACGTGGCGCACCTGCCCGCAGTCCAAATGTCCGATTCTGGAGAATCGGACATTTGGACATCCCCCCAAGACTCCCAGATGTCCGATTCTCCCGAAAAGGACATCCCTACGCCATCCAATGTTGCTCAGATGACCGATTCGGCCGAATCGGACACCAGTGGTGCCTCCGATTCAGCACGCATGACCGATTCTGGAGAATCGGACATCCAGACGGGTGCAGAACAGGTACGGATGACCGATTCGGCCGAATCGGACACTCGGGATGTGGCGGCAGTGATCACCAGCAACGCCGCCGACCCAGGGTTCCTCCCCAACACCAGCTTCGCCACCCTGCCTGGCGAGCATCATCTGCTTGCCGCCATCACCATGCCAAGCGAAGCCAGCCCCTACGCGCATGCAGCCACCCTGCCCGTTCTGGTCAAACCGTATGGCGGCCCCGGCTTCCAGCAGGTCGTGTTCCGTTCATCCTTCTACTGGGACGCACAATGGTGGGCCGATCAAGGCTATATCGTATTGACTGCGGACGGTCGCGGCACCACCGGTCGAGGCCCCAAGTGGGATCGTGAGATGTTCGAGGATATGAAGGGCGTCTCGCTCGCCGACCAGATCGAAGCGGTGAAGGCGCTGCCGCAGCTGGATTGGGAGAACGGCCCCAAGCCCGACCTTGACAAGGTGGCGATTATCGGCTGGAGCTTCGGCGGATTCCTCTCCGCGCTCGCGGTCCTCGACGCGCCCAACGTGTTCCATGCCGCCTGCGCCGGCGCCCCGCCCACCGACTGGACTCTGTACGATACCCACTACACGGAACGCTACCTGGGGCTCGATCCGGCCGTCTACGAACGCAACTCCATCATCGCCGACGCGCCGCGCCTCACCCGCCCGCTCATGCTTATCCACGGTTTTGCGGACGATAACGTCACCATCGCACACAGCCTGCGGTTGAGTCAGGCGCTGATGGCGGTCGGTCGTGAGCACACGTTCCTGCCGCTCACCGGCATCACGCATATGACCAACGACGAAACCGTGGCGGAGAACCTGCTGTTGCTGCAACGCGATTTTCTACGCAAGGCGCTCGCTGACTGATTCGCCGAATGGCTGCGGGCTGGCTGTGGGCTGGTTTATGAATCGGACTGGTGAACCGGATTGCAGGCCGGCCTGCTGGCTGAGTGCGAGTCGGCCTGCGACTGATGGGAGACGATTATGGAAGTGACCCTGCTCAAGGAGAACGATTACGCCGAAACCATGGCGAATACCGTCAAGCCGGCGCTTAAGGCATGTCTGACCGAAGGGCGTTTCGATCCCTCGCCTGCTGAACGCGGCGCGGGGATCAGGCCGTTGGGTGGGACCTTGCACTATCTCGCCTATGATGCCGCAAAGTTCGACGCGGAAAACAATCAGGGCGCTTCCGCCGGATTCCGCGGTTGCATCGTGTTGAGCCACGGGTTCACCGAGTTCGCCGAAAAATACGATGAAATGGTCTGGTATTTCCTGCTCGCCGGGTATTCGGTGTGCGCGATCGATCATCGTGGGCATGGCGCCTCCGCGCGCGACACGGATGACCGGTGCAACGTGTGGATCGACGATTGGCGTAGGTATGCGGCCGATCTTGCGGGATTCGCCGAAACCGTGGGGCAGGAATACGCGAACGGCCAGCCGCTGTACCTGTACTGCCATTCGATGGGCGGCGGCATCGGCGCTGCGGTGCTCGAACAGCATCCCGCTTTGTTCGACAAGGCGGTGCTTTCTTCGCCGATGATCGCCCCGCAGACCGGCATGCCGCTGTGGCTGGCCCGGCCGCTGGTCGGTGCGCTATGCGGCTTGGGGTTAGGGCGCAGGCCTGTATTCGGCAAGAAGGATTTCGATCCGTCCGCGCTTCTTGATCTTGATGAAAACCCGGGTGCCAGCGAGCCGCGTGAACGCTATTTCCACCGGTTGCGGTGCAACAATGTGGCGTACCAGACCTATAAGCCCGCATTCCAGTGGGTGCGTCAGGCGTTGAAGCTCAGTCGTGCCATACTTGCGCCAAATGCGTGCGGCAGTATCGAAACGCCGATCCTGCTGTTTCAATCCGGGCGTGACGTGTGGGTGCTCAACGAGCCGCAGGACAGGTTCGTCGAGCGTGTGCGCGCGGGTGGAAGCCCGATCGAAAAAGTCCGGTACGACGATTCGCTTCATGAGATCTTCTCCATGCCGAACGCGATACTCGGACCTTACGTTGAGCGGATTCTTGATTTTTTCGATACTCCGGCGCCAAGCCTGTAGCAGGGATTGGGGCAGTCTCGGCGGGCCTGTGAGATCGGTGATGACGGGGCTTACATCGTAGTCTCCTCGGATCCTTCCCAAGGCAAGGATTCGTTCAAGGTGATCGCCACGCAGAAGGATCTGCTCGACTATCCGGCATGCAGCTACGCCGATAACATCTTCGGCGGTGCGGTCTGGGACATGACCGCATTCAATGGGAAACTGTACATTTCCGTTGTCACCGGCCGCGCGGGCACCAAGCAGTCGTTCGCGCTGTTCCGCGGCGAGCAGGCCAACGACGGCAGCTGGAAGTACACGCCGCTGGTAGGCAGCCCGAAGGACGGCGCACGCTACGACTATGGTTTTGGTGCCACCCGTTCCGGTGCGGCCAATCTGGTGGTGTATAAGAACCATCTGTATATCGGAGGTTATAACGATCCGATGGTGGCTTTGCCGGATGCGCTCAACGGCAAGTTCGAAAGCCTGTACAACGACATGGCCAACCCGGTCAACCTGTGGCGTATGGATGCGGACGAGAACTTCGAACTCGTGGCAGGCGAAGATAACAATAAGTACTTCGGCAATCCGATCGGCACCATCGACGGTGAGACCATGCGGGCCGGTCTTGCCCCGGAAAGCGATACGAGCCGCCACCTCAACCAGTACGTATGGCGTATGCAGTCGTATGACGGCAAGATGTATGCCGGCACCTTCGACATCAGCGACCTGTCCTACCCGGTGACCCAATTCGCCAACGGTGACATCCTCCACCGCACTCCGGAGCAGTGGAAGAAGCAGATCGAATACATCAAGAAGTTCCTTGAGGAGATCAAGGGCGACGGTTCCTCACCCGCGAACGCCTCTGCGGATGCCAAGGCCGGCATTGCCACGCAAAGCGCCGAATCCGACGCCTCCAATGGCGAGATCGCCAAGCTGGAGCGGATGGAATCCCTGATGGGCTCCATGCAGGAGGATCTGAACGCCAAGCAGACCGACGCGAATGCCGATGGCATCGCCACGCTCTCCGCAGACAGCTATACGCTCGAAGACCGCATCCGATTCCAGACCATGCTTGAGGAACTGCTCAAGATCTACGAGTCCATCAAGCCCATGCTGCCGGATTCCGTCACCAGCGAGCTTGACAAATGGCTCAACCAGGAGAACGTCGACAACTTCGGCTACTTCGTGAACGTGTGCAAATACCTGCGTTCCGCAACGTCCGACAAGCGCGGCTGCGACCTGGTCGTCACCGCTGACGGCGTGAACTTCCAGACCATCACCCGTAACGGTTTCGGCGATAACAACAACCATGGTCTGCGCGTCTTTGCCGTGACCGATTCCGGGTTGAGCGTCGGCACCGCCAATCCGTACCACGGCACGCAGATCTGGAATCTGAACGACGGTACGACGGTGACTAGCGCCACGCTGAGCGCCGGCAATGCGTTCACCTACGATAAGTACGATGCTGCGGCCAAGCGGCAGAATAGCGCCGGTCTGAACGTCGGCATCAACTTCAACGGCAACACCGTAAGCGATGTGCAATATGACTACGCGTCGCTCACCGCAGGCAAGGATTACGTTGTGAATGCGGATGGATCCGGCATCAGCCTGACCAGCACGTTCCTCAATGCGCAGAAGACCGGAAGCACAGGCTCTGTGACCGTCTTCTTCAACCGTGGTGCACGCGTGAAGTTCACGGTGACGATTACAGACGGCACGCCATCCACGCCACAGCCGTCGCCGAGCCCGGCAGCGCCAAGCAAGCCGGCGGCCGGCAAGGCAGGCAAGACCAGCGCCGGCAAGACCGACGGCACTACTGCCAACACCGGTTCCGCCGTATTCGCTGTGGCGTTTGCCGCTGCAGTACTGGTACTTGCGGCTGGCGTAATGCTGAAGCTGCGTCGCCGTGACTGACGCAGCGTTTTAGCGCCGAAAGGTTTGCGAGCGCGTGTTTCGGGCGCACGCCGGGAGGATTTCCGGCGTGCGCCTTTTCCATGGTCGCGGTGCTTGTGGCCGTGGTGCTTGTGATGATGACCTGATCATGCCGCTTGCGATGTTTCACGTAATGTTTCACGTGGTGCTGGGCTGGTATGGTCAACGGCAGACCATACGGCATAACCGCACGATGCCGGCCTTGCGAGCACAGTTCGGTACCAGTGCCATACTGGCACTGTGAACAGGAGCAAGAAGACAGGAACATCACGCATCATCTCGTTCAGCAGCGACGCCAAATCCATATTGGTCGGCATGGCTCTGGTGCTGATCGGCGGGGCAATGTGGGGGTGCAACGCCACAGTATCGAAACTGCTGATGAGCAATTACAGCGTGGACCCGCTGTGGCTGGCCTGCATACGTGAATTCTTCGCCGGACTCCTCTTTCTTATCGCAGGCGGCATCATGAGTCCAAACAAACTCGTCGGCGCAGCCAAAGACGTGCCATCCTACCCTAAATACCTTGCGCTTGCACTATGCTGCGTGCTCGTCGGGCAAGTCTCATATTTGCAATCCATCAACTGGACCAACTCCGGCACCGCGACCATTCTGCAAAGCCTGAACTTGCTGGTGGTACTTGCCTGGGTGTGCATCATGAGCCATCGCATGCCCCGCAAACGCGAGACAATCGGCGTGGCACTCGCTTTCATCGGCACCGTACTCATCGCCACCGGCGGCAACCTATCCACCCTGGCATTGCCGCCGCAAGGCCTGGCATGGGGATTGGCCAATGCCATCGCCACATCGGCACTATCGATCATGCCCACCGCAATGATCGCCAAATGGGGCAATTTCGTGACCAACGGCATCATGTTCCTGATCTCCGGACTGGTGCTATGCCCCTTCGTGCAGCCATGGGCGCACCTGCCGAAATTCGACGTGGCAAGCGTTTCGATGCTGCTGTTCACCGTGGTTCTGGGAACGTTCGGCGCATACGCGCTGTTTATGGCGGGCGTGATGCGCATCGGCTCGATTCGCGCGACCATGCTCGGCACGATCGAACCGGTGATGGCGACGCTGACCGCGGTGCTGTTCACCGGTGTGGTGTTCGGGCCGGCTGACCTAGTGGGCTTCATCCTGATCATCGTGATGGTGTTCCTAGTGCGCTAGGTGCGGGTTGCCGGGTTGTCGGGCTGCCGTGCTTGCCGGGTTGCCGGGTTGCCGGGTTGTCGGGATCTCCGGGTTGGCGCCGGGGACCGTGCTCTTCAGGTTTTCGCCCCCGAGTGTCCGATTCTCCCGAATCGGTCATGCAGGGGAGGAAAGCATATGCCAGGATGTCCGTTTCTGGTGAATCGGTCATCCAGGGGATAGGGAAGTGCGCTTGGATGTCCATTTCTCCCGAATCGGACATGCGGGGTGTAGGTCGTTACTGGCGGACGAAAAATTCCGGAAACGCGGGAAGTCTTGGAAATGCAACAAGTCGGACACCTGTTGCGGGTGCCCGGCTTGTGCGCTACTTGTTCTGGTATGTGGCGCCGTGTATGCGGCTGCATGCAGTCAAGACGATCTTGGCAGCTATACGCCGCTTCGTCAGTCTGCCGACGTCAGCCTTCGATGGCGATGCGATGCTTGGACTCGACCTGCTGTTGCTCTTGCGGCTTCGGCAGTTCCAGGCACAGCGTACCGTCCTTGTAGCTGGCGTGAATGTCGGAGTCCTTCATGTCTTCGCCAACGTAGAAACTACGCGAGCAGGAGCCGACGTAACGTTCGCGGCGCAGCCACTTGCCGTTGTTGTCCTTGTCCTCGTGTGCGCTGTCGCGGCGTGCGGAAACGGTCAGATACCCGTTTTGCAGCTCCAGGGAAATGTTGTCCTTCTTGAAGCCGGGCATGTCGATATCGACGGTGTATCCGTTATCGGACTCGCGCACGTCGGTGCTCATCATGCCCATCGACATGTTTGGGTCGCGCGTAACAGCACGGTCCATGTTGCGCCAACCCTCGAAGAACGGATCGTCGAACAGGTCGGAGAACATTGTGTCATTCATCAAAGCCGGAAACATTGCCATAATCGGTGCTCCTTAAGCAAAATGCGCGTTCTGCGCGCGGAGTAATGCGGCTTGGCAGCCGGCCGTGCGATTGCCGCTGCGGCGTCACCATCCAGCGACATCGGCGACCGGGTTCGTTGCTGCATCCGGAACCCTTCCGGGCTCCTGACCTTGACCTTTCACTCCACCCAACTCTTCCGGGCGACGATCATTCCGGAATTATGCTCACAGTGAAGTACTTGCGATTGCGCCGGCAAAGGGAATGGACGTTCCGTTCCGCGTATCCGTTTCTCCGGATTCGGATATGTGTAACCCTAAATCTGTACCCCCATGTGTCCGTTTCTGGTGATTCGGACACGCAAACTCACTAAGACGCACCCTGCGTGTCTGTTTCTGCAGATTCGGACATGTGGGGTTGTGTTGAGGGTGTGTGTTTGTCTTTTTCTCCCGAATCGGACACGCTTGCGGCAGATTTTTAGTACATTTGTTAGATTTTTTACGATTTTGAGCAAAGCAAAAGGGCTGGAATCGTTGGATTCCAGCCCTTTTCGGCTCGTGCGAGCGGGGGGAGTTGAACCCCCACGAGCATACACTCACTGCCACCTGAAGACAGCGCGTCTACCATTCCGCCACGCTCGCAGACAATCAACTAATCTACACCTTTACTATCTGTGGTGCAAATCGGCGTGTCGCGATTGATGAAAGGGATACGCCCCAAGCCGGGCTAGGCGGCGTGCGCGGCCTTGTACTGGATGCCCCAGTCTTTCATCACTTCGATGACCGGCTGCAGCGTCTGTCCGGTCTCCGTCAGCGAATACTCCACGCGCGTCGGCACCGGCGCAGATCCACGATCGTTCAGTCTGTGTCAATGCTGACGTCCTCGTCACACTTGGCGAATTGGTGGTGGCGTTGCGTTAGTTCACACTCATACTTAGCCTCTCGAACCGTTCTCGTAGAACTTCGCGAGCGTCTCGTCGCGGAATTCCTCGAAGTAGCCGCCGTCGATCGAGGCGCGGATGTCGTCGAGCAGCTTTACGAAGAATCGTTCGTTGTGGATCGTCGCCAGCGTGAATCCGTTGAATTCGCGGGCGCGCAGCAGATGTGTCACGTGGGCGCGCGTGTAGTGCGTGCAGGTGTAGCAGTCGCAACCCTCCTCAAGCGGCCCGAAGTCGAACTTGAACTGCGCGCGCTTGATGTTGTAGCGCCCGTGACGTGTGAAGATCGCGCCGTTACGGGCGCAGCGTGCCGGGGCCACGCAGTCGAAGGTGTCGCCGCCGTTCTCCACGCACGCGAAGATGTCGTCCACCGCTGCGATGCCGAGCACGTGACGCGGCCTGTTCTCAGGCATTTCGTCGCAAATCCACGCGCAGGTGTCGCCGATGATGCGTTTTTCGATCGCGCCGCCGATGCCCACGCCGTCGAAGTCCAGCGAGGCGATTTGTGCGGCCGCATGCCGGCGCAGATCCTCGTAGTTCGCGCCCTGTACCACGCCGTAGAGCGCCTGGTATGGCTTGCCGAGGCGTTCTTCGGTGAGCCGCTTGTGCTCGGCCACGCAGCGCTGGGCCCAACGGTAGGTGCGTTCCACGGACTGTTCCTGGTAGCCGCGCGTGTTCATCAGCGTGGTGAGTTCGTCGAAGGCGAACATGATGTCCGCGCCGAGCTTGTGCTGGATGCCCATGGAGATTTCGGCGGAGAAGCGATGCTGGTCGCCGTTGAGCGGGGATTTGAACGTTACGCCGTCCTCGTCCACCCAGGCCATGCGTTCCTTGCCTTTGGCGATCACTTCGTCGGATTTCATGCCGGTCACGTCCATGGCGAGCGTTTTCTTGAAGCCCACGCCCAGCGACATCACTTGGAAGCCGCCTGAATCGGTGAAGGTGGGGCCGTTCCAGTTCATGAATTTCGCCAGTCCGCCGGCGGCGTCGAGCACGTCTTCGCCGGGGCGCTCGAACAGGTGGAACGCGTTGGCGAGCAGGCATTGCGCGCCAAGATCACGCATTTGTTCGGGCAGGACGGCTTTCATGGCGGCCTGGGTGCCGACCGGCACGAAGGCGGGTGTGCGGATGTCGCCGTGCGGGGTGTGGATGATGCCGGTGCGCCCGTAGCGTGCGCCACCGCGTCCTTTGCCGTCTGCCGCGTCGGGCAGGCGGGTGATGGTTTCGAAGGAGAATGCGCTGCGGTCGCCGGGTTTGCCGGGTTCCGCGCCCAGGGGGTGTTCCACAAGATCAGTCATGCGTTTTACTTTAGGCGAATGGGCGATACAACGGTGCGGCGGGGCGTGGTAGGGGCGCGGCGGAGGCGTTGTGGTGATGTTGCGAGGCGTATGATGGGCGGCTTTTCAATGGGTTGCGTGGTCTGATTCCGCGTTGAGGGGGCGATGATGGGGGAAGGTCCGCGGTGATGCTGGAAGGGTCGGAGGTTTTCGTTTGAGGATTCGAACGTGGTTTCCAACAAACGTTCAGGAAACATCCAGAACGGGTATCTTTACTCTTAGGTAGCAAACGCGTTGGCGATGAGCCTGCTGAAGGTCAGCAGCGGCCAATCGCATCGTCAACCTTCTAAGGAGCGAACATGGCTGAAGAGCAGAACTCCCCGAACATCCAGGATGATCCGCAGGCCACGCAGCATATCGAATCCGCGGCGACTACGCAGGCTGAGAATATGCAGACCGAGGATGCACAGACCGAGCCGATCGCGCCGGTAGCGGATGCGCCGTCCGCCGACGCTGCACCGACTACGAATTTCGCAACCGCGCCGGCAGGCGATGCCGCAGCGCCGTCCGCATCCGAGCCGCAGGCTCCGCAGCCCCAGGCGACTCCGGCCTACGGTCAGTATCGCCCGGCTCCCGAATACGGCGCCTACGGCCCGGTCCCGACTCAACCGACCCAGCCCGTGCAGGCTCAGCCCACGCAGCCGATCCAGCAGCAGAATCCCCAGCCGGCCCAGAACAACGGCAATCCGTTCATCATGCGCACCCCCTTCGGCGCACGGCAGAATCAGAACAACCAGCAGAATCCGAACGGCCAGCCCACGCAGCGTTTCGGCATGTTCGGTGCTTCCGTCCCGCCCGTTCCCCCGCAGAACGGTCAAGGCGGTCAAGGCGACCAGCCGAATATGCCAGGCCAGAACGGCCAGCCCGCAATGCCCGGCAGCAGCAAGAACAGCAAAGGCACCACAACCACCGTGCTCACCGCGGTCATCGCGGCAGCGCTGTCCGCGGCATTGTGCCTCGGCGTCGGCTACGCAGCAATCACCAGCGGCGCGGTGAAGGTCCCCACCACCAGCTCCATGGCGAACATCAACTCCAGCGAATCCGGTTCGGGCTCCGCCACCGCCAAGTCCGGCGAAGCACCCGACTGGCAGGCCGTGGCCAAGCAGGTCTCCGGCTCCGTGGTGGCCATCCAGGCCACGCTGAGCAACGGCGTGGCCAAGGGGTCCGGCGCGATCATCAACACCGACGGAGACATCGTCACCAACAACCATGTGATCTCCGGCGCGCAGAAGATCCTCGTCACGCTAAGCAACGGCCAGATGTACTCCGCCAAGGTCGTGGGCACCGACACCACCACCGATCTTGCGGTCATCAAGCTCGAAAACCCGCCGAGCGACCTGAAGGCCGTGAAATTCGCTGATTCCGACAAGCTCGCCGTAGGCGAGAACGTGATGGCGGTCGGCAACCCGCTGGGCTACGACGACACCGCCACCACCGGCATCGTCTCCGCGCTGAACCGCCCGGTCACCGTGATGGATGATGACAACAACAACATCGTCACCAACGCCGTACAGATCGACGCGGCCGTCAACCCCGGCAACTCCGGCGGCCCGACCTTCAACGCGGCCGGTGAAGTAATCGGCATCAACTCGTCCATCGCCACCGCAGGCTCCTCTGGATCCTCCGACTCCAGCTCTTCCGGCTCCATCGGCATCGGCTTCGCCATTCCGTCGAACCTCGTCAAGCGTGTGGCCGACGAAATCGTCAAGAACGGTTCCGTCAAGCATGTGGCACTCGGCGTCACCGTGAAAACCGATACCGTCGAAGCCGACGGCGTGACCCGCGCCGGCGCTCGCATCACATCCAGCTCCACCGGCAATGCCGTAGTCAAGGGCGGCCCGGCAGACAAGGCCGGCCTGAAGTCCGGCGACACCATCGTGGCGTTCGACGGCCATGCGGTCAACAGCACGGCCTCCCTGCTCGGCTTCGTGCGCGCTACGGCCCTTGGCGACAAGGCGACGCTCACCATCGTGCGTGACGGCAAGACCATGGATGTGGACGTGACGCTCGACCAGCAGGAGGATAAGGTCAACGGTTCCAACCGCACCGAATCGAACAGCCAGCAGGAGCAGAACCAGAACGGCCAAGGCGACCAGAACGGCCAGGGCGACCAGAACGGCCAGGGCGACTCCGGCAGCGGTTCCGATGGTTCCGGCAACGGTTCCGACGGCTACAGCAACGGCTTCCCGTTCAGCCTGTGGTAAATCCCACGGGGTGTGCTGCGCCGCAAGCGGCATGAACAGCGCGCCTCGGCAGCAGCAAACCCCATATGGCAGAAGGCCTGCAACCATCAGCAATACGTGCCTTGCGTGACTTCCGGCGAAGTTGCGCAAGGCACTTTGCATTGATATCCTAGAGCGAACATGGCTGTGAAACAGCTTGCCCATAACTGAACAACAACTGAATATGACAATCTTTACGCCGTGTATCGGAACGCAAGTCAGGAATGCATATCGCAAGCCGGCAACGCAGCCGATGGGTTAACAAGGCGTGACGCAATTCTGCGTTCGCGCGACCCGTAAGCCATATGCCGAACGTAGACCGATGCAGCGTAAGGAGCAATGATGAAACACGTATCGTCATTCTTTACCAAACTATTCCAGGCATGCAAACTCGTGCCAATGCTCCCCGTCACCGTATTGGCAGCCATTCCCGTGGCATTGCTGTGGAATGCACGGCCATGGAAACATTTCTTCTGGAGCGTGAACCCCTCGATCGGCCAGTGGATTGTGATCGCCATGGTCGTCTACACGGCATTCGACTCGCTCAAAGGCATGATCGAAGATATCCGCAAAGGGTACGTCGGCGTCGACGTGCTGGTGATCGTCGCGATCCTATCGACCATCGCCGTACGCGAATACTGGGCCGGCTGGGCGATCGTGCTCATGGTGTATTCCGGCGAGGCGATCGAGGAATACGCGCAAGACAAAGCCAAAGGCAACCTGACCTCGTTGATGGAGGCCGCTCCGGTCATCGCACACGTGGTCAACCTTCCCGGCATCGGCTCGAACGCCGGACATATCAACGGTTCCGGCCGGCAGAATACCGGTGGCTCAGGGTTCAGGCCGGTAGGCGAAGGCGAGATCCAGCAGATCCAATCCTCCAGCTCCCATTTCGAAACAGTGCCGGTCGACAAGGTGCGCATGGGTGACGTGCTCGTCGTATTGCCGGGCGAAACAGTGCCGGTGGATGGCGAACTGCTGTCCGACTCCGCAACACTCGATTTAAGCAACATCAACGGCGAACCGGTGCCGCGCGAGGTATTCGCCGGCGCTCGCGTGCTTTCCGGCGCAGTCAACGGTTCGTCCACGCTCACCATGCGTGCCACCCAGTTGGCGCGTGATTCGCAGTATCAGCGCATTCTCGGACTTGTCTCCTCTGCGCAAAGCTCGCGTGCCACGGTCGTGCGTGTGGCCGATCTGCTTGCCGTGCCGTTCACCGTGGTAGCGTTCCTGATCGCCGGATTCGCATGGATCTGCTCCGGCGTGCCGATGCGTTTCGCGCAGGTGCTGGTCATCGCCACCCCATGCCCGCTGCTTATCGCCGCTCCTGTCGCCTATATCGCCGGCACCGGGCGTCTTGCCAAATCCGGCATTCTGATCAAAACGCAGGAAGTATTGGAAACGCTGGGGCGTGTGAGCCATATCTTCTTCGACAAGACCGGCACGTTGACCGTGAAGAAACCGCAGGCGGTGCGCGTGGATATGCGCGGCGGTTCGCATACGAACGGCATGACAGGCGACGACGGACTCGACGAGGATGTGATCCTGCTGTCGGCGGGCGTGCTGGAAACGTATTCGGTGCATATTCTCGCCCAGGGCATTGTGAACGCTGGCCAGGATGCGGTTACACGCCTGGCCGAACGATATGCCGACAGCGGCAGACGCCTGCCCGGCTCCGATTGGGACGGACATGACATCGAGCACCCGGTGGTCAAGGGCGTATCGGAGGATTCCGGCAAGGGACTGAGTGGCATGGTCAACGGTCGCATGATTCGCGTAGGGCGGTATGCCTACGTCACCGAAGGCGAACATGGTGTGCCAACGAATCCCGCAGACGTGTTCACCACGCCGCTCGCCGCCGACGAAATGGCCACATTCGTATCCATCAACGGCAGGCTTGCCGCGCGTATCGTAATGAAGGACATTCCGCGTGCCAATGCGAAGGAATCGTTGGAACGCCTGCGTTCCCTCGGTGTCAGGCGGCTGTCCATGCTGACCGGCGACAAGGCGGCGTCCGCCAATATCATCGCCAAGGAGGTCGGCATCAGCGACGTGCGCGCCGAACTGTTCCCCGAAGACAAGCTCGCCGCAGTAAAGAACGCATCCAAGGAGGAGGCGCCCGAACAGCCGTGGTGGGATCGGCTCATTCAGAAGCTGACCGGCGAATCGATCACCCGGTCCATCACCATGATGGTGGGCGACGGCGTGAACGACGCCCCCGTGCTGGCCTCCGCCGACATCGGCATGGCAATCACCGACGGCACGTCCACGGCCGCATCCGAATCGGCGCAGGTGGTCATCATGAACGACGATATCGCCTGCGTACCGCGTGCGATCGCGATTTCGCGCCGCACCAAGCGCATCATGCTGCAGTCCGTGGTCGTGGGCCTGTCGCTGTCGATCATCGCGATGCTGTGCGCCGCATTCAACCTGATTCCGGTGGTGGTTGGTGCCTTCCTGCAGGAGGCGATCGATGTGGTGAGCATCCTGTGGGCGCTTACCGCGCTGATCGACAAGGACTGAGCGGAATCAGTGAGCCGTACCGGGTAATACTGAGCCGTACGGAGTAATACGAAGGGCACGTCCATTCACCATGATGGGCGTGCCCTTCGTTCGTATCGCAGTCTGCGGTGCCGGTTACAGCGTGGAGGCCGGCGAAATCTCACCGGCGATGGAGCGCGTCATCCACGTGCCGAAATCAGCCGCATCCACGCCCTGCGAGAGCAGGAACATCACCTTCGCATACGCTGCCTCAAGCGTCATATCGCCCGAACCGATCGCACCGGCACGCGCGATGGCGTCGCTCACCTCGTAATGCCCCAGCAACACCTCCGCCTGCTGGCATTGCGAGGCGATGATCACCGGCACACCGTCGTGCAGCGCATCGGCGATCACATCCGTCAGTCCCGGCTCGTCGCTTGGAATATCGCCTACGCCATATGCGCGCAGAATCGCAGCCTCCGGGCGTGGCGTGAGCATCGCCTCGAGACGTGCGGCGGTAATGCCCGGTGCCATGTCGATCACGGCCACATCATGCCGCGTATACGGCTTGGGATCCTTCCACCCTTCGCCAGCCAGCGTGCCGCCGGCATACCAGTGCCACGGCGTTCCGGTACGGGCCAGCGGGCCGGTCGACGGTGCGGAGAACCCCTCGAACGCCCAACTCGACGACTTGCTCACACGGTTGCCCGCGAACAGGTGATGGCCGAAGAACAGGCCGACACCGTTCATACGCTCGCTCATCGCGGCGTTCAGCGCGCCGGTCACGTTGGCGGTGGCATCCGATTCGATTTTGCCCAGCGGGTGCTGGGAGCCGGTGAAGATGATCGGCTTGCCGAAATCGGTGAGCGCGTAGGAGAGCGCGGCACTCGAATAGCTCATCGTGTCGGTGCCGTGCAGCACCACGAATGCGTCGGCCTCGTCGCGGTGCGCCTTGAGATCGTCGATCATGGTCTGCCAGTTGCTTGGCGTGGCATTCGACGAATCGATCAGCGGATCAAGCTCGGTGAACGAGAACAGGCCGCTGTCCATATGCGCATCCTCGAGCAGGCGAAGCAGCCAGCCGCGCATGTCCGCGCCAGGAATCAAGCCGTTGGGCGAATCGATCATGCCGATGGTGCCGCCGGTGTACGTGATGTGAATACGCAAGGTCTACCTCCTCGAAGTCTTGGCGAAATCATGCCGCCGTCCAATCGTCCGATTGCGGCCGAATCATGCGCAATCCGTAATGAATCGTACCGAAATGCGGCGAATCATGCCGAATACCCACGAAACGCAAGTGGACGGCGGGCCGTTACGCCTTCGCCGTCCACTGTACCGCCGATTCGGATACGCGAATCGTACCTGCCGTTTACTTGCCGGCGGTTTCCGTGGTTTCCAGCACGTCAGGCACGTCGTTGCCGTTATCGTCCAGCATCCCGTCCATCAGATTGCCGTCGATGCGGCCGCGCACGTAGAACCAGCCGGCGACCATGGCTATAACGACCACGGCGAACATGGCCAGTGTCCAACGGCCTGCTGCACTCGTCAGATTCGACAGCACCACCACGGCGAAGAACACCAGGGAAATGTAATTCGTATACGGGGCGCCCGGCATACGGTATGCGGGTCGGGTCTCCTTGCCGGCCTTGACCTTCCTGAGGAACGCCAGGTGCGTGACCAGAATGGCGGCCCACGTTCCGGCGATGCCGATACCGGCCAGATTCATCACGATCTCAAACGCGTCGGAAGGCAGCACGGCGTTCATCACCACGCCGATCAGGCCCAGAGCGGACGTGATGATAATGCCGCCATACGGCACATGATGCTTGTTCATACGGGCGGCGAACTTCGGGCCGGAACCGGCGATGGCGAGCGAACGCAGCGTGCGCCCGGTGGAGTACAGGCCGGCGTTCAGGGACGAAAGCGCGGCGGTGAGCACGACCACTTGGATTACGTCGCCGGCGTGCGGAATGCCGATGCCGGAGAAGAAGGTGACGAACGGGGATTCGTTGGAGGAGTAGGCGTTATATGGCAGGACGAGAGCCATGAGCACCACGGAGCCTACGTAGAACACGAAGATGCGGATGATCATCGAGTTGATGGCCTTGGGCAATACCTTGGCGGCGTCCTTGGCCTCGCCGGCTGCCACGCCGACCATTTCGGTGCCGCCGAAGGCGAATACCACGCCGAGCGTCAATGCGAATACGGTGGGGATGCCTTGCGGGAAGAGACCGCCATGTTCGGTGATATTGGCGATGCCGGCATGCGATGAGCCGACCGGGGCGCCGGTGACGATGGCCCAGATGGCGATCAGCATGAATGCGATGATGGTGGCCACTTTGATGGCGGCGAACCAGAATTCGGCTTCGCCGAACATTTTCACGCTCAGCATGTTGAGCACGAACACGACGGCCAGTGCGCACAGGGCCAGCAGCCATTGCGGCACATTCTGGAAGGCCTGCCAGTAGTGGAAGTACACGGCCACGGCGGTGATGTCGGCCATCACGGTAACGGACCAGTCCAGGAAGAACAGCCAGCCGGTGATGTACGCGCCTTTTTCGCCCAGGAATTCGCGGGCGTAGGAGACGAATGCGCCGGAGGAGGGGCGGCGGATCGCCAGTTCGCCCAGAGCGCGGACCATGAGGAATGCGAAGATGCCGCATACCGCGTAGGCGATCGCCAGTCCTGCGCCACCTTGCGCTAGTCGGCCGCCCGCTCCGAGGAACAGGCCGGTGCCGATGGAACCGCCGATGGCGATCATCTGAATGTGGCGCGGCTTCAGATCCTTGGAATACCCGGAGTCGCTTTTGTCTTGCTTGACCGCGTTATGCGGTGTTGCGTCGCTCACTATTGTTCTCTTTTCTCTTTTCTCTGTGTTTCGCTGTGCTGCCTTGTGCTGCTTCGGCGTTGTTCCATAGTGCTGTTGTGCGCGGAAGAAGCAGTGGTGTGCCGTCAAACGTTCCATCATGGCAATAGCAGGCTCATTATAAGGATGATGCGCAACCAGTGTGATTACGGTGGAGGATTGAACGCTGTGATGCGCCGGTTCCTGTTGCTGACTGACGTCGCCGAGTGGCGGTTGGGGCACTATGGCAACACGTTTGCGTTTGACATGCCTGCGTATTGTGTGCTTACTGGTATGCAGAGAAGACTTCGGGACAACTATGGTGTGAGGGGCATGACATGGGAGCTGGAGTGACGAGCGGGATTGTGGGGGAGCCTGTGGCAGGCGAATCTCAAAAGTGTGTGGCGGGGCGGTTGCGACCTGTGCCGCGTGTGATGCGTTGCCACTGGCGTATCGCCGTGTTCGTGGCGTATATTGCGGTGGTGGCGTGCGTGATGGCGTTCCATGAGCCGTGGTTCGATGAGGCGCAATCATGGCTTATCGCCCGTGATGCGTCGTTCCGTGACATGCTGCTGGTGCGCCCGCATTACGAGGGGCATCCACCGTTGTGGTGGCTTATGCTGTCCGTTCCCGCCAAGCTTGGCGTGCCCTATGAGATCGGTTTGAAGGGCGTGCAATTGGCGTGCGCCGCGCTGATGGCGGGATTGCTGATATTCCGTTCGCCGTTCCCGCCGGTGGCCGTGGCGTTGCTGCCGTTCACGTATTTCATGTGCTTCCAATATGGTGTCATGTCGCGCCCGTACGCGTTGATGTGCGCCGCGCTGTTCATGGCGGCCGATTGTTGGAAAGACCGTGACCGGCATCCGTGGAGGCTGGTATTCGTCTTGCTGCTGCTGTGCTGCGCCAGCAGCTACAGTATTGCGCTGGCCTGCGCGATGGCGATGGTTTGGGTCATACGCGCGGTGCTGCAGGCGAGATCCCTGCGCGCATTGGTCGCCGACTTGCATCGTTTTGCCGCATGGCTGGCGCTGATGGCCGCTGGTATCGTGCTGACCGCGTGCATTCTGCCATATCCTGACACGTTTGGCGCCACGCCGGGGGCGAACGGCAATTCGGGCATGGCGAAATTCCTGATGTTCTGGCTCGTGCTGCCATCGGAAAGTCTGTTCACCGCATTCGCCGGCGACGTGTCCCTGCACGGCATGCGACTGGGTGTTTTCCCGCTCATAGTGTGTGTGGTGCTGTCGGCGCTGGTGTGGGCCGTGCTGGTTCGTCTTGCGCACAGGCGAGGTGATCTCGATATTGTGCTGGTGCCATACCTGTTGTTCGCCGTATGCGCGGTGCGGTATTTCAGCCTGCACCACCTGGGAATCATCCTCGCACTGTTCGTTGCGGACTGGTGGATCATGCTGCGTGACCGTCCGCTCGACGCCGTCGACATGCCGGAACGGTCGCGCCTTTACATCGCCGGTCTGCTCAAGCGGCATGACGGCTTGCAGCGCCGAACCTCCGCCATGCGCAATACCGTAATCGCCGTGCTGCTGCTGCCGAGCCTATGCTGGAACATCGCCGCCACAGCCTGCGATATGCGGTACGACTATTCGGGCGCCCGCGCCGTGGCATCGTTCGTCGAGCGCAACAGGCTCGACCATGATCGCTGGGTATCGTTCTGGCGGTATTTCCCCGAAACCACATGGCCGGACGGCAGCCATACGCCCCGGCAGGAAGACACGCATCGCTACAGTTGGGCGATGATCGCAGCCAACCCGTATTTCCCGCACAGATCGCACGGTCTGCTGGACTGCACCTACCGCGGCCGCTCCTACGAGCCGAATCAGGTGCCGTCCGCAGCGCAAATGAACCGGGAAATCGCGGCTTGCGCGGCCAAAGGGGAGCCGGAATTCGTGATCGGCGACACCGATTTTCCGGATTATTATTTCAGCCGGCTCAGGTACCGCACGCGCGATTATCGCAAAATCACTATCGCCACCAAACGCACGCCATGGAAAACGTGGGTCACTCCTGGCGATATCACCGCCTACGTGCGTACGGATATGCTGCGCGGTCTACGGCTCAGATAGGGGAGTGCGGTTGATCCCGCTGTGTATCTCCTGAGTTTCCCCTCATATCCGCCAGATGTGCCGATATACGAGTCTCGCCCGTGTTTGGCCACGTCCGGTAACTCGCGGCACCTGCACTCATCGGTCACTCGGGAGAATAACGCCCATACCGCCACCCTCGGCAAACCCACCCCGCAGAACCCCACAAGCGGTCATTCCCCGCCAAAATGACCCTTTTACGTTTCGACGGTTTGCGTTAGGCTAGAGCGCGTGACTGAGACTAACGAACTTCGTATTGCTGTAATCGGCGCCGGCCCCGCAGGCGTCTACTCCTCTGATATCTTCCTCCGCCAACTCAAGAAACTCGGCGACGAACTCGGCCTGGGCACCAAGGCCCGCATCGACCTGTTCGAAAAGCTGCCGGTCCCGTTCGGCCTGGTGCGCTACGGCGTGGCCCCCGATCACCCATCCATCAAATTCATCGCCGATGCGCTCGAAAAAACGCTCGACAACCCCGACATCCACCTGTACTGCGACGTGGAATTCGGCAAGGACGTCACCCTGGACGAATTGCTCGCCCGCTACGACGCCGTGCTGTTCGCCACCGGAGCCGTAGAAGACAAGCCGCTCGGCCTGCCTGGTGCCGACCTTGACGGCGTATACGGTGCCGCCAAATTCGTCGAATGGTACGACGGATACCCCACGGGCGCTCGCGAATGGCCGCTCGACGCCGAAAACGTGGCCGTGATCGGCGGCGGCAACGTGGCCATGGACGTGGCCCGCGAACTTATGCGCAACGCGGACGACCTCAAAGCCAAAACCGACATTCCCGACAACGTGTACGAAGGCATCAAAGCCAACAAGGCCAAGACGCTCCACCTGTTCATCCGCCGCGGCGTGGCCCAAGCCAAGTTCAGCGTGCAGGAACTACGCGAGATGGAAAAGCTGCCGGGCGTGCAGCTCATCATCAACGAGGACGACTTCGATCTGGACGACGAAACCATCGAAGTCGCCGGCCAGAACAAACTGACCCGTCAAATGGTCGAAGAACTGTTCGCAATTCGCGAGATGGCCGAAGACATGGAAGACGACGGCGACGTCGACTACGAAGGCAACCCCGCCGACCGTAAATACTACGTGCACTTCAACTCCGCACCGACCGAAGTGCTGGGCGAAGACGGCAAAGTCAAGGCAATCCGCGTGGAAAAGACCGAAACCAGCGCCGATGGCAAGATGACCCGCACCGGCGAATTCGTGGATTACCCGGTCGAAGCCGTGTACCATGCCATCGGATACAAGCCGGCCACCGCGCCCGGCATCGCCTACGACGAGAAACACGCCCACCTCGCCAACGCGAACGAAGACGGCCGCATCACCACCGAAGCAGACGGCGGCGAAGTGCGCGAACGCCTGTACGCCACCGGTTGGGCCAAGCGCGGACCGGTCGGCCTGATCGGTTCCACCAAGTCCGATGCGCTCGCCATTGTGACCAACATGCTTGAAGATCTCGCCAAGGCCGCCGAGGGCGGTCGCGTGGCTGAGGATCGCGACCCCAAATCCATCGACAGGCTGCTGGCCGAGCGCGGCGTCAAGCCGATTGACTTTGCCGGTTGGAAGAAGGTCGACGCATACGAGCGTGCCGAGGGAGCGAAGGAAGGGCGCGAGCACAAGAAGGTCATCGAGCCGGATCAGATGCGTGAACTCGCACACGCGTGACGTGTGGCTGCGGCTCGTCGTCTGAGCGGCGACCGAGTTGCCGATAGTGGCACTTCCCAGACTGCGGATGTCCGATTCTCCCGAATCGGTCATCCGCGGTGCTGTATTGATGCCTTACTTGTCCGATTCTGGTGAATATGGCATCCGGCGTAGATTTTCGCTGTGTGTGTCCGTTTCTCCCGAATTAGACAAGTAGGGGTATTGCATGAGGGTTCCGGTTGTCCGTTTCTCCCGAATCGGACACCGTGGCGTAGGCTGAGGCCCTAGGCGACGCTGCAAACATCAGCATGCAGCGTGCGCTACAGCTCCTTGCTGGTGCGGTATTCCGCGCTGTGTGCGTTCCGATGGCTCTCCGGGCGCGTCCAGTAATCGTTCAGGATGGCGCTTTAGGCTGAAGACATGAATGCCAAAATGCGTGTACATGGCCATTGCAATGGCTTGAAGACAACGCTTCTTTTCGCGTTGATGTGGGCGATTATCATGCTCATCTGGCTGTGCACTGGTGCCAGCCGCAATACCCTCGGTATTTACGTTTTCATTGGTTTGGCGACTACGTTCGGGTCGTACTGGTTTTCCGATAAGCTTGCCATCGCTTCTATGGGCGCACATGAGGTCAGTGAGCAGGAAGCGCCTCAGATCTATCAGATTGTGCGCGAGCTTTCCGCTCGGGCGGGCAAGCCGATGCCTCGCATTTATATCGCTCCTACCGAAAGTCCCAACGCGTTTGCCACTGGTCGTAACGAGCGTCATGCGGCGGTGTGCTGTACGCAGGGGATTCTGCGTATTCTCAATGGTCGTGAGTTGCGTGGCGTGCTTGGGCATGAGCTGATGCATGTGTACAACCATGACATTCTTACGTCTGCGATTGCGTCGGCCATGGCGTCTGTGATTTCGTATTTGGGTTATTCGTTGATGTATTTTGGCGGTGGTAGTCGTGATCGTGATGAGTCTTCGGGGCTGATTGGCGCGATTGGTGTGGTTCTTACCGCTGTTCTTGCGCCGATTGGAGCGTCGCTGGTGCAGCTGGCTATTTCGCGTACGCGTGAATATGACGCGGATGAGGATGGCAGTAGGCTGACGGGGGATCCGGAGGCGCTGGCTTCGGCGTTGAATAAGATTTCCATGGGTGTGGATGCTATGCCGATGCAGGCCACTGCGGGGAACCAGTCGGTGGCTGCCATGATGATTGCGAATCCGTTCAAGGGCGGTGGTTTTTCCCGTTTGTTTTCTACGCATCCGCCGACTGCTGATCGTATTTCGAGGTTGATGCAGATGTCGCGGGAGATGCATGGTGCTCAGGTTGGCGGCACGGGTTGGCAGACGCAGGTGCCGATGTACTGAGTGCCGGGATGGGGCGTTGGTGCGTCGCGATGGAAAAGGAAGCCTCGCGTATGTTTCACAAGTTGTTTCACGGTTGTTTTGCCGTGCGGCTTCGGCGGTGCGCTGGCGCGTTGCCTTGACACGTTGAACCGACATATTGATACATGGTGACGTATGAGCGGCGACCATTCGACGCATATTCCTCAACCTCGAACGGTACGCACCTATGACGTGCGCGTGATATGTGCGATTCATCTTTCGAGCAACCCGCCGTGCCGTGGCTATTTTGATGCTAAACTAACCACTTGTGCGCCAAAAGCGCCACCTCGCGGATGTAGTTCATCGGTAGAACGACAGCTTCCCAAGCTGTAGAGGCGGGTTCGACTCCCGTCATCCGCTCCATGCGAACCCCTTGGAATCGTTGGAATTCCAAGGGTTTTTTCTATTGTCGTAAAAGACCCGTGAAGTCAACTTCGCGCCGCGCAACTGTCGGTTGCGTCGCAAAATTCGGTTGCGAGTCGCAATGCAACCGAAAGATGGTGGCGTGGAACGCGACGTTTATGACAAGCTGTTGCTTGGCAATCGCCAATAATCGCAAGTCGAGGCGATATGAAAACTCGACGAAAGGGCGGACATGAGTTTCAAAGAGAATCTGCAGTATCTGCGCGGTTCGCGCAACATGACGCAGGAACAGCTGGCAATGCTGCTGGGCGTTTCCCGGCAGGCAATTTCGAAATGGGAGTCCGAGAAGGCATACCCCGAAATGGACAAGCTGCTGATGCTTTGCGACATGTTCGGCGTGACGTTGGATGATTTGGTCATGGGCGACGTGCGCGCGTCGGCGGGCTGTGGGGGTGCGGGACGCGTGGACTTGGCTGCTGATACGGATGGTGTGGCCGCGTCGGTTGGGGTGGCCGACGCTGCTGTTGGCGCGGTTCCGGGGGTAATCGGGTTTGCGGCATCGCAGGTCGCAGGAATGTCCGATTCTGGTGAATCGGACGCACAAGGTGCCAAAACCGGTGTTCAATTGTCCGTTTCTCCAGAATCGGACACGCGAGATGGGACGGACATTCCGCAAAGCGTGCCCCGACATATCGTGCAGGATGTGGTTGGCTACGACAGTCATATGAGACGTTTTACGTGGCTTATTGCGATTGGTGTGGCCGCAATCATCCTCGGCGTCGCGGTCGGCATGTTGTTTTCGCCGGAGGGATCTGTCTTGGGGCCGTCGCCGGTGAACGACGTGCTGGTCACGGTATGCACGTTGGTTGGCGCGATTGTCGGTCTCGCTTTGCTGATACCGGCCGGAATCATGCATGGCGATTTCCGTCGTCGCCACCCGTATGTGCAGGATTTTTACACGGATGAGGACAAGTCACGTGCGTCGGTCGTATTGGCGATTGGTGTTGCGATTGGTGCCGTGCTGATTTTGGCGGGCGTGTGCGTGCGAGTGTTTTGTGACGAGCTTGTTGCCGACGGAGACGCGGGATGGCCGGACAGCGTTCTGCTGGCTTGCGTGGCCGCGGCGGTGTTCTGTTTCATTATGTCCGGGATGACGCATGACAAGGTGAATGTGGACAAATACAATCGTGAAGCCGAAGAGGAAAGCGTGCGCGAGGGACGTTCCGTGCCGCACCCGACGATGAGCGAGTCGGACAGATTTTATAGCAGACTTACCGGTGCAATTTGTGGCGTGATCATGTTGTTAGCGACTGTTGTCGCGTTGCTTATGCTTTTTCTTGGAATGGCGGGCAGTGATGTTGACGCGTGGATGAAGGTGTTCTGGGTCCCGTGGCCGATCGGCGGTGTGCTGTGCGGCGTCGTGGGCATCATCATGCCATTGGTTAAGGAGGCCAGGCGGCGGTAACCCAACAAATAGTGTCCGTTTCTGCAGAATCGGACATGTGGGGCCTTAACTTGGGTGCTTATTTGTCCGTTTCTGCAGAATCGGACGCGTATAAAGCAGGCGGAGATGAAAACCGCCCCCCCACATACCATCTCGCGCTTCATTCGCTCTCAACACGCCCGGAGCCTGTGGATAACTGCCCGGAGTGTCGTCCACAGGCTCCGATCGAGTTGGCATCATAGTCGGATCATTTCATATCTTGTGTGCATGGATATGCAAACGAAAACTCAGCGAAGACTAAATGCCCTTCTTCAGTGGTTTTATGCGCGTCGCTGTCTTGCGTCGCCTACCGCTCCGAAGGATCGGCGCGCTCTCCAACGTCGCGTACGCAGCGGCAGCGTCGTCATGCCTTACAAAGGGCACTACATCGGTGCAGAAGAATGGAACAAGCTGTCGTATGCCGAACGCATCATATGGTCGTTGCGCTCCGTGTGCAGGAGATATCAGGGCATAGTGTTGTGTGGTCCTTCGGCGGCGGCAGTGCACGGTTTCACTACAAGTCTGAAGACTCAACGATATGTGCATATTGCGGTGAGCAAACGATCTCAGGCGGGGCGTCATGGCTTTATTTTCGCGCATTATTACAAGGATCCGCCTCCAACATGCGAAATAGACGGCATGCTCGTTACCGATGCGATGCAGACCATGATGGATTGTGGACGAACTTTGGATTTCGTCAATGCGTTCGAAATATGTTCAATGGGGTTACGCAAGTGCGGGTTCGCCAACAAGGCGTTGCAGGGATTCGTGGGAAGGAAAAGAAGGCTCTGGGGCATCATACGTGCACGATTTGTTGCGGAATGCGCGGACCCGCTATGCGAAAACGGTGGTGAAGCGGTGGCCGTGGCAACAATCATCGAACTTGGTTATAAGCAGCCCCAAACGCAAGTGACGTTTACAAGCCCGTTGGATGGCCGTGAAATTCGCGGTGACTTCTGCTGGGAACGTGACGACGGTTCGCTTGTCGTAGGCGAGTTGGATGGGCGGCGGAAATACACTGATCCGGCTATGACCAATGGTGCTGAAATAAGCGAGGTGATCATGCGGGAGAAGGATCGTGAAAGTGAACTGAATATGCTTCAGATACCGGTTGTCCGGTTCCAAATGGAACATGTGCGGAAACGGGAGCCGCTACGGCAACGGTTGGAAGCCTCGCGTATACCCCACGATTCAAATGTTTGGCGCTCGCCGTTTGCCGGTTTTCGGTGCGTTGCCTACTAGTTATTTCCAGAGCGGAGGATTGAACGATATTCGTGTGCGAGACATGACTTGGGATAGTTAGCCCTATGAAACATGAGGTGAATAAGGATTCGGATCGGCCTAATCCATTAAACGGGCATGCGGTTTCACATAAAGGCACGGTTATAGGTTTGTCTGCGATTCTGTTGTGGGGCTTCATGGCGGGGCTGGTACGTATTGTCGCCGATAATTTCGGGGCCACGCTCGGTTCCGCGTTGATCTACACTGTTGGCGGCATGCTGTTGCTTGTCGTGCGCAAGCCGGCTCCGATTAGCGAGTATCCGCGTAAATATCTGCTTGTGGGCGGCGTGATGTTCGTGCTTTATGAAGCCTTTATTTCTCTGGCGATCGGTTTGGCCTCGACGTCGGTGCAATCCTTGGAAGTCAGTTTGGTCAACTATCTGTGGCCCACCTTACTGGTGTTGATGACTGCGGCGTTCTCGCATAAAAAGGGTGCGGTATGGCGTGCATTGCCTGGCGCCGTTATTGCGACGATTGGTGTCAGCTTGGCGGTTGGCGGCGAAGACTTTGACGTCAATGTTGCTTTGCAAAACATTGTCTCGAATCCTTTGCCGTATCTTATGGCGTTCGCTGGTGCATTCATCTGGGCGATTTATGCGACGGTGACGCCGTCAATGTCTAACGGATATGATGGCACAACAGTTTTCTTCTGCTGTGTTGCCGTAACGCTATGGATCATCCATTTCGTTTCTGAGCAAGGGCTGCCGGTGCAAGCCCCATCGGTATGGGGATTCGTGGCAGTATTTACCTGCGCACTGTCGATTGCAGGCGGCTATGCATGCTGGGGGTATGGCATGCTGCACGGCAATATGGAGACGCTTGCATTGGGCTCGTATGCGACGCCGATACTATCCACCGCATCAGGAACGGTGCTGCTTGGCGTTGCACTAGGTGCGCCATTCTGGGTTGGTGTGATACTCGTGGTGGCCGGCTCGTTGATCAATGTGTGGATCGACAAACGTGCCACCAAACACACCGCTTGAGTGTCCGATTCCCCCGAATCGGGCACTCAAAGTGTTCTCCGTTCTGCGTACTTGTCCGATTCTGGAGAATCTGCCATCACAAAGAAACCAGTATGACTGTGGTTGTCCGATTCCCCAGAAAACGACACTAGCGGAGATGAAAGGCGACCGGGGTTGTCCGATTCTGGTGAATCGGACAAGCGGAGTGGCCTAGAGCAGAGGTGATGTCTTTTTTCTCCCGAATCGGACATTGAAAGACGTAAAGAGTCAGCTTGAGTGTCCGTTTCTGGTGAATCGGGCAAGTAGTGTGCAAAATATGGGGGTTGGTTGTCTGATTCTGGGGAATCGGACAACCAGGGTAGTGATCTGGCGAGGAAAGAGGCAGCCTGGCCCTTTGCCGGCTGCTCTGTCGGAGGCGAGTTTCCTCTCGGCTCACATCACCTTGGTGGACTCCAGGTTGCGGCTCACCCAATTGTTCAATCGGATCACCGGCTTGCGCAACACCAATCCCAGCAGCAGCGAAGGAATCAGGAACAAGGCGAGATACAGCATGTCAAGCAGGTACTCATTGCCGTACGATCCGGCCATGGCGGCGTGCATGGCGTCGATGGCGTGCGGGAACGGTAGGAACGGGTACAGTATTTGGAAGAATTTCGGCAGTGTTTCGATGGGGAATGTGCCGCCCGATCCGGCTACCTGCATCACCAGCAGCACTACGGCTATGGCTTTGCCGATGTCTCCGAACGATACGGTCAGCGTGTATACGATGTTCGAGAACACGAGCGCGGCAAGCCATCCTACGGCGAGGAATTGCAACGCGTGATTCGCCTGCACGCCTAGGAAGTACATGTCGCCTAGGCATACCAGCGTGCCTTGCAATAGTGCCAGCAGCAGGAAGATCGTGTAGCGTCCAAAATACTCGTGGCGCAGTTGCAATCCCCAGCGTGAGGCGTTTCCCGGCCCGGATGGTCCGGCAATGCGCGGCAGGGTATCACCCAATCCCAGCACATGCGCTTTTTCACGGTCCGAGATCGTTACTTTCAGCATGGCGCAGAGGATGATCGCGCCCACCCAGATGGACAGGATCGTGTAGAACGGTGCCATGGCCGAACCGTAGTTCGCGATCGGGTATACGGCTACGCGATGCAATGCGACGGGTGCGGAAATCAACGTGGATAGTGTGGATGCGTTGGATGTGGTCAACGATTTGAGCTCATTCGAGTTTTCCGCGCCATTGTCGCTTGAATTCATCGCGGTGATCAGCGTATTCAGCGTTGTGGCCGAGGAGTTGAGTTTGGTCGCTATGCCGTCAAGCGTGGAGCGGATGGATGCGATGTTCGTTCCCACGTTGCTTGTTACATCATTCAGACTGTCCGTTGTGCCGCTGAGCTGACTGATCACGTTGCCGGTCTGTGAGATCAGGGTGCTGACCGATGATGCCAATGCGTCGATTTTCGGTTTGACGTTTACGGAGTAGTCGTCGCGCACGGTGCTGATCGACTGTTTGGCGCTGGTGATCTGGCTGCGGATTTCCGCGTGCGATTGTGCTGCCGAGGCTGTGCTCTGCGTGATTTGCTTGGAGGCGTTGTCGAGGCGCTGCGCGAGTTTCTGCGTATCGCCTTGGGCCGCGGTCAGCAAGGTGATTTCACGGTCGATGGCGTCCAGCAGCGGCTGTTTGGCTTTGTCACTGTCGGGTAGTTGCTCCACCGACGTGCGCATATGCTGCAGGCTGGCGAGGTACGTATCGTATACGGATTGGCTTTCGGCGACCTGATCGCTCAGTGTTTTCAACTGTTGTGCGGCTTCGGCGGAGTCCTTGCCCAATGCGTCGAAGGCTTTATCCGCCTTGTTCGCCACCGCGTCGAGTGCGGACGAGGCCTGGTTGAGCGCGGTGTTTACGGAGCTGGTGATGCTCTTGCCGGCCGCGGTTAGCGAGGTGGCGCCTGATTTGCCTTGCTTCAGCGTGTTTTTGGCTTGTTTGCCCGCAACGGTTGTGGATTGGAGCAGCTGGTTTGTGGAGTCTACGATGTCGTTGGCCGAGCCGAGCAGCTGCGAGTATGAGGCTACTTGCTGCGAGGCGCCGGTCAGCGTACTCACCATGGTGTTGAGGTTGCTGTTGAGATTTTCCATGTACTGCGCCATTTGGGGGCTTTTGGAGTAGCGCAGTACGTTCGACGCCAGGTCGAGACCGACCTGGGCGATGGTTTTGGCGAAGGTCTTGTCGATGGTGTTGACCACGGTTGTGGCGCCCTGATCGGTGATATGCGGGGCGATGGGGTTGATTTTCTCGTTCAGATAGTATTTGAGCTGCGCGTGCTTGATGTTGGTGGAGAACAACGTCATCATGTCGGCGCTGAACTGTTTGGGGATGACGATCGCCGCATAATAGTCGCCTGATTTCACGCCGTCGATGGCCTTGTCACGGCCTACGAACTGCCAGTCGAGCTGGTCGTTGGCGCGTAGCGTGCTGATGATGGTCTCGCCCACGTTGATGCGTACCGGTACGAGTTCCGACTTGTAGCCTTTGTCGGTGTTCGCCACGGCGACTTTCAACGCTTTGGTGTTGCCGTAGGGATCCCAGCTGGCCGCGATGTTGAACCAGGCGTATAGTGCCGGCACCACCACTAGTCCCATGGAGACGATGACGGCGATCACGTTGCGGGTGGCATGGCATATGTCCCGTTTGAAAATGCCCCAGATCAGTTTCACTGCTCGTCTCCTTTCTCGTGTGCCAGCGCATGCACGGCATGATGCATCGGCTTGTAATGCATGTCCGGCCGGAACAGCAGGTTCTCGTGCAGGATCGCGCTGCGGAATTCGTCTGCGCTCATCGCTTCTTCGCCAAGGAAGTTGGCATACCGTTCACGCAGATATTCCACCACGATGAGGTATACGTCGATCACGATGATCGAAATGATCCAGCCGAGCAGCATGGCGAGTTTCATCCGCGTGATGAACAGCAGTAGCAGGAATGCGAACGGCAGCACGGTGAGCAGCAGGAATCCTCCGCGCACCAACCGCGGGTATAGGCGGAAGAAGTGAAGCGCCCGCTGGGAAATGACTTCAGGGTAGTCTTCGGCGAACTGTTGCGCGGCGGCGGTGAACTTCAGCGGCTCCACAGTGCCTTCGTTGTGCTCGGTGATCATCAGATCGGTATCCGCCAGGCGGTTGTCGAACAGGCGGTTGAGGTTCAACGCCAGTTTGCGCACCACCAGACCGATGAACAATGCCGCAGGCAGGTACCAGAACAGCGAGAGCATGTCGAGCCAGTAGTGGTTGGCGTACATGCCGCCGATAGGCCCGCGCATGGCGTTGATGCCGTAGGTGAAGGGCAGGAACGGTTTCAAACGGCGGAAGAACTCGGGCATCATTTCGATGGGGTAGAGGCCTGCGGCGCCTGGTATCTGGATGATCACCAGAATCACGGCGATGGCTTTGCCGATATGCCGGAACGCCACGGCAAGCGCGTAGATGATGTTCACGTATACGAATGAGGCGAATACGCCGGCGAGAACGAATAGGAACGGGTGTTCGCATTGGATACCCAGCGCGAGATCGCCGATTGTGGCGATGATCGCCTGCAGGAACCCGACGGTGACGAACAGCAGCCAACGGCCCATATAGCCTTGGCGAGGCGTGTATTTGCGGATTTTCTCATCGCGGTCGACTTCAAGCTTGTAGATCGCGACGAGCACGAACCCGCCGACCCATAACGCCAGGTTCGTGTAGAACGGGGTGACTGCGGAGCCATAGTTTTCCACGGGGTACAGCACTTTTTCATCCAAGTGCACCGGCTCGCCTACGAACGAGCCGATCTCATTGGCGTTCAGGCCGAGCATTTCGGAAAGCTGCTGGAACATGCGCGAACTGCTGAGCGAAGCCACGTCGGTGCGCGTGGTGCTGAGCTGCTTGCTGAGATTGGCGAGCTGGGTTTGCGCGCCGGCGAGGGTGGCGTTCGTCTGGCTGACGGTGCGTGAAAGCTGATCGAGCAATCCGTTGCCCTGTTTCAGTGTGCCCTGCAGCGTGGTGAGTGTTCCGGCCAACGAACCATTGGCCAGGCTCAGCGTATCGAGACCGGTGTTGAGATTCGGCATGACGGCGCCGGTGAGGTTTGCGCGTGCCTTTGCCATTGCCGCGGTGCCGTTGCTCGACAGGCTGGTGATGTCGCTGTTGAGCGCGGTTGCCGTGTTTTTGCCTGAAGTGATGATCGACGTGGTGTCATGGTCGAAGGCGTTGATGCGTTGCTGTTGGAATGTCAGCTGTTTGCGTGCTTCACTGATCTGAGCCGAAAGATCCTTATATGTTTGGCTGTCCGGGTCCAGACCGCTGGCCTTCAGCGCGTTGTCCATGCCGTCGAGTGCTTCGCCGGCGGTGGAGTTGACGCCGCGCATGCTGCTGGACACTTGGCTGAGCGCGTCCTGCGTGGTGTTCAGACCGTTGAGCATGGTGCCGGTGACGTTGCCGACGGTGACTTGCAGACCGGAAAGCTGTGTGCTGCCGTTGTCGAGCGCGCCGGTCAGCGTGGTTGAAAAACGTTGGGTCTGTGTTCGTGTTTGGGCGAGCAGGTCGGATGTGTTCGTGATGGTATCGAGCGCATCGTCGATTTCCGAGGCGAGCGCGGTATTGGTCTGTTTGGCCGAGTCGATGGTCGTGGTGGCTTTGTCGAGCGTGGATCGTGTGCCGCCTAGTTGTTGTTGGACGGTTTCCAACTGGTTGATGGTGTCATTCAGATTGTTGACGACGTCGCTTTGTGCCGTGTGCAGGCTGTCTGTGGTGTTGCCTGCCGCAGCTTTCACCTGTTTCGCCACGGCGTCGGCCACGCTGGACACGAATGTGGCGTTGATTTGCTCGTCGATGGTGGTTGCGCCCGTATCGGTGATTTTCGGGGCGATGGCGTTCATTTTTTCGTTGATATAGTACGTGATTGACGGCTGGTTTTTCTCGCCGGTCACCGTGCCGATCAAACTGGAGCTGAAGTCTTTCGGCAGTACGATCGCAGCATAGTATTTGCCGGCTTTCACGCCGTCGACGGCATGTTGTTTGCTGACGAAACGCCATCCGAGCTGACGGTTCGACTTGAGCTGGGTGACGGTTTGCTGGCCGGCGTTGAGATGACCGACCAGCGTGGAGGTGGTGCCTTCGTCCTCATTGGCTACGGCGACTTGAATATTGCCGGTATTCGCGTAAGGATCCCAGTTGGCCAGGATGTTGCACCATGCGTACAGCGAGGGGATGATGGCCACGCCCATGGTGACGACGAGTGCCACCGGATTCCTGAGGATCCTTTTCACATCACGAAGGAAGATGGCGAAGACTGTGTGCATCACACCTCCTGAACCCGTGTGCCGAGTGCGGCGCTGCGCGGGTACATCGGTTTCTGCCTGCGCGGCTCCGTTGCTACCTAATCCAACGATCATTCTATGCCGTCCACTGGGACGTGCAAGCAAAGCAGCTGAGCAAATTACGCTATTTGACACATAAAACGGTCATGAACCGGCATGTGAAGGGTTGCAGAGCATTTGCTGGTCGCATGGGTTTGCAGTGTGCTTCTATAATGAGCGGAATCAGGCGAATGAGCTGTCGCACAGTACGAGGGGAGAATCTGTTGGCATCACATGGCAGGCGTGTGCAATCGCGCGGAACGCGCAACGTCGTTATTATCCTGGCTTGTATCGCCGTTGCGATTGGCGTGGCAATCGTATGCGGATTGACGTTCTATCAGCAGGCACGGTCCGTCAAAAGCCATGAGAGCCAGGCGGTTGCGGCGCTGTCCGGTATTTCCGGTTCCGAAGTGCTCAAAGACGGGGGCATTTCGTCCACAGCCATCACGCAGGCCCAGGATCACACCGCCAAGGCGAAGAGCATCGCACACGGGCCTTTGTGGAGCATTGCCAGTGTGTTGCCGGGCGTAGGCAATGATGTGAAAACCGTGCGAGGCATGACCGAAGTCTTGGATGATCTGACCCAGCGGTCGCTTCCCACAATCAGCAGCATGTCCCATAAACTCGCCACCGCACAGTTGAACAGCCAGGACGGCGTGCTCAACTTGAAACCGCTTGTATCCATACAATCCGATTTCGCCACAGTGAGCACGCGGATGAAGCATCAGCTGGACACATATGATTCCCTGCCCACGCCGAAAATTGGCATGATCGCCAACGCATACCGGCAAGGTAAGGAGCGTCTTGCCTCCGTTGTCGGCGCCGTCGATCATCTCAATAGCGTCATGCAGATGATGCCTGCGATTCTCGGGCAGAACGGTGCCAGAACCTATCTGATCGCCGTGCAGACTACATCCGAACAGCGTTCCGGCGGTGGCTTGGTGGGCTCCGTTGGCACATTGCAAGCCAACCAGGGGAACGTAAGTATCGGTGAATTCCGTGCGGACGCTGAACTGCTCAACGGCGGCAACGGCAATGCCGAGGAATACGCTGTATTCAACGGCCCTTTGGCGTTCTCGCTCGACGTCCGCGACACCTTCGCCATTCCCGATCTCTCCCGCAACGCCGAAATGCTCGCGGCCACCTGGCAGCGTTCCCCTTACGCAAGCGAGGTCGATGGTTTCATCGCAATCGACCCCGTATTTATTCAGGAAATGGTGAAGCTCAATGGCAACGTCACCCTGCAGGACGGTACGGTGCTTACTGGAAACAACACGGCACAGTACCTGCTGAACACCATTTACAAAGATGTTCCCGTAGCCCAGCAGGACGCCTATTTCGAGTACATCGCGCAAACGGTGATGGACCAGGCGTTCAGCAACCTGAATGCCACGAAGATGATGGCCATGGCCAACAGCATCGGCGACCTGATCGAACAACGCCACTTCTACGCCTACACCACGCACGCGGACGAGACGAAATACTTCCAGGAATCCGGCATCTCTGGCAAGGAAAGCACCCCGCAGGTCGGCATCTACCTCAACGAGCAGAACCCCTCAAAGCTTGGATGGTATATCGACCGCAAAGCCACAGTGACCAAGACCGCAACCAACAAGGACGGTTCAAGAAGCTACCACGTGAAGTACACGCTGACCAACACCCTGACCGACAGCGAGATAGCAAGTGCTAACACGTACATCCTCGGCGGCGTGCAGAAAGGCGTCGAGAACAAGCCGGTGGCGGAGAGTGGAACTTCAGTGCAGCGCATGCTCTTCTATGCTCCGGCAGGCGGTTCGATCGGCAAAATCTCCTCAAAGGGGGATGTGCGCGACCAGCGTGAGACCACGATGGACGGCAAGCAGCTCACAACCAGCGTTGCCTATCTCGCACCCGGCGAAAGCGTGACCTTCGAATTCGACGTAACCACCTCGCCTAAGGCGCCCGCCGAACTGACTATCGACCAGACACCGTCAGGCAAACTGCGCAACGAAGTCGATTACCAATATTGATCGCCGCGTCATCGCGAACATCATGAAGCCAAGCGCCCGGCAGCTGTATCACACAGTTGCCAGGCGCTTTAGCGATGGTGAATGTTGTCACATGACAAGTGGGATAGGGTCGGGCGATAATGGAGGCATGACTATTGCAACACCGGAACGTTACGCACAGATGCTGGACGCTGCCCGTTGTGGCGGGTACGCGTACCCCGCAATCAACGTGACCAGCACACAGACCCTGAACGCCGCCCTGCAGGGTTTCGCCGAAGCGGAATCCGATGGCATCATCCAAGTCTCCGTAGGCGGCGCCGCCTACCTATCCGGGCAACGCGTGAACGACCGCGTCACCGGTTCGCTTGCCTTCGCGGCCTTCGCCCACGAAGTCGCGGCGAAATACCCCAACATCACCATCGCCCTGCACACCGACCATTGCGCCAAACAATACCTGGACGAATGGGTGCGTCCACTGCTCGACCATGAAGCCGAACAGGTGCGGCACGGCCAGGAGCCGACATTCCAATCGCACATGTGGGACGGTTCCACAGTGCCGCTGGGTGAAAACCTCGACATCGCCGAAGAGCTGCTCGACAAATCACAAGCCGCACACACCGTGCTGGAAATCGAAATCGGCGCGGTCGGCGGCGAAGAAGACGGACACAGCGCCGAAATCAACGACAAGCTCTATTCCACCCCGGCACAGGGCATCGCCGTCGCGCAACGCCTGGGACTCGGCGAACGCGGGCGTTACATGGCCGCCTTCACCTTCGGCAACGTGCACGGCGCATACAAGCCAGGCGTGGTCAAACTGCGCCCGGAACTGCTCGATGAGATCCAGGCCACGCTCGCGCTCGCGGTTCAGGCCGGTGAGATGCCCGATCCCTCACACACGCTGGATGTCGCCCCGGGCAAGCCGTTCGCCCTGGTGTTCCATGGCGGTTCTGGTTCCACGCCGGAAGAGATTGCACAGGCTGTGAGCTATGGCGTGGTGAAGATGAACATCGATACCGACACGCAGTACGCGTTCAGTCGCGCGGTGGCCGGGCACATGTTCTCCCACTATGATGCCGTGCTCAAAATCGACGGTGAGGTGGGCAACAAGAAGCTGTACGACCCGCGTTCGTGGGGACGCGAAGCGGAAAGCGCCATGGCCGCACGCGTGGTGGAGGCCTGCAGGCAGCTTGGCAGCGCGGGCAAGGCGTTGAAGTAGTGTGATGCCGCACGCGCCGTGTACTGCATGCGGCGCGTGGCGGCACGGCGGGTGTGTCGCGTTGTATGAGACGAAAACGATGGAACTGACTAGTTTCAACGGCCGATCGGTGCATATCCGGCAGATATCCGGTAGAGGGCGCAGGGTAGTCTTTGTAAGGCCTTGGGTAAGGCTTTGAGGCGAAATCGCATACGCGCGGAGGTGCAACAACATGCCTGGAATTGTTTTGATCGGTGCCCAGTGGGGAGACGAAGGCAAGGGTAAGGCGACCGACCTGATCGGCACGAAGGTCGACTATGTTGCCCGCTTCAACGGCGGCAACAATGCGGGCCATACCGTGGTGGTCGGCGACGAATCGTATGCGCTGCACCTGCTGCCCTCTGGCATCATCAGCCCGAACGTGACCCCGGTGATCGGCAACGGTGTGGTTGTCGACCCCGAAGTGCTGTTTGAGGAGATCGACGGTTTGGAAAGCCGCGGCGTGGACTGCTCTCGACTGCTGGTAAGCGAAGCCGCACACGTAATCGCTCCGTACCATCGCACGCTGGACAAGGTGACCGAGCGCTTCCTTGGCAAGCACAAGATCGGTACCACCGGCCGCGGCATCGGCCCGGCATACGCCGATAAGATCAACCGCGTCGGCATCCGCGTGCACGATCTGTTCAACGCCAAGCACCTGCGCGACAAGGTCGAAGCGAGCCTGCACCAGAAGAACCTTATGCTGGTCAAGCTGTACAACCGTCGCGCCGTCGACGTGGATCAGACCACCGACGAACTGCTTGCGCTGGGCGAGCGTCTGAAGCCGTATGTGGCCAACACCTCCCTGGTGCTGAACAAGGCGCTGGACGAGGGCAAGAACGTGCTGTTCGAAGGCGGCCAGGCCACCATGCTGGATGTGGACCACGGCACGTATCCGTTCGTGACCTCCTCCAACCCAACCGCAGGCGGCGCCTGCACCGGTACCGGTGTTGGCCCCACGCGCATCAACCGTGTGATCGGCGTTGCCAAGGCATACATCACCCGCGTGGGCGAAGGCCCGTTCCCGACCGAACTGTTCGATGAATCCGGCGATTGGCTGCGCGAGCAGGGCCACGAGTATGGTGTGACCACCGGCCGTCCGCGTCGTTGCGGCTGGGCCGATACCGTGGTGAACCGCTACGCCGCCCGCGTCAACGGCTTGACCGATATCGTGCTCACCAAACTCGACGTGCTCACCGGTCTGAAGGAAATCCCGATCTGCGTGGCATACGACGTTGACGGCGAGCGTCACGACGAAATGCCGACCGATCAGGCCGCATTCACCGCGGCCAAGCCGATTTACGAAACCATGCCGGGTTGGACTGAGGATATCTCCACCTGCCATAGCTTTGATGAGCTGCCGGCGACCTGCCAGGCGTATGTAAAGCGCTTGGAGGAGCTGAGCGGCTGCCGTATCTCCGCAATCGGCACCGGTCCGCAGCGTGACCACATCATCCAGATCAACTCGCTGATCGACTGATTCCCGCGATCTGCGTGGCTACGATTGGTGCCGGCTGGCTTTGTGCCTTGCCGGCACTTTTCATTATGCGTGCGAAACATGGTGAGCCTACGCGCGCGGCCTAATCCTCCCAGAATGTCCGATTCCCCCGAATCGGTCAAACAGGCTCGGATCTGCATGACGCGGTTGTCCGATTCTGGTGAATCGGTCATGCAAGGAGGGTTGCACGGCGCATGGTTGTCCGATTCCCCCGAATCGGTCACACGATGTGTGCAGCTGGAGCTGCTAATGTCCGATTCGGCCGAATATGCCATGTATGGTCGGAATTAGTGACTGCGTATGTCCGATTCTCCTGAATCGGTCATCCATGAGGGGATCTGCGGCGCGTGGTTGTCCGTTTCTCCCGAATCGGTCAATCGGGCAATCGGTCAACCAGGCAACCAGGCAATCGGACACCGGAGGATGCACAATAGCCATAAGGAGGCGGGCAAGCGATGGCAGGGCAGAACGATATGAGCAGGGCGCAGCATATTGAGCGGATGATTCCGTTATTCAATCGTATGAAGTGGAAGATGGCGGCGATCGGCATTGGCGTCGGCCTTGTCTCTGGCCTGCTGGTGGTGTTGTACCGTCTCGGCATCGAGAACTGCACCCGGTTCGCGCGTTGGATGTATGCGCAGATTCGTGTGAATCCGTGGCTGATTGTTCCGTGGGCGTTTGCTGCGCTGGCGGTCGGCCTGCTGATTGCCTGGATGATCAGCAGGGAGCCTATGGCGTCGGGCAGTGGCATTCCGCAAACTGATGGTGTGGTGCTTGCCGGGTTGAGGATGCGGTGGCAGACGATTCTGCCGGTCCGTTTTGTCGGTGGCTTGCTGGGTGCCGCGTTTGGTTTGTCGCTGGGCCGTGAGGGGCCGTCGATTCAGATTGGTGCGTCGGGCGCGCAGTTTTTGTCGCACCGGTTGCGTGGCAGGCGTCGTGAGGATGTGCAGGAGCATTATGTGGTGACTGCTGGTGCTGCTGCCGGTTTGTCGGCGGCGTTCAGTGCCCCGTTGTCGGGCATGATGTTCGCCTTGGAAGGCATTCATCGTAGTTTTTCGCCGGTGATTCTGATGGGTGCCACCGCGGCTTCACTCACCGCCGATTTCGTGTCGAAATACTGTTTCGGCTTGCGTCCGGTGCTTGACTTCGGTTCGATCGCGCAACTGCCGCTCGGTGAATATGTGTGGCTGATTCCGCTGGGATTGCTTGCCGGCTTGGTTGGTTCGCTGATGAACCGTTCCCTGCTCGGTTTCCAAACGTTGTACGGCAAACTGCCGGCGTGGAGTCGTCCGTTGGTCGCTTTGGCGATTGCGTTGCCGGTGGGTATTTGGCTGCCGGATGTGCTTGGCGGTGGCTCGAATCTTATTGGTATGGCTGAGCATGCCACTACCGGGCTTGGCATGTTGTGTGTGCTGTTTGTGGCGAAGCTGCTGTTTACGAGTACGAGTTTTGGTTCCGGTGCGCCTGGCGGTATTTTTATGCCGATTCTTGCCGTGGGTTCGTTGGCTGGCGGTATTTGCGGTGTTGCGGCGCAACGGTTGTGTGGTGTGAGCGGCGGAGCGGTGGCTGTGTTTGCGGTGTGTGTGATGACTGGCGTGCTGGCGGCTTCGGTGAAGACTCCGATCACTTCGATTCTGCTGGCTGTTGAGATGTCTGGCACGTTGACGCATATGTTGCCGGTTGCGGCGGTGGTGTTCATTGCCATGCTGGTTTCGGATGTGCTGCATACCCGGCCGATTTACGATGCGCTGTTGGATCGGTATATGCGTGCGCAGAAGTTGGATGTGCAGGCTCCGAGCGCTATAGGCAATGGTGTGTTGGAGTTGCCGTTGGAGATGGGGTCTCAGGCAGATGGCAGGCGGATTCGTGATGTTGATTGGCCGTCCGGCTGTTTGGTGATCGGGCTTCGTCGTGGGGAGCGTGAGATTGTGCCGCGTGGCGATACGGTGTTGCGTGGTGGTGATTATCTGATTGTGTTGTTCAGTGGTGAGGATGAGCGGACTGTGCGTTTGGCGTTGCATGATTTGTGCGATGTGGATGTGTGATTCCGGTGCATTGTTTGCAGTCTGATTGGCGGGTTTGGCGGTTTGGCGCTTGCCGTGCGGTTTATGTTCCTGCATACGTGCGTTTGCATGGTGACTGTGTTGCGTTGGATGGGAATGGGCTGGAGTCTGTGCTCTGGCATTGAACCGTGTACACTCGGAACGGAATAAAGGCGAATGCATGGGCTGTGCGGGTTGTCGTATGGTTTTGCGGGCGGCGTGGTTTGAAGGATTCGGCCGGGTCAATGAGGTCGCGGCGGGATCGCGGCGTTTCCCGTTTCGCCGTGAAGTAGAGACGATTGAGACGAAAGCAAGCAGGTCGGATGGAATCACGGAAGAATGATGGGCGTGACGGTGGTGATGCTGTTGACGCCTGGCAGGGTGTGCAGCATCTTGATATGCCGGATTTGGATATACCGAATCTTGGCGAGATCACTTCGACGTTTGAGCCGGTAACCGATGTGGCTCCGCCTCATGCCGATGCTTCCGCATTGGTCGCGTCCCCGATCCCCTCAGTGTCCGATTCTCCCGAATCGGTCACGCGTGGTGGTGCTAGCAGTGCTGGGTTGTCCGATTCTGCCGAATCGGTCACGCGTGGTGGTGCTGGTGGTGCTGGGTTGTCCGATTCTGCCGAATCGGACACTTTGGCTGCCGCATCGCGCCCGCAGGCGAAGCCGGCGGCGTTCACCGCCCAGCCCAAGGAACCGGGTTTGTCCACGCAGGAGATGAGCGAGGTGCATGCTCGCTCCTATGCTGCGGCGATTCCGCATCCCACAGGTGCCGCTGCTGCCGAACAGCCGCCGCAGATTCCGCTTGCTCCGGTTAAGCGTGTGCAGGCGCAGTTCAATCCGCTTGCGGATCTGCTGTTGTATCTGGTGGTGTTTGTCGGCGGTTGTATCGGTACCGCTATGCGTTTTGGCCTTGCCGAGGCGTTTCCTTCGCCGCTTGCCCGCCGTGGTGTGCTCAGCGCGTTTCATGTTGCCACGTTCGGTGCCAATATGGTTGCGTGCCTGGTGCTTGCCATGGTCACTATTTGTATGTCGCATGCGTCGTGGCTGACTCGGCGTGTGAAGCAATTGGTGTCGAAGGGTGTGGGCTTGGGTGTGTGTGGCGGCTGTTCCACGCTTTCCACGTTGGGTATTGAGGAGTTGGCTTCGCTGCGTGGTGGCGAGATCGGTGGCACGGTGTTGTATGTGCTGGTCACGTTTGCCTGTGGCGCGTTGTGCTCGGCTCTTGGCGTTAAATTGGGTTTGCTGTTGACTGCTCGCCGGAAGTCTCAGGTGTTGCAGGAGGCGGTGCGGAATGCCATGCGTAGTGATGGTGATTCTGGGCCGGTGATTGAGGGCGTGCCGCAGGATGTGGTTGAGCGTTTTGCTTCGGGGGATTCCACTGCTTCGGTGGATGCCGAGGCGCTTATCGCTGCGGAGTCTCCGATTGTGGTTGATAAGCCTGTTGCTGTGCCGGTCGAGTCGTCTGATATGCGTGTTGATGGTGCTATCAGCAGTGTTGGCGAGGGTGTGGCGACTGGGGTTCCTGCTTTTGAGCCTGCGCCTGTTACTGATGAGATTCCGTTGGTGGGTGATTTGGCGACCGGTGAGGTGGTCGAGGTTTCTGCGGCGTTGCCGATGCGTGGTTCTGGTTCTGCTGCCGGTTCTGCCGCTGTTCCCACGGGTGAGATTCCTGTGGTCGCTTCGGCTGATGCGTCGGAATCTCGTGACGGGGGGAGGGCGTGATGGCGACGTTTTTGATGGTTTGCGTGTTCGGCGGCTTGGGTGCGGTGACTCGTTTTATCGTGGACACGTCGGTGCGCCGTTGGTGGAAGAATCGGCTGTTCCCTCTGGCCACGTTCATGATTAATTGTCTTGCCGGTTTTTGCGCGGGCATTGCCGCGGCCGGGTATGTCAATGGCGAGGTGGATTATGCCACGCGCACGCTGTTTGTGGTCGGTTTCCTTGGCGGATTCTCCACGTTTTCCACCTTGATCAACGAAGTGATGGCGTTGCTTCGCGGCAAGCAGTTCGCCATGGCTGGGTTGTATTGCCTGCTGTCGATGGTGGTTCCGGTGTTGTGTACCGTAGCCGGCTGGGGTGTGGCCAGCCTCGCGTACTGAGGCGCGTGTCTGGCTGTAGTTTAGACGCCATTGCGGCGTTGTCGGCTTTGCTTTGCTTACCTGACTACTAGGTGCGGCCTACTGCTCCGCAGGCCACTGTTCCGCAGGCCACTGTTCGAACCAGTCGAGTAGCTGGTCAACGCTTGCGTCGCTCCAATCCGCCATGCGCGGGCCGCCGAGCTCGCGGTTGTATGGCTGATCGAATACGACCACATGCTGGCCGACTTCACGCAGTACGGCGATGTTGGCGGGCGAGTCGTCGATGTGCACGGTGGCTTGGATGCTGTCTTTCAGTCCGGCGAAGCAGAGCGACATGTAAGGGATGTTGTTGTCGTCGAGCCATTTGGCGGTGTCGGAGACGACGATGCGATGCTGCCCGGATACGAACAGCCGGTGCGTGACGATGCGGATGTACACGTGTTCGTTGGCCAGTCGTTGCAAGGCGTGTGCGACGCCTGGAATGGGCTGCATGGTCGCGTAGAGGTGCTCCTCTTCGGCTGCCTTGTGGGCTGCGATGTATTCGGATTTGCTGGCGAATGGCCAGCCGTCGTTGTCGGTGAGTGCGTATCGTGTGTTTGTGGGGATGATCTGCGGGTCCATACGGCCGGTGCGTACCAGGTAGTCGCGCATGGCGCCCGCATAGTCGGCGCACACGCCGTCCAGATCCAGGTTGAGTACCCGGTATCCGCTTATGCCGACCTGCTGGTTGGCGTATTGTTCCGGAATCGTTGGCGATGTCCCCATGTCACCCTCCATTTCACTGTTTCACAGTATGTTTCACGCCAGGCTGCTGTCTGGTCGTTGGCCGTCCGTCGTTTTGACGAACCGTCGTCCTGTACCTCGTCGCGGTATCGGCTATCTGCAATCGTATCGTGCGTAATGCCGGTCGCAACGTTCCGCACGAATGGCTATACCGGACAGATCATCTACCTGCTATTGCCCTGATCCCGCTGTCGTGGCATCGGTGGCGGTTAGTGTCGGCACCACCTGTTCCACAAAGCGGTCGCATTCGTTCCTATGCGTGGATGGGTAGGTGAATTGCACTGCACGGATGGCTCCAGCGGACACCATTTCGCGAATATAGGTGATGGTGCCGTTTTCCTCCCATGTCGCGGTGAACTCGCTGTCGAGTATCTGCTGGTAGGAGACCGAATGGCCGGCCGTGGCCTGCTTGAACGCGGAGATCACCGTTTCATGCAACGCATTGTTCGACCCCCATGCGGCAATGGTCATGCCGGTCTGACCATCGGTGAACGTGCGCCCGTCACCGTCGGCTGATTCAGCCTGCCATGTGAATCCGGACGGTATCGTGACCGCATAGCCGAACCGTGCATTGAGGTAACGCCCATCCGCAGGCGGTTGCGTATCCTGTTGCTGCGCTGTGGCCTTCTTCGATGTCTTGCCCGTTACCGGTGTGGAATTCTGGCTGTTATTCGCCAATGTCTCGTCTTTAGCGCTTGCGCTGCTCGAAGAGGAACTACTGGCGTCTGAGCCCGAGACGGTGCCGTTGGCGCTCGCCATCATGCGTACGATGCCGACGCCGCTGAACACTACCACGATGCACGCCAGTATTGCGATTGCGATCGCGGTCACCGGGTGCCTGCGGGATTTGCCGGGATCATGGGCGCCATTCGGAGCTGTGGCTTTCTTCGTGGATTTGCCTGTGGAGCGCTTTGCGGCGGCTGGTTTGGATCCTTTCCCGCCGGCTTTGTCTTTGGCGCTGTTGCGTTTCTTCTTGCCGCGTTTCCCGCTGCCTTTTCCGCTGCCGTGGTCGCCGGAATCGTTGGCATATGCGCCGGCGTTATACGAGTCGTCGTTGGCATACGAGTCGTTACCGTACTGATCGTAGGGATCGTATGCGGGCTCGTAGGTGCTTTGGCGTTCAAACTCCTGTTCGAACTCCTCCAACGGTGTCGTTGCGCCTTGCTGCGGGTATCCGGAACCGCCGTAGTTTCCTGTCAGCCCCTGCGGCAACGGCAACGTCGCCTGACTGCCGGTCTCCCACCCGCAGACGGCGCAGAATCTGGCGTTGGGAACGAGCGCCTGGCCGCATTGCTCGCAGAACTCTTCGGTCATTGATGTTCCCCTCTCGCGTGCTCGGTTCCCTTGGGTGTGCTGCGTCTCTCTTGGCTTAGGAATTACCTTGCCCTCCAGCTTAGCGAACACCGTGGCTCTGTGATCTGCGGTGTTACCGGGAACCTAGTGGGAAATAGCGGGAAGTAGCGGGGTGCTTTTCTATGTAGTGGCGCTGCTATTACCGACACCATTTGTGTGTTGCCAAAGTTGGGGGGGGCTTGCTGCGAGAGTCACGAAAAGCGCTATTATTACATTAGTTTGTACGCTTTTACATTAGTTGGAGGTCTAGCGTGGTCTATCGCCAGGAAGAAGTGGTGAATAAGGTTCAGAGGCTACTGGCTGATGTAGAGACTGAGGTGGTGGAGTACAAATCCGCCAAGAACAATTTCGATTTCGATGATTTGGGGAAGTACTTTTCTGCTTTAAGTAACGAGGCCAATCTTCGCCATGCCGATGCTGGTTGGCTTCTCTTCGGTGTGCGCAACGATCGGACGATATGTGGGACCGGATACCGCAAAGAGGCTCATGAGCCAAGCATTGGCTTGCGTAAGCTGAAGCATGAGATGGCGTTGTATACCAATAGCGGCATGACATTCGAAGAGATATATGAACTGACGATAGATCGTCAGCGAGTGGTAGCCTTTCAAGTCCCTCCGGCCTTCTTCGCGACGCCTACTACTTGGAAGGGCGTTCCTTATTCTCGTGAGAACGAATCCATCGTGCAGATGCCGGCTTTCAAGTTGACGGCAATATATTCTCAGGCTAGGCCCGACTGGTCTAGTCAGCTTGCGTATGATGCGAATATCGATGATCTTGATTCGGATGCTGTGGCCTTTGCTTGCGAAGAATATTCAAAGAAGTACGCGTCTAGACAACAGGCAATTGAGGGATTTTCGTCTGAAGAGATTCTGACAAAGATTGGGTTGTTGATCCATGGCCATGTGACCAATGCCGCCCTGGTGTTGCTAGGTAAGCCTGAATCCGCAGTTTTCCTTGGCGGAATCGAGCCACGCATCACTTGGACGCTGTATAACTCGGCAAATGATGTAGTTTCATATGAGCACTTCGAGCCCCCATTTATATTGCAGGTGGACAAGGTGCTTGGCAAGGTGCGTAACGAGAAGTACAGATTTTTCACAGATCCTAATACGCTGTTCCCCGAGGTGACGCAACGCTATAGTCCGGAGATTATCCGAGAGTTGCTGCACAATGCCATTGCACATCAGGATTATCGTTTATCGGGGAAAATCAACCTTCTGGAATACGAAGATCGACTTGTGTTTATGAATGAGGGATCGTTCATTCCTGGGAGCATAGATGCTGCACTGGCCGTTGGCTACAAGCCTCCGTATTACCGGAATTCCTTACTCTCCAAAGCAATGAGCAAAGTCGGTATGATTGATCAGAACGCTATCGGTATCAGGAATGTTTTCGAGATGCAGAAGAAGCGTAGGCTGCCGTTGCCCACATATGATTTGTCAGATCGATCTCGTGTATCAGTCTCGATCTATGGGACTGTAATTGATGAGAAGTATTCTCAGCTGCTTGCGGCTTACCCTAATTTGGATTTACAGAGTGTGGTATGGCTTGACATGATTCAGAAAAGGCTGGTGATAGAGAAGGATCAGGCCGCTTCGCTGAGGTCGCGTGGTTTGGTAGAGGGGCGCTATCCTCGTTTGATTATTTCATCAGATGTGGCGAATGCCATGGGCAAACAGAAAGAGTATGTGCGTAGCAAAGGCTTGGACAACAAAATATGCAAGGAGTTGATTTTGGAGCTACTTCGATCTAGGCCTTCTTCGCGGCTTGAGGTGATTAACGCCATTGACCATGCATTGCCGGGGACACTAAGTGCTAAGCAGAAGGGGGACAGAGTGAGTTATTTGTTGCAGAGCCTTCGGAAGCAAGGAAAAATCTACTCAGAAGGTGCCACTTCGGCAGCTAAATGGCATCTTCAAGAGTAAGCGGTTGCGTTCTTAGCTTCTTGATCAACTAATGAATAGACTAATGTATTTTTTGCTGTTTTGGATAATTACATTATTTTATTAAAGGCTTGACATACAGCAGTTTTGAGGGAGATTGCAGGTGTTGATGAGCTAATGTAATTTTCTTAAGTTCAAAAAACACATTAGTTCGTCTGATGTTTGGCGAACTGAAGCAAGAAAGACTAGCTTCTGCAAATGAGGAGCTGATCTTTCTTGCTATATGTACATTGCTGTTATTCATGTTTTCCGGGTTGTGCAGTATTTGCTGTTTTATCGCCAGGGATGGCGGCTGTAGCCGAAACATCTCTTGCCTTGATTATTCGATGGAGCGCTTGTAAGTTTTGCTTTCATGATTTGGAAGCAGAGAGTCGCTAAAGAAGCCATTCCCGGGCATGAAAAAAGGGTTTTCGAATTGCTTCGAAAACCCTGCTGGCGGAGAATACGAGATTCGAACTCGTGAGGCTGTTACACCAACACGCTTTCCAAGCGTGCGCCATAGACCACTAGGCGAATTCTCCATACATTTCCTGCTTACGCACGAAACGCAACTCGAATAGAATACCTCACTTCGCACGAATATGCACGTTACGGCGTGTCTTATTGTGCCGTAAGGAAACCCCGGCAGGGACGGGGAAGCACATCCATGCGGCAATTCGGCGAAAGATCCGGTTTGCGCCAGCCCCTGCCTAGAGGTAGTGGGACAATATGCCCTATGACGAATGGGAACGTTTTGAAGAGGAACGCAACGCAATCCACCAAACAGTCCGAGTCGGCCAAGCACGCCGAACAGGCACAGGCGGCAACGATCAGCAAGCTCGCCATGGTCATCACCACCTACAAGCGTCAGAAGCTTCTTGCGACGTTGTTCGATTCGATTCTCGCCTTGGAACAGGCTCCGTGGCGTATCATCGTGGTCGACAACGAGCAGTCCGATGAGACTCGCGGCATGGTCGAGGAGTTTGAGACCAGGGTCAACGACCAGTGGGGCAAGACCGTGGTCGATGGCGATGGCAACCAGTCCCGCGTGGTGTATGCGCCGCAGACCGAGAACCTCGGCGGCGCTGGCGGCTTCTCCGCAGGTGTGAAGAAGGCGTACGAGCTGGGGGCTGAATGGTTCTGGGTGATGGACGATGATGTGGCGGTATTGCCGGACGCCATCGCCAAGCTGGCACCGTGGACGAAGCGTCACGAGGTCATCCAAGGCAGCCGTTTCGACTATGATGGCGGTCCGTTCTACTGGCAGTATGATTTCCGCATCGGCCTGGGTATTCCGAACCCCATCGCACCGGCAGCGTTCGGCCCGGCCGGCTATCGAGTGATGAACACGCTATGTTTCGAAGGCGGCCTGTTCAACCGTCGTGTTGTCAAGCAGATCGGTCTGCCCGACCCACGCTTCTTCATCTATTGGGACGACACCATCTACGGTTACCGTGCCAGCAAGGTCACGCAGCCTATTGTCGTGCCGGACGTGATTCTGCGTCGCACGCGCGAAATCGGCAACTGGGATATCGCCGGCGTGCGCCAGCTGAACTCCACTTCCGACATGAACCGCTACCACATCATGCGCAATCGCGGCTACATGGCCCGCTATTTCATGGTGTACGGCGATTACCGTCCGTTCCTGTTCGCGCTCGGCACCGCGGCCACCGCGGCCAAGGAGATCATCAGACTGGTGGCCGTGGATCGTGAGCACCTGCGCACCGGCATCGTGCAGATCGCCAAGGGCTGGTGGGATTCGCGCAAGTTGTTGCACGACACTGAGTGGCGTCCGATGCCGTCGCCGTTGGACGACTGATCGGTCGAGGCAATCAACTGGTGTAGGGGCTCACCGTAACGCACGGCGAGCCCCTACCGGTTTGTAAAGGACTATGTGAGAGCGTCGGATGTGACGTGAATCAGGTGACGGGCGTAAGCCCACGGCATGAAAGTGGAAATGGGTGTGAACTCGGAACAGACGGCAGACAATCAGTTTGAAGAGCTTGATCTCAGTGCTTTAGGCGCTCCGAAAGGCAACAGGCAGGCCGACGGCGCGGGTGATGCGAATACCGATGTGGGAGAGAAACGGCCTGGGCGCCTGGCGGTCCCGATATGCATGGTATTGGGCGTGCTGACGGCATGCACGGTCGTGGTTGCTTGGTTCCCCAAGGGGAGCGCGGCATGGAACTATCCGTTGCACGAAATCGACGCACCAGCCCACTATTACTTCATTCGTAAGATTTTCGATCAAGGCATCGGCGCGGCTACCCACCTGTGGCCGAACGACGCGTTCTACCCGCCCATGTTCCACCTGCTGGCCGCAGGGCTGATCAAACTTGCGGCAGTGTTCGGAGTGACCATCAACGTGTACACCGCCCTGAACGTGGTATGGATTATGGGAGCCGGGCTGATCTGGCCGGCCGGCATGCAGTTGCTGGCATCCTATTGGACCTGCCGGTCGCGTCGCTACCTGAAGCGCACAGGCCGTGCCGGTGACGCTGACCATGCCGGCAATGCGGATTGCGAGCGGAGCCACGCCCGGAAAGCAGAACAGCAGCCAAACACAATGCGCAACGTGATCTTCCCCAGCATCATGGCATTCGCAGTGCCGTTGCTTTCCATCGCATCCTCCTGCTACCCGTTCCAAAGCCTCGCCACCGGTCCACTGCTCGCATACGGCTTGGCGACAGCCATCCTCCCATTCTGGATCTACGCCACACTGCGCTTCTTCGACGCCATCGCAGGCCGGCATAACACCCCAAAACAACACTGGTCGCATAACGGCATCGCCCGTTGGCTCATCACCACCCTGACCGTCGGCATACTATGCCTTATCGCACACCCACGCATCGCATTCACCTGGCTGCTGTTCATCGTGCCGTTCCTGCTGCTGCGCCTGCCCTGGAAGCTGATCCTCGGCGCGTTCCTGTCCGTGCTGGCGGCCGGCGTGGCGTTCTTCTTCTACATGGTCTCGCACTACCAGTCCACCCGCTACTTCAACCCCGCCGACTGGTTCCACACTTATACGCCAAACCGTAGCGTGCCGGACGCGCTGCGCATCTTCATCACCGACCAATTACCAGGCGCAACAGGCATTTTCGCCGCGGTAGTGGTGATCGCCGCATTCATCATCACACTGCTCGTCGCCATCGTGCCGCGAGTCGTGCGAGCCAAGCCGCTTACAGGCAAGCACTTGAGGGCGGACTACTCGTATGCGACCTACAAGCAACTCCGCAAAGACGCCATTTCCATGGCGATGATGGTGCTGCTCTTCGGGCTCGTGCTCGTCTGCTCCGCGTCACTCACCGGTTGGTTCCCGAACATCGTGGCGGCAGTATGGTACCGCACCGAAGTCCGACCACTCACCATGATCCCGTTGGCTCTCGTCACACTGATCGTATTCGCGGCAAGCGCCATCAACGAGCTTTCCGCGCGGCACGCGGATGCGATCATCGCGCTGGTACTGGTGGTGGCGCTCGCCGTCGTGCCCCAGTTCACGAACGTGACGCGCACGCAGGTTGCCGATGCGGTGTACGCGAACATGCAGCTTACCGACGAACAGCCAGTCGAACAGCTTACGCAATCCAAATACGAGATCCTGGAAGACGTGGCACGCGAAGTGGGTAACAAGGCCGTGGTGGTTTCCGATCCGTTGAACGGATCGATGTACGGCATGTCGATATTCGGCACGAACATGCTGTACCCGATCTACAATCCGGCCGCCGAGAAGAACGGCGCGATTTTCGGTGCCGTGGAACGTGCCTTCGACTCGGGAGACGCCCAGTCAGTGCTCGGCACGGTATGCCCGATTGGAACCGATGCCCCGGAATACTTCCTGGCGATGGGCGAACAGGCACCAAGCCTTCAGATGTTCACCTTCAAGGAACAATACGACCCGTTCCACAAGGAAGACCTGATTGCCAAATACGTGAAGGACGGCACGCTGAAAAAGGTGCGCGACTACTCGAATAAAGGCGATTTCGCCAAGGGATGGGCGTTGTACCGGTTCGAGTGCGGAAACTGAGATTGGATAACACTGGACCGGTACTGAACCGGTACTGACCTGGTACTGAATCGGTACTGACCTGGCAGCGATCGGCACAGACAAGCGCGGGCGGGGCGTCTATGGAAACGAGCCGCTCCGCCCGCATATACTACGCGGAACCGCAGGTTTACGGAATCGCGATAATGAACGGGCTGGCCGGCAGCTGCTGCTTGTTATACAGCATGCTGGAACAATTCGGATCGCCACTGAACAGGTAACGCACCTGGGTGATTCGGTCAACATCATCCGACGACACCACCAACTGGTTCCCCCGAATCGTGGCCGTAGCCGGGCTGAACTTGCCGGATGCGTCCGCCGCTTCGAAGCCTTCCAGCTTCTCATCCGTAGGCGAAGCCACCTTGGTGGCGCTCGCGTTCAGGCTGTAATCGGGTTTCATGGCCTGCAGGCCTTGCGCGGTGCCGTTCTTGAAGGAGATGGTGATGTTGCCTTTTTCATCGCGTTCGGCGGAGGTGACGACCGGACCGGAAGGAACCGTGGTCTTATTGCGCATGGCCTGCCACTGGTCGGCCATACGCTTGGCGAGAATCTCCTTACCCAACGGGTGGATGGTTTCGGACGTGCCCTTGTCCGTGTCGATGGACACCGTCATGCCTACGTTCCCGGTGCTGTTCAAGTTCGGGTTGTCCAAGGCGGAGAGCTGGGCTTGGCGCACGATCTGCGTGTACTGGTAGCCGGGCCAGCGGGCGAGCTGCACGTAGAGGAACGGCAGGGACGCGTCGTCGAACACCTTGCGGTATTGGTTGATCAGCGCGGTGAACTGCGATTCGTAGGCCAATGCGGTGGCATTGTTGGCGGCATCGTTGCAGCCTTGGTACCACAGCACGCCGGCGACGTGGAAGCCCTGCAATGGGGCGATATGGTTCTTGTAGATGTCGCCGCCCTTGATGTGTCGGCTGATGGCCGTGCCACCCCATGCGGTCTGGATGATGCCAATGGGGATGTTCGGGCTGGTGGTGCGCAGTTCCTGGGCGAAGAATTGCGCAAGGTAGCTGAGACGCTTGGAATTCTGCGTGGTGGCTTCCGACCAGGACGATTTGTTCTCGTCCGCAACAGGGAATTGCACGGATTGCGCGTCATGCTGTGCCACGATGAAATGCACGTTCGGATCGTCGATGGTTTCGGGAAGATCCTTGTATTTGAACACTCCCTGCGGGCTGGCGTTCGGGTCGAGCTTAAGGTTCTTGGTGTTGTAATACTGGGTGTAGTTCACTTCCATATTGGATTGCCCGGCTGCCACGAACACATCGCCCACATATACGCGGGCGAGGGTTTTGAGCAGTTTGCCGTCGTACTGCACTTCCAGCTTGTACGGGTGCTGGCTGGCAGGGATCTTGGGGATTTGAATGGTGAACTTCGCTTCGTGGCTGCTGGTCACCTGCCCGGAATACCGCTTGTCGTCCATGGAGAGTGATGCGCTGAGCTTGCTCCAGTCGATATTCGCATATGTGAGGTTTTTCAGTTCACCGGTGACGGTGATCGGCTTACCGCGTTGGAATACCATGCCGTTCGAATAGTATGCGGGGAGCTTCACCGTGGCGGGAGTGCTCTGCTGTGCGGCGATTGCGGTTCCAGCGGCCTGAGCTGCAGGCGCATGTGCGACTACGCATAGGGGAAGAACCAAAGCCAAAGTGAGAAAAGCGCAGCAAACTGCACTGCGTTGTGTGCGAAACGATTTCATCGATACCCTTTTTCCATCCATATCATGCGAATGTATTTGTACCATAGCCGGGCAACGTGTGAAACGGCTGAAGGCGGCGGGTGGCGGTTCATGCTCGCTGTGAGAGGAATATGCGAGAGGAAAGCTGGCAGGTGCGGGGAAGGGCATGGTGCCGGTTAGGCTGGGAACGCTGTTGTGATGGATCGTTATGGGAGATGAGAAAAGCTGCAATGAGTGCGATGAGAACTGTGCTGTGTGCGATTGCCGCAACTGGATTGGCATTGGGTGGTGCGTTGCCTGCGGATGCCGCGCAACTGCATGATGTGAACATGGACGCCGTCACACAGGTGCGTTCCATCAGTGGCACAGATGGTGCCGAAAACACCATGCCGGGCAATCCTGAAGCGGAGCTGCCGGATACAATCGCGCAGAGCATCCCCGATGATGCGGAAGTCGTGTCCGAAGACCATGCGTTGACTGCGGATGGCACGTTGAAGGATCTTGCCACCGGTAAGATGATTACCGATCCGAACCTGGTGGGCACGCAGAGTAGTCAGCCGGACCCGTTGGCGAAAACCGACGGTGCGTCGTTCATCCCCGTTGAGGTGGACGCGGTCAGAACCAAGATCGAGAACGCCTCCAAGGCTCAAAGCGATGCCAGCCTATCCGCCGAAACAGCTCGGAGCAAAGCGACGGTACGGTTGGCATCGTTGCCGAATAATGAGTATGGCGCGTATTGGGGAACGTACAACGGTACACCGGCGTTCTTCGAATCCAACGGCAATCTGTTCGTGCAGCAGGCCAAGGGTGTGATCGACGTGTCGGAATGGCAGGGCGATATCGACTGGGCCAAGGCGAAGAGCGCCGGGGTCGAAGGTGCGATTATCCGCATCAGCTACGGTTGGGGCAACGGGTATGACAAGAAGGCGCTGCGCAACATCAGCGAATGCAAGCGGTTGGGCATTCCGTTCGGTATCTACATGTATTCGTACGCCGAGAATTCCGGCAATGCCGCTTCCGAAGGCGCCGACGTGGCATCGTTGCTGCGCAAGGCCGGCGTGAACCCGAATGACCTGCAATACCCGGTGTATTACGACCTGGAAGCGTGGAGCTGGACAGGCCACGCGCACCCGACCAGCCCGGCCGTGTACGACGGCATCGTGAACGCCTGGTTCAGCCAGCTGCGTAACGCGGGCTATAGCAATCTTGCGGTGTACTCCTACACCAGTTACCTCAACAATGAGCTCAACAGCAGCAACATCCACGCAAAAACCCGGTGGGTGGCACAATACGGCTCCCGCATGGGTTACACGGCATGGTCCAGCAACGATCGCGGCTGGCAGTATTCCTCGTCCGTGCGTGTCAACGGCATCAGCGGCAGCGTGGACGTAAATGCGTTTGGGGGCAAGACCTATGTGCAGACCGGCAAGTGGGTTTGGAAGGATAATCATCAATATTGGCAGGAAGCCGATGGGGCATATGCTCGCAATAAGGAGATATATGACGCTTCAACGGATGCGTGGTATTGGATCGATGCCGATGGCTCCATGGCGCAAAACAAGGATGTGTATTTGCGGTCGAATGGTGGCAAGTGGGCCAGGTATGACGAAAACGGGCATATGGTCAAGGGCGAAGATTACCGATATGGCGGATGGTATAACTTCGATTCCGTTACTGGTGCAATGAGCAAGGGTCTTACGTATGTGAATTCCAGTGGCGGCAAGTGGGTCTACTACGATGAAGTCACCGGAAAGATGGTTTATGGAGAGAAGTATCTGAATGCCGATGAAACCTCTGCCGGCTGGTACTACTTTGATCCTGTGACGGGTAAGCGAGTGACAGGCGACGTGTACTTGAAATCGAATGGTGGCAAGTGGGTCAGGTATGACGAAAATGGAAAAATGGTAAAGGGGCTTCAATATCGAGACAAGTCCTGGTACTACTTTGATTCCACTACGGGGGCGATGGCTCACGGACGGACTTGGGTCCCGCAATGGAATGCCTGGCACTACTTTGATGCTGTGACAGGCAGGGGATGATTCATATAAAGTGAGGCGTTCTACACAGATGTGCAGAATGCCTCTCCTAATTATGCAAGGAATTAGCAGTCGTAGTACGGGTGGGCGTAGCCGCGGACGCCGTTGTAGGCATTACGCTCGGCAATGCTGCCATCGGAAGCATCCACGATACGAACTCGTCCGTTGGTAACCGAGGCGACGATTCCGGCATGGCTGGCGCTCAGTCCCTTTGCCCAGCCGCCAAATTGCCAGAATACAACATCGCCAGGCTGAGGCGAAAGATTGACCCTGCCACGGCTGGCATACCAGTCGTAATTATTATGAGGCCATCCGCTTTTTGCGCCATCGCAGAGGAAGATGTCCAAGCCTGCAGTGTGGAAGGAATACCAAACGAAAGACATGCAGGGACCGTAAGGGCAAATCAGTCCGCCATTGGCAGCGAGCGTACCGGGGCAATCAGGGTGTTTGCCGATTTGGGAACGCGCTGAGTTAAGCAGACGATTGACGATCTGTTGCTTGGAATACTTCGCACCGGTATAGGGATCGAAGAAGTAGTGCTTTCCGTTGATAATCAAACCACCGTGAACCATGCGGCTGGAAGTCGGATCGTAATAGACCCTCTTGTTCTTAAGGTTAGTCCATCCCTTGGCAAGAGCTCCAGTCGTGGTGTTCATGTAGTACCAGCCGTCGTTGATGCAATGCTCTCCGTATTGCATCTTGCCGGTGTACTTGTCGTAGTAAACCCATTTGTTGGCTTGACGAAGGTACACAAAATCGTGAGCCATGGCTCCGGTTTGCGGGTCGAAGTAATACCAGCCGGTATGACTCTCGTCGTAATGAATGTAGCGTTCCCCGTATTGCATCTTGCCAGTTGTCAGGTCGTAATAGACCCACTTGCCGCCGTTGGAGGAGATGCGGGTTATTCCCTTTGCCATTGCACCGGTGTTGGTGTCGAAGTAGTACCAACTGCCATATCGGTAATCTTCGCCCTTGACCATTCGTCGCTGCTTGTCGAAGCGCACCCACTTTCCATGGGAACGATCCGTGTTGCTGTTCGGAACGTATACATCCTTGTCGCAGGCAATGGAGCCATCGGCTTCCGCCCAGTACCAGGCATCGGAGCCCTTGTCGTAGAAGAACTTGGAATGAACTATTTGCCCATTCTCATACCAGTGGCTTTTGTCTTGGTCCCATCCGTTCTGAGGCGTTGTCGACGGAGAATCATTGGATTCGTCGTCGGTTGTCGATTCAGCCTTGGGTGTGGCGCTTGCCGCCGGGCTTACGTTCTCCTTGTTGTCTGCGTTGTTCGCTTCGGGCGCAGTGCCATTGTCCGTATTGTCGTTGTCAGACGTCTCGCTCTGAACATCGGTGTCTTCGGCGGCGCTGTTTTGCTCGCCAACAAGGCTGCTTGTGGGCTGGTCCGCGGCTGTATTGTCCGCAGCCAGTGCGATTGCTGGATATGATATGCCTTGTAAAACGGTAGCAATAACAAAACCGGCAGCGACTAAGGTTTTTCTTCTCATACCCCCCTATCTAAGGTATAGAGGTAATTATTGTGAGCAGTGTTGACAAATAAACAGAGGGCGTCATATCTCCCCCGTTTCGCCAGTGGAAAAGGCGTGGGCATGCGCAGAAAGTGCGAAGTGCATGGTTTCCCAGAGTTCGGAAGGGGTGCCGTCTTTATCGGGTTGCTGGTGTGGCATACACTGTTGCATATGACGAGTGATGTGAAGAACGGACAAAGCGCTTGGACGAGGCGTGAGCCGGTAATGGCATTTGTGATTCCCTGCTATAACGAGGAGGCGGCTCTGCATGTGACTGCGGATGTGCTGAGGGAGAAGATGCGCCAGCTCGAGAGTTCGCATGCCGTTGCCCAGGGCAGTTTCATCCTTTTCGTTGATGACGGGTCTTCCGATAAAACGTGGGATGTAATCGAAGCCTTGCATGAAGACAATCCTGCTCTGTTCCACGGTGTGAAACTAGCCCACAACAGAGGGCATCAGAATGCTCTGTTTGCCGGTCTGATGCAGGCATACAGGCTGGAGGTCGATGCCGTGGTTTCCATGGATGCTGATCTGCAGGATGATCCCGATGCCGTTGATGATATGGTTCGTGAATATCTTCAGGGCGCTGAGATCGTTTATGGTGTACGAGATAACCGTGACACCGATACTGCCTTCAAACGTGGCACTGCTCATGCGTTCTATTCCCTGATGAAGTGGCTTGGAACGGAAACCGTACCGGATCATGCCGATTACCGACTGATGAGCCGTGCCGCATTGTCGGCTCTGTCACAGTACAAGGAATCGAACCTGTTCCTCAGAGGTCTGGTCCCCTCGCTTGGGTTCAAAACGGCAAAAGTGTATTACAAGCGTGGAACTCGAGTGGCTGGAGAATCCAAGTATCCGTTAAAGAAGATGGTTTCCTTTGCGATTGAAGGCGTGACCTCCTTCTCGACAAAGCCGTTGACTATGATCACCGGTTTGGGCTTGTTCTCCGTGTTCGTCGGAATCGTAATGCTGGTGTATACCCTCATTTCCGTGTTCTCTGGCCACGCTGTCGCCGGATGGGGGTCGATGATGTGTTCCTTGTGGATTCTGGGCGGCTTCATTTTGCTGGCTCTCGGTGTTACCGGCGAATATATCGCGAAGATCTACCTCGAAGTCAAAGCTCGGCCTCGCTATATTATTGAACAAACACTCTGAGAAGATGAATTCCTCCATTTGGGGAAGATGGGAATGTTGCTGAGTGAATAAACAAAATGTTGTGTCCGGAGGGCGCCTGCTTTTCAAACGTGTACTCCCGAAGTGGCTTGTTGCGCTTGCTCTGGGGCTTCAGATCGCTGTTGTGGCGATGCTGCTTGTGCTGTCAATTTTCTTCACTGTCACGTTCAAGAGGGTCGGTTCGCAACTTGGAAAGATCACGGAGCAGGTTGATTATCACTCTGGCATACCTTCAGCGGTATTCATTGTCGGCACGATCATGCTGTTCATCGCAATTGTGTTACTCTCGATCGGGATTTCAAAACTGCCGCGTAGATGGGTTTTTGTCACGCTTTTGGCATATGCGATGATAATCCAAACTGTGTGGATCGTTTCGCTGAGTTTGGTGACGTACACATATCCGGATTCACAGAATTTGATGGATGCTGCCAATGCCTTGTTGAGAGGGGATATCGGTCATTTCAGCGCGGATTATTGCTCGGTGGGCAGTGTGCAGAAGGAATGTATCGGACGAGACATCCCAAGCGCTTATGCGTACTTCTCCTTCTATCCGTTCCAGAGTGGTCCGATGCTGTGGTATCTGCTGGTATTTGCTTTGTTCGGTTCGGGCAATATTCTCGCCTTCCAGATTGCCAGTGCCGTGGCGGTCACCGCTATGGTCGCGGTCCTATGGCGTTTGAGCGGCATGCTTGGGTTGGATAAGAAGGGATATGGTGCATTCACCGTTCTGATTGCAACATGTGTTCCTCTTATGATGTTTGCGGCTTTCGTATACCCTAATGCCGTTGGGTTTTTCATTACAATCTGCGGTGTTTGGATCATCGCGGAGGGGTTCCGTCTGCAAAAGGTCTGGTCTAGTGCGCTCGCTATTGCCGGGGGATTTCTTGTCTGCGGCATCGGCATCATCTTCAAATCGACATATCAGATAGTGGTTCTTGCCGCACTTCTCGCTGCCGTCTTCGCAGTCTGGCATAACCGTCGTATCTGGCAGCTACTGGTGTCTCTACTTTCTGCAGTGATTACGTTTGTTATTTCTAAACTTCCCGTCGTGCTGGTTCAGTCTTGGACCGGGCAGAATTTCGGCAAGGGTATGCCGATGCTTTCTTGGATCGCCATTGGCCTAAGCCAGTCGGGGAATATGCCGCCCGGTTGGTGGAACAGGTTCGCTTTGGATGCCTTCGAACGTACAGGCAACGATTATGCTCTTCAATCGCAGATTTCCAAAGAGTTTATCCAAGGACGGTTATCGGAGTTCTCGCATAATCCCGGCGAAGGAATGCGCTTCTTCATCGGCAAGCTTGCGTCGGAATGGGCTGAACCGTCGTTCATGACGTCGCTGTATTCGGAGTTGGGTGAATCCTCAAGGCACTTTGCCGGGCTGAGCTCTTTCCTTCTTATCGGCGACGGTTCAGACATTCTGCTCCGGTACGAGAATGTCGCTCAAACCGTTATGTATTTGCTGGCGTGCATTGGTCTGATCGCTCTTCTCCGTTCGCTAATCAAAGAAAAGACAGTCGGAAACGATGCGGCTCAGGTTTTTGCACGGGTGCTGCTTTGCGCCTCGTTCATTGGCGGCTTTCTGTGCTATCTCCTTTGGGAGGCAAAGGGCATCTATACGTTCCCGTTCTTCCTGCTGCTGATTCCAATGGCAGCATACGGTATTCAGAAGATTGTGGATTTTGCCGGTAGTTTGAAACGCAAATATGCTGCTAAGGGGCAGTTATGAGAAGAAGCTTGGATGTCCGGCTGAAGCAGCTGATGCTGCTGGGGTTCTGTGCGGTTTCAGCTTTGTTGCTTAGCGCTTGCTTCGGCACGTCTTATGCCTTCGGTGAAGAAAATCCCAATGATTGGGGATCCTTCTCTGAAACGTATAGTGAATCACATTCGATCAATGGTTGGGACACAAAAAAGGAACATTATTACGAAAAAGGCCAACAGGTCCGTTCCAAGGAAATATACGATGCCAAGGATAGGAATTGGTATTGGATTGACGAGAATGGTTTTGTGGCCCGCAACAAAGACGTATACCTTCAGTCCAATGGTGGCAAATGGGTACGCTATGACGCTGCCGGCCATATGGTCAAGGGTGAGGATTACCGCTACGGTGCTTGGTATTACTTCGATACTGCTACCGGTGCGATGGCGAAGGGCATAACCCACATTCCTTCTAATGACGGTAAATGGGTTTACTACGACCTGACCACGGGAAAGATGCTGTACGGGGAACGCTATGTGAACTACGACAAGAGCCACACCGGCTGGTATCACTTCGACGAGCACACTGGTACCATGTCCCATGGCTTTTATTTCAACTCGCCACAGCATAAATGGGTATATTACGACCATGCTTCCGGCCAGATGCAGTACGGGGAACAACTGATTAACGGGCATTGGTACGACTTCGACGAATCGACAGGTGCCATGCAGTATGGCTTTGTATGCCTGTCGAAAGCCCAGAAGTGGGTCTTCTACGATCGTCAGATGGGCTGGATGCTGTATGGGGAACAGCCTATTGACGGAGCGTGGTATCTGTTGGATGTGCATACCGGTGCAGTGCAGTACGGTTGGCAGAGACTAGGTGGGAAAACGGTGTGTTACAGCTGGCCGAGCGGCAAGATACTGTATGGCAAGCAGAACGTGAATAACGCCACCTACTATTTTGACAACCGCACCGGTGCTCTCGATACGCGGCGGTCGGCTGCCATACCTAGTGATTACGTCGGATCCGCTGCAGGAGCGTTTGGTAACAAAATCAAATCTGGGCGGTATCGTTCCGTTCGCGTTCTTGGAGACAGTATCGCCGCTGGAGTGGGAGCGGCGAACACGTACCCATGTACGTCTCGCGAGTTGTTTCGGCTTGAGGGAGTCACCTATTATGAGCCGTCCCATCAGACGGATATGGCTACTAACAGCCTAAGGCATTATCTGGAATCGCGTGGCGTATCCATGACCAATGCCAGTGCGCCGGGCAAAGGTTCCTATTCGGGCTATAACTCTATCGGCGATGCGACCCTCGGACATGAGGACGCCGCTATCGTGCTGCTTGGAGCGAATGACCGATTGAGGCTTTCGAATAGCGACGATTTCAAGCGTGAAGCGGAAAGCTATCTGAATCGCATTGCCGCACGGTACGGGGCTGACAACGTATATGTGCTTGCCAACATCGATACGTTATCCGATCCCAGATCTCTCACCATGGGACAGGAGAATACGGTATTGCAGGATCTTTGCCGCCGGCACGGTTGGCGCTTCGCTTCGATGTATTCGGCATTCCGTATCGTAGGACGTCCGACGGGAATGCCACAGCAGGCGTTGTATAAGGACGGCATCCATCCGAATCGTATGGGGCAGGTTGTGATGTGGCGTGCATTGCAGCAATTGCTCGGCCTGTAATGTCCTATAAAACGTCTGGCAAGCGGTAGAGAGAACGAGCCAACAAGAGACTTGAGAGAGTATGCAGCGTATTAGATTTTTCGATATTGCCAAGGGCATAGCCATTTTGGCTGTGATACTGGGACACAGTGCCATTGAGACAAACCTGTTCGTACCACACCGCACGGCCCAGATTGTTCTGTCTATCTGTTTTTCGTTCCATATGCCCCTTTTCTTCATCCTTTCCGGATATTTCATGCATCCGGAAAGACGATTCCGTTGGATGAAGGAAGCGAAACAGTTGCTATTCACCTACGTGGTAACAGCATTGTGCGTGCTTGTCGGCGTGACTTGCATGGCGACGCTTGACCATGAGAGCAGGGCGATTGCCTTGCGGCAATGGGGCATGGCCGCGATATATGGAAGCGGCGATATCTCGAATCTTACACTCTGGCGGGTGGATTTGAGAATCGGCGCGATCTGGTTTCTGCTTGCGCTGTTTTGGGCTCGTCTGTTGTTGCATTGCCTCGCAAGGCTTCCCTACATCCCTGTCTGGGTGGCGCTGTGTTTTGCTGTCGGCTATGTTTCCGCACAGTACGTACTGCTGCCGTGGAGCATCCAAGCGGGAATGTGCGCGGCCGCGTTCCTCTACTTGGGGTATCTTGCCAAGAAATGCGATGTACTTGGCGTTGTGAAACGTTTCCCCTTCGCGTGGGCTATTGCGTTTATTATTTGGGTGGTCGACATCATGTTTTTCGGTGGCATGAGCATGGCCGTCAATAATTATGGTTCGCGCCCCGTTCTGGCTGTAATCGGCAGCATTGCGGGAACATTGTGCGTTGTCGGTATTTCGCAATTGATTGATCGAGTTCCGGCGATGGGAAGCGTGTTGAGCAGAATCGGGCAGGCAAGTCTTGCCATTCTGTGTGTGCATCTGATTGAAGATGATGTGTTGCCATGGCAGATGTATCTTGGGGCGTTGCGTATGGCGTTTCCCCAGGTCCCGTTGGTTCTGCTGAGCTTCATCGTCCGTCTGCCGATCGACCTCTGTGGTGCATTCTTGCTTTATTATGTTCCGGTAATTAGGGAATGGTTCTATCCGCAGCTGGCTAAACGCAACGCGTGGAATCTAGCTGTTGAAACGAGATAAACAAAAACGTGCATATCCGTTGGAGAACAATGTTCATGTTTTGATTCTTTTCAGGGGATGGCGGTAACCTAGAGACCATGATCTCAATGAAATTCGCGAACATCTTGTTGGAGACGAATCCTCGCTCCGTTGCCTATCCAGCTTTATACTGTCGTTCAGATCAGCCTGTTGTCTTCGATGAGCAGCTTGGCGAATGGGAAATGTATAACGCTGGAATGTTCGATTTCAGCACATACTTCAATTCCTTGTCGGTAATGAAATTGAAGCGCTACACGCGTGCGAAAGGATTTTCTCTTCATCTTGAGCTTAAGGGTGCATCTTGCGAAGTAATTCAGACCATGGGCGATGCTTTCGCACACAATCCAATTCCAGTCGAAGGGACCTCAAGAAAACTGGAGGCTTCGGCTGACTGGCAGATTGTGGATTTGCCTTTGACGGTCAGCGACGACATGGTGGTCGTGGGCTTTATTGTAAAGACTGATGGTTCTGTTGCAATCAGGAATAGCTACTATGAGCTCGATATCGATGGAGAGCTGAATGACGTCGAGTTGGTGCTGTCCACCACCACTTTCAAGAAGGAAGCGTTCATCGAACGTAACATCGGTTTGGTCAAGGATCAGATCATCAATTCCGGTGATTCAATTGCAGAACATTTCCATATGTATGTGATGGACAATGGGCGTACCCTGGATGCTGAAAAGCTGAGCGGAGACCGTGTCCAGGTCGTTCCTAACGATAATGTTGGCGGAGCTGGAGGTTTCACCCGCGGCATGATTACTGCGATGGAGCAGACGCCAAAGGCTACGAATATCTTGCTTATGGATGATGATGTTGCAGTTTCTCCCGAAAGCATCAAGCGTACTTACAATCTGCTGCGTATTCTCAAGCCTGAACATCGTGAAGATATGATTAGCGGTGCAATGCTGAACTACGAGATTGGCGAGGATCAGTGGGAAGACATCGGCAACATGACCCAGCAGGGCACTTTTGCCGGTTGCAAGCCGCAGTTGCGTCTGACGCTGTTCGAAGATCTTATTTACAACGAGATGTATACGCCTACCAAGTGGCAGCGGAACAACATGTATGCTGCATGGTGGTACTGCTGCATTCCGATTTCTGTTATTGAGAAGAACGGATTGCCTCTGCCGGTGTTTGTCCGTTGTGATGATGCTGAGTATGGCATTCGTTGCAAGACTGGCTTCATTACTATGAATAGCCTCTGCGTGTGGCATATGTCGTTCTTTGAGCGTTATAACGCGGCGGTGGAACGTTACCAGACTACCCGTAACACCATGATTGCCCAAGCGACTTGTGGCATGGCTCCTGGCGCTGACTTTATGCGTGAACTACACAATAATATCCGTCTTGAGTTGAAGAAATTCGGCTATGAAAACGCGGAGTTGTGCTTGGATGCGTTTGAAGATTTCTTGAAGGGCCCGTCCTTCATCAAGAAGCCAGGGCAGTCGGAACAAAGCTTTATGGCGGCAAACCGCAACAAGGAGCAGCTTGTTGATTTCGAAACTCTCCAGTCGCGAGCTGACCAAGATCCTGAACTCGCTGGTTTCAGCATCAAGAACGTTGACAGGCAGCTTATCGATGGAGACAAGTCGCGTAGTTTGGCGGAACGTCTTGAAGATCTGATTACTGATAATAATCAGAGATACATCAAGAAAGACGGTGCTGGATACGCGGTGATTCCGCTGCAGGGATGGCTATATCCTGCTGGAGCGATTCGTGGCAAGCATAAGCTCGTAGTTCTGGACTGGTATAACCGCAAAGGAACCATTCGAACTAAGGATGTCCAGCGCTATCAGGAGATTAAGAAGCGTTATATGCGTGATCTCAAATATTACAAGGCGAATATTAATCGACTTCGTAAAGAATATGCTGCTGCGCGTGCGGAATTGACATCGATTGAGTATTGGAAGAATTATCTCAAGATGGATTAATTTGAGATAATCCGCTAAGCCTAGCCGCATATGCTCATAAGAGCATATGCGGTATTATTTTGCTTTAATACTGAATGAAGGAAGAAGATTATGGTATCTCTGGCAAGGCGCCTGCGTGAAAGGCTTTTCTGGCCGTCTGAGCGTTCTATGCAGAAGCTGATGGGACGAATTGACTCCTTGGAAAATGAGAATAATCGTCTACGTGATGCTTTGCAGGCGCAAGAGATGATTTTGCATGAGATTCGTGATGCCATATCTGGCATGCAGAGAATCAACGAGGATTCTTGCAGGAGCCTCAATGAAATGCAGCGTGCGCAGATTGCAGAGCGTGCGAAGGATGATATCCGTTTCTGGGCGCAATATCGTCTTCCCAACGAGACTGATTTAGAAACGCGCAAAAGGTTTTTCCTTGGATTACCTGAGCCTGGGGGCGACCTCAAATTACTGCAAACTGCTCTCAATCGAATGCTTTGCGATTTTGCGGAAATCTGTAGACGAAATGGGATTAATCAGTACTGGCTGGTCGGCGGAACCTTGCTTGGCTCTGTAAGACATCACGGATTTATCCCATGGGATGATGACCTTGATTTGGGCATCATGCGTGATGATTTGGAACGACTACAAAAAGTTCTCGCCGGTGATTCAGAGTATCGAATCACCGTTGTTTGGGACCGTATTGTGCATTGCAGACAAATTCGTTTTGCCCCACGTGATACTCGTGTCCCGGGCTTTATTGATTTGTTCCCATTCGATTGGGTGGCTGATGTCAGTCATGATATGTTCGTCAAAGTGCAGGAATACCGGAAAACTGCCATCGAACAAGCTGAATCAAATTCGCATATTCGTGCTGCTTGGGATAATAACGTCTATGTTTCGGCGGAAACAGAAGCTGGGAAACTTATCACTGATGTTTTTGATGCTCAGCTTAATCAGATGCGGAAGACTGGAATAGTGTGTTCTCGGGAAAAGGCGGCTGGCATTATCCGAGCATATGACAATATGGATCATCCGAGTGGATTCGAGTGGATAAGCGGCTTGGATGAAATCTACCCGTTAGATTCTCAGCAATTTGAAAGTAGAAGATATCCGGTACCGACAAATTATATGTACTTGCTGACGCAGGCCTACGGTAATATATATGCCTTGCCGAACGACATCGGTTTGCATTTTGAACACGTGGATCGGAAAATGCTTGCCCAACTTGATGAGCAGGTTATTGAAGAATATATCAAGCGATAAGTCTCAAGGAATTTTAGGATGGACCAAGTAAAATCCATTAAGAACGTTGCAATTGTGGTTGCGGGTGGATCTGGCACTAGGATGGGACAGGACATACCAAAACAGTTCATTAATGTATTTGATAAGCCCGTTCTGATTTACACATTGGAAAGTTTCCAGCGACATCCCGACATCGATGCCATTGAGGTGGTGTGCATTGAAGGATGGGAAACCATGGTGGAAGCGTACGCTAAGCAATTTAATATCGATAAACTCAAGTGGATTGTGCGTGGTGGTTCAAGCGTACAGGAATCCATCAGGAATGGTGTTGAGCATCTCGTCGATAAAATCCGTGAGAAGGATAATGTCATTATTCATGATGGTATTCGTCCATTAATAGATGCTGATGTTTTGACTGATGTGATAGCGGTTTGCAATAAATATGGTAATGCCGTGACTTCATTGCCGTATAACGAGCAGATTTTTGTGATTAACCAAGAAAACACATCAACTACGAAGCAGTATGTGCCAAGAGAACAATTGCGTCGTGTTTCTACCCCGCAGGCTTATCGATATGGGAAATTGCTTGCTGCATATCGTAAGGCTTTTGATGAGCATATTGGTATCTATGGCTCCAGCTATACGAATACGATGATGGTGGATCTTGGAGAGACCTTGCACTTCGCTAAAGGATCCGATAAGAATATCAAGTTGACGACCAAGGGCGATCTGGAGCTATTCAAAGCTTATATCACTGCTGACGAGGATACTTGGTTGAAATAAAACGAGGAGTCAATCGTGCCTGACCGTTTTAAGTCCCCTCTTTATCAAGAAGATCTGGCATATTGTGCGAATCTTCCGATTCATTGGGACAAGTTGACGGGTAGAACCATCGCTATTTCTGGTGCAACAGGAATGATCGGTACTTTCCTGATAGATGTCCTGATGAAGAAGAACGAAGATCCGCATTTTGATTGCAGGATCATTGCAATCGGGCGTAACAAGAGTCGAGCTCAGAACAGATTCCCTTATTTCGATGAGTCGCATTTTAGTTTTGTACAGATGGATGTGTCTGAGCCAGGAGCCCATCCATCTTATCCGTCAGATATCGTCATTCATCTTGCTAGTACAACACATCCCCGAGCGTATGCTGCTGAACCTGTTTCGACCATTACGTCCAATGTGATTGGTTTGCAGAATCTTCTTGAATATTCTCGTGAGTCTCAGTTAGGGCAGAAGGGAAGCAGATTTATTTTCGCTTCGTCTGTGGAGATTTACGGACAGAATCGCGGGGACACAGAGCGTTTTGACGAAAAATACTGTGGATATATCGATTCGAATACACTTCGTGCAGGCTATCCGGAAGCTAAGCGTTTGGGTGAGTCGCTTTGCCGTGCTTATTTCGAGCAATATGGAATCGATTTTGTTATTCCTCGCATAGCTCGTTCATATGGTCCGACTCTGCATAAAGATGACAGCAAAGCGCTTTCTCAGTTCATTCATAAAGGGCTTTCGAAAGAAGATATTGTCCTAAAAAGCAAGGGTGAGCAACTGTTTTCATACGCGTACGTCGCCGATACCGTTGCTGGGCTATTGTACTGCCTGCTTGAAGGTGAGACGGGAGAAGCCTACAATATCGCGGCACCTGCTTCGGACTACCGGCTGAAGGATTTGGCTTCCTTGATTGCTTCGCAGTGTGGAGTTGGATTAAGATATGAACTTCCCGATTCACTGGAGACGAAAGGGTACTCCACTGCATCCATAGCGCTTATGGATGGCCGAAAGCTGCAATCTCTGGGATGGAACATGAGATATTCCATCAGGGAAGGTATTGAACGAACATTGAGCATCATGCGCGATGCCTGATGTAATGGAATTTCAGGTATTTGGCAGCTGTGGACAATTGAAGAACAGCCACTGATAGAATACAACTTGTGAAACAGTTGGTGAAGAGTATGCGGGACAGATACGGGTACGCATGGACCGTCCTGCAAGGTTTGGTGAAGACGGATTTTAAGCTCCGTTATCAGGGATCTTTCTTGGGTATCGCATGGTCGGTGCTTAAGCCTTTGATGATGTTCTGCGTGATGTATGTGGTATTCGGCAAATTCCTGCGGATGTCGGATGGTACGTCTACATATCCGGTCGTTCTGCTGCTGGGAATCAGCTCGTGGCAGTTTGTTACCGAATCGACGAACGTTGGATTGCGATCCGTGGTCGACCGAGGCGATTTGCTTCGCAAGATTCATTTCCCTAACTACATAGTGGTGGTTTCGGCGACAGTTGGTGCGATGATTAGTTACGCCATCAATCTTATCGTCGTGCTGATTTTTGCTCTTATCGCGAGGGTCCATTTCACTTGGAGAGTTGTGCTGCTTCCTCTAAGCATTATTGAGCTTTATGCGGTGACGCTTGCCATCACATTACTTATGGCAACGATGTACGTGTACTTCCGTGATATTGCCCATATCTGGGATGTCCTTCAGCAGTTGATCTTCTATGGTATGCCGATTATTTACCCATTGACATATGTCACCAATCGCGGTGGATTGTTGGCTGATATTGCCAGGTTGGAACTCATCAATCCGTTCGCGCAGGCAATCCAGGACATTCGTCATAATTTCATCGCTCCTGACACCCAGCCGACTATTTGGAATCAATTCAACAATTGGGGTGTTCGTTTGCTTCCCCTTATTCTGACCGTTGTCTTGCTGTGGCTTGGCATAACGCTATTTCGTCGTAATAGCCGCAAATTCGCAGAGGTTATGTAATGTCTGAAGAAAAAACCATCAAAAAGGTTGATTACTCTAAGAATCCGGTAGTTCTGTCTGCGAGTCATGTTTCCAAGTGCTTTAAGTTGCCGACGGAGCAGGCTACCGGTCTTAAGCAGGCTTTTATCAATTGGGCCAGAGGCATCAAGGGGTATAAGAAGCAGGAAGTTCTCAAAGACATCAGTTTTGAGGTTCATCAAGGTGAGTTCTTCGGCATCGTCGGCCGGAACGGTGGAGGCAAATCCACCCTGCTGAAACTTATTTCGCAGATTTACTATCCGGAAAATGGTTCTATCACTGTTTCTGGCAAACTGGTTCCTTTTATCGAACTGGGAGTGGGATTCAATCCGGAACTCACTGGTCGCGAGAATGTGTATCTAAATGGCTCTCTTCTGGGATTCACGCATGAAGAAGTCGATGCGATGTACGACGACATCGTCGAATTCGCTGAACTCGAAGAGTTCATGGATCAGAAACTGAAGAATTATTCTTCCGGTATGCAGGTCCGCCTTGCTTTTTCTGTGGCGATTAAGGCACAGGGAGACATATTGGTCCTTGACGAGGTCCTTGCTGTTGGCGATGAGGCATTCCAACGCAAATGCGACGATTTCTTTACGGAAATCAAGAAAGATCCGACCAAAACAGTCATTCTCGTTACTCACGATATGAATTCTGTTAAGAAATATTGTTCAAGAGCAATGATGATTGCCGATGGCAAAGTGGAAGCTATTGGTGATCCGGAAACTGTATCGCAACAGTATACCTTGGCTAATCTTGAAGCTGAGGAAAAGGCTGAACGAAAACGTCAAGAGGAACGTGGCGGCTATCCAAATGGTTTGAATGAACGGTGCCCATTGCTGAAAACCATTGCGGTTTCTCCTAAAGTGTGTACCAGCGCGGATACTTTTAAGTTCGACGTGGAATATCAGTATGATGAGCCAGGGGATTTCTATCTCGCTATTGCATTGCATGATATCCGTCGTGGCGGAATCACTTATGACACCGGCTCAAAGGTGCTGAAGATGGGCAAACATGGTCATCAGACTGTACATTTCGAGATGCCGCTCAATTTGTTTAATAATGGAGAATTCCGTCTGATTACATCGCTTCGTACGCCAAGTCCGAACAATCTCAATACGACCGATGCGGTCGGCGTTGCGCTTGACGATAATGCTTGCAGCTTCGTGATTCGTGATGACAGGAACCGTGAATATGCGTTATTGAGCGACCGTGCGCTTATGATTAAGCAAATCGGATGAATTCTGCGTAAGTTGCATTTACGAGGAACTTTGAGGAAGTAATAGTCCTTCAAGAATGGACAAGCAAATGAGAAGAAAAATACAGAGTTGCATTGCGTTGCTAGGCGCTTTGTCTATGGCAGCTTCACTCGGGGTCCAGGTGGCATCCGCTGCCGAAACGGACTACCCGGATATGGAGGTCGGCGTTTTCTGGAACAGTGATTCAGACCGCTCCGATACGGTGTATATGTCGTATAACGGCGCTGATTTCCAGCAGATCAGTACGGCGTATAAGGCTGACGGCAATGGCAGTGCGCATGTCTCGGGGAAGCCGAACTACGTCAATGCTATTCATGATCCGAGTATCACGTATAAGGACGGCACGTTCTGGATTCTTGGCGGCTATGTGCAGAAGCAGCAGAACTTGGGATGGCGTTTCACCCCGATGATGGGATATTCCAAGGATCTGGTGAACTGGAGCTACCCTAACAGCGGCAGTCCAACGAACCTTGCTCCTTCGGTAATGCCTTATACCAATGGTCTTAAGGACGGCCAGTACGATTCCGCAGGAACCGACGGGTTCGTTGACAGCCACGGCGATATGTGGATCGTGACCACTCTTGGATACTATGGCGACTTCCATGGAAATGCTCAGCATGACTATATGTACCCCTACATCGTCAAGGTGTCAGGGTTGCAGCCTGGAGCGGATCCCGCAGTCGATCCGGGAGCTCAGCCGAGGCTAAGCTACGGCAGTTTGAATCCGATCAAGCTTCCTGATACGAAGACCAGCAACTGGCTTGACCCGTCATTGTTCGAAAAGGACGGTGTGTACTACCTCAGCATCAAGAAGAATGGTGTCACCAATCAGATTTATTCCATCGGCGATCTGTCTCAGGCTGGGAATCCTAAGGCATGGCGTTTGGTGAACGATAATGTCGTGACCGGTTATGAAGGTCCGTCCCTGACGTATTACAACGGGCAGTACTTCTTCTATACCGATAAGCTCAAGGACTATCCGTATGGTAAGGCTGATGGAACTGCCGGCACTTTCGTTACGCAGTCGTCGAGTTTGGTCAGCGGATGGCATAGTACTCGCCGTATTACCACGACCAACGTTGATGGACGCAGCATTCCTAACCGTCATGGAACAGTGGTAACCGTTACTGATCCGGTGGCGAAGAGAATCGTCTGGAATGCAAGAATTCGTGCAGGCTATGGCGAATATAAGCCTGGAGCAAATGGTTGGGTAACGGAAAGCGGTAAGCATTACTGGTATGACAATGGCGTGAAAGCTGTCTCCAAAGAGGTATACGATCCTGCAAGTGATGCGTGGTACTGGTTTGATAAAGACGGTTCCCTTGCTGTGAACAAGGACGTGTATATCCCTGCGGGCAGCAAATGGGTCAGGTATGACAAGAACGGTCATATGATCAAGGGCGAGGATTACCGATATGGCGCCTGGTACTACTTCGATCAAACGACCGGCGCAATGACCAAGGGCATGAAACACGTTTCCTCCAACGGCGGGAAATGGGTGTATTACGACTGGACGACCGGCAAGATGGCGCACGGCGAGCAGTATGTGAACTATGACGCGCAGCATACCGGCTGGTACCTGTTCGACCAGCACACCGGTGCCATGTTCCACGGCGACACCTATGTCCGCTCCAACGGCGGCAAATGGGTTAGGTATGATTTCTCCACCGGAAAAATGGTCAAGGGACTAGATCGTCACGATAACTCGTGGTACTACTTCGACAAGACCACCGGCGCTATGCAGAAGGGGCGGGTCTGGGTTCCTGAATGGAATGACTGGCACTGGTTCGATTCGACCACTGGCCGCGGCTGAGTTTTGCAGTGTGAGATAGACTGGTTTTGATGCGATTACTGGTTGTGATTGCATCAAAACCAGTTTTCCATAGTAGGGGAGGCTGTTTTGCCGCGGCATTATTCTGGGAAGCGTCAACGTGACCTGAAACATGTGGAGCCTCATGCCTCTGGTTATATTTCCTTGCTGTACTGGATCGGCACAATCACAACAGGGTGCATTCTTATTTTCTGTGGCAAACAGCATTGTTTTAACGATGCAATGGCGCATTGGGCCAGAATCCTGCAAATCAGAGCGGGGAATATAATTCCGGTATTTTCTGATGAATACCATGATTGGGTGGTTTACCGTGACCACGGGAAGATAATAACCTTCAACAACACTGCGGTGAATGCTCCCTTTGTCTATTTCCCCAGTCTTATTGTGCGCGGGAATTTTCGCGTATCGAGTGTGGCAACATTGATCTGCTCGGCCACTATTATTGCCGTGGCAATATGGGTAGCCAAATCTTATGTCAATATCATTCTGGCTATAGCGATTCTTCCTACCACATTTTTTTCAATGATATTCCCGACAGCTGATGCCGTCACCAACAGCTATTGTCTGCTGTTCATTGCGGTTGTTCTGTGTTTGTATCAACGGGATGACATGTTGCAATACTGGCATATTGCTCTGCTCTGCATGATGGGAGCTCTGCTCGGACAAGTCAAGATTACCTGTTTCATCATCGCATTATTTGTATTGTTCTTGATTCCTAAGGCTCACGGATGCGTAAAAAAGATCACCTTGGCGCTTCCTGCTCTCACTGCTTTTGTCTCCATGTGGCTTTGGCGGGCGAAGACCTCGCAAATAGCGGTTGCCCCGAATCGTGTTCCATTGGAGAAGACACACGAGCTTGAGGGGCAGTTACTGCAATCTTCCTGGAAAATATTTCCGCTTATCGGCCGGTCGTTGTTCGAGCCTATGGATTTTGATACTGAGAAGATTAATGGGCAATTGGTGAATTCAAGAAGAAATCTTCAGTTCTTTACAGGAACGGAAGAAATTCAGTTGCCTTTAATCGTTATGGCTCCAGTGCTTATCGCTATTATGATGCTTCTGATTGTGCATATGAGCTATAAAAATATAAATAAATTGCAGGTTGGATTAATAGTATTAATTATAGTTCTGTATTACGTATTATCGTGTGTGGCAATGTCAATCACATGGGTTGGAAATGTAGATGTATATGCTTCGGGATTGCAGAACAGGTATTTCATACCGGTATTGCCGCTTGCTGCGCTGTTGTTCCCCAACTTTATTAGGGATGAAAATATCAATCGCAGAGTATTAGCTATTTCTGTGGCGGCTTTAACGGCATTTTCATATATCGCTATAGCGATTACGTATGTGATTCAATGGAAATGATTCTTGGAAGAAAGCGGAGGTATCTCCGGATTCTTCCAAGAATCATACGGAATCATACGGTGGTTGTTATCTACTTGGCATACCAATGCGGGGTGTTGTTCCCGTTGCGGCATTCGCAGACGATAAGTGTACCGTCGCCATCGATACGCTGCTGGCCCTTTTCGCTCTTCTTGCAGAATCGACCACGGATGTTTTCTCCTCCGGTATTTCCCGGATTGTTATTGCCTGAATCCTTGCTAACATAGCGGCCAGAGACGGAATCAAAGGTCGCATATGAGTTCCATTCGGGCACCCACACGCGTCCATGCGCCATGGCGCCAGTGGTCTGGTCGAAGTAATAGTAGGCTCCATCCTGATAATGCAAGCCCTTGATCATCTTTCCTGTTACTCGGTCATAGCGAACCCATTTGCCGCCATTGGATCGGATATAGGTATCGCCGTGGAACATGGCACCGGTGTACTGATCGAACAGGTACCAGCCGGTATGCTGCGCGTCATAGTTCACATACTGCTCGCCGTGCGCCATCTTGCCGGTCGTCCAGTCGTAATACACCCATTTGCCGCCATTGGATCCGATATACTTCATACCTTTGGCCATAGCGCCGGTTGTCTGGTCAAAATAATACCAGCCGCCATATCGGCAATCCTCGCCCTTGATCATATGGCCATTGGAATCGTACCTAACCCATTTACCACCATTGGAACGCTGATAAACATCTTTGTTGCGTGCCATTGTTCCATCTGCGTCGAGCCAGTACCAGGCATTACTGCTCGGATCGTAGATTTCCTTTGAACGTGCCATGGTACCGGAATCGAACCAATAATGCTCACCATCCTGAACAACCCAGCCAGTGTATTCGGGATATGGCGGTGAGACGATCTCTTCCGCATTGGCTGAGGCAATGGGTAAGGCAAGCATCGAAAGAGTTGCGGTTATGGCTGCGATGCTTCGAATGATTTTCTTTCTGAGAATCATGATCATCATCTCCTTTGTACTGATGTACGTACGCGCTTCTGATTTTAGGATGGGAATGTCATATAAAAAACCGGTGTCGCACGGTTATTCGGATTCGAGCAAATCCTGTGCACTGACTATGCAGACGGATTGTCCAAAGTGCGAGGCAGCCACTACGATGAGTGGATGAACGCACATGGTGATAGGAGAGGATGCATGAATCAGAAGGCTTCTATGAAGAATGCCGGGGCAAACAACACCTGGGAAACGGTTATGCGTGTTGTGTACCCGGTCAAGGACGCTGAGCAAACTCTCCCGCTGTATGCGCTTGATTGGACTCGTCCGCATGTTGCGGAGACCACGCTGGACTCCCGTATTGACATGCGCCGTTTGGAATTCGGCTCCATGAATCAGTCCACATTGCAACGCTTGCTTCGCAATGCCGGGTCGTCTGCAGGAGTGTCCTGCGATTCGTTTGAAATTGCGGGGCGTACCTCTATAACCTTGAAAAATCGTGGTCACATGTCTGGATGTGCATTCTTCAACGCGTTCCCTGCTGCATATTGGCGCCGTTGGACCAGTGTAAAAACGGTGCGATTCGAAGCGACAGTTCAGGGAAACTCCAAAATCAGCGTATTCCGTTCCACAGGTCGTGGACTGATTTATCCGGTTTCGACGAAGACGACAACGGCTTCGGAGTCTGAAACTCGTGTATGCATAGACGTGCCGATGACAGGTCTTATGGATGGTGGTTACTTCTGGTTCGATGCGGAATCGCTTGATGGTTCCGTGACCATTGCTGATGCTACATGGTCTGTACCCCGTGAGGCGCGTACCGCTAAGCATGAGACAACCCTGTCTATCGCCATCACGACCTTTAATCGCGCCTCATATTGTATGGATCAATTGCGTACTATCGCCGGTGCTTCGGCATTGCGCGAACGTTTGGATACAGTGTATTGCACGGATCAAGGCAGCGACTTAGTTAAGGATCAGAAGGACTTTGATGAGGTTGCCGCTAATCTAGGCGAACAGCTTACATACATTCAGCAAGCGAACTTGGGTGGTTCTGGAGGATTCTCCCGAGGCATGTATGAAACGGCTAAGGCCGGTGATAGTGATTTTGTGCTGCTGTTGGACGATGATGCTATCAGCGAACCGGAATCGATTCTGCGTGCAATCCAATTCTCTGATTACACGGTGCGACCAGTTCTTGTCGGCGGCGGCATGTTCCATTTGGATAATCGCACCATGTTGTATACGCAAGGTGAGCGGATCAATGCGCAACGAATGTGGATGTACCCGTCCAAGAGCATGGGATACAACCATGATTTTTCTGTGGAGCCGCTCCGTGACTCTCCGGATCGTCATCAGCGCATCGATGAAGACTTCAATGGGTGGTGGATGTGTCTGATTCCGATTGCGGTTGTGAAGAAAATCGGTCTCTCCATGCCAGTGTTCATCAAATTCGATGACATTGAATATGGTCTTCGTGCCAAGAAAGCAGGATTTCCCACAGTCTGCCTGCCAGGCGTGGCCGTATGGCACCAAGCATGGCATGACAAGGATCCAGCACGTTCGTGGGAGGAATACTTTACTGAGCGTAACCGTTGGCTCGCGGCATTGTTGACGTATCCGGATAGACCACCTCGCATGTTGGTGGAGACCTTGTATGGTGATGCCAGTCTCGGGCTTCGGTTTGTGTACTCCGCCATGGCATTGCATCATATGGCGCTAAGGGATATTCTTCGAGGCCCACAGTACCTTGTAGATTGCTTGCCGACGAAACTTGGCGAAGTGCGTGAACTGCGAGCAAAATATCCCGATGCTCAGTCCAAGGAGAGTTTTGAGGAGTTCCCTGAGCCAGCTGGCGAGGTTGAACCGCCAAAGAACCATCCATCGACTATGAAAAGCCGGTACAAGGCGGCTGTCGGCCTTATCGCGAAGAGCTTTATCAAGAAGGCCAATCCCGATAAAGCCACTCGTCCGGATGCGGCCATCCCCGCACGCGATGCTGCCTGGACTTGGCTTGCCTTTGACCATGTCAATTCAGCATTGGTGACCACGCCAGACGGTAATGGGGTGGCATGGCTAAAGCGAGACAACAAACGTTTCCGTAAGAGCATGATGGAAGGATATCGGCTTACACGCAAGATTCTGAAGAATTGGAAGCGATTGTCTGCCCAATACCAGTCTTATGGGATTACCTCCATGGAGACATGGGCAAGAATCTTTGGAGATGAATAACTCGGAGTATGGATCGGCTGCGTTCATTCGTGGTATGCGAGTATCATGAACGCGAAACGCACATTGGCAGTGTGCATTTGCAATTGAACTGACTGTTTTGGAAGGTTGTTTTTATGACTGGTGCGGTGGAATATCCGGATCTGGTGGTTGTGGGTGCGGGCCTGTTCGGCCTGACCGTGGCGCAGCAGGCCGTGGAGCACGCGGGCGCGAGGGTCGAGATCATCGACGTGCGCGACCACATCGGCGGCAACGCGTACAGCTACATGGACGAGGAGACCGGCGCGGAGATCCACA
>OLSX01000049.1_pt1 | contig 93368 bp, 95 predicted proteins | sample 1673141 | NCBI WGS metagenome assembly OLSX01 (sample SAMEA3136759, study PRJEB25190) | human gut metagenome | biome: human gut; feature: human-associated habitat; material: faeces | place: Austria | collected 2013 | reverse complement strand
GGAACTGGAGGGGGTGGACATGACGGGGCTGTACCTCCCCACCCGGGGCACGGCGCTGTGAGAGAGGCCGCCAGCCCCGCAGAAATCATGGGAGCCCGCCAATTCTGGCGGGCTCCCTGCTGTTTACAGCGGTGTTTGCGGACAGATCACGCCCCGGCACCAGGTCAGCAGCCGGTCCGTCAGGGCCGTCAGGTCCCCCCGGCACTCCCCCGCTTTCAGGGCCTGGGCGGTTTGCAGAATCTCCAGGTCTATCCCGGTCAGGTGCCGGGCCAGGTCTGCCCGGCGGCGGCAGTAGACGCCCTGTTTCAGGTAGGTCTTGGCCTGCACCAGGAACACGGCGGATTTATAGGCCTCCGCCACCGCCTCCAAACTTTGCCCGTGGAGGAAGTTGTGGCAGCAGAGATGATACAGGCCGCAGGCCCCCGTGTGGAGGGCCCGGCGGGCGTCCCCTGGCTCCTCCGGCGGCAGCAGGTCCGCAAGGCGTCCGCACCAGTCGGTGGTGTCCCGGCGGAACTGGAACAGCTCCCCCCGGTCCCAGGCCGCCAGCTCCGCCGTACCGGAGACGAAGCCGCACAGCTTGTCCCGGTCCGGCAGGTCCTTCACGGCTGCCCGGTAGGTCTCCAGGTCTTGGAGAGAGCAGCTGTCCAGAATGCACACCACGTCGATGTCGCTGTCCGGTCCGGCTTCTCCCCTGCCCCGGCTGCCCTGGAGGCCGATGTACCGCACCCGGTCCCCAAAGGCGGCCCGGACGGCCCCGCAGTATTGCTTCATCCAGTTTTCGATCTCCATCATCACAGTTTCCTCATGTGGGCTCCCGCGGATTTCAGCATCAGCTTCTTTTTGCCCACGGTGTCAAAGGCCACCTCCGCCAGGGCGTCGCCGCCCATAGGCTTTACCGACACCACAGTGCCCTTGCCGAAAGCGGTGTGCTCCACCTGGTCTCCCTGACTGAGCTGGATCAGTCCCACCGACGGTGCGGCAGGGGTACTGCCCCGGCTGCTGGTGCGGAGGGTCTGGGCCGCGGGTTTGGTGCTCTTGTAGGTATGGACGCCGCCGCTGACATAACCGCCGGAACGGCCCGAGCTTCCGCTGTAAGAACTGCCGCCAAAAGAACCTCCGCCGAAATCATCGCCCCAGCGGCTGCCGCCGAAGCCGTCCTCGTCATAGGTGCCGAATTTCGGTTCCGGCTTGCTCTCCCAGCGCATATCCTCTGCCGGGATCTCGTCTAAAAAGCGGCTGGACTTGTTGGCGCTGGTGCGGCCGTAGAGCATCCGCTGGCGGGCGTTGGTCATCACCAGTTTTTCCCGCGCGCGGGTCATGGCCACATAGCACAGCCGCCGTTCTTCTTCCAGCTCTTCCTCGTCATACATGGAGGCCGTGCTGGGGAAGATCCCCTCCTCCATGCCCACCACATACACCACCGGGAATTCCAGTCCCTTTGCGGAGTGAATGGTCATCATGGTCACGCAGTTATCGTCCGCCTCCACACTGTCCAGATCCGTGTACAGGGCGATCTCGTTCAGGAACCCGGACAGGGTGGCATCCTCTGGGTCCTGCTCCAAAAAGCCCAGAATGTTGGACTTCAATTCCTGCACGTTTTCGATGCGGCCCCGGCTCTCCATGTCCTTTTTCTCCTCCAGCGCCCGGACGTAGCCGGTCTGGTTCAGGACTTCATCGTAAAATTCCGGCAGGGCCAGCGTCCCTCCGGCCCGGCGCAGGCCGTCGATCAGGTCGGCGAACTTTGTCAGCTTGCCGGCGGCGGTTTTCAGGGTGGGGAACAGATCCGCGTTGCGGATGATCTCGTAGAGGGACGCCCCCTGCTCCGCCGCCAGCTCCGCCACCTTGTCCATAGTGGTCGCGCCGATGCCCCTTGCGGGCGTATTGATGATGCGGCGGAGCCGCAGATCGTCCATGGGGTTATTCAGTACGCACAGATAGGCCAGCATATCCTTGACCTCCGCCCGGTCGAAGAACTTCATGCCGCCCACAACTTTATAGGGGATGGCGTTGCGCTTCAGGGCGTATTCCAGTGCGTTGGACTGGGCGTTCATCCGGTAGAGAATGGCGGTATCCCGGAAGTTCCGTCCCCGGTTGACCCCCATGAGGATGTCCCCGGCCACGAAGTTTGCCTCGTCCCCCTCGTTAAAATTGGTCTTTACCGTCACCACGTCGCCGCTGCTGTTGTCCGTCCAGAGGGTCTTGCCCTTCCGGCCCTCGTTATTTTTAATGACGGCGTTGGCGGCATCCAGAATGTGCTGGGTGGAGCGGTAATTCTGCTCCAGGCGGATGACCCGGGCATCCTTGTACTGCTTTTCAAAATTCAGGATATTCTCAATGTTGGCCCCCCGGAAGCGGTAGATGGACTGGTCATCGTCACCCACCACGCAGAGGTTTCGGTGTCCCCCGGCCAGCAGGCCGGTAAGAAGATATTGCAGGTGGTTGGTGTCCTGATACTCGTCCACCAGCACATACCGGAACTTTTTCTGGTAGTAGTCCAGCACCTCCGGCTCCGTTTGCAGCAGCGTGACGGTGTGGTAAATGATGTCGTCAAAGTCCAGGGCATTGGCGGTGCTGAGCTTTTGCTGATAGGCGGCGTAGATCTTGGCGATCCGGGTATTTTTCCAATCGTTTGCGGCTTCCGCCTTCTTGCGGAATACCTCCGGCCCCTCGTAGCGGTCCTTGGAGGCGCTGATGGCGGAGAGGACGCTGCGGATGGGGAAGGTCTTTTCGTCCAGATTCTGCTCCTTCAGAATATCCTTGATGACCCGCTTGGCGTCATCGGTATCGTAGATGGTGAAGTCCTTGTCAAAGCCAATGCGGTCAATGTCTCGCCGCAGGATGCGGACGCAGGCGGAGTGGAAGGTGGAGGCCCACACATCGTTGGCGGCGGGGCCAAGACGGGCCGCCAGCCGCTCCTTCAATTCTCCCGCCGCCTTATTGGTGAAAGTGATGGCGATGATCTCCCATGGCCGGGGAGCGTCCACGGCACAGAGCCGGTGGACCCGGCGAACCTCGTCACCGTCTGGCCGATCCGGGAAGTGCTCCAAAAAGCCCAGATCCTCCTCCGTGGCCCAGTCGGGGACCTCGTCGCTGTCGCTGCCCCGGCCATAGGTCAAAAGGTTGTAGACCCGCTGGATGAGCACGGTGGTCTTGCCGCTGCCCGCCCCCGCCAGCAGCAGGAGAGGTCCCTCGGTGGTCATGGCCCCCTGACGCTGCATGGGGTTCAGCCGGGCCAGATCCCGGGCGATCACCGCTTTCCGGGCGGTCACATACCGTTGTTCAAAATCAGTCATACTGTTCTCCATTCTCTCTGTTTTCTCAAACTGACCTCTATTTTACGGCAAAAAGCGGCCGCGGTCAACGGCGGAACCGCCGATTTTTCCGTATCCGTTTTGTAACCAAATCAAGGTTGACATTTGTCTACCTTTTTGCTACGCTGGTGGTGTAAGAGGTAGACAACTGTATACCAAGCGAGGTGCGCTATGAAAATTGATCTCTCCAACAGCGAATGGAAGCTGATGAACCGCCTGTGGCAGACCGCCCCCATGACCATCACGGAACTGACCGCCGCCTTGCGGGAGGACACCGGCTGGTCGAAAAACACGGTCATCACCATGCTCTCCCGTCTGGAGGGCAAGGAGGCCGTCCGCCACGAGGAAGGCCAGCGGGCCAAGCTGTATTTCCCCGCCGTGGGCCGGGAGGACGCCATCGAGGCGGAAACCGAGACCTTTTTGGACAAAATCGGCGGGCTGGGCCTGCTGATGAGCGCCATGGTGGAAAAAAACGCCCTGACAGAGAATGACATTGCGGAGCTGTCCGCCATTTTGGAGAAAGCGGGTGGAAAACCATGAAAGAGATCCTGTTGACTTCTTCCGTTCTGATCCTTGCCCTGCTGCTTTTGCGGCTGCTGTTCCGAAAAACCATCTCCCGCCGGGTGCAGTACGCCCTGTGGGGGCTGGTGGCGCTGCGGCTGCTGGCGCCGGTCAGCCTGCCCGCCATGGAGCACAATGTCCTGACGGCGGCGGAGCCGGTGACGGCCCGGATCACCGCCCCGGCCCTGTATGTGACCCCCTACCGGGAGACCATTGTCTCCGCCCCGCCGGGCGTCTTCCAAACCCCCGCCCCCTATCAGGCCTTCCGGGTGGACACCGCCACAGAGGACAGCACCGTGACGTTTACCGACGGGAAAAATGTCACCCATTCCATCGAGTATAAAAGTCAGATCCCTCTGACCCCCGTTCTGAAAGCCGTCTGGTACGCCGGGATGTATGTCATGGCGGCGTGGTTTCTGCTTGCGAACCTCCGCTTCATGCTTCGTCTCCGCCGGAGCCGGAGACCTTACCCGGTGGAAAACTGCCCCTATCCGGTGTATCTGACGGCGGATCTGCCCTCCCCCTGTCTGTTCGGCCTGTTTCACCCCGCCGTCTACCTGACCCCCGCCGCCGTGGAATCCCCGGAGACCCTGCGGCATGTTCTGATCCACGAGACCACCCACGCCCGCCATCTGGACCCCCTGTGGAGCCTGCTGCGGTGCGTGTGTCTGGTGGTGTACTGGTTCGACCCGCTGGTATGGATCGCCGCCATCGTCTCCCGCCGGGACTGCGAGCTGGCCTGTGACGAGGGCGCGCTGCGGCAGCTGGGAGAATCGGAGCGCATCCCTTACGGTCAAACGCTGCTGCGGCTGATCCCCGTGGCCGGACGGTCGGAAAGCCCCATGCTCTCCGCCACCACCATGACGGCGGGAAAGCGGGAATTGAAGGATCGTGTCACCCGCATCGCGGAAAACCGCCGCACCGTGGGCGTTGCTCTGCTGGCGGTGGTGACCGCCGCCGCGCTGGTATGCGCCCTCACCTTCACCGGGGCAAAGCCCTCCGTGCGGTCTCTGACCGGCGAGGAGCTGTCCGAGTACGCGCTGGCGTTCAACTCTGCTGACTGCTGGCAGGACTCTGCCGGGAATGACTGCGGCCTCCGTCCCGTCCAGTTTTTGACCTCCGTCTATGACCAGCCCCGGAGCATCGACATGTACCAGCTGTTTTACAACGGCGTCTCTCCGGAACAGGCCGTCTCCGATGCGGAGCGTCAGGAAGTGACGGACACCTACTACAGCGGCAGCGATCCGGAGGTGGATCTCATCCGCATCACCGCGGAGCAGGCGGACACTGTTCTGACCCGGTGGACGGGACTGACGCTGGCGGAGACCGACGCGCTGAATATGGGCAGCTTCTCCTACCTTTCGGACTACGACGCCTATTACCATTTCCATGGAGACACCAACGCCCCCGGCTCCGTCTGCTTCTATGCCGGAGAGTGCAGCGGCGATACCGTGACTCTCTACTATCAGCCGGAGCAGTGCGGCGTGTATCTGGTAGACACCGCCGGTTCTGGGGAAGAGGTCTGGGCGAAAGTCACTGTGGAACCGCAGCCTGACGGCAATCTCCGCATCCTCTCCAACCAGATCTGCGGCAGGCCGGATGACCTGCTGGGGGTGACCCGTCCCCTCACCGGGGAGGAGCTGGCCTTCTTCAACACGGAATTTTTCAATCACGACACGGATGTTGACGGCGTGGTGCGGGCCAATCCCCACAACCAGTTCCTCACCTGCCTGTACAACGCGCCCCAGGAGATCAACCTGTACGACCTGTTCTATGACGGCGGCGGAGTCAGGGAGGCGCCCAGTCAGGAGGAACTGGAACAGCTGGGGGTGCTGGCGGAGGACGGCAGCCAAATCTGCCCCACCGACAAGTTCACCCGGGCGGATATGGACGCTTTCCTGCTGGAGAACACCGGTTTGACGCTGGCCCAGACCAATCAGGTGGATCTGGACGCCTTTGACTACCTGCCGGAGTATGACGCCTACTACCACACCCACGGGGACACCAATTACCGCTCCGTCACCTTCACCAGCGGCCAGCGGCGGGGCGATTATATCCAGCTCTACTGGAAGGATTTCTATTACGGCGGCGAGACCAACGAGTGCGTCACCCTGCTGGATCGGGGGGACGGGCAGTACTGGTTCGTGTCCCACCTGCTGCTGGACGGCGACGTGCCCTCCGCCTTTGCCTATCCGGATGAGGAGCCCTGGATGACCATTCCCCTCAGCGGCCTGACGCCCTATCAGCCGCAGAAAACGACCCTGACCCGCCACTCCATGGACTGTGACCAGCGGGGGGCTGGATTCATCATTGACGGCACCGATGGCGGGGAATACTCCATCCGGATTTATCGCTCCACCGACGGCAATGTCTACGCGGCGGTGATGCAGTCGGAAGCCGCCGGACGGGACGGCATGTCGGAATGGGAAGCGGATGTGTTCTTCACCTTCCCCAACAACGTGGACGTCAGCAACGACGCGGAGAGAACCGATCTGTTCTTCTTTGAAGACCTGATGGGGTACAGCGGCTTCACAGTCACCTACAGGGACTACCTCTCCGGCGGGCCGGGACGGGGCGGCTACATCGGCACCGTCACGGATTACTACTATCTGGACAACAGTGGAACGCCCTACCTGCTGGCCCACGCCAAGGGGGACGCCCAGCTCATCGACCTGAATGGGGACGGTGCTTTGGAGCTGTGCGCCGCCTCCGGCGTTTCCGGGCAGTTCTTCTTCCTGCGGGACAACCGGTATTACGAAGCCGACGTCAAGGCCCTTTTGCAGAACGCCTGGCCGGAAATGAACTACTGGGATCACGCCAGCTGGGATCTCAACTACCGCCGCCTGACCGTCCGCGGTTTTGTGTCCATGCCTGCGTGGGCCACGGCGGAGCATCCCCAGCCCGACGCCGATTTCACCCGCTATCTCTACTACCGGGACGGGGCGCTGCTGGTCTACAAGCCCGATAAGGCCAGCCAGACAGCGGATCACGTGGTGGGAACGCCCGATGTACCGGAGCCGGTACTGGCCGCCGCCAAGGCCACCGTACAGAAAGCCTATCAGGACTACAAAAACAACGGATACAGTTCCGGCGCCGATCTTGATGACTGGCGGGTGGAATATATGGCAGAGGACTGGTACAGGGCTTATCCCAATGGAACGCTTATCGCCTATAACCTGAATTATGAGTATCATGCCCAAAAGCCCGCCAACGTCACGCTGGCCGGCGGGGCCTATGTGGACGAGGACGGCTGGCTCATGCCGGACTACCCCTACTGCCATTATCTTTTCTTCACAGAAACGGATGGACAGTACACCTTCCTGGAGGAATGGATGCTCAATGACGGCGGTCCCGGCTCGAAGGTATTTGACGCGGAGATGCAGCGCTGGGCGGTGGAACTGGGGTTGTCCTCCGTGGCGGATACCACGCCGGAGGAATTGCTGCACCAGCTTTACGACGGCATGGGCGGCCAATTCCTGACCCAACTCAGCACCATGAGCGAAACGGACCGGCAAACCGTATGCCAGAAGCTGGATGTCATTTTGCAGGAGGGCACAGCGGAGCAGCAGAGCCTTTATCTGGATGCGGTGCAGACCATGGCGTGGTGTTCTCACTCCTTTGACGGCGCTCAGTGGGAGGCCTACGACTACTTTCTGGAGCATTCCGCCCGCTCGTCTCAGGCGGCCTACCGGGCGCAGGCTGTGATGGACGCACTGACCGGCGGCGGAGCGGTGCAGATGCGTCTGGAACCTGCCGACGGCGTCCGGGGCGGCGACTATACCGTTGGCGTTTCCGACGGCAGCGGCGCTGTCCGGGCGCAGGGCTTTTCCGGCAGCTTTTACTGGGCCACGGCCTCGGACAGCGATCCCTCCGGCAGCAGCATCACCCTGCAAAGCCCGGACGGACGCTGCACCATTACCGCGTGGGAGAATTCCTCTATCGTGCGCTGCGAGGAACCGGGGGAAACCGCATGGCTGATGGCGGCCTCCACCTCCTCTGCCCCATATGACGGCAACACCGTGTTTACCTATCTGCGGAAGTGGTACGATGAGGCGGAATTCAACACGCTGGTGGACAGATTGATCGTTCCGGCGGATGGCCGGAACCGGGAGGAACTGGCCCAGAGCTGGCTGGACGCCGTGGGCGATGTGACCATCCATCAGGTGACGCCGGGCAGCAAGTACGAAAATTCCTTCGTGCAGAACCGGGTCACGGTGGAAAGCGCGGAACCGGCGGCCGGTCTGTATGACCCGGAACTGCTGGCAGGCCAGCATTTCACCTTCACCAACGAGCGCATTTTCGTGCCGGGGAACTACCGCTCCAAGGAGCAGCAGACGGTGAACAGCAGCGCCAGAGCTTATCATGGCGAATATGGTCCCATGCCCGGCGGCGGGGCCTTTCTGGATACCCGCTCCGGCCTGCTGTACCAGACGGCGGACGGCTGGAAGGGGACGTTTGCCCCCTGAGGGGGATCTTTTCAGAAAAGTCTGGCAAAAATAAAAGAACATAACCGGCGGATTCATTGACTGATTGGACGGCCGCAATGGCTGCATCCAATGAAAAGGAAGTATATGGAAAGCATGAAGCAGAAATTTTTCCGCGCCGCCGTGCCGCTGGTAATACTGGCGGTGTCCGCGGCCCTGAGCGTATTCGTTTACCGATTACCGCAGCCGGTGCGGGAGCCGCTGCCGGTCCTCATGTATCACCACATGGTCCCGGACGGGCAGGACTGCAATGACATGACCGTGACCCCCGGCAAATTCCGCGCCGACTTGGAGACCGTTCTGGCGATGGGCTATACGCCGGTGCTGCCCCGAGAGCTGGCGGCGGGGGAGAGCCTGCCGGAAAAGCCCATCCTCATCACCTTTGACGACGGATACCGCAGCAACTATGATCTGGTCTATCCTATCCTGCGGGAATACGGGGTGAAAGCCTGTATCTCCATCATTGTGCTGATGCCGGATCTGCCTACGGACAATTTCTGCACATGGCAGCAGCTGCGGGAGATGACGGCGTCCGGGCTGGTGGAGATCGGATCCCACAGCTACCGGCTCCACAATCTGGGGGGCGACAAGGGCAACTATGAAAAGGACGGCACCAACGGCGTGGAGCGCCGTCCCGGGGAAACCGACGCCGATTTCCAGACCCGGGTACTGGATGACATTCAGCTGAGCCACGACCGCATTGCGGAGGAACTGGGAAGCGTGACCTGCTTTGCCTATCCCTTTGGCTGCTCCGACCCGGATGCCAAAGCGCTGGTTGACGAGTTGTTTCCGGTGTCGCTGATGACCATGCCCAAGTGCGCAGATCTGTCCAAGGGGCTGCACGACCTGCCCCGGTACACAGTTACCATGAAGACCGATCTGGGAAAACTTCTGCGCTGACCATACATTGACTCCCGCCTGCGCTTCTACGCAGGCGGGCGCTTTGTTTTCAGCAGAAGTCATTTTTCCCTCGCGGTGTATTTTTTACTGCGGACAACTATTGTTCCTCCCTTGACTTTTTGTCAGCAAAGCTTTAAAATAGTAAAGCGCCCTCCCTGTGAGGGGTTTGTTTCCCCCGGAAGTCCGGGATCAGATAGAAGCCGATAGCACGGGCCCCGATCCCGTGCGGTTTTTTTACGGCTGGATGGGAGAAAAACATGGAACACAAGAAAAACACCAAGAGCTTTGCGAGCCGCTGGGGCTTTATCCTTGCGTCCGTCGGTTCGGCGGTGGGCATGGCCAACGTCTGGGGCTTTCCCAATAAAATGGGCAGCAACGGCGGCGGCGCATTTTTACTGATTTATCTGCTGTTTGTTTTTATTTTCAGTTATGTGGGCCTTCCGGCGGAGTTTGCCATGGGCCGCCGTGCCGCCACCGGTACGCTGGGCGCTTACGAAAACGCTTGGGACACCCGCAGCAAGTCTGCCGGCAAAGTCGGCGGTCTGCTGGGCTGGCTGCCTCTGGCTGGCTCCCTGTGCATCGCCATCGGCTATGCCGTCATCGTCACCTATGTGCTCAAGGCTCTGGTGGATTCCCTGCTGGGCACACTGCTGACCACGGACACCGCCGCCTGGTTCGGTGCCTTCTCCTCCACCCCCTACTCCGTGATCCCCTATCACATCGTTGTGGTGGTGGGCACGCTGCTGACGCTGTTTCTGGGCGCCCGCAGCATTGAAAAGACCAACAAGGTCATGATGCCTGTCTTCTTTGTGATCTTCCTGATTCTGGCCGTGCGGGTGGCCCTTCTGCCCGGCGCCGCGGAGGGATATGTCTTTATGTTCACCCCCCGCTGGAAGGCCCTGACGAATCCCATGATCTGGATCTGGGCTATGGGGCAGGCGTTTTTCTCCCTGTCCGTCACCGGCAGCGGCATGATCGTTTACGGTGCGTACCTCTCCAAGGACGAGGACGTGGTGGGCGTGGCCCAGCACACGGCCCTCTTTGACACCATTGCCGCCGTGGTAGCCGCTCTGGTCATTATCCCCGCCTGCTTCTCCTACGGTCTGGACGTGGGCGCCGGTCCCAGCCTGCTGTTCGTGACCCTGCCCACCATCTTGCAGGACATCCCCATGGGCCAGCTTTTCGCCATCATCCTGTATATGGCCATGATCTTCGCTGGCGTCAGCTCTTTGCAGAATATGTTTGAGGTGGTGGCGGAGTCCCTGATGCACAAGTTCCCGAAGCTCAACCGCGTTACCGTCCTGGTACTGCTGGGCGCGCTGTGCCTGGGCTTCGGCATCGGCATGGAGACCATCAGCAAGTGGGGTCCCTGGATGGATCTGGTGTCCATTTATATCATCCCCATCGGCGCTACACTGGGCGCGGTCTCCTGGTTCTACGTGATGAAGAAGGGCGCCCTGCTGGACGCCATCAACACCGGCAGTACGAAAAAACGCGGCGATCTCTGGTACAATGCGGGCCGGTATGTGTACGTCCCTCTGGCGATCATTCTCTGCTGCGTGGCCCTGTTCATGCACGTTGCTTTCTGATACCCACAGAAAATTTCCACGCATATAGCTAATAAAAAGGAGCCGGCGGCTGAAAATCAGCTGCCGGGTCTGTTTCGTATAAAAGGTTTCATCAATCGTAGCGCAAGCTCAAGGTAGCGGAGTCCTCGCCGTTCCGCAGGAAGGGCATCCCCTCACCGATGCGGGAGCGCTGGAAGTACAGATACTCGCCGGAGGGGGAGATCAGCACTGGGAAGCTGCCGCTGAGGGAGCTGCCCACCCCGGCGGACATATCCAGCCGCAGGCAGTCATCCTCCATGCGCCATACACCGAAGAATCACAGATCCATCCGGTCGTCATAGCACTCGTACAGATTAGCCAGTCCCGCATAGTCCGGGTCACAGTCGCCATAATGCAGCTCCAGCGTCCACTCATCGCAATCCCACGAGGTATCGGCCAGTCCCAGATCCGTAGGGGGCCACCACCAATCGTCACCGGACGGCTCCCAGCCCTCGGGATGGTCGATGGCGGTGGTGTTGGTGTAGATGGAGAAGTCGAACAACAGCATACGGCCCTCCTCGCTGGCAGGCAGGATCACATCGCCGTACAAATCCTCCTGCGGATACCAGCTCACCGCCGTACCACCGTTAGCCACGAGGTTGATCTCCATATCCGGCTCCTCCGGATCCACGAATACCAAAACAGGCTGGGCACATTCCTCCCGGTAGAGGACTTCGTCCGCCACCGGATGCAGGCCGTTGCCCTGAGACTGCCATGTGATGTGGTTCACGGCAAGGCTGGTGTTCTCTCCCCGCGGAATGACGCAGAACAGCTTGCCGTACCCCGGACCGAGGACCCGCTCCGAGGGGATGGTCAGCATGACCGGCATCTCCGCCGTCAGGGCAAGGCAGTTTTCCAGCATCCAGTCCGACAGCTTGGAGGTGTCCCCCTTCTCCCGGTAGCCGAGATAGGCCGCGGCGCCGGGATAGCCGCCGTATTCCAAATCAAAGCCCAGCTTGTCGAGACATTCCTCCACCAGCTCCTGGTCCACCTCCGCTTCCGGTTCGGAAGGCTTCACAGGATCGGCCTGACCGGTCTGATCGGTCCTGCTGTCGGAGATCGTCTCCTTTACGCCGCCGTTTCCCGCTGCCGGGGCCGGTTTCTTTTTCCCTCCGCAGGCAGTCAGGCTAAGAGCCAGCGTCAGGCAGAGAAGTGCCGACGCCAGCCGGTGCAAAGTCAAGCGCTTCATGATTCTGCCTCCTTCTCAGAATTTTCCGCTGCGGCCGTGACCTCCTCCGCCGCTGCGGCTTACAGTTCCTCCGCTGCTTCTGCCACCGCCGCCGGAGTCGCTCTCGATCTTACGGCGGGTCTCCGTGGTATGGGTGTAGTGGTCATAGCTGTCCGTCAGCTTCAATCCACCGCCCGCCGTGGTATACACGTTGGCGTCAACGCCCTTGCGCACGGACTTCATCTGTCCCTTCAGGATCATGCACACCAGAAACGCGATCAGGCAGGAGACTGCCACCGCAATGCCGATGGCCGGCAGGGGGCTGGACCGCACAGGTTTTCCATCCTCAGCCAGAGTCAGAAACTCGTCACAGGCGGCAAGATAGCTGGAAACCCCGGCATACCAGTCGCCGCCGCTGAATTTATCCAAAAAGCGATCCTCCAGCTGTTTTTCGCCGTATCGGTCAAAAGCATACTCCGCCCATTCGCCGTAGACGAACATGGCGTAGTCCCGCTCTTTCATGCTCAGCATGATGATGACGCCGTTTCGGTCCTCGCCCACACCAAGGCCCTCGGCGTGGTAGATCTGATACAGGGCGGTATAGGGATCGTCACCGTAGCCGTAAGCTGTAAAGTCCTCCACAAAAAGGGTATAGATGCCGCAGCTGCGGCGGAGGGCGATATCCTCGGCCCGATCCTCCAGTTCTTCCCGCTCCCCGTCGGAGAGCATTCCCCGCAGATCGAACACATAGTTCATGCCGGTGCTGCCCAACTCCGGAGCTTCGCCGGACTGGACGGTCTCGGGCTGCTGCGCCTCCGTTGGGAAGTCTGCGGAGAGATAGTCCGCCGCCGTCGCCGCCATGGCGTTCACCGCCTGACAGAGCGCCTCGGCGCTCACGGTCATATCCGTACCGTCCCACGCCCGCGCCGTCATATACGGCTCCACCGCGTCATACACCAAGCCGGAGAGTTCCTGCCCGTCGCCCCGCGTCTCGCTCAGCATCGCGTAGACGCACCAGTCGGTCTCCGCCAGGGTGTAAGAACCGTCCGCCAGAGGCTCCATCACCAGCGTCAGCGAGATGCCGTCCTTTTCCTCGCCCCAGCCGTAGCCGGAATCTTTGTAAACATATGTGGCGATATCTCCGGCGGTGGTACCCTCGCTGACATCCTCATTGGTAAATATGTCCACCCGCAGGTCAAGGTGAAGCGCCTCCGTCAGCTGGGGCAAAGTGTACTGACCCAGATCGGACAGTTCCTCCGAGCCCAGTGCGTCGGTCTCGTCATAGATCGCGCCGTATTCCGTCCACGCCAGAGTGGGGACGCACAGAGTCAGCGTCAGCAGGAGCGCCGTCAGCAAAGCTGTGACTTTTCTTTTCATGTCCGTCCCTCCTTATCGCATCAGCAGGACAATGACCGAACTCAATACGGACAGCGGCACGGCAATGGCGGCAAACATCCCCCAGAACCGCCCCTTGTCCACAGGCAGGTCTCCTACCAGCTTTCCGGTCTGTCCATTCATGGCGAAGAGGAAATCCTTTCCCTGCCACTTGGTATTGAGCAGCCACACCGGCAGCAGCGCGTAGTGGACCTTGCCCCGCTGGATGTCTGCGTGTTCGCCTCTTGGGAAACAGGTCGCGTATCCCGTTACGGTGCCTTGCAGCGCCTTTTTCAAGCTGCCCAGACAGCGGACATCGGCCCGTTCCCGGCTCTTGTCCGCCGACACGTCGAACTTATCCGCCAGGAAGCCCGGCAGATACGCCGTGGAGAAGGGTTTCAGGTCATCGTAATTGTAAGGCTCGATGGAATCCATGTGATCATCCGGCATTTTAGTCGAGGCATCCACCGGCACCTTTTCAAAAGGCATCGTTCCGGCACGGTACACGTCAAAGTGCTCCGTCTTTATCACCTCATACTCACCCTCGGTGCGCTTGTGGGACCGGGTACACTCATAGTGGGCATTGCCCTCCGCCTCACCGCTGAACAGCCAGAAGGGTACATAGACCCCCTGGATCTCCTGTAAGTGATTTTCCTTGGAAAAGCTCTTGGGAAGGAGCACCTTGCCCCTGTAATGCTTCTTGAGCTCGCGGATGGCGTCCTCGCGGCTGAGTTTGAAGGGGATCACGAAATCCGGCTTCAGCGTTCCCGCAAACTGCCCCGGCACCACCGTTGGGTTTCCACAATAAGGGCAGGAGGTAGCCGCCGTGCTTGCGTCACAGATCAGCTCCGCACCACAGCTTGGGCAGCTGTAAGCCTTCATGCCGTCGCCCTCTGCGCCCCAGTCGGCGCTGAGGTCCGGCAACTCCCAGCCGCCTTCCTCGGCTGCCTTCTTTTCCGCCGCCGTTTTTTCTTCTGCCGACTGCTGCGCCGCCGCGGCCTGTTCCTCCTTTTCCGCGTAAAGCGCCTCGATCTCTGCTACATCATAGGTACTACCGCAGTAATCGCACTCCAGCTTGCCGGATGCGCCCACAAAATGCAGCGGGCCGGTGCAGCTTGGGCATTGATAGTTGGTCACCTGTGCTGCCATGCTTGCTCTCACCCTTCTTTCTTCATTTTCCGTTCAGCGCCCGCCCGTAGACGGGCGGACGCTGTTGAGCCGTTTTCTCCGATCTGTTTCCCTTATCCTCTGGGCGCACCGCAGTACTCGCAGAATTTTCCGTCATTCTGTCCGCCGCAGGCGGGGCAGGTCCACGGACCGGCTGCTGCCGGAGCGGGAGCGAAGGTCTCCTGCTGCTGCATGGGGGCCTCCTGCTGCAGGGGGGCTGTCTGAACTGTGCCGCCGCCACGGGCGGTCTCCATCACCTGAAGCAGCGCCGCTCGGATCTCGTCGCCCATTTCGCGGTACTTGCGATATTCCCGATTGCTCTCCGGATCGAAGCCGGCAGCCATGGTATTCATCCGGCCCACAGAATTTATCTGTCCCATCATGGGGCGCTGTGTCATGCCGCTCTGGGGCCGACCTGCCATAGGACGCTGGTTCATGCCCGGCTGATTCATCATAGGCCGCTGACCCGCCATGCCGCTCTGAGGACGGCCCGCCATAGGACGCTGGCCCATCATACCCTGCTGCCCCATCATGGGCCGCTGCATGGTGTTCTGCGGCTCGATGTACACAGAACTGTTGTTCAGGCGGAACTTCATCTCGTCAAAGTAGGGGTTATTGACGGAAATGATCACTTCAAAGTCATAGGAATACTCGTAGCGGGGCGGGTTGTAGCTGACCTCCTTGCCGTCCGGTCCCTCCCGCTTCTGCTCCGTGCGGCTCTCGTCAATGTCCACGCGGCAGCCGGTCAGCGCGGTGCAGTCCAGAATATCCGGGTTGGCGTCCGCCAGATCCCGGGCACGGGTAACGGTGAACCAACGATGCTCCTCGTCCAGCAGGACCTTACAATCCTCGCCGTAGGAGCGGGTGGTGCGGAACTGGGACGCCCTGCCCCGGTTTTCCTCCCGGTAGGCCAGCTGCCGCTTGATGTCCTCCACCGTAGAGCGGCGGCGGTCACTGAACCAGGGAGAGAACTGCTTCGCGCAGTCCTTACAGAGGTTGCCGTCTTCCAGTTTCTGATTGCCCAACAGTCCGATCTACTCGCCGCAGATGTCGCAGTATTTCTTATCAAACAATCCCATAATAGCTTCCTCCTGTTGTTTTCAACCACCGTAACGGCTCACATTGCATTGTCCACCCGGAACCGGGACCTTGTCCCCGGCCGTGGCTCCCGCAGCCGGGGACGGATTTTCGCCAAATAAACCTGCTATTTGCTCTTATTCTTCAACTTTTTGAAGCTCCACCACTTTGTCCGCCGCTTCCGACCAGTCCACCGTCAGCTCCAGTCTGCCGCTGTCCTCGCCGGCCCCGGCACAGTGGTAAACGTCCAGGATCTTCCCCCATTCCGTGCCGTCCGCCTTCTGGAGAACACGGTTGTCTAACATCAGCCCTGTGTCCTGTATCTTTTTACGCGGGATGTAGGTGAAGTCCAGCGGGGTTTCCAGAACGGTCTCGCCGTCCAACCGGAGGGTCAGGCCGTCCTCTTCGCTGATGACCGCCTGCCAGCCGTCCTCCGGACTTTCCCATGTTCCCTCCAGCACTGGCCAGAGGAGGGAATTGTCCACATAAGTACCGTCCCCGTCCAGCAGGAACAGGTTTTGATCCGGATTCTCCATGCCGTTGCCCCCATCCATGATCTGGTCCGTGACAAAATGCTTATACAGGCCCGAAAGGACGATCCCTACCAGCGCGCCCGTCAGGAAAATCCAAATCATCCGCCGTTTCATTACACGATATCCCCGTCGTCAAAGGGGTCGCCGCACTCAGGGCAGAACTTGGGGGGATGCTGCGGGTCGGCGGGCTCCCAGCCGCACTTGTCACACTTGTACTGAGGAACTCCGGCAGGCTTGGGCTTGCCGCACTCGGCACAGAACTTGCCCTTATTCACCGCGCCGCAGGTGCAGGTCCAGCCGTCCGCTGCGGCGGCGGGCTTGGGCTTGCCGCATTCCGGGCAGAATTTTCCGGTGGTGGTGGCGCCGCAGGCGCACTGCCAGCTGTCCCCGGCAGGCTTCGGCTCCGGCTTCTTGCTGCCGCAGTTGGGGCAGAAGTTACCGGTGATGCCGCCCTGACCGCAGGTGCAGGTCCAGCCCTGCGCCGCAGGTGCGGGAGCGGGCTGCGCCGCCTGCTGCTGCCCCATCTGGAATAGGTTCTGGGCGTTCATGCCACCCATCTGGCCGGCCACGCCCATGCCCATAAAGGCCATGGCGGGACCGGCGCCGGTGTTGGCGGCCGCCGCCTTCATCGCCTCGCCCTGAGAGCCGACGAGATGCGCCGCCGCGCGGGTGGGGTCCATAAAGGCCGCGTTGCGCTGCAGCTCCTTGATCATCTGCTCGTCTTCCTCATTGGCCTTCACGCTGGAAACGCCGAAGGAGACGATCTCCATGCCGCGCAGATCCCGCCACTTGCTGGAAAGCTGCTCGTTGAGGGCGTCAGCCAGCTCCAGAGTATGGCCGGGAAGGGCGGAATAGCGGATGCCCATTTCGCTGATCTTGGCGAAAGCGGGCTGCAAAGCCGTCAGCAGTTCCGTTTTCATCTGACCCGCGATATTTTCCGTCTTGTAGTCCTCACTGACGTTGCCGCAGACGTTGGTGTAGAACAGCAGGGGGTTCTTCAGCCGGATGCTGTACTCGCCGAAGCAGCGGATGCCGATGTCGATGTCGATGCCCGCCCGCTGGTCCACCACCCGGAAGGGGACGGGACTGGGGGTGCCGTACTTGTTGCCCGTCAGCTCCTTGGTGTTGAAGTAGTAGACCCGCTGATCCTTGGGGGCCTCGCCGCCGAAGGTGAAACGCTTGCCGATATTCTGGAACACACTCTTTACGCTCTCGCCCAGATCACCGGAGAAAATGCTGGGCTCCGTGGACATATCGTAGGTGTACTCGCCGGGCTCGGCGCAGACGTCCACTACTTTGCCCTGCTCCACGATGAGCATGCACTGTCCGTCCGCAATGGCGATCAGGCTGCCGTTGGTAATGATGTTGTCATCGCCCTTGGTGTTGCTGGAACGGCCCGTGACCTTCTTTTTGCCCTTGACCGCCAGCACGTCAGAGGGGATCGCCTCGCAATAAAAGTATTCCTTCCACTGGTCGGCCAACACGCCGCCAGCCGCGCCCATTGCCGCTTTGATCAGTCCCATAATTTTACTCTCCTTTTCCTGTTGTTGTATTTGATTTCAGCATTCGCTTTTGATCGCATCTTATAAAATCGCCTGTTTTTTAGGGAAAACAAGGCCTCAGCTCCCTCCCGTCAGGAAGGTGTCTCCACTGACATAAAACGGAGCCTGATCCGTAATGGGCCAGGTGAACCAGCTCACATCCCAGGGCCGCTTCATAAACAGGCACACCCGCGCCGTATCCTCTGGAATGGTGAGGGAGAAGAACATCGGCTCATTGATCTTGATTTTCCCCTCATACACCACCTTCTCCGAGATCCAACTTTGTTGGGTGCCGTCATCGTTCAGCACCGGCGTTCCAACGCTGAATTGGATGTCCGTTTCGTACCACCGGCCCACCAGCAGCTTATTCTGTCCGTTGGGTTCCAATGCGTTCATGGGGATCACCGACAGCGGCTCCGTTACCTCGGTGGGCGGGTCCCGCCAGTAGAAGATCAGCGATTTTTCCGGCTCCCCTGTCATAGCGTTCTCCAAGGTCGGCGGCAGGAAGCCGCTGGAGCGCATATAGGTGACGGTACGGACGCCCGCGCCCCCGTTCTTTTCATAAGGTATCCGCACAAGCAGGCTATTCCGGTTCGTCAGGGCGGCGAAAAACGCCGCGCCAGTCTCCTCGTCGGTCAGCCGCACGCTCCAAGTCTCATTGGGCAGCCCCGGCATCAGCGGTTCCTCTATCTGCTCCGCTAGCAGATGCTTTTCTGACCGGTATTGCGGGGTGTCCGTATCCAGCCCGGCAGCGTGGTACCAGTCCGCCCTCATCACATAGCCCTCCAACAGATCGGACCACAGGCAATCAAAGCACAGCATAGAGGCGATATGTTCCTCGCCGGGCCTGTATTCCCGGCCGTCCTCCTCATAGTGGGTCATGCGCCACGTTCCGTAGAGGTCCGCGATCCCCATCTCTCCGCCGGGGCCCGGCCGCTCTGCCGGGGCAAAGTAGAAGGTATCTCCGTAGGGGGGTCTCGATCGCCAGAGAATCGGTGCTTTCGATCCGACCGTCCAAGGTCAGCGGCTCGCCGGTATTCATCGTTCCCGTCAACCGCAGGGTGCTGTCCGCGCCCAGCCACCAGTTTCCGTCGAGCAGGCTGGTATTGTAGTACGAGCCTAACACATCCCAAAACTGGGCCGTTCCGTCTTCGTTGAGATAGAGGTCCGCCCACCACGCCTCCGTGGGCATAGCACTGGTTTTCATGCAGTCGTTCATGGCATCATAGCTCTCGTGCCGCACAGCGGTCCAGTAGTCCGCGCTGAACGGTGTGGAGGTCTGCTGCCGGGTATCCTCCGCGCTGTCGGCAGCAGAGGGTGGCACATCCGTATTTGTGTCCGGCCCCGGTGTTTTGCCGCAGGCAGTCAGGCCGAGCCCCAGAAGAAACGCCAAGAAAAACGCGGTCCATCTTTTTTTCAAAGCTGTGCCTCCTTTACGCTCAACAGTCCTACGTCACCGGAATACGGATGCCGCTTGGGAACCTGAACGATTTCCAGAAGAGCCGTTCGCCGGCAAAGGGCTTGAAGCTCTGCCAACGGGACGGTCTTTAAGCGGGTCCTGTCGGCTCCCTATCGTTTTTAATTCGCAGATCATATGGCTTAACTTCTGTATACCATGGAATCCCCGTTTTGTTAACCCTAATTTCTCCAAATTAGGGTCCCAAACATGAAATTTCCCGGAAAAAGCCGAAAAAGCACTGCTCGTTCACGAACGCCCGTTCCATTTTATGGTTCTTCTTACAAAAGGCGTATGTCAGCCCGGCGGCGGTTATCCGCCCTCACTTTCGCTCCCTCCGGCTGTTTTTCCCATACCCATAGGAAGAAAGAAGCCGGAACGATTGCTCGTTCCGGCTGGAAACTATATGGCAGGCGCAGCGCGGTTTGCCCCGCTCAGAGCGTCTCCTTCTGTAAAGCCTGCGCCAGTGGGAGTACCACTGCGCCCAGATCCTCCATAGCGTGGGCGAAATCGAAAAACTCCTCCGTCTGGCCCTCCCGGAACAGATGATCCGACACAGATTTGACCGCCACGAAGGGCACATTGTTCCGCAGGCACACCTGGGCGATCGCGCCGCCCTCCATCTCTGTCAGCAGAGGGTGGAACGTGTCTCGGATGAAGATTGCCCGGTCGCTGCGGACAGCAAACCAATCTCCGGTGGCCACCCGCCCCAGCGCCGCCTTGCGGCCCAGTGCTGCCAGCAGTTCCACGCACCGCTCCGGCTTCCAGGTGGGAAATGACACCCGGTTCACCGTGGATACCAATCCTACGGGATCACCGATGGCAGAGGTGTCCACATCGTGCTGCACAAAGTCCTCGGCGACCACCAGGCTGCCGGTGGGAAGCTCCGTCAGGCATCCGGCCACTCCGGCGTTGACGATCATATCCACACCGTACTTCAGGCACAGGATCTCTGCCGCCATGGCGGCATTCACCTTGCTGACACCGCCGGCGCAGGCAATGATCCCCGGTGCAGCCTCGTAGAACGGCACACCGGACACGGTCTCAAATGCCTTCAGCTCCTTGGCCCCCGGCAGGGCATGAAACTCTGCAGGCATGGCAAATTGCAATCCAATTTTCATTATATTACGCTCCTTTTTACCGTCTCATCAGGCTTTCTCCAAATACAGGCCCTTGTTCCCGAAGGGTATTTTTGAGAAAACCGCAAATTCAAAAACAAGAAACCAAAACTTTTAAAAGCAAAAAGAAAAGGAATTCAAGCAAAAGCCTGAATTCCTAAACTTTCTGTCAGGCGGCTTCAATTCGGATATTTTCGTCTTGGAAGCCTTGCACCGCAACGGTTTTGAGTTTTCCATAGAATTCAGAATGCGATTATTTCAAATTTTCTCTGACGCAATTCGAACCCCCGTCCGAATTCAACACGAGTATTACTCGTCCAGCTTTTGAAACTCATCCAGCCGCAGTTCTCGCTTCAATTCTTCCTCTGTCGGCAGATAGGTAAAGTACTTGGATGCGAAAATCTGGTGATTATCCTCCGGCAAAGTGTACTTTACAACAGCATCACTTTTATCGGCGCAGAGGACAATGCCAATCGGCGGTGTATCCCCTTCGTTCATCAACTCACGAGTGTAGTAGTTGACGTACATCTGCATCTGACCGAGATCCTGATGTGTAAGCTGCCCCATCTTCAAATCGATCAGCACAAAGCATTTGAGAATGTAATTGTAAAACACAAGGTCGATGAAAAAGTTCTGACCATCCAGCGTAAACTTCTTCTGTCGGGCTACGAAGGAAAAGCCTCGTCCCAGCTCCAGCAGGAAGTGTTGCAGGTGGTCAATCAATGCCTGCTCCAATTCTCCCTCATACACATGCGTATCTGGTTGGATTTGCAGGAACTCCATTACATAGGGGTCTTTGATGATTTTTTCATATTCCGGTTTTGGCTCCGTCGTTTGTATCTCAGCAGCGACAAGCGATTTATCCTGGCTTGCCAAGATGCGCTGATAGTACATCGTGTGGATCTGCCGTTCAAGCTGCCGGACGCTCCATGCGGACTTCGCGCATTCTTCCGCATAGAAAGCTCTTTCCTTCTCATTAGGAACCCGCATCAGTAGTCGATAGTGCGACCAGCTCAATTCAGGACACAGTGTGTCTCGAATTGGATATGCGCAGTAGAACTGGCGCATTTTTCGCAAATTTGACTCGTCAAATCCTTTCCCAAATTCCGCTGTCAGATGTGCGGACAGGTACTGCAGCAGCTTTTTGCCATATCCTGCACGGTCATTTTCTCCGCAGGCTTTGTAAATCTGCTCACCGATTTCCCAATAGGCCGTCACCATTGCGGAGTTTACTGCCACACTCAAACTACGCTGTGCAGATACAATGGAATGGCGGATTGAATGATAGGTTTGCTCTGTTGTATAGTTCGCTTGAAGCTCGTTATCCATTCTGTTCACCCCGCTCCTGCAATAATTCTCTCAGAAGTCCTTGGCATCCCGCCAACACATCCTGCCAAGTCCTTCATCACGAATTCCGCCATCGGACCGCGACAGATATTGCCATGATACACACAGAGTATCTTTTTCATCGCTCTCCTGTGTTACTTCTTTTTCTTCAGTATAGCAGGAAATCGCCTGTTCGTCGAGAGGCATTGTAATGCATTCTTCTGTAAATGGTGCCGGTTGTTACACAATACATAAAGAAAATATTATAATATGGTGTTATCTTGAAATGAGGAGATGATGCTATGCCCAAGAAATACCCGCTCGAGTTCAAAAAGCAAGCGATTCGTCGCTATGAAAAGGGTGAGTCCATTCCGGCTCTCTGCCAAGAACTGCACATATCGCAAAGCACCTTCTATCACTGGCGAAACCAGTACCGTTCTATTCAGACATCTGCCCATGCCTACACACCAGCGGAGTTTGATGCTCTTGTCAGGCGGCTTCAAAAAGCAGAGCACAAACTCTCGATCATTCAGTTATCCGGTTACCTGTCCAAAGTACCTCTACAGGACAAGTTGGCCACTCTGGAGCATTTTCACAATGAAATGTCTGATTTGTACAGCGTTCACGAATTATGCGAAGCCTTGGATGTGTCCCGCGGTACATTCTACAATCACATTTTCCGCCGCGCAGATCGAAGCAAATACGAATCCGAGAAGGCTCAGCTTATGCTGAAAGTGAAGCAGATCTTCGATGATAGTGAACAGCGGTATGGCGCTGATAAGATTCGTACCGTCTTAGCCGAAAGCGGTCTGCGCATCAGTGCAAAACGAGTCTTGTCCATTATGCAGGAGCTTGGCTTGCACAGTATTCGCACCGACGCAAAAAAGGTCTACAAGAATCAAATGCGAAAGAAGCAAAATCTGCTCCATCGAAAATTTACCACGAATCACCCAAATCAAGTATGGGTGAGCGATATTACTTACTTCAAAATCAAAAATGCATGGGTCTATCTTTGCGCTATCATTGACCTCTTCTCCCGCAAAGTCGTCGGGTATCGAGTATCCCGCACAGCCAGTACCCGTCTTATCACAACCACTTTTCGTAGAGCTTATGCAGAACGAGGCTATCCGCAAAGTCTGACCTTTCACAGTGATAGGGGCGGGCAGTATATTTCCGCAGCATTTAGTAAACTTTTGCAGCAATATGGCGTTAAGCAATCCTTTTCCGCAAGCGGCACGCCTCTCGATAATGCGGTCGCAGAAACATTCTTTGCCACATTCAAAAAAGAGGAAGCCTACCGGCGCGAATATACTTCTGAACGGCACTTTCGAAAGAGCGTGGATGAATATATCCGTTTTTACAATGAGATTCGCCCACATCAGACGCTGAAATACAAGACACCGCAAGCGTTTGAAGCAGCATATCAAGGTAATTATATCGAAAAGCCGTGTTCATATAGCAATGTTAGCGTTTAAAAACATCTTCGCAATTTTGATGTTTCATGATGCATCCGGATTATTTATAAAAGCGGAAAGCCCTGCAATGCAAGGCTTTCCGAATAAGAAACCACCCGTGTTCCGATAAAAAAGTTCGAAACACGGGTGGTATTCATATGGCAGATATGAACACTTTGGTACCTGACATTTTTATATACTATATCATACTCGATGAAGCGTGACAGGCGTATGATGAAGATGATGTCTACGATGATGAAGAATTTGAAGAGGCAGATGAAGAACAGGAAAAACTATGGGAATCCTCAGATATGGGACTCGAAGCGTTTGATTAATATCAGGATAATGGTTTGCCCTAAAATGTAGGGCAAACCTGTTGCAGAAATATGGAGAAGGAGGTTTGCCCTACAATGTGGGGCAAACCTCTTGGCCTGCGTCAGATTATCTGCACTATCTGTTCCCATAGCAGGACATAGTTCTGACCGATGTTTCGGTTATCATGGTAGTGCCCGAACAGCCAGTAGTGAAACTGCAGCTTCTTGCTGACCATATCGAAGAAGTCTGTGAGTCGGTCCGTCTGATAATGCCTGCCCAGCATTGGAAGCAGTCCGGAAGGCGCGCAGTGGGTGATCACATAATCCACCTCCCAGTTCAGCTTATCGAGAGTTGCCATTGCTGTAAGGTATTCTTCATCGGATGGCATTTCCTCTGGCCACCATGACCGACCCCGAACACGGAAACGCTGATTTGTCTTCGCTTTTCTTCGATATTCGAATCGGAAGTTCGGGTCATCCGGATCGAGGATGCCATCTTCGATATCATGGCTTTGTGCGCCGCCCATTGTGAAGAACTGGTATCCATCTATCTCGTAGAGCTGTCCGCGCATAAGATGCAGGACATGATCCCGTACCTGATGCACTTTCCCACCATGCCATTCTTTCTCCGGCAGAGCACCGAGCATATCGAAATTCTCATGATTCCCACAGACGAACAGGGTTGTAAACGGCTTATCGTTCAGCCAGTCAAGCCAGTAGTTCTCTTTCGCCGAACCATCCCAGTGCCCGCCAAAGTCACCGCATATAATCACATAATCATTTCGGGACATCTTCTTCTGTTCTGGGAAATGTTCTGAAACAAAGCGTTGGAAGTTCCCATGAGTATCTCCTGTTATGAACACCATCCTATTCACGCTCCTTATCCAGTATTTCTTCGATCTCCATGCCACCGCGAAGGCAGACGAGGATTCTATCCTCGCTGATGACCTTGATCGTGTCAACGATCTGCCGAATCATGCTTTCATCCCATTCGGTTATTTCAGAGCTGCCTCCGTTAAGGACATGGATAGCATCGGCTATTTTTCTGTTTGCTGCGGAATCGTCCTGCTGCTGCGCAAGTAGGGCGCTTCTTTTTTCTTTGAGTCTGGCTGCTTCATCATTGATTTCTTTAAACTCGTCAGCGTATTTCATGTATCCACCTTCCTCGGTCCTTGACTTCTGGAAGATGTCCTGGAACTCTTTCTCCAGAGCTGCGAGACGCGTATCGATATCTGAGATGCTCATTGTCCCACCGGGGAGAGCCAGAAACTCCATTCGCATGGCATCCGCGATATGATCGATGAGCACTTCCTTTTGACTCATGACCGAGTTGATTGCTCTGAGCACGGCTCTCTGCAAGGGCTTTTCATATAAGGTTGGGGAGTCTTTGCAGTATTTTGTTCCATAGTCGACTCGGCTGGCACAACGCCAGACCGGCCATCTTTTTCCTTTCTTATGCCAGACGCATCGACGATAGAGTGTACCGCATTCACCGCAGACCAATCGCTCAGTCAGGGCATACTTTGCACTATAACAGGATCGACCGGTCACAGTGGATTTCTTGTTGGGAGTCTTTCCTGCATTTCTACGGGCGAACTCTGCTTGTATTGCGTTATAGGTGTCCCTGCTGATGATACCCTCATGGTTGTTTTGGATCAGATACATGGGGAGCTGCCCTGTGTTCTTCACCAATTTCTTGCTGATGCAATCACTTATGAAGTATTTCTGTGCAAGGACGTCGCCGCAGTATTTCTCGTTCTTTAGAAGGTTACGGATGCTGGCAACAGACCACTCTTTTCCACCATTGGGTGCTGTATGGCCTTCTGCTTCGAGCTTTTCCTTTATCAGACGGAGACTGTCGCCTGCAAGGAAGCGTTCACATATCATCCGGTATATTTCGGCCTGCTCCGGTATGATCCGGGGTTGCTTGTTTTCATCTTCCTCATATGCATAGAGATATTTGCATTGGACCTTTACATCCCCTCGGCTCAATGCATATCGTTTTCCAAGCCTGACGTTTGCAGACATGGATTCACTTTCTGCCTGTGCGAAGGCTCCCATCATGGTGATGAGCATCTCGCTGTCGGATTCCATTGTGTTGATGTTTTCTTTTTCGAACACGACAGCGATTCCGAGTTCTTTTAAAGCTCGTATGTAGTTGAGGCAATCGACAGTATTTCGGGCGAATCGTGATATCGACTTGACCAATATCATATCGATTTTCTGCTGACGGCATTTTCGAATCATTTTAAGAAATTCCGGTCGCTTGGCAGCAGAGGTGCCGGTGATGCCTTCGTCAGCGAAGATACCTGCCATCGTCCAGGACGGGTTGCTCATGATCTTATCGGTGTAATGGGTCTGCTGTGCTTCGTAGCTAGTGAGCTGTTCTTCGTCATCTGTGGATACACGGCAATATGCTGCTACTCGTAACTGTCGTTGTGTTCCTCTGCTGTTGACAGCTTCCGGCTTTGCGGGTATCACGATTACATTGGCGGCTTTTTCACGCATGAACATCTTCTCCTTTCATGATTTGATTATTCTTCAGCTTGAGGCTGACAGAGCCGTTGGGATGGATGAGGATCTCTGAGGCGATAGACTTGACCAGAGAGTAGTCGAGGCTTCCTGATAAGTCTGCTTCTGCAACCTCTCTCCTGATCCTTTCCGTTTCGTAGTCTTCAGAGCCTAGGGCATCGAACCTTGCAGACGCGAGAGTGAATGCCAGCTTGCGGGCATTGTCCTCATCAAAGGCCGTATTGCTGATAGCTGCAGTAAAGTCTTTTTCCTGGTTGTTTAGGTGGATCCTTTCCGAAACTCTTGGGCTTTCTACGATTTGTATGAGATATGGCTGTTCACTGAGCATGGCAATAATATTTTTGAGGTTCTCAACCGTCACAGAAGTGTTTGCCTTGGTGGTAAGCTCTCCGCAGTTCGTGCAGCGCCATCGTGTTGTCCCAATTGGATGAGCAGCAATCAATTCAGGTTTACTACCACATTCCGAGCATCTTGCCAGCTGGCGAATGATCTTATCTTCTTTTACATTCCCAGTCTCATCTTTGATATCCGATCTTTCACGGGATGCTTTTTGCCATTCTTCTGAAGTGATGATGCCAGGTGTATTCTCATCTCCAAGGTATTTCTTGTTTTTTAGGATTCGAGCCACCATGTGCTTGTTCCAAGGGACAGAGGAATCGCCATACGAGATAGGCTGACAGTTAAGCTCGTTTGTAAGCTGCAGAAGTGATGAACCCTCTCCGTACTTTCTAAAGACCATTCTTACAAGGTCAGCCTCTCCTTCATGAACTATCATTTTCCCCATCTGGACGTAGTATCCAAATGGGAGCTTCCTATGAATTGCCATTATCTCATCGCCCTTTCTATTTTCTCCGGAATCTCCAGTCCGTTTTTTAGAACGAACCATATGCGCTCGTTACTTTCTACTACGATTTTGCTCACAAGGCTGCCGAATATCTCGTCATCGAAGTTAGTAATGAATTCCGGCATCTCCTCAAGCAGTTCTATGAGCTCCCTCGTCTTCGGAATAGAGTCATCGTTGCTCAGACCTACAAGTCGCTCTTTTTCCTGTTTGGCGGCTGTGATCTGACGCGCGATCTCGTTACTCTGGGAGATAAAAATATCAGGATCCACAAAGCCGAGCTTCTTCATTTCGGCTAATGTGTGATCCTGATCCGTTAATTCAGAGATTTGTTTATTCAGTTCTATTACATCCACACTCCAGAGCATTCTGCGCTCCCGAACGGACTGGAGATCCGATAACATCTGTTGGAGTATCTTGTCGCCGTGGATTTTCAGCTTATAATACATGCGCAAGAAGGCTACTTGAATTTCTGTTTCAGGAATCTGTGTAATAGGACAATTGTTTTTGTCCAAATAATGTTTCCTGCATCCCCAATACACAATACCGCTACTTTTCTTTTTACGGAACAAAGTACCGCACTTCCCACAGTAAATTGTTTGTTTCAAAGCCGTTTCAACCGTCGTGTTTTGTGTCTTTGATTGTTTAAGAGTTCGGAGTTTCTGTACGGCTCGGAATGTCTCTTCATCAATAATTGCAGGATGTGTCCCCTTTGCGTAATACTGCTCACGCTCGCCTTTGTTTCTCATTTTTACTACAGGAAGGGTTTCGGTAGAGTAACGCTTTTGCCACAGAGAGTCGCCTATATATTTCTCGTTGGATAATATATACGAGATTGTGCTTGCTATCCACTGCTTTTCTTTACCCTTTTTTTTAAAGAGGATCTTTTCTTCGTTGAGGGTGTCAGCAATTTCATCCATGCTGCTCCCATTAAGATAATCTCGAAAAATCCTTCTGACAATCTCCGCATTGTCCTCATCAATTTCATACTTCATGTCCCTGATGACATATCCATACGCCGTAGAAGAAGGGAGGTATGTGCCAGTCTGCATCCGATGCTTATAGCTCCATCGCATATTACCTGAGATGCTTTCGCTCTCTTTCTGAGCGATGCCGGCGAAGACCGCCGTCAGCAGTTCACCGCTCATCTCGGCAGTATCGATGTTCTGCTCCTCGAAGTATACGCTGACACCGATGGACTTGAGCGCGCGAATGGTTTCCAGACAGTCCTTGGTGTTACGGGCGAATCGGGAGATGGATTTAACGAGGATGCGGTCGATGCGACCTTTTTTGCAGTCGGAGATAAGCCTTTGGAATTCGGGTCGCTTCAGGGCAGATGTGCCTGAGATCCCTTCATCGGCATAGATATCCGCCATCGTCCAATCCTCATGTGAGGATATGAGGGTGGCATAGTAGTCGGTCTGCGCCATAAAGGAGTTGAGCTGGTCGCTCGAATCAGAGCTGACACGGGCATAGGCGGCAACTCGAAGCTTTTTGGCTTTCTGTTCTGAGGTAGCTTCTATCTTGATTACTCGCCGTTCTTTCAGAGCCGAGCTGCCTTCGGTTTTTGCGTTTCCCATGCCGTTCACCTCCTTATCAGCAACAAAGGATACCACAACCTTCCCTTAAAAGCTATTGAAATTGCAAGGAAATATCTAACAAATAAGCACCTGAAAATGCCGTCATAAAGCAAGTTTTGTAAGCGTCAGGCAGCGCTTTTTCGTTCTTGCATAATGATATCTGCACCGAGCTGAGCGAGGATCCGTGCAGATATCTTTTTTAGTTCATTTTCGCTGAAGCCGTTCTTTTCAAGAAGAGCCAGCAGGTTCTTGATCCCACAAAAATCAATGTTTGCTTGAGTCTGATTCATAGTTGGATGCCTCCTTTTCAGAGCGAAGCTCGGATATGGTTTTACATCGTTTGCTCTCCGATGCAGGATTCTTCTGCCTTTAGATTCTGCTCACGGATCTGATCCAGAATATCGGGCATACTGCGCATGATCTGATCCTGAACACCTCTGATGCTTGTTTCCTGCTCGTAGGTCAGCTCATATCCTGACTCCAGCGTATCTGCACAGCACCGATAGATCTCGATCATTTGATCGTGTGTGAAGAGTAAGTCTTTGGGGATCAGGTGGGAACGAACGGCAAAATCCTGTTTTGCTTTCTCATAATCCTCCATGAAATAATGGCCATGGGATAGGCCGTTGCCATAAACTGTTCTGTCCCAGGTAGTGAAGACCACTCCGAACTTGCTGTTCATGCCGGCAAGAACAGTATCATTGAATTCTGCCAAAAGCTTATATTTATCTTCCAAGCCCTCGACCTTCAGAAAAGGAGCCTGCTCCATCTGACGCATATATTCGGCTGTCCTGCTGACGGATTCGAACACTTTGTCTTTCGCTGCCTCTCGTTCCGGTAAGGCAACATTCTCACTTCTGTACGTAACGCTGCCGATGCCGTTGACCTCACAGAGAGGCTGGTCATCCATCCGGACCCTCAGAAGGCCGGCATCCACACGCTCAACTTGAAATCCCTCTCGCGTGAGCACAATTGCAGTTTCTTTGAAATAATCGGCTGTAGCTTTTTCATTCTTCGTCATTGATATTCCTCCTCATCATTCTTGGGACCGGGCGTAAGATGATGTTCATTTACCATGATGCCAAAGCTTATCTTCAGTGCTCGGTCGACTCGGTTCATCTTCTTTTTATTCAGTTTCATGATGCGATTTTGTAAGCGTGATTTGTCTATCGTTCTGACCTGTTCTGTCAGTACTAAGGAATCCTTCCAGACATAAGGAAGATTTCCGATCCACACATGGGTAGGTAAACGAGGTTTGTTCATGCGGCTCGTGATAGGTGCAACGATCACTGTCGGGCTGTATTTGTTCCCAACATCGTTTTGGATGACGAGTACAGGGCGGATGCCGCCTTGTTCTGAGCCAACGATCGGACTAAGATCCGCATAGTAGATTTCTCCTCGACGAATTCGTCTGTTATTTGTTTTCATCTGAACAATTCCTCCCGTTCAGTTATGTAGGACGGGGGCCGCTGCGTTGTTTGAAAAATTCATAAGATTCACTTACGCAATGCGACCCCCGCCGCTTCTGTCAATTTATCTGAATTGCCTGTATTCGACACTACTTCCCCAGGCTTGGGCGGTCATACTGAACTGCGGCGGGCGCCGCACTCTGGGAATTTCACCCCTCCGAGGATCTCTCCGAGCTGCCCCCATTGCGTGAGTCTGTGGCTGGGCAGAGGTACCATTGTAGGCGAATAAGGTCGTCGCAAGACAGCTTGCCAGTGCTGCTTTTGGATGGATGGTGGCGCTCACCACCTTATTGGCCGTCGTTTATGCAGCATAACTGCACAGGTGGGTCATGGCGCATCCTCCGCATCGCTTTTCCTTTTCCAAGGCTTATTCGCTGAAGTTATTCAGTCGCCGGATATGACCGCCTGGGTGCGGTGTTTTTCAAAGAACAAGAGGAGGACTATTTTTCCTCTCACTTTCTATTGGGAACTTTTTTGGCGTTTGACCAATTAAAATTTCAAATTTTTCTTGATTTTATTTGCGCGACACCAAATGGCATTTTGATAAACGCCTTTCTCAGCGGCTACCTCATGCTGAGTTTTCGGGTTTTCAGAGAGATAGAGATCGTACATCAGCTGATAGCTGTCATCGTCGAGCTGCCCAAGCGCCATGCGAAGGCTTTCCTGTTCGAGCTTGTTCAGGACCTGTGACTGCACATCGACTTCTTCATCAGCTATCACATCCTCACCGTTTGCCGATTCGGTGATATCTGTGCTATAGAGCGAGATGGTTGTCCATCCTTCCTCCTGCTCACGCAGATAATCTTCGTGATCTTTCTCCTTGCGCCATTTGACATAGTCGCTCTTGGAGCCTTCCATCATGTAATCTTCAAAATCAATGAAGTAGCGTCCCTTGTTCTCAGGGGAATTGATAAATTTATAGAACTCACGTCCGGTCATCTCGATCCACTCGATATCTTCTTTGTGAGCATTGGGATTTCTCTTTACATAGAATTTTTTATACAAGGTCATTTCCTCCGTTTTCTGTCATTTCGTTTTGGGCGAATTGACAGAAGCGGGAGGAGATCTGCAGCGATGTACCATTGCTTACTCCTTATCCGGAGCAGCAACCAAAATAAAAACCGGGCGCAGAGAACAAAGGATTAAAAGCCTTCATTCCCGGCGTCCGGCAATTTGGTGACTCATGAGCTAATGCTCAAGGACCCGTGGCTCGGTACAGCGCAGGTTCCTATTCAGTTGTTGCGTTCCTTATCCTTTCTGATTTATCCTACTTGTTTATTTCTATTCAATGATGGATTTACAATGCGATATTGTAAGACCACTCTGAACGACAGATCAATATCTACCACCCTGCGGCAGTTTGGGCACTTGATTGAAATACGTCCGGATGTCGGTGTGACCTTATCAAGGATCCTCCAATCACATTTCGGACATTTGACCATGATTTTAAGTTTATCTTCCATTCAGTCATCCTCCTTACCCTTTACGACCTCCAGCAACACATCGGGGCATCTCAGATGGTTCTCTCCGATCAAACCAAGATACTGCATCCTGATTGCCAGAGCCGTCTTGGAAACACCAAGGAAGTGCGCAAGATTGGAAAAACAGGCATATTCTTTGGTGCGGTATTTTCGATTCAAAACTTCGATCCGTCCATCCAGACCACAGTAATACATGCCCTGGAAGATCAGATCCCTTGGCATCAGCAGAGCTGAGGCCAGCGTGTTGGCTTGCCATTCCGACCAGTCGGTAATGGGCTTTTTCCATTCGAGCTGACAGCTGTGATGAACTCGGTATGCAACATCCTTATATTCCCCTGGGAAAAGCATGTTCAGAACCTGATGGCTGAGTTCATGCATGACGGTGAAATTATATCTTCCTTTCAGTGACTCATCGTCGTGCAGCTCTTTATCGACCAATATGGTGTTTCCATCAAGGCAGAAGTACACCTGCTCATCTTCGCAGTCATAGATGCGAACGAGCTGTCCGGAGGAACACGTCACACCTGCTATGTTTCCGGATTGTGAGAGGCGACAATGCTCAATCTTCAGTCCAACAAGTTTGAGCATGAGTTCCGGGGAGATACAGAGAATATTCTGACCGGCAATCTCCGGGAGCTTCCGATATGCGGTATAGACTCGCTCGGCTATCCGCTCTATGTCGTTTCTTGAAAGTCGTGGCAATTAGATCTCCTTTCCTGACAATTTCAGCGCCTATGTGCGCTGCCTCTATTAACCAACTTTTGCTTCAACGAACCATTTGCTTCCTTCCTGAAAGAGAAAGGACTCTTTTCCTCGGATCAGGACTGTGTACCGGATCCCGCCGCCTCCTACTTTTTTGGAGGAGGCTCGGCATTTGTACAAGACCTGCTCAATCTGATAGATCGCTCCGTCCTTCCATCGGATGAAGAGAGGATGAAGTGCTCCTTCCTCGTCCACTTCTATGGCAACACGAACGTATTGCTTTCGTCGCTGCGTCGATCCCATAATCCACCTCCATACAAAAATACGCTTAAAATAAGCAAATTTCCCCTTTTGCATTGACACTCGTTATTTCGCATGATAAGATATAAACACGAACAATGTTTCGCATCGGTGAGGTCATTGTAACACGAACATTCTTTCGCGTCAATAGGTTTATGCGAAAAAGTGTTCGTGTTGCAGAAAATGATAGAAAGAGGTGCCTTATGGTATTTAAGGATCGACTGAAAGAAAAAAGGCTCGAAGTGAACATGACTCAGGCAGACCTTGCAAAAAAGACAGGTATATCTTCTCGCACGATACAAAACTATGAGCTCGGCTATCGTAAACCTGCCAATATGGAGATTATCCAAAAACTTGCTGATGCATTGGATACGACCTCTGAGCAGCTTTTGGGCAGCACCGGCGCATATGTAATAGAGGCACAGGAAAAGGGTGGCGCCAAGGCCGCACGAGATATTGATGAGCTTGTAAGCGAAGTAACTGGCATGTTTGCCGGCGGACAGCTAAGTGAGGAAGCACTTGAAGGTGCGATGAAGGCTCTTAATGATGCCTACTGGATGGCCAAAGAGAAGAATAAAAAGTTTACCCCCAAGAAATATCTTGAGGGCAGTGATTCTTCACAGAAGTAAGTACATAATATAGGACTGGCTTTTTGTTATGATTATTATCTAAGAATGGAGGTGAAGCGATGCGCAATGATTATTTGACTAAGGTCGGCAGCGATCTCGTAAAAAAGTATAAAACACGGGATCCTTTTCAGATTGCCGACGGGCTTGGCATTGAGGTTTTGTTTTGTGGCAACTTTGGACCGCTTAAAGGAATGTATCGTGTGATCAAGCGTAATCGTTTCATTTTTATCAACGAAAAGTTGAGTGAGAGAATGCAGCGCATCGTATGTGCCCACGAGTTGGGACATGATCAGCTTCATCGCCAGCTTGCAACCGGGAATGCGTTGCAGGAGTTTATGCTTTATGATATGGCGACAAAACCGGAGTATGAGGCGAATATCGTCGCTGCCGAGATTCTTCTGGATACTGATGAGGTATTGGAATACGTTTACGAGTACCGTTATACCTCTGAACAGATTGCAAATGCAATGAACACGGATATAAACCTGGTGGCGCTGAAAATTGCTCATCTGGCCGAAACAGGATATGACCTTCACAGGATAGACCATCGGAGTGATTTCTTGAAGTGATGTGTGATACTATGAAAAAAATAACCTCTCTGAAAATTGATTGGTACGACAACGGATTGACTTGTGCAGACTCTATTGTCCATCAGTCCATCTCCGTCTATCGAAATAGAAAACAAATCGCATACAAAGGCTTTAACGGACTTAACAAAGATATGCAGGAATATGAAGTGTTTCCTATGCAGTCAGAGCTGTGCGAACAGCTTTTTATACTTCTGGAACATGCTGAAACAAATAACGAGTTCAAGGAAGACTTTCGGGTTGTGGTATGCGATGGTTCAGCTTGGGAAATGCGCCTTCGCCATTCAGACAACACAACGTCCTTGATTGAAGGAACAGTTGAATTCCCAACTCACGGAGAAAAAATCGAGCACTACATCCGCACCGCTATTGACCAGACCTTTTCCCTCGTTAACCCTATGATTTTCGGATGCAGTGTTTATGATGATGAGAACGATGAATAACTGAAAGGAGGCCACCGGAGCATGAAGCAGAAAACCTACATCGCAATCGACCTGAAAAGCTTCTATGCTTCGGTTGAATGTCGGGAGCGCGGTTTGGATCCCATGGATACCAACCTCGTTGTAGCGGATGAGAGCCGAACCGACAAAACCATCTGTTTGGCTGTTACTCCCTCGCTAAAAAGCTATGGCATCTCCGGCCGTGGGCGTCTTTTCGAAGTGAAGCAGCGAGTGAAGGAAGCCAACAACGGACGCAGACACGATGCCCCTGGACGTAAACTGGAGGGTTCGTCCTGCTTTTTCTCTGAGCTGCAGCGTGATTCTAATCTGGAGATCGACTTTATTATCGCGCCTCCTCGCATGGCTCACTACATGGAATACAGTACTCGCATCTACGAGGTGTACCTGAAGTACATTGCGCCGGAGGATATCATTGTTTATTCCATCGATGAAGTCTTTATGGATGTCACCGATTACCTAAATACATATCATCTCTCACCCCACGATCTTGCCATGACCATCATTCTGGATGTCCTGAAGACGACTGGAATCACAGCGACAGCAGGCATTGGCACCAATCTCTTTCTCTGTAAGGTGGCAATGGACATTGTGGCAAAGCACATCCCGGCCGACGAAAACGGTGTGCGCATTGCCGAACTGGACGAGATGACCTATCGCAAGACCTTATGGTCCCATCAGCCTCTTACTGACTTTTGGCGAGTGGGTAAAGGCTACGCCAAAAAGCTGGAAGAACACGGTATGTTTACCATGGGAGATGTGGCACGATGTTCCCATGAGAATGAGGATCTGCTGTACAAACTTTTTGGCAAAAACGCGGAGCTGCTCATCGATCACGCCTGGGGATGGGAACCCTGCACCATTGCCGATGTAAAAGCCTACAAGCCTGGCTCCAACAGCCTGGGTTCCGGACAGATACTGCATTGTCCTTATGAAGCAGATAAGGCGAAGCTTGTCCTTCGGGAAATGGCAGACCTTCTGGTGTTGGACTTGGTGGATAAAGGCTTAGTGACTGACCAAATCGTAGTCACCATTGGCTATGATATCGAAAACCTCACAGACCCCGAGCGGAGAAAACATTATCACGGCGATGTAGTCAAGGATCATTACGGGCGGCAGATCCCGAAGCATGCTCACGGAACGAGCAATCTTGACGGTCACACATCCTCTACCAGAAAAATACTGTGTGCTGTGTCGGAACTGTTTGACCGGATCGTCGATCAAAGCCTTCTCATTCGAAGACTCAACATCGTCGCAAATCATGTCCTGCCTGAAGCAGAAGCGCCAAAGAAAAACGATGGGTATGAGCAGTTGGATCTTTTTACCGATTATGCTGCGCTTGAAACACAACGGGCACAGGAACAAGCCGAGCTGGAGCGCGAGAGAAAGATGCAGCAGGCGATGCTGACCATCAAGAAGAAATTTGGGAAGAACGCTGTGCTTAAAGGTATGAATCTACAGGAAGGCGCCACAGCTATGGATCGCAATGCCCAAATCGGCGGTCATAAGGCGTAGATTGAAGGTTCGATTATGGAAAACAAAATTGATGTTTCATTAATTCCATATAGTCAGTATATCGGAGAATCAGAATATGATCTTGATCGGATCATCTATGATTTGGACAGTCAGATAGACTTGCTTTCCAGTCATGCGGATACTCTGGATTATTTGGTTTCTATTGCCAGCGGCATGCTGTGCGGTATGCTTGATATCTGTTGGATCGGTGATCTTAACCTCGAACGCGGAAGAAACATCGCCAGTGAAAAGGTTGAGGACTTTGTAAAAAAGTCTGCCAAAATGATGGGATGCGAGAAAGATGATCTCAACTCATCTGTAAAGTTTCTGGAAAAGATGTTTCCCATTCCAAGCGATGGTAACACTCCGGACTTTGGCGGTGGTTTGCAGCACCATTTGAGAGACTTTGCCCATCATCCGACGATTATTGGTCTGGTCTTTTCATTGTTGACACAGTTTACATATAAATCCTATGGTACAGACACAGCAGGGGCATTTCTTGTTGTTGATGTTCCCGAAAAGAGCAGGGTGTTTATTGGAGAAGATGTTCCGCAGAAGATCCTGTATGGAACATTAATTTGGTTCTTCCACTTGATTAGTGATATGGCAGGTTCGAGCAGCACCGCAGGCGTAACTGGCGGTACCGGGATTCCTGGCCCGCTCCTGTCGCTTGCAAAGGAGTTGTCAGTTCTTCCTTTCTTTAAGGATATTACAGTCAATGAACATAGCCTTTCTGTATTTCTATCAAAGCTGTTCAATGGAACCCTGCTTGCCCAGCATGATGAAAATGGACAAATTATCAAAGATACTGTCCTACAGTTTGATTTGAGAGGAGAGCTGGGTATCGGAGTTGAACTGGGACGTCAGGCATTGCCCGTTGTTGCCAACGATTGTATCGTTCGGGCGTTCTATTTCATTCGCCGTTTTGCTGTTGAATTAAAAGAAAATCAGATTCAAGCCGTCAGAGACCTTTACAAAATAAACTGGTCTGAGGTAAAGCCTGCAAATAATCCCACCATTTCGAGAATGCTGCTTGTGGCATCCGGTGTGTTTACCACAATTGATATAGGCGATGCTATAGTTAAGCAAAAGTATTGGATTTCTATCAATTACGTCGGTGTGGGTAGATTCGCTATTGCCATAGGCGAAGATGTCAGTTGGGGCCTAAAGGCACGAAAAGTGCATGAGATCAAGAAGATGTTTGAGACCATCCGTAAGAATACTTTCAGGCTTGAGGATAAACAGATTTATGAAAGGATTGAAAGCGGAATGACTTCAGATAAATTGGGGTTAACGCTTGAAGAAACGGAAATCCTATATAATCTCGAATATCTGGTTACGCTCAATGATATTCAGACGACCAGACTTCCAATTGGCGGCGAAGGCGTTCGTAAGCTTAAGTGGGACTGGCTGACCGAATGGCAAGAGTGTATGAGCAATGGGTTTTCCAGCTTTGTTCAGGTGCCTGGTGCACAACTGCATTGGTACACAGAACAGGAATTTATTGCCCGTGTGGAAAAGCTGCATCCACAAGGAACCTGGTTTAGATTGGCATTGCTGGAGGCTATGCTGTTTGAGCCTTACTTCCCTCTGACCATTGAAACAGACAAAAAAGGCAACTCTGCCCCGAGTAAAAAGTATGCTTCTTTGCACAACCCAGTGTCCGGCTATAGCAAAAGCAATGCAGATCAATATCTGGATACTGTTTTCCCTGGCGATTATTACACCAAGGGTTATATCAAACGTTTGAGGAAATGTCATGGCAAGGTCATTCGAGAGCTCAACGAGGTTCTAAAAACTGCGCTGACCTCTCTTGCTATCACCGCGGGTATTACCATCGCTACCATAGCAACGGCAGGTGCATTTGCTCCGGCTATTGCCGTAGCATTGGTAGGATCAAACTTTGCAGGACTAAGCGGAGCTGCTCTGACCAGTGCGTGTCTGGCATATCTGGGAGGCGGTGCAATCGCTATCGGTGGCGCAGGAATGGCCGGTGGCACCATTGCCATTGTAGGTGGTGGGGCAATCCTTGGTTTGGGAGTCGGAGCGGGCGTTGGCGGCGCTGCAGGTGCAGCCGGTGTTCTTGGAAAGAAGAGCACAATTTTACAGTCCGCCAAACTGATGGTTTCTGTAAGAGAGATCTTTCTAAACGATGAGCATGATCTGGCATATTCCAATACGGTTTATGAGCAGTATGTTCAGAATATCATGGAGGTTGAAAAGGGATTGGTTGAACTTCGCCTCCAGCATGATATTGCCAAAGGCAAGGATAAAAAGCTGTTAAAGGCGAAGATCAAGGAAGCCGAAGACTCCGTTGAAGCCATGAAGATTGCAAGAAAGAGTATGTTAAAATTCCAGAGCTCTTTCGAAACCGGTTTGGATGTAACAAAATAATGGAGGAGAAATGAATACTATAGACTTTGATTTCTTTCTCGCAGAACTGAAGAAAGGCAAGATCATGGACGAAACCTGCTTTTGTTTTTCTGACGAGATGGGAGAGCCTGAACATTACATAGGTTGTCTTCCTCAATATGAAAAGCCATATTGGGCTGGCCTTTGCGATATTCCGGACGGCACGGAATTTTTAACGGCAGAAGAATTGGTTAATGCCAAAATATATGACGGAAAGTCGCTGAAAGAAAGATGGGAAAAAGTGCGTCTAATCTACCTGGGTGGCATCTCTGCAATGGACTATCTGAGGATGCATCCCGGAAATGAGGACTTATAATGTTTGGAAAGAAAAAAGAGCCAGAATTTCCTCCAGTCAATATAAAATACAAGATTGTCAGGGGATTATTCGGGCAAAAGAAGAAGGTTCCCACGACAAAGCGTGAGCAACGAAAAATCAAGAAGCGTTTGTTGGCCGTAAACCCGAAACTGCAATTTATAGACGATCTTAACGAGAAAAACTCAGTTAAAGTGGACGAGCTTGCTTGGATTGATGAGATCGAAGCATTCGACGCTTTTCTTAATGACTGAGAAAGGTGGGTTCGCAAAGGAGATCATTAAAAACGCTTACTCAGATTTTCTGAACGATCCGCATCTTATTCAGGAAAAGAAGCTGCCTTCACGTCACATTGAAATGGCCTTGTTTGGACTGGCGAGGAAATACGAGTATCAAATTTACAATAATCCCTTTGGTACTGCTGCCGACTTTGACTTCGTTGTGTATGAAAGTGGACGACCTGTACTTGCCATCGATTATTGTGGAGAAAAACACTTCGATAAGTATGGCCGATATTTTACCGAAGAATATTCCTACGGTCAGCTGCTTGCGGAAAGAAAAGATAAACATGATGCTTGCCTCTCCGAAGGGATACCGTATTTGCTGTTTGATTTTAACGAATTGGAATCCGGCATATATGTGGGAAGCATCGTTCGAGAAGCATTGAAAGATCCGGTAAGAGCAGACCTGCATCAATAGCAGCGAGCAGAGTACTTCCTGTACGGTAGAGCCTTGGAAGATTGTTTAGGAAATGAAGATGTTATCGATGAAGCAACGACATGTGGCTGTTTCGAATGCTGTAATATCTTTGATCCCAAAACTATTACAGAAATCGATGATGAGGATTGGTCTGCTGTCTGTCCTATATGCGGTGGGATATCTGTGATCTTCGATTGCCAGGGTTATACCATTACCAAAGACTATTTAACCGAGCTACACCAGCGCGTTATTGTTGACTGACGATTAATAAAAAGACTACCGTTCAAGGCAACTGTTGGTTGCATAAAAGCAATAGTTGGTTGGTAGAAAACCATACTCCCCAAACGATACAATATAGGTATCAACATCAGGAGGGAAAACAAATGGAATTAGGTCAGAACATTCAGAAATTCAGAAGAATGATGGGTTTGTCACAGGAGGAGCTCGCTGAGAAATGTGAGATTTCTCGTCAAGCTATCGCAAAGTGGGAGAATGGTGAAAGCGTACCCACTATCGAAAAGCTCATATTCCTTGCTGATTTCTTTGAGGTCACCTTAGATGAATTGGTCGGTAGAAAAGAAGATATTGCATTACTTGAGGGATTTATCAAGAGATTTGTTCCTGCAAATGCTATCCCTGTTGGCGACAACGATGCTTTGACCACGATCTGCCGTTTTTTCGATTTTCTTGATAAGCATGGGTTTAGCGCAGACGATAAAGTTAGTGCTATGAAAAAAGTTTTTGTCGAAGGAAACGAGTAATTACGTTTGCTTCAAGATAAGTGCGGGGAGAAAAATGAAGATTGCTACATGGAATGTCGAACGGCTCAGGCACAAATCCAAATTATCAGAGATTGTTAACGTATGTAATTCTATTCAAGCCGATATCCTTATTTTGACGGAAACAGATGAAAGGATCCGTCCTAATTTCAAATACTGCTTCAAGACGCCAGCCTTGTCAGAACTTCATTCAGATATGTATTTGCCCACAGAAAACCGAGTGTCCATCTATACGAATTATGAGGGACTTCTGCAATATGATACATACGATAAGTATACGTCAGTCTGCGTTATGCTGGACACACAGCACGGCAAGCTGCTCGTATATGGGACTATTATCGGAGTATATGGGAATCGTGATTCAACCTTTATGCCAGAATTACAACAGCAAATGAATGATGTAGCGAGGTTATCTAAACTTGGTGACGGGTTGTGCTTTTGTGGAGACTTTAATTGCAGCTTCGTAGACAACTACTATTTTACGAAAGATGGAAGAAACTCTATCTTAGGGGCATTCCGTCAAAATGATATTACTATCCTGACTCAAGCGAAAAAAGAGTGTGTTGACCACATAGCTCTTTCAAACAGATTCCTTAGTGACCGATCGGTTCAAATCGAGGAATGGAATTTTGACAAAAGCCTATCCGATCACAAAGGCATTGCAGTGACCTTTTGAAATTACTTTTGATAAGAAGGGAGAAACCGTGATAAACCCTTATAACGATATTATTAATCTGCCTCACCATGTTTCTAACACAAGGTCGCAGATGTCTATGCTGGATCGTGCCGCCCAGTTCTCTCCCTTCGCAGCCTTAACCGGCTATGATTCTGCCATAAAAGAGACTGGACGCCTGACGGATGAGAAACTGGAGCTGGACGAGGACACCAGAGCTGCTCTTGACAGGAAACAAGCCTATCTTCTTGAGATGATCAGCAACCAGCCGGAAATTTCCATCACATACTTTCTTCCTGATGAAAAGAAGACCGGCGGCGCGTATGTTACGGCGACTGGAAATTTTAAGCGAGTCGATGATTATGAGCGTATGCTGATTCTGACGGACGGCAGGAAAATACCAATGGCCGATATAGCAGATATCGAATGTGAACTTTTCCATGACATGTTGCTATAGTAAAGGAAAATCGCCCAGACTAAGTTTGTCTTAGCCTGGGCGATTTCTTCGATGCGATTAAGCAGGGTGCCTCATGAGCTGCCGCGCGTTATTGTACTCTCTACAGCTTTTACAGCGTTTGGGCGGAAGCCATCCTCTGGATTCGAACTGTGATTGCTGTTTTCCGGAAAACAAGAACTTTTTCCCGCATTCCTTGCAATAGATATATTTGTCTTCGTATTTAGGAGTTATCTTTGCTGTAGACTTTTCTTCAACAATTGGATTGGTAGCTGGCTTGATAGCAGTTCGAAAATCAACGATAATTTTGGTGTCAATTTGACGCTCTATCCTTAACATCTGTCGCTCCAACATAATCTCAATATTGTCTTCACAGTATTTTGCCCAACCCATACCACACACTCCTTTTTCTTTATGAGTATATGATAAAGGTTGGGCAACAATTATTGTAGGACAGTTTTTGTCGTATGCTGTTTAACAGCACCACCAAAGTGCTAAACCTTCAAACTTTGAAGCCTGCTGCTTATAGCCTGTAAGGGATCGTTTTCGAATGAAGCTTCCATATATTCATGCTGCAACTGGTGAATGACCTTCTCACATGTAAAACAAAGCAAATCCAACAGGCCAGAAATATAAGCTTCCCCACCGTCTATGGTTTTCGCCTTTGATAAATACTGCTGTAGCATGACAGTTCCGTCAGCATCCGCTTCTATTTCGCTGATTAACAGATCTTTTGGCGCCTCTGCTTGAATGAGAAGTTTTTCAACGACATCATCTTTATCACCCTTGGGCAATGCTGAGGCTTCAACGATCATCGAAAACAACCCATAAAAAAGAGAGCGATTCTTTTCATAGATTTCAAGATCTTCCGCATCATAATTTATACCGGATTCGCGGAACGCATGCATACATGCTTCCAGATTTGTTTTTTTGACAGTCTCTCGGAAATGATAGAAAGTGGGCATAAGAAAATCGTATTCTGTATCATCAGGATCATCAACCCAGTGATGTATGTTGGAGAGATGACCGACAATAATATTGTACGCCAAGTCAAGGTTCAGTTGTTTATCTGCTTCGTTGTAAATGACTTTCTTCTGAATCTCGAAGCGATCTAATATGTCCCTTGCCATTTCATCTTGCTTATGTAATAAGAGGGGCGGGTATGAAGGCCAGTATTCCTCAATGATTTCATTCACGTCCCAACCCCTGACAACACTACAGCGTTGGGCTATCGCAACGATCAGCCAGCATGCCAGTCGATTGAAATCATCCTTGGAAGAAACCACGAATTTTATGCCGCCCCAGCCATCGTCCGTCCGGCATACATAAAGCTCTTTCGTCTCGATATTCCCGCGAATATTGACGGATTCCGCATCCGAGAGAAATGTTGACAGATATATCGGGCAATCGTATTCCGAGGGCACAGATTTTTTGGAATCAACGATGATACCAGATGAGTCTTTACGTAGATCAAGCCGTCCCTTGAGAATATAGTAGCTTTTTTCGGTATTGTAGTCGTTCAGGCTGGCATAGTATGCATTCTCCAATATGAGCGTGTTTTCTTCTGCAGCTTTTACAAGCAAAGGATCCTGGGTGTCCATCTTTATTTTTGGATACACCACTGCACGCTGCTGTACTCTTTCTCCTGAAAAATATCTTTGATCAGAATATTCTAAAAGCAGAATCGTAAGGTTATAAAAGAAAGGTCTGTCAAAGTAGAATGTATACTTCTCGACGGTAATGGAGTGTTCACTGGGATTCGCGGAGGGATTGAATGGCTTGGATGAGAAGTCATCCAGATTCATATCTCTCAGGTTATCTTCCATCATATCATCAATGATCCCAACGCCAATAAAACGGTTTTTGGCGCTTATTGTAAACCAGGAGTCTTCCCAAAAGGTTTTATCACCGATTCGAAACCTCGACACTTTGATCTTTAGGAATTCTCGGCAATCGTCGCCATTTCCCGTATCTATCAAATCAGGTTCCATGTAAAACAGCTCTGTCAAAACAGAAGGAGGGATCTCTCCAACCCGATAAAACCGCTTCCTGAGATTCGTATAATGATTGCTGCCGCGTGGAGTCGCGGCAGCAGTTTCAACAACCTCTTTTGTTGCTTTATGAGCGAAAAATGTAAGGAGAAGGGATTCTAAGAAATTCATAGCTACCTCCTATTCAACACTTTCAAAGAAAGATGTAAAGGGTACGCCAAAGAATTCTGCCAATTCCTGTACAGCACTGATTTTGTTGATACCCTGGTTTACATATCGGCTTACCGTTCGGATGTCTGTGCCAAAATCATACGCGAATTCTTCTTGTGAAGGGTAATGAGATTGAATTAGATGACGTAACACAGAGCCCGCTTGTTTGGCTGCATCAAAATTACTCATGGAGGTTACTCTCCTTTTTATTGATCATTGCCATAACACGCGCTTGGGTCCGCTTTATAGCTTGCTCCGGTGTCAGGTCGCACTCAATCTTCGGTACATGTACTCCACCAAGTGTTTCGGGGCCGGAAAGGATCCTGAGATTTTCGGCAAAAATCTCATCACCGCCCAATTCCTCTGGAGTTTTGGAAACATAGATAAGAGTGGGTTCTTTAGCGCAGTCATCAAATGTTACCGGGTCTTCTCCAAGCATAGCTGCGGTGTGATTAATATCATCAAGATCTTCTTGAGTGGAGATAGCCGGCTTTGCATCCGACCAGGTGAAGAAACATTCAAACTTAGAGGTTTCTAACGAAAACTCACGCATGGATTTTTTTGCCTGCGGGTAGATTTTCGTAAACTTCTGAACGAGCGCTTTATCCTGAGAGAACTCTGCACATTTCCATGCCTCTAAAACTCTGTGATGATAGATCCGCACATAGGAGAAAAAGTCTTTATATCCTTCAGATCTGTATACAGGCAAGAACGATTTCAGAAGATCATAGAATAAGTACTCCCGGATATAGCAATTGTCCTGGAGGCCAATTGTTGCAACGAGGAAGTTGTATTCGTGAATTTCATCTTGGGAAAGATCAGTGTCCCATGCTTTGAAAAAGAGTCCCTTCGCTCTGTCGAACATCTCGATATAGGATTCTACCATTTCTTTGATATGCTCGAAGTGGCAGAAATTCTTAGTATAAATTGAGAGGTTTTCCATTGATGCGCCTGCATGATATGTCCCAGGAACGGATTTATCAATGCTTCTCAGCAAGGCATCTAGACGATGAATTACATCCGAATAGTCATATCTCGTTGGATAATCGGGTACAACCTCTTTTTCAAAGATGACCTCAAGCAAGCGAAGGGACTTATAGCTTTCATCATGGAAACTGCGACGATAGGCTTCATCAAAAGCAGGTCTATGCCAGAAATAGGGGTATTTCTTCAGCCATTTCATTACTGCTTCAGAATTCAAGGTGAGGATATCAGTTGTATCTACTCCAAGAATCTTTGCGGCCAATTCAACCATTGGCATGTTTAAGGCATAATGGTTCTCCTTGCTGCCAGAGGGTGAATTGAGGGAGGCGTCATCATCGCTTTCATCGAAAAACTCCGCATAATCAAGCGAATACACCTCGAACATCTCTTTGATAAACTCATCAACTTTTTTTGCGTTTGCCATTCAAACCACGCTCCTTTTAGATTGTGATTTAATGATACAGAAAGTTCGACTTCCTTTGTAGGACAGTTTTTGTCCTAAGCCATCAAGCAGTTGTGACCATAATGCTTAGATATTTTCTTTATAAAGCCAAATATAACCACCAGCTTGTTTCTGAACACCGTTTAAGACACATCGAATGCTCTTTCTGTTTATTCCAGTTGCTTTCTCTGCCTTTCCAATAGAATCGAATTCTGCCAAAATTTCACCTTCAAGCGAAACCTGATATATTGGGATACTTTTGTTTGTGTGCTTAAGAATTTCGATGGGTGGAATATTCTCAACTGGCTGATCGGCTAAAATCCTTCTCCATTGATATTCTCCGGCAGTTCTATTGTACCCGCTGGCGGCTTTGTGTATAGAGGATGCAGAAATACCACTTGCTTTCGATGCATCATCATAAGACGAAAATCCTTCGACAAATTCTCCGGACTTGGTGAATTGACAAATCCGGATAGCTATACGTTCTTCCGGAATGCTCTCGCTGGTTTCCGGAGGCACTCTGAATGGATCTGGTTTCGGAACATCTGATATACCATTTGCGGCGAAATAGCAAATCATGTTTATAGGGGTTACCGGGGACGTATACGGCCATTCAAGCAAAGTGACATTATTGTTTTTACAACGCAGTCTTTTTTGATCATCTAAAAATTGACGATCATCAAATCCCATTTCTCCGCCAAAAAAATCAGAAGACTTGTAATGCTGTTGCCCTTGATATTCAATAGCCAATGATAGACTGGGAATAAACACATCCAGGTGTTGTAATCCGAGCCAGGGAGCAGAGTAATGCATAACTGCATCAGGGAAATAAGCGTATATCATTCGATACAACAGGTACTCAGATTTCCATTTCACATCAAGGTTACTCTTTTCCAAGTTCCTAACATACTGGCCGTTTATTGGTTTCCCAACTGTATCCTCGAGAGATGTGGGAAGATACTCGCAACGCAGATTTTCGCCATGATAATAAATCCAATATTTTTGATGCCGGGTTAAAGCTGCGTATGATCCATATGTGTATGCAAGAAGGTGGACTATCTCTCCATTCGATGATATTTTCAATCTGCTTTTTATGTAGTCAATAATGTTTTGAGCGGAAATCTCATCGATTGTATGTTGAGGTAGCTCATATGGATTGTTAAGACTATCTCTACATAACACCTCGACCACATCATGAATTGGGCATCCAAAGACTACGGGATAGAGGACTTTCGACTTGCTTATGATACCGAAAACAAAACTGATAACGTCTGCTGGTGCTTGCTTCGAAAAGATGAGCTTATAGTTTACACTGTTGTCCTCTGGAAACAAGTTTTCCATATGCTCCATAGAACCATATTTTCTTACGCATTTCATGATTTCATCAAATGCTATTGTATCGCTTTTAGAAATATAAAAGTAATAGTTGTCTTCATCTGATGTCCTGAGCTTGCTATTGTCTGTATCTACCATTACGCACGAAAGGGTGGATTCAGAATTGTAAGTGAAAGAATAGCCACCCCTGCAAAGCATGTCCACACATTCTCCCGAAAAACAATCCATGATTACCGATGGAATAAACCATCCCATGTGATTGATTTCTTTGGTGTAGAGTATATGCCCTTCTGAAAAAGGGAGATCGCAAAACAGGGATGCACCCAGAATTCGCTTGGTAATATCTGTATCTGAAAGTATTGTAATATCAGTGGAATGCTCTGTATATGAAGTGTGTGTGACCACATTGTGCACTGTAACGGTTTCTTGGAAATCTGCAACCTGATACGTATCTCCGTACTTAAGCAGCTGCCTATTTATTTGATGCGAAGATTTATGATAAATAGATGGGCTAACACACTTTTGTGTATCCCCTTTAAATTTAGGACCGCTACAACCACAAACGAAATAAAACCCCTTTTCCTCACAGAAAAGAAGATAATCATAGATTTCGTGTCTTTTTGAAGTGTGTTCACCTATGGGATCTCGCTTATCGCATACCATGTAGACCCCACATAAGACCAACTTGTTTTCATATTGAATCCAAAAGAGCCGTTCGCTACACATAGCCAAAACATCTTCTGCTACTGAGTAAGTTAGTTTCTTAGTTGCGCGGCTAATATGTATTTTTACGAGATGTCGTTTTTTTCTCTCGATTTCAGTATCAGATAGCCCATCTAAGACAATATGATCTGTATCTTCTACAGAAACTTTTTTGACTATGCCATTAATCTCCATGTGTTTTCTCCTGACTGTTAGCGAAAGACAATTTGCTCCTAAAAACAAAGCAAAATTCGATACCAGGCGATCTATTCTTGGGACATGCCTTGTTTGGACTTTAGAGCGGCTATGCGCAAATCAATCTCCTGGAGTGAAACACGCAGGCTTTCTTCATCATAATCAGCATATTGCGTACTCATCATGGCTTTAATATTGCTGAGTCCTTGCAAAACTGTGGTTACACCCAAATATTCGGCTGCAAACTGGTCGGCACGCAGTTCAGCATCGCTTACCTTTCCAATTGCCGCATCCATCTGTCTTTCTACATCTCGGTTTGGATTCTGCGTTTCGAGGTCCCCATGACAATAATGTCCCAGTTCATGAAGTAAAATGGTTCTTGCCTCTGGCTTACCACGCTTTATATCATAGAAAATTTGTGGGGTCATTAAAATACGCGGGCCGATGTTTCCTTGAGAAACAGCAAAGCAGGCAAATGCATAATCTGTCTGATTTATTTCTCTGTAGTCAATAACAATCGCAATCGCATCTTTAAACAATTTTGAGGTAATCATACCGGCAAGGCCATGCTTTATGGGCTTGTTCAGATGAAGCAATTCGATTCGATGGCTGCGTTTGCCGAAGGACATGCAACTATACTTCATAAATCCACCTTTACTTTGTGGGATCGTGAAATCTGCACTACAATATTTCCCTTGATCTTTAACAGTTCTCCTTCTTCACACTTTACATTCAAGCATTGTCTATACTCATAATCTTCTTTGTTCCCCATGTGCTGGAAATATGTTGTTGCTCCCAGGGTTGTATCGTGATCGTTAATGAACTTGAGAATCATGCCATTACCGAATACCCATGTAAAATCATAGGTTCCGGCAGGGATATCTCTCCCTATCAAATAATCCCCATTGGGCAGCTGATTCTTTTCCAGCGAAAATGGGACGTATTCCTTTTCTGACGCGGCCTCAGTATTAGCTGGTGCTGTGGATGGGTCCATCGCAATCTGAAGCAGTTTATCACATTTGGCTGTCCCTGAGCGTTCTTTTACGATCTCTTTGGTACCATCTCTGAAAGTGACGCTAAATGTGAGGATTGAACCTGCCGGTACTTGTCCACCATCCATGGCGATGACTCTACCGTCAGAATTACCGCCAAAAGAAAATCCCCAGTTGCTTTTTTGCTGATACAGTTGAGTCTGTTCCAATAGGATAACTGATACTATATCATCTAATGTTCTCTTAGGTTTTTTGCTTGAAAAAAGGCCCATTACTGTATGCACCCCTTCTTGAACACTATTTGTGAGTTTAGAAAATCCCTGTATTTGACTGGCTTCAAATGGCTATTTATTCGTAAAACTCTTGATATTCCTGAAAATCCACATTTGCACGCTTTAACTTGCGGTCAATGGCAGCTTCCCCCATAACAACATCCTTGTATTCAGCACTTTTTTCATACAGATCCTGAATATCTGCTTGCAGAAATCCGCCAACGAATGAGGAGTAGGTCATAAATTTTTTTGTTTCATTTCGCTCGGGAAAATGAACCGCGAGGGATGGACCATTAACTGACTCCACTACACCTGTGCCGAATGATTTATGTATCACTTCGAGCCCTGGGACAACCACAGAATCAAAATAAGCCTTTGCTTCTTTAAGCTTGTCTGCCTGTTTCTGGGCTTCCACCATTTCCTGATGGAGCTGATTTGCTTTGGCTACACGCTCTTGATGCAGTTTTCTTGCAGATGCCGTAATGGTGGTAAAGGGGATTCCTTCGTAGAAGTTATACCGGAAATCAGGGGCGCCATAAATGATATCAAACACAAGGATGTGATAATTGACATCCGGATGCATTCCCTCGACAGGATTCCCCTCGGCATCAACATAACGGCTCCGATGGGTTTCAAGCAATTCTTCGCTCTGCTTGATTTCCTCTACGAGCTGGTCGCACATGCGATAGTAGGCGTCCAGATGAAAGTCAGTGCCAGGGCCCCAATCATCATAAAATTCGATGCATGATGCAAAATCATTTGCTTCAGACGCTTTGTAAAGATAATGATGGTCAGGGTCGTATAAAAACAGATATGCCATTGTAGACCGCTGATCGTTCATAAACATATTGTTTGTTGAGTGCAACCTTGCGGTTAATGCATTGGCATCCGCGATAAAGGTTTGGATCTTCTTTTGGCGGGCTGAAAGGTCCCCACCATCATCAGCAAAGAGAGCTTTGAACAGCAATCGAACACTTTCTGGCTCATGCTCCGCACAGGATACAAGAGCCGAAAAGCAGTAGCGGTTGCTGCTGTCGATTAAGTTAGAGCTTTCCTTCCAGGCGACCTTAATTCTTTCGCCAAAATCGGGGGAATCAGGATCGATGAGGTCATGGAATTTGGCGGCAATACGCCATTTGTAATTTTCATCATAGTCAGGATTGTTGATGAACTCAAATTTTCGGATATAGTTGGCGAATATTTTCCTCAGATTATCTCTGTTCATTAAAATTCCCCCGTATTTGGAATGGTCGTCATTAAAGGCTGTAGTAGTAATCTTTTATACGCCGAGCCATCATTATGCGGCGTTGGCGCAAAAAGTCGGGATAATCCGTTGCACCCATGTTAACGATTTCAGATGGAATGCAGTTGGCTACTAAATTGGCCTCAAATTCATGGATGTCGGTAATTGTTCCAATTTTAATTTCGCCTGTTCCGCATTGTTCTTTCGCTACCGAAAAATAATCGTTGGGAGCTTTCATTCCAATCGATATGTTGACGCCGGTATCGAGATATGCATAATTGGCTACCTGATTATACTGCCAGCGGTCGTTAAATCCATTCTTCTTGAGATACTCTCTGGGGAAGATATGATGCACATCTCCCGCTACAGTGATTAAGTCAGACACCTTCGAACTGTTGGACAACAGGGAACGATCTCCTGCAAAGATTTGGGCAGCAATAAAAGTGTTGAAAAACGGGCTGTTTATCGAAGAGGTTTCGAGGTTCTGTACCATCCTTACGTTCCAAAACGCCTCAGACAGCATAGCATCTTCGTTTTCTTTCAGGAATTCTTTAAAGCCCTTAGCCGCTATAGCGCGCAGATCTCTGTCCATCTGGGATTCCGGAGAACCGATATATCGGCTTGTGAGAGTTGAAAGTACGAACCATTTTTGAATATAACGCTTGATTTCGATTTTCTGGACTTCGCCACTTTCCTGGAGAATAAGGAAAAGTGTATACGCAAAATCCAAGGTCATTTGTGAGTTCAAAAGCTTAGGAGATATAAAACCAGCCGCTTTGATTGCGAGAACAAACTGCTCGAAATTATACTGATTCATAAAGCTCTTGACACCGGCACTCAAGCTTTCGAAGCTGGCTTGAGCAATTTCCTCCTTGAAGGTTCGATCCGAAAAGTCACGGCCAGAAAGGAGGCTGACAAGATCGCCCAGCTTGGCCCTGCCAAACCGGTGCATAAACGAAACGCGAAGCATGTCATTGTAGTCTGGATCATAGATGTTTTCCCTATCATCCTTGAGCCAGCGGAGCCGTTGCGCATAGTCGGTAGCCATGAATTCCTTGTCGCCGTTTGAGAGTTGTCCATAAAAAGCGGGGTCAACGGCAAGATGGCAGAAGTAATCTATGGCTTTACGCAAAGCGTTTCCACCGTATCGTTCATCTGCAGCGATTTTTGACATCGCAAAGTCAGCTTCGTTCAGTCGCTTGCCCTGTGAGTTGATACGGACAAAGATTTCTGTAACTTCACTGATATCCAGCTGCGGAACAAGGATAATCGCTCCAAGTTGGCAGCTCTTTATTGCCAACAACTGCGTGATTGCCTGGTTAACCTGCTTTTTACTGACCTCCGGATTTCTTTCAGCGTATTGATCCACAAACTCGTAGCTGTCGAAATCTGCTCTGAACAATTCTGAAATATCAGAAATCCAGAAGGAGCTGTTTTCATGCGCAGGCGTTGTGACCGCAAAACGCTCCTCATCATCCTTTGCCAAAGGATTAAATGCAATGCGGATTGTCTTTTCTTCGTAGTCTTCGGTTAAAATTTTATGTCCCGCAATAGCTGTCATCAACGCAGTGACACGCTGCTGACCGTCTATCAATACCTTTTTACCAACAGCGCTTCCGCCGTCCTTCAATTTTACATCTGGGTTCTGCCAGATAATCAGGTAGCCAGTCGGATAGCCGCAATACAGCGAATCAATTAAATCACGAACCTGCTTGCCTTTCCAAACAAAGGGGCGTTGGATCTCAGGAATTGCTATATCTCCAGCATCAATATACCCAAGGATTGAGCTTACAGAGTACTGGGTAACGGAATACTTATCATATGCTGCCGCCATATTACACCATCCAATCTCAGGCGTTTCTATTTTCTCACGCAATTATTTCTGCAAATTACTTAACCTTCTTTTCTCAATGCTTTATACAATTCTTGAGCCATTGCTTCCTGAACACGTTGATAAAATTCCGGGTCATTAAACAGTTTTGCAAAGGAATCGTTGTTATCTAAGAAGCACTGAGTAACAATGTCGCGGAACTTGTCCGGGAACAGAGACTGAACAAACATCTCTGTACTGTTGTCCTTAGCATATTTCCTGAATTTTTTGACTTCACTATCTTTCATAAACATCTGGTAAATACCCTCAATGATGACGCGATCCGCATCGGTGAAGTCACCGCTAAAACGCTCGTTGACCTTGTCGATGATGCTCTGAAGAGTATCCTTCTTTTTGGTAGGAGTCTTAGGAACCATACTGCCGCCAGTGGTTAACACAGGAGGCTTCTCATCGAGCATGATAGCACCGCTGAATGTCTCAGTAAGAGACGCATATTCCAACTTGATCTTGTCGTCGATATCCACGAACTCCGTGCCTGGTCTCGGCAGAAGTTTTACAAGATGCAGAGTATACTGATATTCGTTGAACAGGTCCTTGTCATGGAGCCGTACAAGCTGTGTGATGTACGCATATGCTTTGTTGAACTTGCGAATATAATCACGCACCACAAAACGGTCATCCTCGGACAGTTCCATATATCGTGCGATCACCGGCTTAAACATGCCGGCAAGCCTGCCGAGGGCAGCAGCATCTTGTCCCTTTCCAATCTGCTTTGCCATAAAAGAATTAAAGACATCAACATCCTCAAAGTTGTAAAGCATAAAGTCGCGGATTTTATTGCGAAGGTCGTAAACTTTGTTCAAATCGGTACTTCCTTCGAGCGTTGTGTTTTCGTAGTAAGGCAGGAATGCAACCTTGATGTCCTCATCGGTGTTCTCAAAGTCCAAAACGAAAGTGCTGTTCTTACCACGGGTGGTTCTGTTCAGACGAGAGAGGGTCTGCACGGCCGTTACATCACGCAGTTTCTTATCCACATACATTGTGTGGAGCAACGGCTCGTCAAAGCCCGTCTGATACTTGTTGGCAACTACCAGGATGTTGTACTGACTGCTGTGGAATACCTTACGGAACTTTTTGTCCGTGGTGATGTACTTACCGTTCTCATCCACATTCATAGTGGCTTCAGTGAAAGGCTTCTCACTCGGATAGTCATCCAAGGCAACCTCGCCGGAGAACGCAATCATAACATCGGTGCCGGCACATGGTTCTGCGTGATCCGCGATGTACTTTTTGATTGCGAGATAATAGCGGACTGCGTTTGCGCGACTGTCTGCCACGACCATTGCCTTGCCCTTACCACCAATCTGATAACGGCAGTTCTCAAGAAAGTTGGCCATAATCATCTCGGTTTTTTGTGCGATGGTGTATCCGTGCTGCTTGTAATACTTGAACAGCGCACGGGAAGCCGCACCTTCCACCAATTCCGGATTGTCCTCGGAAACACGAATTAGCTTGAAAGCCTCACGGATGGTGGTGTAGTTGGAAAGCACGTCCAGAATGTAGCCTTCCTCAATAGCCTGTCGCATAGAGTAAACGTGGAATGGAGCCTTGATAGGTTCACCTTCCGGTGTCTGCCCAATGACCGTTCCGAAGGTTTCAAGGGTCTGTCCTTTGGGTGTTGCTGTGAAAGCAAAGAAGGACTGGTTGTCATGTCTGCCTTGACCGATAACTGCATTCACGTACTCATCGGTCAGATCCACTTCATCTTCTTCGATTCCGGCTTCCTCGGCATACTCCTTAACGGCAATGCCGATATCAATCAAGCTGCGGCGCAACGCTCTGGCACTCAGACCGCTCTGACCCTGGTGTGCCTCATCGATGATGATGGCGAACTTACGACCACGGAATTTCTCCATGTCCTTCTGGGCGAAGAGGAACTTCTGAATGGTGCAGATAATAATGCGCTTTTTATCGTTGATGGCTTCCGCAAGAGAGCGGGAGTTCTTTTTATCGTCAATGGCTTCTACCAGGCCGACCTGGTGTTCAAAGCCGTTAATGGTATCCTGCAACTGGCTGTCCAACACCACACGGTTGGTGACCACGATAACCGAGTCAAACAGACCGTTGTTTTCCGCATCGTGGACGGATGCCAAGCGGTAAGCAATCCAGGCGATGGAGTTGGACTTGCCGGAACCTGCGGAGTGCTGAATCAGATAGTTTGTACCGACGCCGTTCTGTCGGACATCTGCAAGCACCTTTCTTACCACATCGTACTGATGGTAGCGAGGGAAAATCATCTTTTCCTTAGTTACGGTCTTACTGACACCATTCTTGACCACTTCTTCCTTTTCCTTTACGAAGGAAATGAAACGGTGGATCAGGTCAAGCAGGCTGTCACGCTGCAGCACTTCCTCCCACAGATAGCTTGTGGCATATCCGTTCGGATTCATAGGGTTGCCTGCGCCGCCGGTATTGCCTGCACCGTTGGTGCCCTGGTTGAACGGCAGGAAGCGTGTCGCACCATCGGCAAGCTGTGTGGTCATCCAGGCTTCATAGAGGTCAACGGCAAAGTAAACCAGGAAGCGGTGGTTCAGACGGAACGCAAACTCCTTGGAGCTGCGGTCGTTTTTGAACTGATTGATGGCACACACATAGTCCTGCCCGGTCAGTTGATTCTTCAGTTCCAGAGCCACAACGGGAATACCGTTGACGGACAGCACCATGTCAATGGTATTGCTGTTGGCGGTGGTGTACCGGAACTGACGAGTGCAGCCGAGGATGTTTGCCTCATAGCGTTCAACGTCGATAGGGTTCAGTTCGGACTCCGGTTTGAAGAAGCAGACCTTCAGTTTACAGCCCATGTCCTCTATACCGTTGCGGAGGACATACAGCAAGCCCTGGTTGGAGATGGTGGTCTCCAATCGGTGGTACAGCTTGTCCGCAGCCTTGTCACCGTAGTATTTGGTGTATTTCGCCCATTCCTTGGGCTGAGTCTTTGCGATGAACTCGCAGAGGACATCCATATAGACACACTTTGCGATATCGTGCTGGCGGGGATGTATCCAGTTGCCCTCGGCATCCTGTCCGTTGAATTGGGTGTAGCCACCCTCCGGGGAGATGAGGAAGGACTCTATATCCCGCTCGAAGCGTTTTTCACTCTTATCCATCAGGACACCTCCTTCTTTCCTGTGACATACTCATAAATGAGAGACTTTTTGTATTCGTTCAGCTTGTCGATTTTCTTCTGCTTGATGGCGATAAGCTGGTCGATCTGCTCGCATTTTGTATTTAGGAACTCGACTATAGCGATCTGATCTTCCATACTCGGGAAGGGACACTCTATTGCAAACAGACCATCAGTGTACAAACGGGTTAATCCTGCCGCAATTCCCGTAGAACGCTTACGAAATTCCGAAATGCACTGTGGCGTCTTGAATAGGTACTCCAAATACTTGAGATGTACCTTTCCCGTTGAATAATAGACTGCATAGTCCGGGCTTACCAATCCATCATATTTTGACACGGAAAATACACCCAAATGTGCCTTTAATTTATTGAACACAAGATCATCAACGTAAGCAAGTTTTGCACCTACAAAGGAGGATGCCATATTGGGAATGGTATCAAGCATACTTGTGGGAACAAGTCCCAACTTTTGACTCATAGATAAAGGTTCTTCTAAACCGTCTACGGAGCGCTCTCGTCTTTCCTTAAGCAGTTGTTTTACTCGAATAGTCGTCCACGATTGTGGAATTTCTCCAATCCACTCAACCTCACTATCCTTCATTGGCACGGACGAATCAAGCCCCTTGGTGACAACCTCGGTAATCACGCTCTGCTTGTAGGTTTTCAGCTTTTCAATCTGTGCCTGGACATTGGCGATAAGGGTATCAACATGAGAGCACTTTTCGTCAAGCAATGCAGTTATCCGCTGCTGAATTTCTGCGGAGGGATGAGGCAAAACAAAATTTGAAAAATTTGTGGCTGAAATCTCCTTAAATGTAGTACCGGAACCGAGCAGTTCATAATACTCTGTAGCTATGGACATAACATAGTAGTAAAATTTCACCACATCATCGTTTGCTTCTTTTACAACACAAGATAAACAACCTTGATTTGTGCACAGTTCTCTCGAATTAATAGCTACTGCACCGATAGGGGCTCTTTTTGAAAAAATTAAACTGTTTGCCGGAATTAATGTTGCACTACACGAACCAAGTCCCTTTTCACTTAGGTTTCTACGTCCAGAAGATACATACACATCAGCCGTCTTGTAGTCAGCAGGTGTAATCCAGACAATATTGCCATCCCAGTTCTCGTCGTATTCACTTTTGGGTGTTGCACCGGAGTAGATACTAAAAAGGTGCTTTGTCGCAGATACCTTCCATTCGCATGGAATCTCACCAATCCATTCAACTCCGCTATCTCTCATATTACGCATGGCCAAACAACTCCTTCATCAGAATTGTTTCCTCTGCCTCCAATGCCTTGATCTCCTCGAAGATATCGGCAGATACCATCGGAGCCACGAACTTGTAGAACAGACGGGTAAACGGAACTTCGTAGCCAACCTTACTCTTGGTAGGGTCGATATAGGCAAGCGGATTATATGGCAGAACGTTTTTCTGCATATAAGCATCCATATCCTCGGACATAGGGATGATTTCACTGTCGGAAGCCCCCTTGACCGGCTGATACTTGCCCTTCTTCAGAACAGGCTTGCCATCATCGTCTGCCTGGGCGGTCTCAACGGTCACCTTGGTAAAGCCGAAGTAGCTGTTGTCGAACACCTTGGATTCCACCACAAGACCGTTCTCTTCGTAGGTTTCGTTGCCGAACTCCTCGTAAGCACGGAGAATCAGTTCGATGCAAGCATCATCCAAATCCACACGCTTGGAGCCAATGTTTTTACGGCGCTTCACAAAGCACTTGCTGGCATCAATCAACTGAACCTTGCCGCTGCGGTGCAGGTCTTTGCCCTTGGTCAGCACCCAAATGTAGGTGGAGATGCCGGTATTGTAGAACAAGTCGGTAGGAAGCTGAATGATGGCTTCCACAAGGTCACCTTCGATAACATAACGGCGAATTTCGGATGCGCCGGAACCGGCATCACCCGTGAATAAAGAAGAACCGTTCTGAATGATAGCCATTCTGCCGGAGCCTTCTTTCAGTTTTTTCACACCGTTCAGCATGAACAGCATTTGTCCATCGGAGATAGCAGGCAGACCGGGGCCGAAACGACCGTCATGTCCTTCCTTATCAAATTCCGCTTTTACGGATTTTTCCTCGCGTTTCCAGTCAATACCAAACGGTGGATTAGAAATAATGTAGTCGAACTCATACCCCTCAAAGGCATCACAAGGAACATCTTTTTTATCCACATATTTCTCTTTGAGCAGAGTATCACCGTACTTCATACCGGAGGCGTTTCCACCCTTGATGAGCATATCAGCCTTTGCGATAGCGTAAGTTTCCGGATTGAACTCCTGGCCGAAGCATGTGAGAACTGCATCTTTGCTGATATCCTGCAAACGCTCGGTCAAACAGCCCAACATCTGGGATGTTCCCATTGCCATATCATAGGCGGTCTTGGTGCAGCCGTTAGCCATGATTTCAGCCTTTTCGGGAGCCACCAACAGTTCGGTCATCAGATAGATGATGTCACGGCTGGTGAAGTGAGCTCCAGCTTGCTCGTCATAGGACTCGGAAAATTTACGAATGAGTTCTTCGAAAATATATCCCATGTCAGCAGAAGTAATTCTGTCCGGGGACATATCAGCCTTGGCAGAGTTGAACTCCTGCAGGGTCACGAACAGGACGCCGCCCTTGACCATTAGTTTGACGGTGTTGGCAAAGTCGAAATTATCAATGATGTCTTTGATGTTTGCGGAGAAGCCCTGCAGATAGGCTTCAAAGTTGCTTTCCACGTTGTCGGGGTCAGCAATCAGCTTTGCAAAATCAAAGTTGCTTGTATTGTAAAAGTCATATTTTGAAACACGGCACAGAATACCGTCACGCGCAGCACCCTCGACGTGCTGTGCATCCAGTTTCTTTGCCATTTCAACAACAGCTGTCTTGGTAGGCTTCAGCGCATCGTCAAAACGCTTCAGAACGGTCATGGGCAGAATCACCTTGCCGTATTCGTGGGGTTTGAACAGACCCACCAGGTGGGTGGCAATTTCCCAGATCAGATTGGCTTTCGCCTGTATATTTGCATTTGTCTGCTTTTGCAGTTCAGTCATCGACATAATAAATCCCTCTTGTTATGTATTCTCGATAAAGTTCTGTAGCAAAGAATGAGCTGCGGACTATTTCTCTATTGCTGCGGGCATAATTTCTACTGCCTCACAAATATCGCCAATGTCACATTTCAGATAGCCACATATACGAAGCAATACAGAGAGGGCAACTTCTTCGTTTTTATTGAGCTTGCTCATCGTGCCGGGGGACAGTTCAGTAGCACGACGAAACTCCGTTTTTGAGATTTCTTTCTCAATGAGTTGTACCCACAATCTTTTGTAGCTAATTTTCATGAATGCCACCTCGAAAAATAATCTTTCTCGATTATTATTTTACTGCATCGCATCCACGATATCAACGGCATATTATAACTTGTTGCAAAATCATCCAAGTTCTTGGATGATCAAATGGCGAAAAACAACTCAGCGATTTTTACTTTATGTTTTTTATGCGAACAGCCATTGCCTTCTTTTTAGCATAATCAATCATATGCTTCGTCCCTCTGGACTTGCCATCCCAAAATGCAATAAGGGCATCGGCATAGTCGCCCATTTTTTCATTTCTTTTCGGTCCTGCAGCTCGACCATACTTATCCCACTCAGCAGGAAAGACAGTGAGTTTATACCCACGCTCCTTTGCGTAACGTTCCCCCAGTGCATCGGCACCTTTTGCTCCACCGCTTACGATCTCGATGCTTTCTTTCTTTGCAACATTTTGGAGGACATGATCTGCATACTCCCTAAGCAATTCATAGTCATCGAAGTCTCGACAACCGGCGATAATAACTTTCATAAGAAACTCCCGTCCGTTTTTATTTCGCATTACCAAATATATTTTCATTATATTTGGTATTACCAAATATAACAACCTTCTCACAACCTATAATTTTAGTTGTGAGGGGGTGATGAGTCTTGAAGCCAAGAAGGCTGGAACTTGGAGAACGTAATATCGTTGGAGCCAGAGTGACAGAGGCAAGAAATAAGTTGGGCATGAAGCAAGTAGAGCTTTTGGCAAGGCTTCAGACGGCCGGTGTGGATATCAGTGTCCCCGCACTCTCTTTGTTGGAAGGACAAAAACGACCTGTTTCAGATATCGAGCTCAATGCATTGGCAGATGTCTTAGGCGTATCAGTTGATTGGCTGCTTGGGAGAGATAAACCTTCTGAGCAATAGGGAGAATGTTTCTTCTCTGTGTAAGATATATTCCAATGGGTGGTTCTACTTCATGTTCCATCATGACCTATACCACAGGCCACGCGAGGGCGCAGTTACCCCTTGGTGTGACCTGTGGTTTTTGTTTTATGCTTCAATTCTACATAATAAGATGTCCCATATTCTGGACTTACTTGATGATGTGATAGAGTAAACTGCTTTTCCCACCATTGGTGCGCAATTGCTGCTCAGTTTCAATGTATCCCGCATCCTTGAGATCAGTGATCGCTCGTTTAACAGTTGATTTTGAGAGTGCAAGCTCTCTTGCGATCGTGCGGATCGAGGGCCAGCATTTTCGCTTCGTGCCTGCCCGGTCATAAAGATAGATATAGACTGTACGCGCTCTATGAGATAGGTTCTCATCGGCATAGATCATATCGAAACGGCTCAATGGGTACCTCCTTTCTGCCAGTCAGTGCGAACTTCAACTTCTGTGTCATGCTCTACAGCGTTCTTTATGTGCTGCTGAATTTGTCCGGAGGACTTGGATCGTGCAGCTGATTGCTCGGAGCTGTCCTTGGGATATTTCAAGCGAATAGCCTGTACCAATTTTTCACGATTGGCATACTCGACCTTTCGCGCAGAATGTTCCGGCAATTCCAAAGGCTTATCAAAGGAAATGCCCCAGCGTAAAAACAAATCAAATTTCGTTTTCATGGGATGCATGCCGGTCTTCATGGTGATAAAGGACCCCTTGGGCATGGATTTCAGCTCATCCGGAGTCATAAGCGGGCGCGCCATCATCTGCAAGGTTTGAGATGGATTGTCCTTGCCCTTGCTGATATATCCGGAAAGGACAGTTTGGTTGCCCATGTTTTTTGAGAGGGTATCGGCTGTTTCGCTGCCTGGGGCGAATCCTCCGAAGATGGTCAGCTGGCAGTTGTCACGGATGACCTGAGCCCCCTCTTTCCCATAGTTTTTGTCGAGCTGCACCAATCCCTGTACGATGGCAACGATACTCAATTGGCGCGACCTTGCCGCGGAGAAAAGCATTTCCGCACCCTCCAGCTTTGGGATCGTGCCAAACTCGTCAGCAAAAAATATAACGCGTCTGGGGAGCCTTCCTTTATGCTCATCTGCTACTGTCATCAGCTCACGATATAGCTGTTGGATGATCAGGCTGACAAGGAAATATGCGGTCGGATCTTCCTCCGGCATAACGATGAAGAGTGCAGACCTCTCACTGCAAAACTTCTCCGCATCAATGGCACTGTCGAAACAGAGGATCTGTTCCAACTCCGAATCGAGGAACGCATTCAGTCGGCTCATAGCAGTTGAGAGAACGGACAGCATTGCCTGCTCGCCACTGTTGAGAGCTGATCCTGCCATCCATCGTGCCTTGTGTTCTGTCGGAAGGAGCTGCATGAGCATCTGGAAGTGGCTCTTGCCTTTGACCTGACTGGGCGCCAGCAGATCCTGCAACAGCTTAAACACCGATACGATGTGCCTTTCTTCAGGAGGACAGAATTCCGCAATGAGCATCATGAGGGATGCCAGCAGACCTTCTGCAGCATCATAAAAATATGCGTTCTGACCATAGTTGGACTCACCACCTGCCTGAATAATGGTCTTGGCACAGATCTTGGCGTACTTCTCCATTTTGGCCTTGGCTCTCAGGTCTTTCGGATTTTCATGGTACACATCCGCATATTTTGAAATGAGATTGAGCATGTTGGCACCATCGCTGCGGGTAGGATTGCGCAGATCGATAACCGCCACACGATAGCCGTAATACTGTTTGGCAATGGCACCGTAGTTGCGATAGACATCTCCCTTGGTATCAGTGGTCAGGAAGCTGACACCGGAAGCGCAGGCATATTCGAGATTGGGATAGAGATAGTGCGCGGTTTTGCCTACACCGGATGCGCCAATCATCAAGCAATGAACATCACAGCTGTCTACGATAGCGGTCGTTTTTTTGTTGCCGGGTAGACCTGTTACTGTCGAACCGACTACCAATCCTTGTTCCTTTGGACAATGCTTTCCTTTACGCCATTGATCCGGCAAGAAGGGAATGTGGAGATATGCTTTTTCAATCTCCCGCTTTGAAGCCCATCGTGCTGTTCCGTGCTGACCGTCGCCCACCTGACGTGATTTGATTCCGTTGAGTGTAGCGTTATTGGAGAAGATCGCGATGCCGCCAAAGACGGCCAGCATCGCTCCCATGACTATGAACAGAGGTGTCAGTTGCGAAAAATCATAGAGCAATTCTCAACCCTCCTTCCTGTGTTGATTCAAAATTTTCATGTTGTACGATACCTTCTTTCAGATCGTCATTCCAATCCTTGTTGTAGGGACAAAGACGTTCCACCTGATACTCTCCCAACTCATAGAGCCGTTCCGTCAATCGCTCTGTCGCAGCATGGCCGGCTTTGTCGTTGTCAAGGCAGAGGCAGACCTCACATATATTCGGGTTCTGTCTGAGCTGCTCCACCATAGCGTGTTCTGCCACACCGCAGAGAGCGACATAGCTATGCCTCTGCCAGTCATCCGGATAGAGAGAAATATAGGAGAGCAGATCGATGGGAGCCTCAAAGACAAACAACTTTTCACTTGTCCCTTTCCAATGAAAACTGTGCGAAGGGTCGCCGCCCTCCACATTGATTCGAAATATTTTGCCTTCGCTGTTGGTGCTGCGCTTATGCGCATGACGAGCAATGCCGTGCTCATCGAACCCGACGAACACGGCATTGTGATAGGTAGCGTCCTCATAGACCAGCTTGGCTCTGACAAACTCGGTAAGAACATCACGATCTATTTTTCTGTGGGTCAGCAGGTATCCGTAGACCCTGCGCATGGATGCAGATGCTTCCGGCAAAACGAAGGGCTTTGGTTCAGCCGGTGGCTTCTCTTTGGCGAGAGGCAACGGTTTCTGACCGTCCTCTCCGAGCAGGAGCCGCATGGCATCTGCAAAATTAAGTTTATAGTGCTGCCGTACAAAGCTGAGCGCATAGCCACCTTGCTCTGTGGCATGATCAAACCACCGGCTGCCATTAATCGTTACGCTGTGGTCACTCTGTAACCGAAGGTCTCTGCCAGAGCGCTCCAGCTTTTCTCCTGTGCGTCGGAGCAGTTCGGACAGATCGACTTGGTTGGCCCGCTCAACCTGCTCCTTGGTGTATTTGCCGTAATATACGATACCACCCATACGTTTCCTCCCTTCATGCTTAAAATCTCTGCTGCATGCCTTCTGATTTAATACCCAGCGCTGCTTGCTTCTCTCTGATCTTTCTCATCAACTTGCGTTCCACAACATGATTTCTGCCGTTGGCATCGTTTCTCGTCCTATCTCTAAACAGATTTCCCAGATGATGCAACAGTCGACCTGTCAATAAAGAGATGGATGTGTTGTGCCAGTCATAACGATGATCCAGAAAATACTGGGCTTGTTCATTGCCCTGTGCTGACGCAAGCGAAAGCCAATAGACGGCTGACTCCATATCCTTGGGAATCTCTTTGCCAAGGAGATAGAGCTTGCCCAATGTGTACTGCGCATATTGATATCCTCGTTCTGCTGAAGAGGTGAGTAGACTGATCGCCCTATCGACATCCTTGGGGATGTCATCTCTGGTTAACAACAGCTTGGCAAGTCGGTACTGGGCATAGCGATTATTCTGCTCCGCCGCTTGACTCAGCCAGTCAGTCGCTTCCTCATATCGTTTCTGTGTTTCCAGCAGCTTACCCAATGCATATTGCGAGTAGTCGTTTCCGACAGATGCAGATCTGTAAAACCACCACTCTGCTGCTGATGGATCCGGTGTATCCACCACTCCATCCCGATAGACTTTGCCCAACAGGTGTGCCGCAACCACAAAACCTGAATCATATAGCTGTTCCAAAGAAGTAAGCGCCGCTCTTTTTTCTTCGTATGATGCGTCGCTATCATATAGCAACTCTTTGTGCCGTTGATATTCAGCCGCTTGCTGCCAGACTGTTTTCATCTCCTCGGTAGGATCGAAGGATGGCTCATCTGCGTCCTCCGGCTCGATCTCATCAGAAGCAAAGGCAGACGATAGTTCTCCCAGTCGTACTGCTTCAGCAATGATGATGTTTTTTATAGGTTTGAACTCGCTTTGTTGAGAAAGAGGGATACGCTTTGGCATGTCATCTTTATAGGTCCGGAGAACTTCATCGCGCAGATCGTACCATAGGGAGTATGCTTTCGATATCCTCGGATCCTCTGCGAGACGATCTATGATCTCATCCACTAACTCTTTCACAGGCTTTTTGAGATACCCATATTTCATCTGACCGGAACAATGTGAGAGCTTTTCTGAAAGCTGCTCTAAGAGCTCACCGACTCGCGGATCGGTGACGGATCCGGTCTGTATTTGGTCGATGATCTCGGCAAGCATTTCCTTGGTGGTATCTCTCAGGTCATCTCTTGCTTCCGTCTGCTGCTGATAGATCTGAGTTAGCTCACTGCGAAAAATCTCTCTCGCAAAATCTGATCGAATCTGTTTGATACCTTCGCGAGTGAGATATCCCTTGGTCGGATCTTCGCTATAACAGACCATGTGAACATGTGGATGATGGCCTTCATCATGGAAAGCCGCATACCAGCGAAAGTCTTCCAACGGGATTTTCATTGCTTCTGCCAGTTGTGGAATGTGTGCGGTGAGAAGGGTTTGCCAAGCCTCGACGTTGTCATAGCCCAGACGAGTGGCATCCTCTCGGCGCAAAGAAAAAATAGGCAGCCATACGTTGCCGCTATGCTCTGCCACTTCTTTTGCTGTCTGGGTCAGGGTGATGCGATCGTTGGTTTCATTGAAGAGTCCATGCGTTTCCGTTATTTGAACATGCGGGCGCTGTGCAATGTACTGTACATAATTTTCGCGTTTCCCGATGCTGTCATAGTTATCCTCTAAAGCACGAGAGATGAATTCAGAGGCATTGCCACGAGTCGGCGCATCCAAATAATCTTTGTATTCAAACATGCCTCGGCTCAGAGGAAAGTCCTTCGTGATCTTTCTGACCATTTCACGCTGCCCTTCGGTAGCTGGAAGTGAATTGTCATCGCGCATGATTTTTTCGACACCTTTTCGCGTCGAGATATACCTGACATAGTTATCGAGATGAGAAGCGTTCTGCGCTCCTCCCTTGATGTATGGACACTTGAAGATGAGTCGAGGCATCTGCCGTCACCTCATCTTTCGTTTTGATACTCCACCGCGTCGCGGAATGTGATCTCGCCATTGGTGCTGCTGACCTCTCGGACACATTTTTCACGCAAGCTATCCAGAGTGCTTTGTCGAATCGACATGCCTGCTGCCACTACATTCATCAAGATATCTACCTCGACTGAGAGTTTGAAGAGCATTCGTCGGATATGTTTTTCACTTTCCTGAACGGTTGCGCGCATCGCAGACACCAAAGCGGTTGGGAGAAAAGCGGCAGCATCCCTTCCGGAAACATATCCGGCATAGAAGAGCGCAGCCTTCTCCAGAAACTCGCTGCGGCTTTTACAGTTATCCATAGGCATCATTTTGTCTATGGTTTGAATGGTGGATGGATATAGCCAGACCGGGATACGGGTTTTGGTTTCCTCACGAACCGGCTGTTCCAACACAAGTTTCTTTTTATAGCTCAAATCGTAAAACCTCCATTTTCTTCAAAACCACCTATAGCGTTCACCCATGAAAACGGCTTGAAAAGGCGGTTTTTGGCTATTGACGCTTTGATACGACCACCTGTCACAGCTAAAATCGCAAAAAGCGACCACCCAGGGGAATCGTCCTCGACCCGCATTGCGGGGCGATGTAGCTCGGCAGGGGACGCCAAAGCGACCACCTGCCTTTATCCAGCACGATTTTCGACCCCTGGGTTCACTCCTGAACCCCGCGTGTTTTGCTCGTTTACGAGCTTCTTTTTTACTCCCGTTTGGGGTGCGAAAAGCGGCGCAGAAATCGCCCACGCCGCGTTTTGATTTCGCTCTGGGGCTGGGATGCCACCCCGACCCGAAGCGGGGCACACAGGGCGACACAGTGGGGGACTGTGCTGCTACATCTGCTGAGAGCAGATAGCCTGTTCCTGCTCCTGTTCTGCCAGATATTCTTTGTGCCATTCTGAGAGATCCATATCAGCAGTCTGAGAAGCATAGGTATCCATTCTTTCGCGGAACAGATTTTGTTCTTCCTCGGTCAGTTTGTACCTATATTCTGCTTCGCTGCCGTCGCTGTGGTAGAGGATCACGGTCAGCTCATCGCATACGCTCTGATTTTCCAAATCATAAAAAGCGTAAACGTTGACATAGTCATCCCGTTCTGAGGTAGCGATTTCCGTTCCGAACACCTTGTCCGGGTCAAAGTAGACGGGGACATAGAATTCCAGCAGGTGATTGTTCCACTGTATCTCATCTTCAAATCGGATCTCTTCCGGGCGGAGGCGCTGGGAGCCTTCCAGATAGATATCCTGTTGTACTTGCTCTGCGGTCAAAGCCTTGCCATCCAATTTGTCGAGGAATATCTCCCAGCGATTTTCAGGGGGAACACTCTGCTTTCGGTCTGCATGATAAACGGCTGTGGATACATCCTGCATTTTGAACACCTGCCAGCCATCCATGATATTCAGGGCGGAGAACTGCTGCCAGTCAAAGTCCAGCATGAATGCGCCGGTAACCTTACCAGAGTTCTCCATCCGCAGGTTTTCCATCCAGTTAAACTCTGATAGCGAGATTTCCTGTGCCTCGTGTAGCATCTGGGAGAATGCATCGGCGCCGCGCTTACCTCGAAGGTAGGTGCGCAGCAATCGTGCGGCATCCAAAAATTCCAGACCTCGCTCTACCTGAAGATGCTGAACCTTTCCATGCTCGGAGATACGAAACACAGCATATTTTTTCGCTGCTTCCCGTTCCTGCGCAGACAGCATATCTTCTTTTTGAATCTCAGCGCTGATCTTTTCATACACATCTGTTGGAAGCTGATTAATGAGGTTGTCGAGGTGAGCATTCAGCGTATCCTCTATACTGCCATTCGGCAAATGTTTTTCCAGAGCCTTGCACCATCTCTCATCCAACCACAATGTGATCTCTCGACTCATCATGTTTCATCTCTCCTTCTTTTTCTTCTCTGTTTTCCTCAGTTCTCGATTTCGGAGCTGTGCGAACAGAACGCTTGGGCTTGGCTGCCGCCGCTTTGCTGTCGAGGTACTCACGGACAGCTTCGGGCACCGACTGCTCGTAGAGTTCCTGAAGTGCTTTGTCCATTCTGGCCTGGACAGAGGTCTTCTCCTTTCGGAGCGAGAACTCCAAGGCGTCCAGTTTCTCGTCATCGAAGGTCAAGGTGATATTGATTTTCTGCATTTTCGCACCTCCGTTACATCACATAGAATTCCACGTGAGGCTCCAGCTCCGGTTCCTCGCCGGTGAACTGTTCCGGTTCAGCGAAGAGTTCTTTGCAGAGCTGCATCTGCTTATCAGAGAGGGAAACAAATTCACCTTCGCTATCTTCGCTGACAAGAAAAAACGGGCCGCAGATGATATCATCTCCGACCCGACGATTCGGTTCCATGCCGTTGAGCTTACCTTCTTCGTTGCAACACAGGATGACCCTGCCGCCCAGATAGACCGGCTGGAACAGGCCACCGCCAACTTCCTGCTGGATGTTTCCCAACGTGTTTTCAATTTCTTTTTCGTAAGGAGCTTTTCCAGGTTCAACTTTCAAAATTCTCATTGTCATATCCTCCTATAGATAGTTTCTTGGATTCTGAGGTGTGCCATCCTGAATGACTTCGAAGTGCAGATGCGGTCCGGTGCTTCTGCCGGTGTTGCCGCTTTTAGCAATGACGTCGCCTGCGGAAACGGTCTGACCCTCTATCACGAGTATTTCTGAGCAGTGCGCGTAAAGGGTGACTAACCCGCCACCGTGATCGATGGCGACATGGTATCCGTAGCCGGTCTGCTTGTATCGCACGAACAGCACCTTGCCATCCTTGGCAGCTCTGATATTGCTGCCGAGCGCCAAACCAAAGTCGATGCCGGTGTGACCTTCCATGCCGGCTCCGGTTGGATTTTTACGATATCCAAACTCGGATGTGACCATGCTCTGCCAATTGCCGGAGATGGGATTGACGAATCCCGCCGCCGATGGCGTGACATCTGAATCCTTTATCATCTCTGCGATGAGGTCATGGGTCCCGTTGCCGCCCTCCAGTGACATGTCTGCGCCTACATCAAAGTTGCAGTATACCACGCGAAGATATATCTCGATGATATTGGCGCTGTCATCGGCTGTAACAGTCCGTCCTGCATAGCCACCTACATTGGCATAGATGGTCGGCAGATCATCAATTGGGATCGCCCTCATATGAACATAGTCCTCCTCGTCTTCGTCCTCTGCCGGGTGGATGCATTCCTCATAGGTCACGAAGCATTCCACGAATTCTTTCGCGGCGGCAGAGCGCAGGCGCAGATGGTCGGTCCCAAAATACAGCGCATAAAAAACAGCCTTGACCCTGTTTGCGTCAAGGCTGTCGCCGTCTTCCATCTCTGATTCCACATCTTCTATTGCGCTGTCCAGAGAGGAAAAACAGGAGCGCATCTCTGTGATATATTCTGCATAGTCGGACGGCATGGAAGCGGGGATGCTGCCTCCGAAGAAGGTCAGCTCCACCGCAGCGTTGTTGTGACTGGCCGTGCCGTACAGCATAGAGCAGATCACAAACACCAACAGAATAAAAGGTGTAAGAATAGCGGCGAGGAGAACCCCCACCGCTTTCCATGTGCGTTTGTCAGTCGCCAACATAACGGCGGCTTTGATAAGTGCAGGGTTTGCGATGGTGGTTCACCTCCTCAAAGAAAAAGAGCACCGGATTCCCGATGCTCTCATTCTTCTGCATTATCGATTTGTTGATTATTTTTGTTATCCTCATACTCCCGCTGTTCCGAAGGAGTTGCCGGACGGATCGCCTGGCTGCCGCAATCGGGGCAGACATCCGGTTCTCCTGCGCGGGCGAAAAGAAAACCACAGTTTTGTCTTTGGCATTTATAGATCATCTGTATCCCTCCGAGTGATTCATATTGTATCGCTGTTGGCTCGAATAATCAAGTATCTGTGGCTTATCGGCCGCCGCCTGTACCATAGAGTGCCAGCTTATGCTCCGGTGTCCTGACCACAAGATTGTACCGTTCGCTGCCGCATTTGTAGAGACAGGTTCCGGTCTGGCAGGCAAGGATGAGCTGATATTCTGTTTCCTCCAGCTGAAGCGCATCCATGTATCCGCGCTTGTCGATGGTGCCGGGGTGAAACAGAAAGTGGTGGGCAGGGATAGAGAACAGCGGCTTGGTCATCTCTGCCACACCTGGCAGGAGAAAATCCTCAATGTTTTGGCTGGCTAAGATAATCAGGCTGTTGCGCTTGCGCACACGCTTCATGGCGTTTCGGATATATGCCACTGCCATAGAATTTGAAAGAAATACATGGAGCTCTTCAAAAATCGCTGCTGTATTGCCACCAAAAATCAAGGCATGCGAAATGTACGACAGGATATTGAACAGCATGGCATTCTTGATATTCTCGCCGCTTTCCATGAGGTTGCGCACCCCAAAGGTCACGAACCGGCTTGTATTGATGTTGGTATAACCGTTAAAGAACTTGGAGTCAGCACCTTTGCAGATGGAGTGAAGACTCAGCAGGGTGGAGCGCAGGATCTCCGGGGTATAGAGCTCATCATGTTCTTTCTCTGTCTTGATCCTTTGCAGCTCTGATTCCATCAGGTCATACAGGTCAGAGAGGATGGGATAGTCGGCAGAGTCCAGTCTGGTGAAGTCGGTTTCGTCCCCAATATTCCAACGCTCATACAGTTTTCCAAGCATAATTTCCACTGTGTCGATCTCGGCATCGGTGAAAGGTTTGTAGCTTCGAAAGAAATCCCGTAGAAAGGAGATGTGCTGTGAGAGCAGAGTGGATGCCCGAAACGCTGCCGGAGCATCGTGGTCAGTACCATCTTCTCCGGCACTCCACATCCTCGGCTCCAGAGGATTGATGAGATGCTCCCCACTGGTGGCATCCAGATAGGCACCACCCAGCCTGCGGGTGATTTCCTCATATTCCGCCTCCACATCCAGACAGATCAATCGTTTACCGCTTTCAAGGATGTTCATCAGCAACATTTTGAGCAGATAACTCTTGCCCTTACCGGAACTGCCGAGGATGAGAGTGTTGGCATTGGACTTATCATCGGCGCGGCGATCCAGATCTACAATGATGGAGCTGCCATATTTATCGTATCCGATATAGAAACCATGTGGATCGGTTTTGCCCGTATAGGCGAAGGGGAACAGATTGGCAACGCTGGAGGCAGGGAGCATTCGCTCAAACTGCTCTCCCAATGCATTGTAGCCGGAGGGCATCACCGACAGGTAGCCTTCCTGCTGGCAGAGGAACAGTTTGTCCACACTGATCTTGGCTCTGCCAAGTTCGGTTTCGACACTGTCCCGCAGCTCAGCGAACTCCTGCTCCGACCGTGCAACGATCTCAATATACACTGCTGTATGAAAGAAGGGTTCACGGTTGCGTTGAGCTGCGCGAATCATAGAAGACACATCTTCCAGATTGGCCTGCGCTTCCACTACCTGTTGGATATCGGTGCTGCCGCTTTTATAGCGATTCGCTTTGTCTGCTGCTTGAAGTATCTTTCGCTCCTCGCCGGGGGTGACCAGCCTTGTGTATATCCTGAGTGTTACACCGGCGCGTTCACCAAGCCGTTGGAGGATGGCCTGTTCCTCGGTGGAAGTGGGATACCCGCGCACCGCCCAGACACAGCGCCAACTTCCGCCTGCGATATATCTGTCCACCTCGAATTTGATGGCGGCAGGAGCGATGAGGTCAAGGAAAGTCTGGAGCACCTGGGCATCGTCCATGATGCTGGCAGCTTTGTAGTCACTTTGACCACCCTTGAGCAACCATCGCTGACCGTCGAAATCATCGTAGCCTTCACTAATGACATCGTTTGCAAAGTAGACAGCGAGGATCCGTTTGATGTCATCGTATCCGGCGCGACGAACGGAAAACTGCTGCTCCCGAATGAGCTTTTCCAGTCGCCCCAGGTACGGATACATTTCGCGGTCGCTGATATTGCGAGGACGGAAAATCAGCATGAATTCCCTCGCAGTTGCAGTGCGGCTCTGGATCTCGTCGAGATGCCGCAGGTCGTGTTCCAACAGATTTCGAACGGGGACCATATCCTCGGAGGCAATGCGTTCGCGCAGGTATCGTTTGTTATTCTCAAAGCTCTCTCGAGAATTAAGGCAAAGCAGTTCCACCTCGGCAAAGCCTTTGAGCACATTCATGAGGGCATTGACTCTTGCTCTGAGTCCCTCACGGGAGAGCACCGATGCATTGGTTGGCTGGATGAGAAACAGAACAAGCTCATCTCCTCGGAGCGTGATGAGGCTGTGCTCTGTGATGGACTTTACGTTCATCATGGTGCGTGTGGCCTTTGTTCGCTTTTTGCTTTTCATTTCTCTGAACATGATCTTGCTGATGGTGTTTCACCTCCTGAGTTTTCTGCCTGTCCCAACGATAGGACTGAGGCTTGGCAATAAAATAGACAACGGCCTTACGGATAAAATCCAGAATGCAGGCATCATCGAATCGGATGGTCAGGAACAGATACATTCCGGCGATAGCTGCAATGAGAAAAGAGCCAGCATAAACGTAGAGGATAGCTCCCAGCACAGCGAGCAGACCGCCGATGGTGATATCCTTGAGTCGCCACAGCCACAGGGTTGGAGCAGCTTTTAGGTTGTCGGGATAGATATAGATGATGGTCACCTCCCATGGAAAAGAGAAGCGCCCCAACATTTTGGCGTTGGGGCGTTAAGCTTCCTTCGTTCAGTTTTCAGGTTGATCCTGTGCGTTTTCCCATTCATCGAGTGCCTGCTCGATGAGTCTGATGATGAAGGCTTTCTGAGTCAGCTTTTGTCCGGTGCGCTGCCGTTCGGCCGAGAGGTAATCCTGAATGCGTCCAAACAGTTCCTCCGAGATTTGCAGTGCCAGTGTCTTGGTGTTGTCGTTCATGTTGCATTTATCCTTTCCTTCAAAATGTTCTTTAAGAATCTGTTCTACATATTGGCTTAGTGTCTGTCCCAGGGATTCCTGTTCTTCTCTCACCTTGGTGTGTAGTTCCATTGGTATCATTGCGCAGAGATTACGACGCTCATCCATGTTGATTTCTCCCCTCTGTGTTTGATGGTAAAGCAATCATATCCGAAAGCATAGAGGAAAGCTATTCACCAGAAGCAACGAAGATTTTAAGGGAAACGAAGCATAAGCAATATGAGATCAGGCAGCTTTTAAGGCCAACGCGATACCATGCATAATGTATTCTACACAGGGGATCGCTACCGAGTTGCCGAGTGCCTTGTAGCGAGCTGCATCGGAGCCGGAGGGAATGTCGGTCCATCCGTCAGGGAACCCTTGTAGTCTTTCGCATTCCAAAGGTATCAGGCGGCGGATCAGCAAAGTGTTGACATCAAATTCTACAGCTACAAGGTTTTCGCTGCCACCGCCATTGTCGCCGCCTTGCGCACGAAGAGTGGAGTATCCCTCCGAGTAGTTTCCAAACTGGGATTGCCCAAACACAGCCTGCTGAATGACCAGATCGGTGGCATCTTTATGCTGCCTTGCGCTCTGGGTACTGGCAATGCCATCATCCTTGAATACATCAACCCTTTGGCGGCTAAATACAGCATGGTGATCGGTGGCCGTAAGGGTATATGCGATATCTTCTTGCCAGCCACAGCCGTTCCCACCGTTTTGCGGTTGACGGTCTATGGCGTTGCCCACGATACAGTAAACAGGCTCTTGCTCCACGAGAGGAATGTTATTTCCTCCTGTCCCACAACGTGCAGACAAAGTCGGAGAAACAGAAAGGGGCCCTGTGTATCTGGCATCGATACCATGGTTTTCATATACAAGTGGAGGATGTCCATCCATCTGAGAGCGAAGTGTTCCTGTGATATTTTGAGAAACATCCATACGCTGACCACCTTGATCGTTGAGACAGAGAACTCTCGCTTCGGTTTCAGTACCACTATCTCCGGCTTCCTGTGTGACAAAGGTCTGCATCTGCATGTTGCTGGTAGCCATCAATGCACCGGACACCCCATGCAGGTCAATTCCTTCATCTCTCTGATTGATATGGTACGCTTTAAGTTTTGTCGGCTGCCCGTCCGGTCGGATAAGGCCAGATTGTATCATCAATGCTCTCTTGAGCATCTTGGGTAATTCTTTTCCTCTCTCCCAGGCTCGCCTCAGAATACCCAGGCAGGCTTTCGGGGATAAATAGTATTTCTTCGGCACGTTCTCCTGCAAAATCTGCGACAAGGAAGATACGCCTACGGCGCTGCGGGGTGCCGGGCCAGTATTGAGTATCAAAGACTCGCCACGCCAGGGAGAACGAATTTCCCAGTACGATACTCCCAGCAGGTTCCCAGCGCCCGGTGTCAGGTCGAGGAACATGTACGGGACCGCAACTAATTCGGCATATTTCTTCGAGGACGACCCTGAAGTCTTCTCCTTTGGGGACGCCGCTGGAGAAGGCTCCGGGGACGTTTTCCCAGACCATGAATCGTGGTCGAACAAACTGAGCTGTTCTGCCGTTTCGAATATCTTCATTTCTCATCTCCTTTACGATCCGCACCTGCTCCATAAACAATCCGGATCGCTCACCGGCAAGACCTGCTCTTGCCCCTGCGACTGAAAGGTCCTGGCAGGGACTCCCCCCACAGATGATATCTACAGGCGGCAGCTTTGCTCCATCCAGCTTGGTGATATCTCCGACATGGACCATTTCGGGGAAACGGTATTTGGTCACCGCAATGGGAAACGCTTCGATCTCGCTTGCCCATACCGGTTTGATCCCTTTTCGTTTTGCCGCCAGAGGGAAACCGCCGATGCCGTCAAACAAACTGCCCAGAGTCATAAGGCCATCACCGGCTCCTGTGATAGAATCGAATCGACCTGTCGTATAGGGAGTCCCAGAGCCTTGGCGAACTGTATTTCTCTCTGCATTCCGGAGGAGACCTCTGAACCGCAGACCCACAGTTCATCACATCGGGAGAGCAGTTCCAGACCGGCATTTAGTCCCATGCTTCTTTGAGCAGGATCACTGTCATCCAGAAACTGCGGATAAATTAAATGAGGGGCCACCGGCGTGACCCCTTCTTCCATAGCGGCTCGGCAGTATTCCTTTGCCGCTTCTACATTATTTTCAATATCCCCTGCAAACGGGGATGCGATATAGACTAACATTTCTTCTCTCCTTTACTTTGCAACAGCTCTGACGAGGTTTCTGCTGAGATTGACAACAGTCTGTGTCATATAGACCGCTGACATGATGTTGGCACGAGTGGTGGTATCCAGTCCGAATTGCTGTGCGATCCTGGGGATCTCACTGGCGCAGAGCATGAGTCCGCAGCCGAGCAGCATGTGCTGATTCCAGACCATGAGTCCCGCGATAAGGATGGTGGACTGTAAAAAAGCTGTGAGGCAGAGTCCTGCCACCTGTTTGCACCAACCCCAGAAGCCATCCATGTAGCCACGGGCAACCGAGAACATATACAGGCTACCCACCGCGATCTGGATGAGTAGAATACCGCCACGCTTGAGGTTGGAAAAGAACACCTTGATCACCGAATACCCCATGAGAATGAGCAAAAACAGAGAGACGAAAACGCCATAACCGTTGAGTGCCCCCATTGCAGAACGGGTAAAGCTGCTGATTCCATCAACATTTGAAACGCCTGTAATATCCTGGGATAAGCTTCCCTGCAAGCTGATGCAGAGTTTGTACAGCTCCACCGGTACCGTAGTGAACAGGCTAACGGCAAAGAATCCTCGTATCGCGCCCATAGCAAGGTCGCGCACTCCATTGGTTCTGCCCGATTGGTATTCCACTGCCACTTCAAAGACAGCCACTACAAGACCGACCACATAGAGCGCCCATGCAAAATGGGAGAAGAACTCCACGATGGCCTGCACCCAGACCAGTTCAAACAGTTCGGCGCCCATGCCGTTCATCATGGTAAAAAACTCACTGAGAAACTCGACGATCTTGGCATAGATCCAGTCAAAGACCTGACCCAATACAAGGTCGGCCACAAAATCCCATATAAAGATGGGAACTCACCTCCCTCCGAAAAGCAAAAGGACCTCCACTTTTAAAAAGTGGAGGTCCTTCCCATCAAATTATTCTGTTGTTAAAAAACGGATCTCATGGTGAAAAACATATCTTCAATCGCATGAGCCTTTGGAAACAGATACTCAATTTTTTTGCAGCGGGATAGCACCCACTTATCACGAGCCTTCCGCATTTCGGTCGTTACCACCGGTAACCATTTGCCTTTGCAGACATCGTTCATGCCTCGCCAAGCATCCTTCCCCAAAAAGCCATGTCCCATCAAGTAGTTATAAACATCATCCCTATATACGATCATGTCCGATGGAAAATATCCCATTTCATCAACCATATATATTGCCGTTTCATCCCACACTCCTGTTGAATGCGATAAACCATAAAGTGAAATCAGATCAGCAACACGGTCCGGTTCAGGAATGGTGTTTGAGAGTTCCATATCGTGGTCTATGGACAGATTCCATTCCAAAAGAAAGAAATCTCGATCTCTTGAGGTGTAATTATGATCGTAGAATGCACTGGATATTTTTTCTCTTTCCAAATGGAACATGAGGCTTAGTTGAGAAAGTTTTATGCACTGTCGTTTATCCTCATACGGATTATTGGGCATGTTTTTTTGATCGATGTCTTTTAGCCAGTGGTTATCCCATTGTGATCTGAAATCTTCGTATAGATCACTTGGCAGATCCACATCGAAAACAGGGCTGAGATCTCCGAATCCAAAAAGAACTTGCCATGAAATATCGTGTCCATCTGAAAAGAACGGAACATTATCCTTTGTGCAGCGCATATCCTGGGGAAGATCAAAACCATCCGTGTATGCTGGCTGCCACTGCACCGTTTTACAGGTCGAGCAGTAGTAATGCGGCGGCAACGGATTTCCGGTTGTAATTCCTAATAGATACAGAATGAAACTGGAGCCTGAACATCCACGCACCCAATAAGGATGACGGTATTTTTTGAGCCAATCCGCGAGTTCATACAAAGCAGCAACATCACAAATCACACCTGTGCGATCCATTGCTGCCCATTCTTCTTCTATTCGTTTCAGTATCAGTTCATCGGGGCATTCTCCATATTTTGATGCAACAGCGCAATCGATGATTTGCCTGAGTTTGTGTTCGACTTCAAGAGAAGATAAGCCACAGAACAGATACTCATACTTCATTGGTTCAATGAACTCCTTTCTCCACGGACGCCAAAAACATTTCTCTTACACAAAGTATATCCCTGTACAGGGGTTCAAACAGATCGTCATGTCCTCTGGCGCCTTCCAGATTGGTAACTTGAGGATGGCAGAAACTGATAACGGGAACCTGCTTGCCATTGACCTCTGCAAAATAGTACCACCACTCACGGTCAAAGGTTTTGGAGCGGAAGCTCTCCCATTCGGTAGATGATTGGAACACATGACTCTTGAGCAGGGTTGCATTGCCGAGGATTCCTGAAGCTGTAAGTCCACAGCAAATGATTATATCAGGATCGCATAAACAAATTTCCTCACGGATCATTTCATGCTGTGTTTGAACCGCTTGCAGAAGATCGGTTCCGGCAGTACGACTGGTTCCTCCTTCTTTCTTTAGATTCATAACAGCAACTCGTTTTAATTGATTTATCCGGTCCTGTGTTGACATCTCCTTCGGATATTTTGTGACACCATCCAGAAGAGCCTTTGTCCATCTGCCGATATTGTTCCATGTTTTCCATCCGCTGCCGTCTCTGCGAAGATCCGCACACAAATCTCGCTCATATTGACAATTCATATCACGGAGAACAAACAGAATATGAGGGGTATCGTAGTGTTCGCTGTCTACGATACCATCACGGATAAAAGCGTTGATTTTATATAGATTTTTCCATTTTTTAAATAGCGAGTCAAAGCTCATATCCTGCTCCTCCATTAAAAATTGTCAAACAGCGGGGACACACCATCTTGTAAATACCATCCTTTTTTCGAATGGTCGTATGCGATCCATTCTCCTGCAGCTTGTAAGGTCGAGATATATCGTTGTACTGTTCGTGCCGATAATTCCAATTCATCTACAAGCTCCTGAGTGCGGATGCCGGGGCGAGAGCGAATGAGTTTCATGATCTGCAGACAATCCATAAGCTGTTTGCTGAAAGCTCTTGCCTTTTTTGATTTTTTGTGAGCTGATAAAAGATGATATTTTAATTTAACAGTAAGCTCCGCAAAGCTTTCATAGCCAATGAATCTTGCTCGCAAGGGGTGCGGAGGTTTTGGATAGCCTATCCAGAATACGGTTTCATCCGAACAATCGCCAATTTCTGTATGGAAGTCAAATATCATTTGTCTGCTTTCTTCGTCCAATGCGGCAGCATTGATGATAAGCGCCGATGCAGAAATGGCGATGAGATCCGTGGGATCGTCCGCGTCATAAAGTTCGTATCCCTTGACGGGAAGATTGTCTTTTACTATCTCATTTTGTTCTTTATCGAGTCCAAATGTCATCACTCTACCATCGGGTACAATGATGTATTCTCCATTAGGGGCAAGAATCTTTTTCATTGTCTTCTCCTCTTGGCGAAACTCTGCCAAATATACACCTGTTTTCAGAATGCATCATGATTGTTTAATTATAGCATATCATTGCGACAACAGTGTGGCACCGTCCAAAATAAAAAATCAGGGGACGAAAACTTTATAGCCTTCGTCCCCACTGAACGATGATACTCTAATTGCTCTGTTTTACATGCTTTGTGTCATTCCCGAACTCTGCTCCATATCACGGAAGACTTCCAGATATTCACCGACTGCATCCGAGAGCTTTTCGAAGTCTGCCGGGGTAGGCTGATAGATATACCAGCAAAGGTCATTTCCATCTTTCCAAAGGTGAGGATTTACTCCTTCCCAAAGGTTGGGGTTATTCGTTTTCTTTGCACCCCAGAGCTCATCGAAGCGCAGAACCGAGGTATCGACAACGCCCTCTTTTCGGTCAAGAATGGAAACTTTAAAAGCATCATATTGGCTGGAGATACGGGTCGAGATGAATTCCGCGCGCACCCTTAAATCTCCATCCAGTTTTCCATAGCAGGAGCGGCCAACATATTTGGTGTTCTCTAACAGCTCATCATCACCAAACACCTTGTAAAGTTCTTTTGCAAAGGTTGTCTTCATCAGTTTCACCTCAAATTCCAAGGATCGTCCAGATATAGGTCGGTGCGGTCAGCGAGAAGATGAGACCCGCGAACAGGATCGCAACGGGAGCCCATTCCATCTGACCGTGCTTTCGGTAGTCCATATACGCGCTTGCGATTTTAACAAACAGCAGAATGACGAGGATCATATCCAGCGCAGGGAACACGACGCTGTTTACCACGGTTTTGATCTGCTGTGCGGCACTCTGCCAGGTCTGCTCAATGACACCGGACACATCTCCCGTGGGAGCTGCGAATGCAGGTACTGCCATGGTGAGCATAAGCGCAAGCGCACAGAGCATTGAAATTGCCTTTTTCTTCATACTCGTTCCTCCTCTGAATCATCAACCCATCTGCATCCCCATCGAGGGGCCTTCGTCCATCTCAATGTCTTCATCGGGGGACTCCTCCTGCTGCATATCCTGTTCCTGATGATCGATCTCGTTCTGCTGCACACGACGGCTTTCTCTGTCATGATGCTGGGAGAGCGCCTGCTGATAGATCCCTACAGCCTGGTCAGTCATGCGCTGACGAAGCTCGGCGGAAACCGGAAAGCAGATGTCCACATAGCCGTTCTGCCCCTTGTAGCTGGGGAAGTTGAGAAAAGGACCGTTTTTCCCTTCATGCAGACGGATCCCACGAACAGCGAATGCTCCACCGATGGTAGCGTTAAAGCTTGCCAGATACCTTTCGCCGTCACCGAGGGCGCGCATGCGCATCTCCAGCGGAAGGATCATGCTGTTGTCTTCCTGTTTTACGATGGTGTTGCTCTGAGTCTTTTTCATTTTCTTTACTCCTTCCAATTGGTCAAAATATAGTCTTCAGCGTCCACATAGTAGAGGGTGGGATTTTCATCGTCACACAGCTCGATCATATCTGACATGGATAGCCTGCGGCCGACAAATCCCTTTGGGAGTGCTTTCGTAGTCAGCTTTTCATACAGATCGTCCAGATCCTCGAATTCAAGATATCCGTCATAAACGAGATGATAGTCTGTCCTGTGAGGACCGCCGTACAGTTCGCAAAGCTTTTCGTAAGATATAAATTTCTTTTCAGGCGTGATTTCTGACATGAGTTGGTACACACAGAGATGTTTGGCGTTTCCAACCTGTCCTTCCGCTTCAAGCAGAAGACGGTTTGCCACATTCGGCTTCCAGGAAACCGGCACGCCAATTCGGATCAACTCGCGTCCTGCTGCACAGCCGAAAAAATCTGCATCGATGGTGGCAGCGCGCCCTGTGATATATCCGATGGGTACGCCGCCCTGATGAATGATCTGTCTTCTTTTATCCATTTCATTTTCCTCCTCTGTATACGTAGTTGCTGGTTGTTGGGTCATAAATAAGACCATAATCCGAAGCTCGAGCACCCAAAATATCCAAGGATTTCTCAATGGCTGCACGAGTGCCGGGAGTGGGAATAAACTCGATGAGTGCTTCGCCATCACGGTACTGAGCTGCTCCCACATTGGAACCAATGTCTTCGCTTGCCCAGAGATAGTCCAAATAAAGGTCTTTGAACACCAAAGACAGCTTGCGGATCAGCTCCCGAATATCGCTGTCCTCGGTGTCAAAGCGAATGGCGCTGCCTCCATCATACTGTCTTGCGGATCGTTCAGGCCGAAGCACATTCTGACTCGTTCCCCAGTGAATGAGGCACCAGCCGCGAGAGCAGTTCTCCTCGCCGTATTTTTTGAGCAGTTCCAGATTGGTGGGCTGCCGATAGACCCATGGAGGCATGGGGGTAATGCGATTAAGATCGATGCTGCCTCTGCCAAGCTTGCGATTTGCGATAAAATCAAAGAGGGCGGCGGATTTGGCTCCGCCGCCCTGCACGTTAAGAATATTTCGTATGATCGGCACGTGGCCGCGCCTCCTTTCCAAAGGGATTAAATTCCGGTCTTGGGCAGGTTTCCACGCTCCTTCGCCCAAGTTACGGTGATCCAGGTGTCCTTATCCACCGCCCACTTATCATTCTTACATCCGCCCACATCGGTGCGGTTGATGATGCGGTATCCGGTTGCAAGGTCTGCCATAGTGGTCACATAGATGGAGGGGCCTGTGGTTTCATGGAATCCTGCCGGAACATCGGTAAACTCGAAGCGAATATCGGTGACATACTCGCCGCGGCGAAGGTCAAGCGCCTCCGCAGACATATTCAGGTCATAGCTGACATTGGAATAGAGACCCGATTCCGCCACCTCATAGCCACGGCTCTTATTGGTCTTGTAGGTGACATCAAAGCGCAGAGTGTGGCTCCACACGCCGGTCTTCACCTGACCGAGCCGAACAGCATCGGTGGGGAGCTGATCGTGCCAATAGAACTCGTCCAGCATGATCTCACTTGTATTGGCGATGTTGGAGAAGTCATAGCGCATGATCTCCCCGGCAATCACCTCATAATTGCCGGTTTTCTCCACCGTTACCGAGAGAGGAAGGATCTCATTTTCAATGACCACAGTGGTCTTTTTGCCCCACTCCAGTTTTGCGGTAAGATACTCCGACTTGAGCTTATATCCTGCCAGCGTTTCAAGCTCCTTGATATAGAGGGTCTGACCGCCGTCCATACCGGTCAGGACGACCTTGCCTTCGGCATTGGTGGTATAGGTTCCGATCTCACGCTTTCTTCCGTCATAGAGACCGAGTTTTACACCTTCCAGCGGTTTGCCGGTGTCAGCGTCCTGCTTGACGATCTCCAAAACAGGATAGGGCTTATTCTCGTATTTGACGATGGCAAGTTCGCCTGCGACCAATTCCACAAGTCTGGGTTCGGGATCGGATTTGTAGCCGGCAAGAGGCTGCGTTTCGACGATACGCACCCATTTTTCCTCCTGATCCTCAATGGTGATGAGGCCGTCCTTGTCGGTTTCATAGTGGCCGATCAGAGCACCATTGAGTTCGGTGACGGTAAACTTGACCCCCTCCAGAGGCTTTTCAGTGACCATATCGGTCTTGACGATCTGCAAACCTGTCTTGGGAGTGTTGTAGAACTCGACGATAGCAGGCTCGTCTGCTTTGAGCTGCACCGTTTTTGCCTCGTTGGACAGGATATACCCCTTGTTGGCGCGCACTTCCCGCACGACATAAAAACCGGGATCGATGCCTGCGACAGTGGCATAGCCGTGCTTGCCTGTGGTATATTCTCCTACAAATTCGCCGTTGACCTTGGTCACGCTGAAGACAGTATCCTCAATGGGTTCGCCCGTAATGTCATCGAGCTTTTTGATGATAATGGGATTCTGAGGGGTATTGGTGAAGGGTACAACTTTGTCCTCATTTTCATCGAGGGTGATCTCCTTGGTCACCTCATCGATATGGTAACCTTCCAGAGTTTTCACCTCAGTGATGAGATAGATTTTGCCGGGGTCTACATTTTCCAGAACGATCTTACCTTCGGCATCGGTGGTGAACTCACCGAGGCTTTTGCCGTTCTTGATAGCGATCTCAAACACAACGCCCTGCATGGGTTCCCTGGTAACGCTGTCGGTCTTTTCGATGGTTAGGTTAGGCTTGGTGCGGTTTTTGACCACCAAGGTTGCCGTTTCCTGTGCCACCAGCTCAATATCATAATGGGTATCCTCGGTAACATAGCCGGTGGGAGTACGCAGCTCGGTCACCTCATACCAATTTACATTGAGATTTTCCAGCAGAGCCTCGCCATTTTCATCGGTGGTGACATCGGTATATTCCTTGCTGCCGCGCTCTGCCACACGGAAAACCGCACCGGGCAGGGGTGCGCCTGTATCGGCATCGATCTTCTGAATGAGGAGCTTGGGTTTTTCAAGGTTGACAAAGGTAACGGTATACTGCTTGTTGTCATCCGATTCGTAGATATAGATCTCCTTGATAGGTTCATCTCCGATAAGGTGAGTGTACGGTGCCTGGATCTCCTCGATCACATAGTGACCTTCCACCAGATGATCGCGGAAAATAATGCCGTTTCTGTCGGTGGTATCGCTGAGAAGCACCTCACCCGAACCGCGACGCAGTTCGAAGGTCGCACCGGCAAGAGGTTCACCGTTGACATCCACCTTCTTGATGGTCAGGCCATCCTTTTTGAAATTATGGATCTCCCTACGGATGGTTTCACCCGACTGGAGAGCCACAGTTTGCTTTTCGCTGTTCAGGTTATAGCCAAACGGAGCCTGGGTTTCCTGAATGACATAGGTGCCGGGGTAAAGGTCGTTAAAATAAGCAATACCGTCAGAACCGGTCACCTGGGTCAGATCGATGTCTTCGGCATCGCCAAGGTCTTCGCCCCAAAGGTGAACAGTGGCACCCGCCAGAGGTTCTCCGGTATTGGCATCCCGCTTGAGCACTTCAATATCGCCTGTAATGCGTTCATTCACAAAGGTGACGGTAACTTCACGGTCACCTTCGATGAAGTCGGCAAATTCCTCCACCTGGGGATCGCTGTTGGTTTCGGCACTGGAAGAGGATTCCGATTCGGCCACTACATCTCCGGAGGCGATCTCGATGACGGTAGAGCTAGTGGTTTCGGTCACGATGGTGACTGTCCAGGTTTCCACATGTGTCACACGGGTGTAGGTGGGAGAGACTGTCGCCACCTGCGGTGTGGGATCCATTTCATAATATCTGGGAGCCTGCACCTCGGTGATGGTCACCTTGGCATCATCATGGTTGTCCTCCGGATGGGTCCAGGTATAGAGTCTGGCACCGTTATCAACTTCCCAGTTTTCCTCCAGAATAAAGGAGCCGTCTGTGAAGTCCACTCGAATATCGAACAGCGCATCATCCAGACTTTCACCGTCCTGGTCATGCTTGCGGATGGTGATCTGACCGATGGCATCCGAATATTCGTAGGTCTTGCGGTTACGCACCTCGGTTTCGGTCTGAGTGTCGGTTTCAACAACGATGTCATATTCATCTTCGGGATAATCTTCGGGATCGGGTTCGGGGTCTGGCTCAGGGTCGGGATCCTCTCCGATCTCATAGGTGATGATGTCCTGCGAACCGCCGGTCCAGATATAGTAAGTGATATTGCTGTAATCGGCATTGCCATTGAGGATCTCATCGGCTGCGGAACCACCGGGACAACCGCCCCAGGAACTGACAGAAGTTCCCATGGTTTCAGCCCAAATAGCCGCCTGTGCCGCAGCATAAGCAGCGTTGCCGCCGCCCGATGCCTCAAAGTTGGCAAGGATCTGTTTTACGGCATCATCGTCACCTTCACCGGACAGGGTATAATTACCAGCAGGCTGCAAGCCGTTCCATTCATAGCAGAATGCGGTATCGCCGTTAAAATAGATCTTGGGCATGGGACTTCCCATATAGGCGGTATTGGCAAATTCCAACATACCACCTGTCCACTCGATCATGGAGTAGGATGCAGTGCCTCCGGAAGATCGCCGCATCGCAAAAGGAGTGGGCTGCATCATCTGTGCGAGAGCTGCCTCCTGGTACTGCTGAAGCCAGTGAGCGTTGGTATCGCTGTCTTCTTTAGGAGGTTCTACGGAAGACTGACCGATGGTAGGATCGGTAGCAGCTTCGTCCTCTGTTCCCTGAGCTCCTTCGGCTTCAAGGTCGGTGCCCTCCGGTTCCTCAGAAGGATTGGAGGAGCTTTCACTTTCTTCTTTCTCCGAATCATCCATCAATTCGGGATCGAGTTTTTCATCCTCGCCTTCGGGGAGAGGATCTGGATCCTCGATTTGTTCCACCGGGCCACTGTCCATTACCTGCTGCACATCGACCATTCCGGTGGGGTCGACGTTGTCCATGGCAAAGGCCGATACCGGCATTGCTCCGAAGAGCATCATGACGCAAAGGAGCATACTGATAATACGCTTCATGCTGTTTTTCACGAACATCTTCCTTTCCTGTAAAAGATAAAAAGCCGCCCTGCGAGAAGCAAAGCGGCTAAAGATTTAGGGCCCCGTTTCCGGAGCCCTTTCGTTTTAAGTTTTTGTCATCTGTTGAAGAGCATGCACCAGTAGGTGACTCCGTCTGTGCCCTTCCAGCAGGCGATGCCTGCGCTGTTGTATCGCTCTGCGAGTATCATATCCCGATGTCCAGGAGAGTCCAGCCAAGATTCTACGGCTACCTCCGGTGTGTTTGCCCTGCGGTTGATGATCTCGCCTGTGTGGTAGGTGCGGGACATTCGGCTGCCGTCCGGTCTGACATGGCTGTAGCTTTCTTCCAGCTCCTGTACTCGCATTTCAGCCAGTTCCATCGTGTAGTCATCCATCTCTACGCTGTGCAGCCCATGTTCCTCTCTGGCCTCATTGATGAGGTCGAAAGCTTGCTGTGCGTAGAGCTCGGCATCGAACTCAACTTTCGGCTTTTGAGAAGCAGGTGTCGGTGCTGCCTGGATCTTCTGTTCTGTCTGAGCAGGGTTTGCAGGGACGACCGCTGCCTTTTCTTTCTCTGCCTTGACCGGAGCAGGTACTGTCTGCGGTACGGTTTCCTTACCGCCGCCATTCTCCCGATACTCATTGAAGGCTTCTGCCAGCCAGAATTCCCATTCGATATTGCCTGAAGGGTTGGCCTTGGCGATCTCCGTTACCGTACTGTTGGGGACGCTTCCCAGAACTTTGCCGTTTTGTGAATAGAAGTACCATGTGGTGATGGGCCAGCTCGTTCCCGCGGCGAAGGTGGCGGGAGTATCCCAGTCGTTTACGGTGACATTCTTGAGAGTAGCAGGCTGCGCGGCATGGGCGGTGAGCGCAGTAGACGCCAACATTGCGACGGTTACGATTGTGGTGATGATCTTTTTTGTTCTTTTCATGTTGAATACCTCCTTTTGCCACAACAATATCAGCAAAGGCAAAGGAAAGCTATTCACCAAACCCAACAATTAAAGCTCGGTCGCCTGCACCATTAAGCGCATATTCGGCTTACCGGTGATACATGTGATCATGGTGATGCGGTTGAGGTCATCGTCATACCGCATGAGATACCCCCAGTCATCCTCGGCGATCTCCTTGATTTGAGTCACCTTGTAGGTCCGGTCACCGAGCGCCGTCTTATAGGTGAGCTCATCACCTTTCTCCAGCAGGTGCAGAGCGCGGAAATATGCCACCGCGCCGTTGGGCGCTACATTGTGGCTGCAAAGACCGACATTGCCTGTCCAGGAAGATGTCACAGCGAAGTGAGCAACACCTTTGGTCATCGCTTCGATCTCCTCACCATCTTCCGCTTCATAGACAGGTGCGGTCAGCGATATTTTGGGAATGGAGAGCGTTCCGATGGACCCGTTCGCCAAAGCCGCATCCTGGGGGAGCGTATATTCTTCGGTGGAGAGGCTGACTTCCTGGGCTTCCCATATCTGCTGGGTCACCTGTTCAAAATCCATCTTCTCGATGTCAGGCTCGGTTTTAACAGGAATAGAAGCTTCCTCTTGGACAGCTTGCTCCACTTGGGATGAAGCTGCAATATTGTCCGAAGGGAGCACAGGCTGCTCAAAGGGACTGGGCATGACAGTGCTTGCATAGCTTACCGCCACAAAAATTGCAATGGCGGCGATGGGAAGTCCCACGAGGAATGCTGTTCCGCAGCTATCCCAAATTTCTTTGCACTTTGCTTTGAACTTTTCAGCCATTATCGGTCATCCTCCAATCCTCGGTCCATATCGTAGAGCATATCTGGCAGATCCATATCCGGACGGTTTGCGTAAGGGTCGTTGTTTCGACGTTCCTGCTCACGGGCTTCAGCATTTTCCTCTCGCTTACGAAGCAGCCACTTGATACCGTATACGATTGCGGCGATAACTGCCGCACCTGCAAAGATGCCAAGCACCGTCAGCAGAGCGCCGCCCCAGTTGATACCGGCACTCCAGCCTTCAGGAACAACGGCAGGCGGAAGTTCCTCATAGATGATGCTGTATACGAGGTCGCCCTCGGTGACCTTGCTCACTTCACCTGTATAGGTCGCAGTGGCGACAAAATCGGTTTCCTTGCTGCCCCATGCTGTACCGGTATAGATAGCAGTCGCCTTAAAGAGAGAAGGGGATCTGCTGTTGTCGGTCCCACTTGCCATGGGAGTCCACTTGATATCTGCAAGCTGAAGGGTAACACCATATTTTTCAGAGGTCTTTGGGACATAATATGGGTCGTTTCTTTCAAGACCGGTGTATTCCTTCACATCCTTGAGGGTATACGAGTAGCCTTCGGTGTCGGTCGCTTCTGCGGTGATCGATCTCTCATTGAGCAGCAAAGTACCGGAGAATCCATCTTCACTGTAGGTCATCTCGGCATCGAACAGTTCCAAAAGCTCATCTTCGTCATCACTTTCCACGGGCATAGTGACCGTTTCGGTGGCAGTCTTGGTTTCGCTGTCGCCATCCAACTCTCGGCAGAGAATATCTGAGACCTGATATTCCACGCCTCTGCGAGTCAGACCCTCCTCGATGAGCGCCGAGGGATCGACCCCCTGCGGTACAATGAAGGTTTTGACGAGAAGCTGGTATCCGTTGTCTTCAGCTGTTTGGATCTCCACGGGGTAGTAGCTGCCCACCTTGTAGGGTTCGGTTTTCTGATTCTCTTTTTGCTCATCCGTTTCGTCCTTCCTGGGAGTAATGTCGGTGATGGTGATGCTGGTCCCGTTGTCGCCGGTTTCCACTACGGTCTGAGGCTGTTCGGTGGCAAAGGCTGTCATGCTCATGGTAAGCGTCATAAGGCAGACCAGCAAAGTCGTACAGGTTTTTCTCATGTTTTTTCCTCCTCTCATAACGAAAGCCGGGGTCCCTGCTGCTCCGGTGAGCGCAGTTCCTCCAGCTTCTCCATGGCCCAGTCGGGCAGGTATTCATCTTTCAGGATGCCGATAAATTCGCTGCGGTTCCATCTGGTTTCCTCGCCATCGCCAAGACATGTGCATCTCACGCTTCTTCCGATGGCATGGGGCCTGCATCCGAAACCGTCATGTGCCAACCACAGCTGATCTTCCGGTCGCCAACAACTCTCCCGAAGGGTATCCGGAGAAAGCACCAGAACCTTTCCCTCATAATTGAGGTTTTGAAAGGAATTCGGCTCACAATGCTCGGAACCAAACAAGTTGAGCTTTTGCACCTCTTTTCGATACTGCTGAATGAATCCATCCAACACCGCAGGATGGGAGCCAACAACGAAATCAAAGGTATGGTTCGAATCGGGAGAGATATATGTCTGCTTGGCCCATTCCTTATTGGAAAGGGTGAAGCGGCCATCCCAATCTTTCAGCTGAACTGTATTGCTCAAGACCCATGCGGTTCGCTTGAAGCCAAACTGTCCAATGACGGTCTGCGCACAATCTTCGCTCAGATGCATCCCGTCAAACCCATTGCGGATAGTCTGTTCGATGGCTTCCTTACAGGCGATATTCTCCCGAAAACTCTCTCGCCATAGTTCGATCTCATTTCGCCTTTCGGCTTCAGCTGCCGAATAAGGGTAGACATATGGAAAATCAGCCCTCATATGCTACCCCTCCGGTCACCAGAAGTTCCTCCAGCTTGCCGAGGCAAAGACCCGCATCAATAAACAGATCCAGCAATTCGGGCGGAATATCCCGCAGATCGTTTTTGATGTCGGCCTGCATGATGGTAACGGTCCCGTTTTCTTCATCGACGATTGCACAGAGCTTTGCGTCTTCGGGGATACCTGCTTCCTCACGAAGATAGTCGGGGAGCACGATCTCGTCCTCGAAGAAGTCTTCATCAAAGGTACAGGCATTCTCGCAATCATCGCAATGACCGCAGGCTTTGAGAAGATTGATATACAGGTCGGTAGCCAGCTCATGGAGCTGACGAGCGGTATCGATCAGTTCCATTGCAGTCATCTTTCGTTTGAGGACGACGATGGCGTCATCCATGACATGGACTTCTGCCTTTTCGTCCTGGGGGAGTCCTGCCAGACTCAGCTCGGCAGGAAGGATGCGAAGGCCCTTCGAATTGGTTTCTCTCAAAAATTTCATAACAGTTTTCCTCCTCTTTTTTATGCTGCTTTTAGTGGTTTCTGCGGCACTCGAACAAGGCGCATGTTGCCAAATTCCAGTGGTTCATCGAACAGGGTGATCTGACCGGCAAAGGAACGGGGGTCATAATTGGTGATGAGAAGTTCTCCATACTTTGCTCCCGCGCGTTGAGCCATGGGGTTCTGTCGCTCAAAGGAGAAGATATAGAAGTCCTTATAGAGATTGCGGATATATGGGCAATCGTTATAGGACACGATCACATATCCCCGACAATCTCTGAGAGCGCGCCACAGCCGCACATGATCCCGTTTGGTGAACCCAGCGTCATAGTATTTCTCTGCGTCATAGTAGGGCGGATCGCAGTAGATGAGTCCGTCGGGACGATCTCGTTCGATGACCAGCCTTGCCGCATCCTTGTTTTCAATGACAACGTGGTTCAGCCTTGCGGAAGCATCCATCAACCGTTTTGTCGCTCGGTCCATGTTGAGTGGTTTGACTCCGAATGAAGACGTTGTGCCACTGAAGCTGCCCCAGATCCGCTTAAAGTAGGCGGCAGCTCGGTAAACATCATAAAGCTGGGCGCGTTCCTCTAAAATCGGATCCAGTATCTGAGCCTGCTCCTCGGTAAAGCAGGTACGATCCTTCAGGATAGAACGTTCCTCCTCGATATTCCTGAAAAAGATGTCCTTATGCTCAAGGAAATTCTTGTACCACTCAAATTCCTCTCTTGAATGGAAGGGAAGAAACTTCAGCTCTCGCATCAGGGCATTGCTTTTCTCTTTGGCGCAGACAAACAGGTTGACCAGCTCCGAATTGAAATCGTTATAGATGTCCAATCTGCTCGATTTCGGTTCAAGACTGAGCAGGACAGCTCCGCTTCCGCCAAAGGGTTCGACATACTGCGAGATATTGTCCGGCATGATCCGAACAACATATGGGATCAGTTTTTCTTTGCTCCCCACCCAGGGGAAGAAGGGGCGCGCCATTACGAGTCCTCTCCGCTGAAACCATCCAGCGACCGTTCCAGACCTTCGATAGCTGCAAGGATGCTTTTGACCAAGCTTTTTAGGAAGCGGATGGTAGCATAGATCTCACCGGCAGTAAGTGCATAGAAATATCCACTCTGATTACTGCCAATGGGGATGCCTTTTCTGCGCATTCGGTTGACACAGCTTCTCAGTGTCTTTTCACTGACTCCGGTGGCACGCTGGATTTCTGCGCCAGTTTTAACACCGTTTTTACCGGCACAGAAGATTTTCAAGTAATGCAGGACCTTTTCCTCGTTCATTTCTCTTTCCTTTCCGGGGTATGTTCCCGAAAAGGAGTCCGAAACGCAAAAAAGAAGGGGCCGTTTGACTCTTTCGGGAAACGGCCCCTGTTCAATGATTATTTTTTATATTGTCATGCACAGGCTTTGCTGTGCTTATGACCTATTCCATGCTCATTTCAGGATCCGGCTGAAATTCGTATGTTCCGGATTCTTCGTTATACACAAGTTCGTAATCTTCGGGGGTACATCCTCTAATATCAAATGCCATCTCAAATGCTTCTTTGGAATGGTTGTTCGGAATGTCCTCATAGGTTACCTCCCCGTTTAGGAAATCCAGCCTTCCGACATTTGCTCCGATGTCTTCATCAGCATACTCATATCTGAATTCTACATCCGGAAATCTTTCGGAAAGCACTTGCAGGATCTCAGGGACATTTGACCAGGCTGTGTGATACTCCAACACATTCTCTTTGGGGTGATAATCCATATAGTCATAGCCATAGGCATTCCATTTTGTTCCCCAGTTGTTGATGCTCCATTCATACCAGGTGATGGCACCATGCTGGATGAAATTATCCACAGCGGTTTTCCCGAGGCTGAGATAGTGGCTCAGAGGATGGAACTTGGTGTATTCCGCGATCTTTTCCTGTGTAAGTTCACCTATATATGAAGCAAAATGCTTATGCCGGTTCAAACCCTGTTCCAATGCAATCAGCTCATATGGGCGAACTTTAGAATATCCCATGTTTGGTTTTTCAGGATTTATCGCCGTAAGATAGATGGAGATGGCTCGATCCGTTTCCGAGCCACTCATAATATCCAGCGACTGAGGCATGGGGATCAGCTTATTGAAATCAATGCTTCCTCGACCGATCTCATCGTTTTTTATGGCATCGAGGATTTCCTCAAGCTGCTTTCCCTCTGCATGGATGGTAATACGATTTGTGATGTGGTTAGGCATCTGAAAACCTCCTTGTTGCAATATAAAAGGGCATCAGCCCATGCTCATGCCCATCTGACTATCCTGTTGTTCTTCATAGTATTTTGGGTCTGCACCGGGGACGCCCCATCCCATCATGCTGCCGATCTCCATCGCCTGCCTCTGAGCCGAGGTAACTCCAAGGCTCTCATTGGCATCGTTGGCGATCTCGGCATTGCGCTCTTTGTCGGGGGTGTTCCAGTCGGAGGGATAATATCCGGTTTCGCCACGCTTGATGCAGATAAGTTCACCGGTGCCGGGGAGTGTCGAGAAGCACATGTCAGGAAGTCCCTTTGCCAATTTAGGTGCGAATCGCTTCTGTTCGGTTTCGATGCTCCAGTCATTGTCGCCGTTCCAAAGATGAACATACATTTCACCATCGCCGATTTTGATCTCCCTCTGCTCAAAGCCTTCGCCCCAACCGTCTGATGCCTGTCCGGTGATATATTCCTTGAGAGTGGAGAGTTCATCCGGATTCAGGCTGCCGACGATGCGGCACTCGGCAACGCCCCAGAGCTTTCCTTCACGTTCCTCGACTGTGAAAATTGCCGATCTGACCTTGTCATTTACGCTGTCGGGATCGCCGTACCAGTGCATGAGGCCGCGCTCTGCTTCTTCGGGATCTCTATACCAATTCAGCTCGGCAATGATCTTGTCCTCATATGCCAGAAGATCCACACCGTCCAAGTCGACGCTGTCCTGGCTGAGATCGTCCCAATCATCGTAATAGAATGCCGATGCGGTGAGAGGCATATACAGCTTGAGAGTCGTTGCTTCAGGGGGTAGCACAGTAAAGCTGTCCTCGCCGATAACCAGACCCAGACCTTGGCCATTGTCCCACCGCACGTGGTAGGTTCCCATATCGTCAATGTGGTCAAGGGTCCCCATCGTACCTGGTGGGACGGGGTGATATGGATCCTTCATCTCACGAAGCCGAATGCGGGAGCCTTCGGGGTGCTGTTCTCTGAGAAACTGCAGCCATTCTCTTGAAATTGCCATTTTACATTCCTCCTATTGTCATATTCTGTTCGGTTTCCATGCTTTGGTTCATTTCCTGAACACGTTTATCCATGCAGGTCAGATAACAGTTATAATCGCCTTGATACGGACAAAAGCGCATATAGTAACGGTAGCTGTCCGATTCTGCGACAAACCCATAATTCTGTTGCCATCCGCCTTTAATCTCTCCGCCGTTTTCATGGCAGTATTGCTCCATAGCCCTAAGATCCTTGAGCGGGCCGTTTTCCCGCAGGCTGTTGACCAACTCATCAAATTCATGCTTGAATTCATCATTGTTGAGCGCATTGTCGCCACGGGGATGCCAAGTGCTCCAAAACTCTTTTCCTCTGTGTCCAAAGTCGATCCGCAGATGACCGAAGATTCCCTGTTCAAGATCATCCTCCGGTGTGAGAGCATAGAAAAGCCCTGCCTCGTCAGAAGAGGCAGGGCGGAGGTTGTACTTTGGGGTGTTTTCGGGGAACGCAAGGCTGTGTGTTTCGCAGAATTGCGCAATGGTAAGAGTTTCACCAAGAAAATTGTGTTTTCCTCGAATGCTGCGGTAGTCCTTGCCCCTTGAAAAAGGGATCTCCGATGGGGAAACGACAGTTCCTGCATGGTTGATAACTACTTTGCTTTCCAATGTACTGAGCCTGCCGAGGTCACTGTCACTGCCGCGAATATCATAGCAGTACCAGTTTTTCGGCACCGTTGCTCGATCTATCCGGCTATTGGTGAACAGCACCGGTTTTCCAAATAGCTCAATATACTCGAATTTCTCTGACATGGCATTGACTCTCAATTTGTATTCCTCCTGTTTTACATCATTTGCTGTCCCTGCTCCGGTTCGGGAAAGGGTTCGCTGAGTCTGCGCACCAACCCAAACTCTGTTCTTCTGGTACCGTCCTCCTGCATGGCGTGTTCCCCAAGGAGAGCGAAGTCCATATATCCATCCACCGAGTCGATCATTTCCTCAGTCATGCCAGTACGACGGAGCACGGCGCGACCGTATTCATCCAAATCATCCGGCATTCGCTCGTAGTCATCCAAGCTCATGATGAGCTCATACGCCTGGGTGAAGGTTTCCGGCTGCTCCACTTCCAGTACAGAAAGATATTTCAGAAGTTCGCCATCCCATTGATGAATATGATCGATCCCACCGGCAAGGTCGTTGGCGACTTCCACGCTGATGCAATCATTTGGCACCATTTCAGCCAGATACGGAATGCAATCGGTTCGGTCAATATGACACTGAGCAAAATCATCGATTTTCAGACGTTCTTTCGCAAAATCGAGTTCCTCATCTGTAGCCGGAAGGCTCAGCAGGAAGGAATCCCCCCGATCTGTGGAGAGAAGAAGACGAAACACAGCTCCGTCTTTATTGCTCTGTATATGACAGGCTTCCTTTCTCAGCACATATCCGACAGAGGTATACGCACCGCCTCGTTCGGCATAGTATTCGGCGCCGATCCCTGCGTAGTCCAGATACGGGCGCACATGCTCCGGAAAGCCCTTGTAACCGGTGTCTACAAGAAAACCTCCCAGTTCACGGTCATTGGATATGCCGTAGATCAGGATGTAGCGGTCGAGGTTGTCGGCGATTTCTATAACATCATCCAGACCGTTGATGGATTCGGCATCCAACGCACCGGAGAATACCGCGATCTGCTGCTTATCCATCCCGCTGATTTTCTGAGCAAGTTCGTTGAGGGAAGCGATATTTTGCTCGTTATTTACATCGGTGTTTTTGATGTATCGCCAGAGATTCGATACCGGACTGACCGCATCGAGTATCCTTGTGGAGGACACATCTTCGCTGATCTCGTCCAACCATCCAAAGGCTTCTCCGATTTCAGCAGGTGTCGCAGGCAGTCGGAGGTAGATGCCCTCATAGTTGTCTGCTCTTGTAAGGTGAAGATTGATCATTGAATTCCCCCCATCTGAAAACCTTGTTCTTCCCGATATGCCTCGGCGGGGTCTTCCATCATCAGCTCATCCAGACTCAATGTCCCGTGGTAGGAGATATACCCGTAGCTGTTAAACTCGCCGGTTTCCTGTTCCATCCGTTGCTGGCCATACTTTTCATAAGCGTAGAACTCATCCAGATTAGGATCATATTCAAAGTGCCCTGATTCCCGGATCATATATTGGCCGTATTCCTTTGGCGTTTTGATTTTCTCGATGAATTCGAACTGATCGAGGTTTTCTGCCAGTCGATAGATATGGCAAGCATATTCAGCTTTCGCCATAAGAACGGCAGCAGCCAGTTTTCCTCGCTCCTGCGCTTTCATAGGAGAGATGACTTCGCACATGCGATTTAGATCATGGAGATTTTCATATGGGATATGCATTCTGTTGATGATATCCTCGGGCAGTTCGTATTCTGTCAGTTCCATTTTGAAATCATAATCTTTTTCGATCCCGATCCTCTGAAGCATCCGGTCAATTTGCTCCTCTGGCATTGGAAGGAACAGCCAGGTGGAGCGCGATGCAGCTGGATCAAAATCAATCGTTTTGACCTCTACTGCGATTACACTGGCATCATAGAGATACTCCGGAAAGGCTTTGCCATCATAGATTTGTTCCAGCTCCATCCCGTTATCATAGATTACACCGTAGGGAGTCACCGTTCCTTCGCCGCTGCCTATGAGCATCAAAGCTGTTTCATGCCCATTCAGATCCTCCAGCTCACTCGAGGCAGCACACCCCCCATTCAGGTTCATATAGTGTGCACGACCGACCTTCTCCAAATTCGAGAAGTCGTTGATAACAGTAGCTTGCTGACAGCAGAAGGTTAGATTGATAAAGTCCTTGATGTCTGTAAGATCCAGCTTTTCTGCCATTGCCTGAAACTGTGCGCTCTCATCACCAAAGAAACTATCGATCCGCTTTGCCAGATAGTCCAGCTCATCCAGGTTGACGTTTGTTCCCACCATACGATTTAGGACTGTGTAGTACCCAAGACATTCGATGACCTCACAATCCTGCTTGATGGCATCTCCGATCTCCAGAGGAGTCAGCACCTCAAGGACATGCCCGTACTCCTCTCTGGGGATGGGGAATGGGATGGTTGCCACCCCGTATTCAGGATGAGTTTTGTTTCCCAATACAACTTGTGCAACTTGCATTTCTTTCTACACCTCCGTTTCTTAACGACAAACAATACCTAAAACCTTGCTTCAAGGGAATATCCACATCCAACGAAATCACCCCTTCCGTTTTGACATCTGATCTCGGATTGAGATCAACTCGACATCCGTTCTCATGCAGGTTCCATCCTTTTTGTCATAGCAGACGAATCCGGTTCTCGGATACGGGCAGCCATTGCATCGGTAGGGGAGTGGAATATCTCGCCAGAGCGACGGGATTTTCCATTTCATCTTCTTCAAATTTTTAAATTTCTTTTTCACGCCATTTCCTCCTAAACGCAAAAAAGGGCCGGAGTTCATTTCTGAACTCCGGCCCTT
>OLSX01000044.1_pt1 | contig 97346 bp, 78 predicted proteins | sample 1673141 | NCBI WGS metagenome assembly OLSX01 (sample SAMEA3136759, study PRJEB25190) | human gut metagenome | biome: human gut; feature: human-associated habitat; material: faeces | place: Austria | collected 2013 | reverse complement strand
CGCTGTAATAGAAGCGTGGACCAGCCAGGGCTTGAACCTGGGACCTCCAGATTATAAGTAAGGCAGAATGATATTTTGTGATTTTTTAATATCAATAGATTGGATGATTACCAAATAGTTACTATCTTTGCAACAGTTTATGATACCCCATAAAACCCCGTATCAAAACGCCTCTGTTTTCCCATTGTTTTCCCGATAAACATCGGAAAACACGGAATTTGGGGAGAAAATGAGAGGCTTTGTTTTCCCATTGTTTTCCCGAAATAGTGTAAAATGTGAAGTTGAAACCTCCAGACTATTGACTTAAAATGGCAAAGAAATTAGACACAACCTACAAGAGCGCACGATTCGGAAATTGCACCTATGCGCTCATCCTTGACAAGCGTCATCCGAAGAAAGACAAGAACACATTTCCCGTCGTAATGCGCTATACCATAGACAGAAAGTCGTGGTACAACTTCGTGGCTGGAGAGTTCACGAAGGAAGATTTTGCAAAGGTATGTAATCTCAGCGCCAAGGCTGTCCGCTCAGAACTCTACGATAAGAAATTGGAATTTGATGCCATCTTTGAGGCGCAAGTGGAACTGATTGAGCGTCTGGGGAATAGTCTGACGCTCGATAAAATAAAAGCAGCCATTACGGGTGTTGACTCTTCCAAGGATGCCTCCTTCTTTAGCGTGTGGCAAGACAGGATTAATTTCTTTCGGACTAACAATAACGGAGAGCAATACACTACTGCAGAGTCATACGAGTGCGCCATGAAGTCTTTCCAAAAGATTCTTTGGGATAGACCGATTACTGGTTTTAAGGTGGGAAAGGAAGACATTGAGTATTGGAGTAACGGAATGCAAAATGGTGTGCTGAATGAGAATGGTGAGTTAATCGGTCAAATAAGAGAGGCGACAAGAGGCCTTTATCTCCGAAACTGTCGTGCAGTTTGGAATGAATGTGTGTCACGAGGCTATCTTACCAACCAAGAATATCCATTTTCTAATGTCAAGAAAAAGAAACTCGTAGCAATACCTGTCGGCGACACAAGGAAGGATCACTACCTGAATGTCCAGCAGATGACAGAACTGTATCGGGTGTTTATCGAGAAACGCTATCCTGAAAAATGGAAGAAAGGCTATGCGGAAAAAGCACATTACTCACTGGGATTATTTCTTGCCCAATATCTGTGTAACGGTTTCAATATGGCTGATGCAGCCGAGCTTAAGTATTCGAAATTCTATTTCGACTCTAGTAGGAAAGCGTTCAAATTCAAGCGAGTGAAGACCAGAAATCGCACAGAAGGTGGCGGTGAAGTAATAATCCCCATCATTGAGCCATTACAGAAAATCCTTGATGAGATAGCAGCAGAACCCGTTCTCAACGGCTTCGTGTTCCCAGATATTCTGCAAGGTGCAACACATAAGGCTGACAAGCGCAAGCGTATCTCTCAGGAAAACTCTAATGTGCAAGATCGTGTCATCAAAATCTGTGAGGATGTTTTGCATTGGGAAGTCCGTCCATCGGGAACCTGGTGTAGACATTCTTACGGAACGAACCTCACTCATGCCAAAGTGGAGGAGAGGTATATCTCACAAAGTATGGGGCATGCGACCGACAAGACCATTACAGAAAGATACATTGCCCAATATCCACTGGAAACCATGTTCGAGTACAACAACAAGTTGTTAGACTTACAGCCAAAGGTAACCGAGGAAGATGTCAAGAACATGACAGAAGAACAGAAAACAGAGATGCTTCTCAAACTATTGGCAAATAAGTAACACGTTATTGTATTATTCACAATCATGTTTTTCAGATGAGACCCTTTGAAGATTTCCAAAAATATGCCACGAGAGAGGCAATGGAAAGAGTATATTCATGGAAGCAGGAGCATCCAGAAGAATATTCACGTTTCTCCTTAGATATGATGAAGGTAGAGCGCAACGATTTTAGCAGCCTTGAACGTATATTCAAGATGGCAGTAGGGCTTGTGCCGACATATGTCCTTATAGAATGCCGAAAAATGCTTGCACTCGATTCGGAAGAGATTCTGTCTGCTGATGAAAGGGCTGCTGCCAGCCGAGTCGTTGATGAATTGATGGGATTGAAAGGCTATCTGAGGTTTGGAGTGTACACTGAGACAGTAGGGGATAAAGATGCTCCAGACCAGGCAGAGCAGTTCTTGATTAGAGAATTTAGTTTATCGGAAAAGGACCAGAGCGAGGAAGATGACGAGCATTTCTATGTTCCGTCCGTTACCGCTCAGGAGTTTTGGGAGTCACTACCGTCTTTTGTCCAGATGGCAGTATTCACTTTTGGAAAAGGGCATTCCGCTGATGAACTTGCGACTCTGTCAAAGAGAATCATGCTATCTGCCTTACATGCGTTACCAGAGATTTTCATCAAACTCCGCGACCAAATCCATGATGGCAGCAATTCTCTGTTGATGTGTACATTGTATTATATTTGCTATGACCACGGAATGCCGAGAAGCGCAATGGCATTGAGCAAGGTCAGCCTGGGTGCCAAACAAATCTCCTACATACGTGAGAGCGTTAAGGCTATAGTTGAAAAGCTAATGGAGACAAGTGTAACGAATGCACTTGACAAGAAGGTCGAATGGACTAAACAGATTGAGGACGTTGAAGACACAGAATTAAAACAAGCTATGAAGAATACTCTCCGCGACACGAAGGGCAAACACGGACGCAGAACCTTTCAGCAGGAAGAGCAGAGCATTGGTGACATTCTTATAGCCGATGACAAAGAAACGTTGAAAACGGCAATTCTGACGGCTCTCGATGACATGGAACACGAATACGAAACCGCCTATATCAAGGCTGCACTCATCCGTTCTCATCATCTTGATCCGCACGTTTCCTTTTCCTTATTCCTCCGTGCTATCTGCACTTTCTCTGGCAGAGAGTACAAGTATGATCCAGCCCAAAGGGTTGATTCCGTCATCTATCATGATAAAAGGAGTTCATGACATCCAAGAACTCAAAGTGGCAACGTGGAAGATGGATTGTGTCGTATCTGGTGGAAATCTTTGATGCTATACAATAGGCAAAATCTGGCACATAGATAGCAGGAAATCAGTGGCTGCGATAAAAAAATGTGAAAATATAGTAAAAAATCAGGGTTTGTTAATTCTGTTTTATAGAAAATACTTAACTTTGTAAACCAAACTTAATAAAATTGTGTAATTCGTATAAAATATAATTTATATGAGTATCAGTAAAGATGTCATCAAACAGTGCCTGATTAGTAAGCAGCGTGAGGTGGATGAGGCGGTGATTGTGAATCGTCCCATAGACTTTGAAGAGAATGGCAATTATGTGATAGTTGGCGTGAGACATGCGGGTAAGTCGTACCTGCTGTATCAGCGTGTGCGTCAGTTGCAGACAGCAGGAAAGGGATGGGACGAGATTCTGTTTGTGGACTTTGAGGATGAGCGTCTGGCGGAATTCCAGACGGAGGACTTCAACAGTCTGCTAGAGGCTCATCTGGAACTGTATGGTAAGAAGCCGGTGGTGTTTCTGGACGAGGTGCAGAACATTCCTCACTGGGATAAGTTCGTGCGGAGATTGGCTGATGCGAAATACAGGGTGTATGTGACGGGCAGCAATGCGAAGATGCTGAGCAAAGAGGTGGCAACTACGCTGGGCGGACGGTTCTTTATCTATGATGCGTACCCATATTCATTCAAAGAGTATCTGGCAGCGCAGCAGGTGGAACTGAAGGAGCATTGGGAGTATGAAACGATTCAAAGGAGCGAAGTGAAACGACATTTGAATGAGTATTTCTATTACGGTGGTCTGCCAGAGATCCTGTCGTTTAAGAACAAACGGGCGATGCTTTCAAGCTTGTACCAAAAGATTTACCTTGGTGATATCTGTGCCCGAAACAATATTAAGAACGACAGGGTGCTGAACATCCTGATCAAGAAGATGGCAGAGAGCGTGAAGCAACCGCTGTCGTATAACAGACTGAAGAATGTAATCGTGGCAACTGGGTCGCCCATCAGTGTGCCTACTACAATAGACTATGTGGGTTATGCCGCTGACAGTTGGCTGATACTGCCCATGGAGAACGAGGTGGGTAAGCTGACTGAAAAGGAGACGCAAAAGAAGTATTATTTTATAGACAACGGATTGCTGAATCTGTTCTTGATGAACTCGGAGACCTCGCTGCTGGAGAATATGGTTGCGGTGGAATTATTCAGACGATACGGCAAGGAGAATGTGTATTATCTGAATGCTGACAAGGAGATAGACTTCATAGTACCTGACAAGAAACTGGCCATCCAGGTCTCGTATAGCATCAAGGATGAGACCACTTACAACAGGGAGGTTCCGCCACTGGTGAAGTATGCCAAAGCACACAAGGACTGGAAGTGCCTGCTGATTACGTATGATGAGGAGGGCACTGAAGAAGGAATACCCGTGGTGCCAGTTTGGAAGTGGCTGATGAAGGTGTGAAGCATCTAAAGGATACCGGAACTACGGAATCAAGGGTGCACTTCGTTAGGATTTACGGATTAACAGAATTACGGAATTGTGGACGCTAACAAGCAATATAAAAAGAAAACTTACGGAAAGAAGGATTCACGGACTGACGGATCTACGGATACACGTAGATTTACTAATCCCGTAAGGCCGTTGACGACAGAGGAAGAGAAGAAAGATGTTCAAAGACTTGAGCTGTCTTATGACTTCTCTTGTAGGACTATTAAACTATACAAGTATCTGAATGAGGGGAAACTGAGAAAAGCTGATAGAAATATCATTGATGCTTCAGGAAGACAATTAGTGAGGTCTGTAACAAGCATCAATGCTAATATGAATAAAGCTCAACATCCACAAAGCGATGCAGATTTTCTGTCGGAATCAAGCATCGCGCTGAAGGGAGCACGGGAGTCAGAGAACTGCTTCGTCTGCTCTCTGACAACGGATATTTTCGGATTCCTTGTTTTTGAATGTGGACGTATCAATAAGATATTGATCATGGAACATTATGCCATGTTGGAGAATATCAGAGATGAGCTATTAGTGCCACAAAATGAGGGTTTGGGAATGTACAAGGATTCGGTTTATAAAATAAAAGACCAGATGAGTAATAAATCTAAATTATCGTACGAATGGATTAAAGTTCTTGATTATTAGAAGAACTGCTATAGGACATAAATATAATGGGATAACAGCTGTGCCCAGTGAAGGCATGACAGTTCTGAACGTTAAAATAAAAGAAGATATGAACATTTGTATTTTTTATAGCTGGCAGAGCAAGTACCGTGATAATTGTAATAAGATTATCGAAAAAGCTCTTGATAAAGCGATTGAGGATTTGAATAGGTTACATCCAGGATTTCATTTCGACAAGGAGCGTGGTGGAGGAGATGTGCTTGGAGCAGAGCATATCGACAACAATATTGATAAGATCATCTGTACAAAAGCAGACCTTGCTGTTGTGGATTTTACACATACTGGTAATATTCCACAGCGGAACCCTGGCACCAATGAGTGGATAAAAGTGAAACATTCACCTAATACATGCGCAACATATGAAGATGGGAAACTGGAGATAGCCTTGGGGCCTAGGCAAGTATTTAAGGTATATAATACAGCATACGGAGAAATAGATGTTAATCTTGAACCTCCTTTTGACCTTAGACAAGAACATTATCCAATAGCTTATAGTTGTGATGATAGTAAAAGTAAAGAAGATCGTAAGCACATAATTGAGAATCTGAAAAAATCGCTTGTAGGCTTATTGTGGGAAGGGACCAAAGATTTTATGAATAATCAGAAGGTTCGTTATACTCCGTTGATCCCCATGCGCCACATTTATGCAAAGAAAATGTTTAGTACTCCTTTCAAGAGAACTGAAGCTTTTGAGAAGATTCTGGCTATGGCAGAAAAAGGTAGGTCTTTCCGACTGCTTGCTTTACCCGGACTCGGGAAAACACGAATGGTAGGGGAGGCTTTTCATGGGAAAGACAATGACGTGTATTATTGTGATTGCAAAGAGCAGCCCAATAAAGATGTAATGAAAGCTATTGACCAATTGATGGAACAAAGGGGTGCTACACGGCAGACAATAATTCTGGACAACTGCAATCAAGGTCTTTGCACCCAAGTGGATGAAGCAATAAAAGAATACGGCTATAATTGTCAACTCATATCTATACACTACGATCCTCGTGAACGGGTTGAATCTGGTATAGAAGGCATCCCATTGAAGGTTGAGGACTTTGATGGGATTGTGGAAGATATGGTGAGTCAAGTGGAGAAAATGCCTAATGAGGTAAAGAAATCCATCACTGAACTAAGTGGTGGTTTCCCGCTAATGGCAGCTATCATGATTGAAAACTTCAAAGATGGCGTACCTGTAGTTGATGTTTCAAAAGGAGATGTTTTCTACAGAATGCTTGGTGTAAGACCAGATAATGAGTCCGACGTTGACAAACTGAAGGTTCTGACTGCTTTTTCAATCTTAAAATTTATTGGCCTTTATGGCCCCCAGGAGAAACAGGGGCGCTTTGTGGCTAATAATAGTATAATTACAGGATTACGTGGTAATGAAGATGAAAAATTGCAATTATTCAAGGAGGTACATGGACAGTATCAACCTGCTGAAATATTAGAGCGTCAAGGGAATCTGGTTCTTATGAGATTGATACCCCTCGCAATTTACTTGTGTAAGAAATGGTTTGACAAACAGACGCTGGATTCAATCTCTGAATTAATAGAACAGATTCGCGCTCATGAAGACGAAGGAACAAGAAATATGCTCATTGAGAGCTTGTCAAGAAGAATTACCTTGCTGGCAGATGTACCTTTAGCAAAGGAATTAAATGATGGCTTGACTAATCCTGATGGCAGCCCTTTCCTAAATGAGGAAGTCGTTCTTTCAACTCTGGGCTCACGCCTCTTCCTCGCATTTTCAGAAGTGAATCCGGAGTCGTGTGCCTTTGCCCTTCACAGAATAATTGAAGGTAAGAGTGATGATGAAATCCGTTCGATAGGTGATGCGCGACGTAATCTGGCATGGGCATTGGATCATTTGGCCTTTGATAAGAGAAGTTTTAGGAATGCCATGCTTACTTTGGCTAGATTCTCATTGGTAGAAGCTGAAGGTTGGTTGTCAAACAACACAACAGGACTTTTTGTGGACCGGTTTCCAATCATGCTGCCTGGTACAGAGGCTGATTTTTCCGCTAGAATAGAAGTTCTCAGGACACTTGCGAGCGACCATCGATACGATGAACTAGTCAAAAAAACACTATATCGAGCATTGGGTATTGGACATTTTTATAGGTCTGGAGGTGCTGAGAGACAGGGGCTAAAGTCGCTGAAGGATTATGTGCCAACAGTAGAGGAAGTAAAAGAGTATTTTAATGTTTGCTTCAGTATGTTGCTTGATGAAGCTAAAAGTCCACAAGACTATGAGGATATAGCTAAAGTCTTATCTAGCAACGCACGAGGCTATTATATTCACGGAGTAGAAGATTTTCTGCTTAGAGGTATTGAAACAATTGCTCCTAAGAGAGACTATGTGTGGGAGGAAATGAAGGACGCATTAACCTATCTTATAGACTATGATGCAAAGAAGAGGAAAATGTATCGCGTGGATGAATTTCAAGAATGGGTGAATCGTCTTACGAAAGATGACTATGTATATACTTTGCTTCATGCTGGTAAAGAGATAAGACGGCAATATGATGACAGTTTTGAGGAGGAAACGAGGAAAACCCATGAGCGATACAGAGAACTGGCCATAGAGTTAGTTGATAAGGGATTATTTAAAGATGAGGCTATTATGGCAGGTGTGATGGCCGGTCAATGTTTTTATTATAACAGTTATGGTATAACACTCTCAGAATACAGCAAAGAGAAAGGAATACAAGGCAAAGTACTACACGTACTACTAGAATATGTGCTACATAAGAAAGTCTCTAGAGACGGAGAATCTATGATGATATATTTCTTATTAAAGGTTGAAGATAGAGAATTGTTGGAGGAAACCTATAAGGAGGTAATTGTATCTAATAAGAAACGGTTATTGCCAGCATTATTCGCAATCAAGGCTGAAGGGGCAGAAAAATTGGATTTACTATTTAACTTGTTAGACGATGGACAGTTAGAATTGAAGGATTTTTCCAGTTATTTTAATTATCTGGCTTTGAGCAATTATAACGTGAAATTTGTGGCTGGACGCTTATTGGATTATGGCGCAGATGGCGCACAATTAGTATTAAGCCATTGCCATAACCTTTTGTTTGGCAATAAAGAATTGGATAAAGAATATGAGGCAATCGCTAGGCGGTGTTTGATTCAGATTGACTTGAAGGGGATACAAATGGATGACCATCTGTACCTTCAGAGCATGAATAACTATCTGGTGAAGCACCATGACGAGGAAATGGCTTTACGCATCCAGAGTTTGCAAGAAAGAGGCTTCTTAGAACAATACTCAAGAGACAACTACTACTTGGGTCGGTTGTATAGAAAAGTTTTATGTAAATATACGGATCTTTTGAAGCCACGCCTTCTGGAACTCTTGGTGGATGAGAAAGTAAGGCATTCATGGATTGACTTGCTTCGCACCAGCTATCCGCAGGAAAGGGGGGAAGAGGACCCTATTTATACTGTGATACCTATAGACGATTGGTTTGAGTGGCTTGGTAGTGATGCAAATAAAGATAAAGCCTATGCTTTGGCAATGATGCTACAGTACTCTAAAGGAGGAGAGGCGAACCCTGATATGTTGCGATTGATAGACTGCTATTGGTGTGATGAAGTACGCAGTGCTATTAGCTCTAGATTACACTCGTTTAGTTGGACAGGAAGTGGAATGCCTCTTTATAAGAGCAGGATAGCCCTTTGTGAAGACTATGCTGCTAAGACAAAAAACGAAGAGGCACGAATGTGGTTTAAGAAAGATGTGAAGCTATGGGAACAAGAGATAGACCAGGAGAGATTACAGAATGCTCATGAGCGTGCGATATATGATTAGTATATGAACTCTCAATATACTTCTTATGGATCAGGAAGAATATTGGCTAGTAAGATACAATAAAGTGATGGTGTTTATGGAACGCGAGCACTATAAAACTTCAAAAGCCTATCTTCCTTCTGTGAATAAAATACAGATGAGGCGCTTAAGCCGAATATGCAGAAAGTGGGTGGAGGTGAAAGGCCGCTCTTGCGTAAGTTATACGACCATGTTGCTATGGGGATAGAACAAATCCTGCTTTTGCCTAGAAAAACGATACAAATCGCTCTGCAAAGTGAACAAAATTCACTAAAAACACTCGTTTTGGTAACTTTTAAGGGCAATCAGACCTTTGGTCTGAGATAAAATGAGTAACTTTGTGGGCGAATAATAAACATATTGCAATGGCAAGTAACAAAGACCTCAATCGCCTGAAGGTGATACTGGCAGAGAAAAAGAAATCCAATCTTTGGCTGTCCAAACAGTTGGGATGTGCGCCAACGACTGTATCAAAGTGGTGTACCAACTCGTCACAACCGCCCTTGGAATCGCTGATGAAGATAACGAGACTTCTGGACGTGGAACTTAAAGACCTTGTTAGATTTGAAGAACTTGACAAAGATGAAGAATAAATACACTTTCTCAGGACATGAGTCGTTCCCCTGCAAGTCACTTTGGCTTAAGAAGGGATATGATTTTGTGGTTGGAGGAAACGACTTCAATAGTCCTGATGCTGTAATAACCCTTGGTGTAGGCAAAAACATGGTTGCATCAATCCGTTTTTGGCTCAGAGCTTTTGGTGTTACAGAAAACGACAAAAAAACAGAGCTTGGCAATTATCTTTTTGATGAGAACAAGGGTAAGGATAAGTATCTTGAAGATATAGCAACACTTTGGTTGCTTCACTTCAACTTGGTGTTCTCTGAGGAAGCGACGTTATATAAAATGTTCTTCTGTGGCATACAGAAAGAACGAACTAACTTTGAACGTGAGCAGGTGCTAACCTATGTAAAACTGAGGATGGTGGAAGCTGGCAAGATGACTTTATTCAATGACAATACAGCGAAGAAAGACATTGGCGTGCTGCTTCAGAATTACTGCCTTCCTCGCAAGCCGCAATCAAATGAGGATTTCTCTTCGCTGCTGATTGACCTTGACCTAATTCGCCAAAGTTCAGAAGGGAAAGGCTACTACTTTAATGTCGATGGTAAGCGTAAGGTCACGAAAGAAATCTTCCTTTATGGTTTGTTGAAACTGAAAGCCCAGGAGGGAGATAACACAATCGCCTTCGATACCATTCAAGAGAATGTTGGTCTCGTGTTCTGTATGCAGGACTTTGAGACAATAGAGATGTTGAAAGAGTTGTCAAGCGAATATAGCCAGTACTTCACTTATAGCGATGTTGCTGGCATCAAACAAGTCCAGTTCACAAAGGATTTGGATGCATTTCAAGTATTAGACAATTATTATGGCAAAGACATTTAGTTTATCCGCAAATATAGAGAACGGCTTTGCCGAAGGAATGCAATACTTGGTAACGCCAAATGCGCAGAATGCCATTCACAACATTGTGAACGATTTCCGTTCTGGTATCCATTCTTTTACGATTATTGGCTCATACGGAACAGGCAAATCAAGTTTCCTGTTAGCATTAGAATCGGATTTGCAAAAGGCTGGTAAGCAGAAATATCTGTTGGATGCCAAGAATCTCTCAGATGCCAAGTCGTTTGAGATTATGAACATTGTTGGCGATTATGCAGAGATATCAACCTTGCTGAGCAAAGCCTTGAATGTGGAAGGTAATACCACCAGCATCCTTGACAGCCTCAAAAACTACTATACCCAATGCCAGAAGAAAGGTAAATTCCTGCTAATCGTAGTAGATGAATTTGGAAAGGTTCTGGAACACGCAGCCAAGAACAATCCTGAGAAGGAACTGTATTTCTTGCAGAAATTGTCAGAGCTGGTAAATGTGCCTGCTCGAAAGATGATGATGCTGACCACGCTCCATCAGAACTTTGGTGCATACGCCAAAGGTTTGACGGAAGCCCAGGCAAACGAATGGACCAAGGTGAAAGGACGCTTCAAGGAAATCACCTTTGTTGAGCCTGTTGAGCAGTTGCTTTATTTGGCATCAGCACAATTGCAAAAGGAAAGAACAATATCTGACTCAGAGAATGCCAAGTCCCTTTTTGAGCTGGCGAAAGAGACAAGATATGTTTCCAAAGATTTCCCTTTGGGAACTGCAGTTCAGCTATATCCGTTAGACCTTTTCTCTGCTTATACCATCACTACCGCTATTCAGCGATACGGCCAGAATGAGCGGTCGCTCTTTACTTTCTTGGCGGCGAAAGGTACTAACTCCATTTCTGAGTTCGAGCCTTCAGAGCATCAAACATACAATCTGCAAAAGGTTTATGACTACATTCTCTACAACTTCTATTCCTACCTTAAAGATGCCAATGCCGACTCTATGAGTTGGAGCACCATCCAGGTTTCCATAGAGCGTGTTGAAGGCCAGGATTGGGCTAACGAAGAGGAGATGCTGCAAGCTGTAAAACTCGTAAAAGCCATTGGACTGCTTAATCTTTTCGGTACAGCCGGCTTCAAACTGACAGAACGGAACCTTACGGACTATGCCCGTGAAGCGATGGCAATAAAAAATGCCAAAGAGATTATTCAGAAGTTGTCTGCAAAGAAAATCATCCGCTTTGCAGCCTACAAGGAGCGCTTGATGCTTTTCGAGGGAACTGACGTTGACCTGGAAGCAGAAATACGTGAGGCTGGAATGATGGTTTCACGTCCTGTCACCTTTGTTGACGAGTTGAATGTGTTCTTCAATCGTAGGATTTCTCCCGTCAAAGCCCATTTCTACCAGAAAGGCACACCACGTTTCTTTGACTACATGATTCGTGAAGAACCCATCGATATTGTGCCTACTGGTGATACGGACGGCTACATCGAACTGATTTTCTCTACCCACAAGAAGGCATTGGAAGAGATTAAGAATTTCAGTTCAGAGACAGAGCACGCCCTGATATTTGCCTACTTCACCAATACGGAGGACATCATCGACCACCTCTACAACATCAAGAAGTATATGTACCTGTTGGAGCGTGTGCTTGACAAGAACGACAGGGTGGCTGTGACAGAAATCCAGAAGCTGAAGGAGTATGAGGAAACTTTGCTCAACAAGGCAATCAGCGACAATCTGTTCTCCTACAAGAACAGGGTGGTCTGGGTGTTTGCGGGTAAAGAGCAAAAAGTACAGTCGCATCGAGACTTCAACCAGTTGTTGTCAAAGGTATGTAACGAGGTTTACAGCAAGACACCTGTGATGAACAACGAACTCTTCAACAAGCATAAACTCAGCGGAACGATAACTGCTGCACGTAAGAGCTACCTCACCTATCTGACAGAGCACTACTCCGAAAACGGGATGGGCTTCCCAGAAGACAAGTTCCCTCCAGAGAAAACCATCTATTCCTCTCTGCTGTTGAATACTGGCCTACATCAGAATGGAGATTTTAACGACAAACCTACCAACAAGGGCTTTATGCCGTTGTGGGATGCTTGTGAAGAATTCCTGAAGAGTTCAGAAAACAAGGCAAGGAAGATTTCAGAGCTGATAAAGGTTCTCTCTGCCCAGCCCTATAAGATAAAGCAAGGATTCCTGGAATTCTGGATTCCTACTTATTTCTTCATCAAGCGTCAGGACTTTGCGCTATACGATGCATCGAAAGGCGCATTCATGCCAAACGTGAATATGGAGTTCTTCGATTTGCTCCAGAAGCATCCTGGCGATTTTGAAATCAAGAAATTTGCTGTTGATGGCGTGAAGTTGGGCTTCTTCAACCAGTATCGGCGCTTCATCAACCTGGGCGATGAGTTCTCTATAACAAACGCCAGTTTCATCGAGACCATCAAACCCTTCCTCAGTTTCTATGTGCGACTGGACGAATACACAAAGCACACCCGTAAGTTCGACCACGAGTCAACGATGAGATTCCGTGATGTGCTGGCGAAGGCAAAAGACCCAGAGAAAGCATTCTTCGAGGACTTACCAGAGGCTCTCGGCTTCACACAAGAAAAATTGAAACAGGAAGAGTTTATCAACGAGTATGGCAGAATCATCCAGCGAGCCATCAAGGAACTACGTTCTTGCTACACCCAACTGATAGACCGTATCGAGGCACGTCTGGTGGAAGAGTTTGGATTGCAGAGTTATGACTATTCAGAATATATCGTTGAAGTGCGCGAACGACTGGGCCATGTGAAGACCTATCTGTTGACAGACAAACAGCGCGAGTTCTATCACCATGTGATGACAGAATACGATAACCGTACACAATGGTACCAGTCCATCTGCTACACCATTCTTGAGCAACGACTTGATGCATTAAGAGACGAACAGGAAGACAAGTTGGCTGACGACCTGGCTTATCTGTTCCGAGAGTGTGAGAAGTATTCAGACATCTCGCAGAAGATAGGTGATTCAGAGAAGAATGAAGCCTACTCATTCGATATGGTAACCAATAGGGGAACAAGCGTAAGAACTCAGACATACGTTCTGCCAGAAAAGGACAAGTCAAAGGCAGATGACCTTGAACAGAAAATCAACAGGATGCTTTCTGGTGACACCAATATCGACGTTTGCGCTCTTCTATCGATACTTAACAAGAAAATAAAATAGGAATAAATATGATTACCAATGTTTCAATAAAAAACTACAAGTCTGTAGTGGATGTAAATTTATCACTTGGAAGATTCAATCTTCTGATAGGAGCAAATGGTTGCGGAAAGTCAAACATACTTGAAGGGATTGCCATGGGTGCAGCTGCAAGTGCGGACAAACTGGACTATGAGTATTTTGCTAATCGTGGAATACGAGTAGTCGCCCCCCGTTTCATGCAACCTGCATTTGAAGGAATAACGACAAATAATATTATCATTGAAGTATTAGACGAAAAAAAGAATGTTTCAGCATTCACTCTTCATTATAATTCCGAGTCAAAACCTGCCAAATGGGAGGATGATTCTGTAAGCTTCTATAAATTTATTTCTTTACTTCAAAAGATTTCTACTAATGAAGATCATGCAAAGATTTCTGACTTAAAAAAGGTTCTTGAAGAAATGACAAAAGAAAGGGGAAAAGATTTTGTGTTAAATATTAAGTTTAAACCAAATGATAAAGGGTTTTCAATATCGACAGCAAATCCTGATTTGGAGCAATTCCTTATTTATTCTTTGGAAGAATCAAAATTACGTAAAGCAGACAACTCTAATAGAACGTATCCTATTGGACTTCATGGCGAAGGTCTATTTGCTTATCTAAAAGAATTATCCCAGAAAACAGAAGGAGAAGATATCTTTAATGAGATAAAGGAGAATCTGAAGGTTCTCGATTGGTTCGATGACATGCAGGTTCCATCAGGTCAACTATCTATGGAGTTTAATCTAAAACTCAAGGACAGCTATTTGGCTGAAACCCTTAATACTTTCGACCAGCGCAGCACAAACGAGGGATTCTTATACCTACTATTCTATCTTACATTGGTCATTTCAGACGAAACACCAAAATTCTTTGCCATAGAGAATATTGACACAGCATTCAATCCCAAACTCTGTCACGAAGTGGTACGTAGATTGATAAAACTGGCTCGGAAGCACGATAAGCAGATTATTGCTACCACACATAATCCTGCTGTTTTGGACGGACTAGACCTACACGAAGAAGAGCAAAAACTTATGGTTGTACAGCGTTCTGTGGACGGATATACAAAGGTGAGGACTTTGAACAATAAAGACATTGTAAAGACTGACCTGCCATTGTCGCAATTATGGCTACGTGGTTTCATTGGCGGATTACCTAACAACTTCTAAAGTTCAGTAATATGGCATCATTTGCAATTATCTGTGAGGGAATATCCGAGAATCTCTCCTTGCATGCTATCATAGAAAAAATGAGTCAAACAGATTCATACTTTGCTGACTTACAGCCCAGAACTGAGATGAGTCATGGTCACGCTGTTCAAGAAGGATCTGGCGGCTGGACAGAAGTGCTTTCCCATTGTAATACCGAAGAATTTAGAATGGCATTGCAAAACAATGACTATCTTGTTGTGCAGATTGACACCGACAGATGCGATGAACAACCATTCGGGATTAAGAAAGTTGACGAAAGCAATCAGCCTCGTACTGACGCAGATGTATATGATGACATCATCACACGTCTTTTACAGGATGTTGACAACGATTTCTATGAAGCAAACAAGGAACGCATCATCTTTGCCATTTGCTTCGACGAAATAGAATGTTGGTTTTTGCCATTGTTCTATTCCGATAAGCGGGCTTGTGCGACTACAGGCTGCATCAATAAACTCAATCAGGAACTTGGAAAAGAAAAGGGTGGCTATTATATACCAGAAGAAGGAAAGAATGGTCCTAAGGCAAGAAGCACATACCAGTTCATTTTGAAGAAGATAAAGAGGAAAGATATTCCGCGTATATCTCAATACAATTTTGGCTTCCAGAAGTTCGTAGAACAAATGGATTCCATTAAAGACGAAATTGCAGAAACAGAATGAACGTAAGACATATATTAGGCATATCAGGCGGTAAGGATAGCGCAGCACTCGCCATCTATCTGAAGCAAACGTACCCATCATTGAAGATAGAGTACTACAATTCAGATACTGGTTGCGAACTGGCTGAAACGGAAACGCTAATCAATCGTCTGGAGGCCTATTTGGGTAAGATAGAACGACTAAGGGCTGCAGAGGGTAGTCCTGAGCCAACACCATTCCATCACTTCCTTAAAGCGATGGGTGGTTTCCTGCCGTCACCCCAAGCACGTTGGTGTACCAAGAAGATGAAGTTGGATAAGTTTGAGGAATATGTGGGCGATGACTATGCTGTATCATATGTTGGCATACGCGGCGATGAGGACCGAGACGGATATATCTCTTCAAAGCCAAATATCCAGGCCATCTTCCCATTCCGCAAGAACATCTGGAGTATCGATGTCATCAACAAGTTCCTACATAATGAGAACTTGGAACAGATAATAGAAATCTACGAGCGGCTTACCCCAGAAGGATTCCTGCGTGACGAGATTATAGAGACAGTGAAGAAGCCTATCACTAAGCAGTTCTATTACTCGAAGAAGATGAATGCGCTTCTGGACTACGACATCAAGCTATTCAATCATGCCGTGTTCGAGTTCCTGAAAACAACAGACTATCCAGTGGGTAAACTTGATAACTTCCCATTGCTTGACAATACAGACATATTGGTTAAGGACGACATCTTCCGTCTGCTTAGGGAGAGTGGCGTGGGTGTACCTGCCTATTACGAGGAGATTCCTTTCGAGGTAGATGGCGAGAAGGGCACCTATTGCCGCAGTCGTTCTGGCTGCTACTTCTGTTTCTTCCAGCAGAAGATAGAATGGATTTGGCTCTACGAGCAGCATCCTGACCTCTTTAGAAAAGCGATGGAGTTTGAGAAAGATGGCTATACGTGGAATCAGAATGAGAGCCTTGCAGACCTCATTAAGCCGGAACGTATTCGCCAGATAAAACTCGACATCATCCGTCGCCAGAAAGAAAACCAAGCAAACAACAAGGGAAATACCCTTGCAGAAATCCTTGGCGATGATATAATGTGTACGAACTGTTTTATATAAACGCTTATGCTGAAGAATAACGTGCTATGGCCAGTTAGTCGACGTTTTAAGTCGAGGACGGAATGGGAACCTATTGGTTTCTTTTCAGAAGCACTATGCAATGCGACACAGTTTGATATAAAGCTTGGATTTTTCTCATCTTCAGCTATCAACATCTTGTCGGATGGTTTTGCCGCATTTCTCTATAATGGAGGACGAATGAGAATGGTTATCAATGATATTCTTTCTATAGAAGATCAACAAGCCATGATGGTAGGCGAGGCAGATATTTGGGTTCCATATTTAGATTTGCAAAATTTGCAAGAAGTTAAGCGTACATTATCAGAACGAGACAAACATTTTTTCGAGTGTCTGGCATGGCTTATAAAAAACGAAAGGTTAGAAATTAAGATTGTTGTACCTAAAGAGGGTGAAGGAATAGCCCATTCAAAGTGTGGCGTTTTCTCTGATGGGTTGAACAGGGTCGCTTTTGACGGTTCTTGCAACTTCTCGCGTACGGCATTAATAGAGAACTTGGAGAGCCTTACCGCTTTTTGTGACTGGGATGGGCAAGGAGATGTATGCAAGATAGATGACATAGCTGACGATTTTGAGAGGACTTTTGGAGGTAATGACGATTCTGTTATTTATTTGAAAGCAGATGAGGTGAAAGCAGGAATAAGTGCCAATTTCAAACATAAAGATATAGGTGAACTGATGCATGATGAGCAGAATCTCATTACAAGGCGGCTCAACAATAACCTCCCCCATAATATTCAATCCGTATTGAATAGAGCAAAGAAGAAGGTTGAAAGCATCATCAAGAAGATAGATGGACAAAACATAGAAGTTTCAAAAAAGGAGGAACCAAGTTTTCCATTTGATGAACCGCGTGACTATCAGAAACAAGCATATGAAAACTGGAAGGTAAAGCAGAAGGGACTTTTTGCCATGGCAACAGGAACAGGTAAAACGCTTACTTCATTGAATTGTCTTCTAAACATCTGGAAGAAATTCCATTTTTACAAAGCAATTATCCTTGTTCCAACAATTACACTTGTCGACCAATGGGAAGATGAGTGCAAGAGATTTCATTTTAATCATATCACCAAGGTCAGCTCCAAAAATCCTAAGTGGAAAACAGAACTTGACAGTATCAAAACAAAGGAGAGTATCAAGATTGATGGGGAGGAATCATCGTTTATCATAATAGCGACATATGCCTCCTTTGCAAGGGAAAACATTTTCCGTGAGTTGGTTGACTTCAATAGGAACACTACGCGGCAGATGTTACTTATTGCCGATGAAGCTCACAACATGGGATCAGGAAGGATATTGGACAGGCTAGACGGTGTGAAGTTTGCTCGTCGTATAGGGCTTTCTGCAACACCGGAGCGCCAGTTTGACGAAAGTGGTAATAATGCTATCTTGGGATTTTTTGGCTGCGAAAATGGCTATACCTTTGAGTTCAACATGAAAGAGGCTATAGATAAGGGATATCTTTGTCGATACAAGTATTATCCACATATAGTACATTTAAATGATAACGAAATGGCTGAATACATGCGTATATCATTACAATTGGCCAAGTTTTTTAATCATGAAAAGGAATCTTTTCCCAAAGGAGATGATATTTTAATGCGTCTGTTGCTGAAAAGAAAACGTATTGTTCACAAGGCTCAGGAGAAAGAACGTATATTCCAGCAAATTATTCGGGAAAGATACGTTGAGAAAGGAAACCTTAAATATACTTTGGTATATGTTCCAGAAGGTGCAAGACCAGATGACGAAACAGCCGATGTTTTTGACGACATAGAAACCATCAATTATGATGATTATTCAGATAATCTAATTGACACGTACACAAGGATTGTGCAGGATATTAGCAAAACAACAACGGTGAAAAAATTCGTGTCTGGAATCAAGGAACGAAATGAGATTCTAGAAAAGTATGCTTGTGGTGAGATTGAAGTTCTTACTTCTATGAAATGCCTTGATGAGGGGGTAGATGTGCCTCGCAGTGAAATGGCAATTTTCTGTGCAAGCACGGGTAATCCAAGACAATTTATTCAGCGGAGAGGCCGTATCCTGCGAAAGCACCCAGACAAGCATATAGCTATAATTCACGATTTGGTTGTGGCTCCAAAGGTTAATTCTGCGCAGGATAATTACAACATGGAGCGCAGTCTTATCAAAAGTGAGTTAAAAAGAGTTCGTGACTTTGCTGTTTTGTCAGAGAATGCGGACTTTGCCTATAATGAATTAAATGAAATATTATCATATTATAACATATCCTTATTCTGATTATGGCAAGAAATAATGACAACAAAATGCTACAAGCAGTCTTGCTTGATGAGAATCTGATGAAGTTTGGAGATTATACTCCGTCTGATATCAGTACAATAGACCAGGCACTTGATTCTGACAATTATGTAATCAATGCTGTTGCACAGATTATTAAGCGAACAGGTGAAGGGGCTTCTGAAAAAGAGCTGTGGAAAGAAATTGACAAATATTTAATTGATAACGTATGATAATCAAGGAAATCCGAATCAAGAATTTCCGTAGTTATTACGGAGACGACAACAAGTTTGAGTTTTCTGACGGTTTGACTCTCATTCTTGGTGATAATGGTGATGGAAAGACAACGTTCTTTGATGCATTACAGTGGTTGTTCAATACAACTATTGACAAAGGCAATATTGACCATATGTCAGAAATGCGTAAATCCAAAATGGAGATAGGTGAAAAAGAAGAAGTTTCTGTTACTATGCTCTTTGAACACAATGGTGAAAAGTCTGTAGAAAAGTCATTTACAATAGAACGTGTTAGTGAAGACTTCTTTAGAGTCGGTCCACTTGTTTATAGAGGTTATGAAACTTCTGGCTCAGAACGTATTCAAGTGGGTGGTAAAAACCTTATAGACAGATGCTACGATGCTTTTATTCAAAGATTTAGCATGTTTAAGGGTGAGTCAGAACTTAATGTGTTCGACAATGCTACCGCATTAAAAGATTTGGTTGACAAATTCTCTGATATAAGGAAGTTCGATGAACTCGTAGAATATACGTCGTCTTTTGAGGAGAAAGCTAATGCAGCTTATCTAAAAGAGATGAAATCTGATAGAAAAGTCGCAAACGAAGCAAAGATTTTGGAGTCAAAAATCAACCGCCTTGCGGATGATATTTCAACAAAAAAGAAGGATATAAGAGAAAAAACAACATCATTGGAAGTCTTTTCTAAGAAGCTTGGAGAACTTGAAGAGAATCAGGAAACATCTGAAAGATATAGAGACATCCAAAGTAGGTTAAAGAGCAAGGAGGAAAAATGTAGGAAGTTAAAAGCCCAGATAAGTTATATAGATTATAATCACGCACTTCTTGATCGTATGTGGGTCCTTTGTGCCTTCCCAAATATTCTACAAGAGTTTAAACAAAAATGTTCAGCACTTAGCAGGGAAAAGAGGAAGCAAGAAAAAGATTATGAGCGTCAAAAAGCTATAGAAATAGGGAAATTAGAAGCTGTTAAAGAGATACAAGGCGCATTAGTAAATGGTGCGCCAGAACTTCCATGGTATCTGCCTAATCAGGAAACAATGGAAGAGATGCTGAACGACCATATTTGCAAAGTATGTGGTCGTCCTGCTGAAGAAGGGTCGGAGGCTTATGCTTTTATGTTGCAAAAGCTTGAAGAATATAAGAGGCATATTGCACAGGAGGCCGCAAAAAAGAGTCAGAAGGAAGCAATTGAAGAAAAGGAACTTTTCAAGTTTGGCAACATTGAGGCATTGCACAATTTGAGCATCTCACTTAGCGGTAGCAATGAGTCGCAGGTGTCAGGACTTGTTCGTGATATTAGTGACCGTATGGAACTTGTAGAGCGTCTCACTCAGGACTTAAAGGAAGTAGAACAACAAGTTCAAGACACGATAGACGAGAAATCACGTTTGTTGATTCAGGCTGGAAATGTTTCTGAGGCGATATTGGAAAAAGACTTCAATGACATCAAAGGATTGTTTGAACAAAAAGGCAGAACAGAAGTAAGGCTTGTGGAACTTAACACTGAATTGGATTTGCGTCAGAAAAGGATGGAAGAATTACAGAAGCAAATGGATGCACTGAATCCAGATAGTTCTCAGGTGAAGGTATACCGTGATGTTCACCGGGTCCTTGAAGAGATTGCCAAAGCTTTTGCTGTTGCGAAGAAAGAGAATCTTCGTCGTTTCCTTGCCGATATGGAAGAAAAGGCAAATGAGTATCTAGAGCAACTTAGCGCAAGTGATTTCCATGGTGAGATACATCTCAGGCAGACAGCAGATGACTCAACAGAAATCCGCTTGTATAGTTCCAATGGCACGGAAATAAAAAAGCCATCTGGTTCCCAGTTGACAGTAATGTATATTTCTGTGCTGTTTGCCATATCTGATTTCACACAAGAGAAGCGTGACGAGGATTATCCTCTTGTGTTTGATGCTGCAACATCATCATTTGGCGATTCAAAGGAAGAGAATTTCTACAATGTTATTGATGGTCTTAAGAAGCAATGCATTATTGTGACTAAAGATTTCATCACCAAGGGAAGGGTCCGCTTCCCAGAGATAGAGAAACTAACATGTTCTGTCTATCGTATTAAGAAGGCTGACGGTTTTGATTCAAAGAATATGGCAACGGTTCGTACAACAATTGAAAAAATTAAATAATATGGAATCTTTATATGAACTATGGAGCAAACGTAATCCCGAATGGGAAGAGCGTTACCAAGACTCCGTAATTAGCGTGTTCTCAGACTATGGTAAAGGTGTGAATCAGTATCAAGAAGTTAGAGGAAAAATATATGGCGCAGGTTATGAGGTATTTATTTTAGCCTTCTTCATTGGTCTATACAGCAACAAGACAAAGCCACTGATTGAGGATAAAGCAAAAAGGAAACATTTCGGTTGGGCTATCTCTAACTGGGGAACAGGTGAGTCTCGTCTTGGACGTACACAATATCCTCGTTTGCGGGAATATATGTTTGCGGCATTAATTGCACGCACTGATATCGATTTCATCGCTTTGGATAAAGGTGAGATAACCCAAAGAAAGGTTGTGGATGATCTCATAACAAAGATGGAGGAGTATGCCAACTTCGGCTTTGACTATATTCAGGATAAGTTGGAGGATAATCCTAATTACTTCTTTAAAGAGACTGCTTTCCTAAGAGTATTCCTCGGATTCTTGAATAAGGAGGATGAGGAAGAAATGGAGGATATACCAGAGTCGTTGGATTAAAAAAATGTAATACTGAAGATTATGGAATATAAGAATAAAGAATTAACGATTAAAGAATTGATAAATCTTATTGAGAGTAAATCTATCAATTTGCGTCCTCCATATCAACGTAATTTCATATGGACTCCCAAAGATCAAAGACTACTTATTGATTCAATCCACAAAGGATACCCTCTGCCCAACTTCTTTATACTAAAGAATGAGGATGGAAAGTATGAAATGGTAGATGGACAACAACGTGCGACAACTATCTATAAATACTATCATAATGAGTTTAAGGATAATCAAAAGAAGTTTTTCAAAGAATACAATCCTGATTTTTTCTTGGGTTATAGACTTAATGTAGTTGAGATTGGAAACTTTGACACCTCAAGAGGGGAATCAAAAGAAGAGTTTTTTTATCTTGTAAATAAGAGAGGTATTCAACTGAACCCTGCAGAAGTTAATCAGGCTTATCACCATGATTCTGATTTTCTTAATTTAGTTTATAGAGTTATGGATATTCAGCAACTCATAGAACTGGACATTTTTACAGACAAGACGAAACTTCGCATGAATGACCGAGGACTTATTGAAGAAATTGTTGCTTATTTGTTCTATGGAATCACAGAAAAAAGGAATGCTGTTGAGGAACTATTTGAGACCCCGATTAGTGAAAATATAGCAAATGAGAAATATGACCGGTTTTCTATGGTGATAAACAAAATATCTGCTCTAAATGATATAAAACCAATAAATCAAACACGCTATAAACAGAAGAATGACTTTTATACTCTATTTTGTTTTGTAAACGAACATCTTGATGAAGAGTATGAAGTTCTTCAGTATCAATACAAAATACTAGTCTTTATTAGTGATAATGATTATATTTCTCCTTCAAATGAAGATTGCCGACCTTTTATGGATTATGCCATAAATTGTGTCAGTCAATCCAATTCGAAAAGAGCTCGTGAAATGCGTTTACAGTTTTTTGAACGGTTATTATGTAATAAAAAAGAGAATGGAGATGATATGATAAATGAAATCATAGATTATCTTTCAAAAGAATACGGATTAGATGAAATAGGTCTAAATCAAATAGGAGAATACCTGTTAATAGATTTGTCAAACTTAGAATAGTATGGGAATTCTTGTAGTAACAAATTTTATCTCTAAGGGTAATACGATTTTTCTAAAGGAGAATCCCCGTGAAAATCAATTAAGCATAAACAATATAGATTATTATGCTTGTTCTGTCAGTCCGCAATTTAAACGGAATAAAGGTGCACATTCGTATGTCTTAGCATTATATCCAAGTCAAGATTTTATTGATATTTATGATTCACAGCCTCAAAAAGTTATCAAAATATCAAATGTACGTGATTTTTTGAGGAATAAAGATTTTGTTGGAAGTGAAGCCAATGAAAGATTTCGTATCGAAGTTAATGCCTTAGAGGACTGTAAAAGGAACCACATTCCCAATATTATAGAAATAGATATTCAAGGGCACATCCAATGTACAGAATTATACAAAACCAAAAAAGGCGAAGAAAGGAAGATGAAAGCATATTTCCCATTCTATATGATGGACTATGCTGATGGTGATCTCAAGCAGTATTTAGAGGAGCATGATATTGATAAAGCAGAAAAATTGGATTTATGCCTGCAACTTGCGGAAGGATTGAACGATTTAAATAGGTTAGGTTATTACCATCGAGATATAAAACCAGATAATATTTTGATTTTTCATGGAAGTCGATGGAAGATTGGAGATTTAGGCTTAGTAACACGTAGAGACTTGGATTATGATAGACAAAATGAATTGATTGGCCCCAAAGGATGGCTATCTCCTGAAGCTATGAATAAGTATCTTGCAGAAGGAAGATATGACAAAAAAATAGATTGTAAAATTGATCATCAAACTGACATATTTCAAACAGGAAAAGTCTTTTGGTATATTTTACAGGGGAATGCTCCTATTGGATGTATAAAAAGATCTGATTTTCTTGAAAAAGATGATTCTATTTATGTCCTTGTAAGAACAATGTTAAACTATTCCAAAAAGAAACGTATAAAAGATATATCAGAGGTTGTTAAAGAGTTAAAAAGAATTATTGATAAAACCATTTGAATGTACAAGTTTAAGAAAAATCCCCATCATTTTAGTATTTATGAAGAAAAGGATTTTAATTATAAAAGCATGCGGAAGTTCCGATGAGCCACATGAGTGCAACGGAATATGCGAACAGGCACAATTATACGGTATTGAGTCTGTCTGCAAGTGCGTTAAGGATAATGAGGACTTAGAAAGCATTCTCTATTCACATGGACTTTTCGACTATATTTATTTGAGTGCTCATGGTAATTCCGAAGGTTTTGCAAGCGAAGACGGAAAAGTCAACATGAGTTGGCAAAAACTAGCCATGCTTTTATGTCAAAGCATGTGCATGAACGAAGATGGCATTCTGATGTTGTCTTGTTGCAGGGGGGGATTAATGGAAGTGGCATACGATATATTCCTGACCTGTCAGCAGATTTGCTATGTGCTTGGGCCGAGACAAAGATTGACCTCTGCTGATATGCATATCTGTTTCGGTATTTTCTTGTATAATCTGGAGATCCGTGGTGTTGACCCTGTTGTGGCATGTGAAAAGATAAAACTGGCAACAGACCAGCGATTCTCATGTTATGATAGGGAAGAGGAGAGCATAAGCCTTCAAAATTATAGCGAAATGCATTATGGTTATGAATATGATTAAATCGATTGAATATTGAGGGGTGTGTTATCACTTTTTATTGACAATATGGATACAGAAAAGATTTTTGGAAATATAGGTATTGATGGGCAGATCGCCATTATGAGGAATGGCCTAGGAACCGTCTGTGATGGATTGTTCCATTTATTCTATAATTGGCATCGTAGTAAGGGTAAAAATGATATATCAGAATCTGATGCTATAGCTCAATGCATACTTCAAATCATTGTTTGCAAGATTCGCTCATTACTTGACATGAGCAATGGAATAAATGTGAGACCAGAGAAGGATACGATTAGGATTCTGGATATTCCTTCATTGATTTCTGTCTTGAGGAGTTTGTATGAAATGGCGTTCGTTTTCCACAATATCTATGCAGAACAGGAAACAAAAGAAGAGCGAGACATTGTTTTGTATATTTGGGAAATAAGAGGGCTGAATAATCGGCAAAATATGCCTATCATTCCTTTGGCGTTTAAAGAGAAAGCAGAAAATGAAAAGAAACAAATAGAGGATTTGAAAAATAGAATTATCAGTATTGTTACGAATCTGGACATGTCTGATGAGATTAGAAAACAATTAATCAATGTCGCGTCCATGAAAACTGTAGAGATTAAAGGCTATCGATTTAGAAAAGATAGTGAGAATAACAGAATCATTGCATTTGAAGACTACCGATATGAGGAGGGAGCTGAAGCATTACTTAGAACAGATGCTCCTACATATCGCTTTTTGTCAATTCATGGTCATCCCTCATATCTTGGTGTACTTCAGTTTGGACAATTGTTCCATAGTGATACTGACAAAGGGTTTTTAAGGACTATTTTGACTTGTGCTTGTAAACTATCTTCTACCATAGCAATAGATTTCCGTGAGCATATTGATGGTGCCGATGATGTCTTTTCGCAGTTGAATGAGAAAGAGAAAGAAATTATTATAACGCTGCATAATAGCTAAAAGATGGTTTTTTAGAGGACGGAAAGAGACTGGTGATTGCCTCGCAAGATGGCAGCGGAGGATATTCCAGAAGGGTACGGAAATATAGCAACAGATAATACGTTATACAATATATGAGCAAGATAAGACCAAAGGAATGCCAGAACGTTGAGTTTAAGCGTATCTGGAAAGACGAGTACTTGAAGTGGATTTGCGGTTTCGCGAATGCGCAGGGAGCCGTCATGTATTTCGGCGTGGACGATGACCATGAGGTTGTTGGTCTAAAGGACAGCAAACGACTGTTGGAAGATATTCCCAGCAAGGTTGTTAACTATATGGGACTGGTGGTTGATGTAAATCTGTATGAGCGAGATGGCTTGGATTACATTGAACTGGTCGTAGAACCGAGCAATGTAGCTATCAGCTATAAGGGTAAGTACTACTATCGTAGTGGTAGTACCATGCAGGAACTTAATGGCGTAGCCTTGCAGCAGTTTCTGTTGAAGAAGATGGGACGCTCATGGGATGACATTACCAATGAGCGTGCCACATTGGAGGATATTGACCACAATGCCATAGACTATTTCCTGAAGAAAGGCATAGAGGCACAGCGTATTCCAGAGAGTGAACGAGACGCTTCTACAAAAGATGTGCTTGAAAGTCTTGGATTGCTTGATGACAATGGCAACTTGAAAAATGCAGCCGTTCTTCTGTTTGGCAAGAATCCCCAGAAGTTCTTCCCAAGTGCCGTATTCAAGATAGGTCGCTTTGGCAAGGATGAAGCTGACCTGATGTTTCAAAATGTGATAGAGGGTAACATCATTCAGATGGCCGACCGTGTGATGGAAGCTCTACAAGCTAAATACCTTGTATCACCCGTACGCTTTGAAGGAATGCAGCGTTATGAGACACTGGAGATACCTAAGGAAGCCTTGCGAGAAATACTATACAATGCTCTGGCACATAAGGACTACACAGGGCCAGATATTCAGATGCACGTATATAATGACCACATCGAAGTCTGGAACGAGGGAGAACTGCCTGGCGGATATGACGAGACTGTGCTGTATGGCAAACATTCTTCTAAGCCGCGAAACAGAAACATCGCTGGTACTATGTTCAAGGCAGGCTTCATCGACACATGGGGACGTGGCTTCAAGAAAATCCGTGAAGGGTTTGAGAAGGCTGGTATGCCCATGCCCAAGGTGGAGAATTTCTGCGGTGGCGTACAGGTAACGATAGAGCGAACGAAGTTTATGCGGATGACAAATACCGGAGGTGATGTCACCAAAGATGTCACCAAAGATGTCACCAAACAACTATCTGATAGACAGAGAATTATTCTACAGCTGATAAAAGATGACACTTTTGTGACAACCAACGAAATGTCACAAAAGACTGGAGTCACGACAAGAACTATCAAGCGAGACTTGGAGTATCTCCAAGAACATGGAGTTCTAATCCGAGAAGGTGGTAGAAAAGAAGGCCGTTGGTTAATATTGATTGAATAACATGAAAAGATCTGGCACAGAAAGAAAGATATTTGGATTTCAATGAGTTCTTTGTTTCCTGTTTGCCGCATAAACGAAATACGAACAGCATTAGCAAACTATAAGAATGAAAGAGAAGTTACATGGATAGAGGCATCATAGAAGAGAAAGGTATTTATGCTGTTTCGGAATATTTAACCGACATCGGGTATATTAAACCATATTTGAGTAGTAACGACAAAACTCCGATGTGGGATGGAAGCCTTTTTGTCTATAAATCAAAAGAAGATTTTAACAAAGAACGTTTTGATTATCGTGTTCCTGTTCAAGTCAAAGCATCCGAATTTGATAGTGATGTTTTTCCCGAGAAAACCTCATATTCTATAGAGATTACAGACTTAAAGAATTACCTCAATGATGGCGGTCTTGTTTTTTTCAAAGTTTTGGTAAAAGGCAGAGAAAAAGAAGTATACTGTTCTTTCCTGACGAAGCCTCTAATTGAGGACATTATCAATTCGTGTAAAGAGCAGACAACAAAAACCATTTCACTTTCAAAAGCCCCCCAAAAACGGCAATGGCGTATTGGAAAGTTTGAAGCGTATATATATTCTCAGAGATCATTCTTTACTGGATTTGTCAACCCTTGAAAATCGTTCTGATTATAAGTTCCGTATTCAATTAGAGCATTTTTCTCTATATACAGACCCACAAGAATATCTTGCTACACATTATGTTGATGCTTTGTTCTCATTGGACGGAGTACCAGGAGAATTCTACCCCAAAGGAGGACCTGTTAAAATTGAAAGTTCTACATCCATCAAAAAAGATGTGACAATCGATGGACATGCTTATTACAATTCATTTGCCATCACCTACAAAAACGATGGGAAACATTATATTGCAGGTTGTTTTGACATTGTAATTTCATACGATTCCGCCCCTAAGCCCCAATCAACAATTCATATATCTTTGAAAGCAAGTTCCGTGAATGGTATAATCAACGAACTAAACAGTATCCTTGCTTTTATACGTAACAAAAACATTTATTTCGGTAGCATCAAGTTTGATTTTTCGGGGTTGGATTTTCCCAGTGCTCCTAAAGACGAGTGGGAAGAAAAATTACAATACTGGAGTGATGTTAAGAAGTTATTTGAAGTCCTTATAGTTGAGCCGTCTTTTGCTCCTAATCAGTTGAACCAAGAAGATAATAGACAACTTGAAACTCTTCTTCATGGTCTTTTACATCGTAATATTGTTTATGGGGACTATGGAGAAAATCATTTAAGTACGTTTGTTATCGGCTCACAAAAAGTATTGATATATGCTGAATATATAAAAGGACGTGAGTTCAGAATATTCGACGTTTATGAGCATCTATCCGCAGGGTATGTGGACGAAGGAGGAGAACGTCGTCCGACTCCAATCCTTTCTTTAGTTTTTGAGCAGAAAGAGTTGCCTTCGAACATTCACCTAGACAAGATAGTTAAAACCTATCAATCTTATAAGAAAAGCAATCCCCAGATCTCTTTACGAGCCAATGTAGATTTGCTAAATATGCTTAACCATTATGACCGCTGTCATGATAAGAGAGTATTGAAAGCTGCAGTGGAAATAGCCACATGGCTTAAAAACGAAAAGAACAGTGCCATTGGGAATCGAAACATTACGCTTCTGAATTACTATCAAGCAATAAGAAGACAGAATGGAGCGTTTAATGATATGGAGAGGCAAAAGCTTTATCGTCTTAAAACATCTGATAATATTGAGAATTTTGCACGATATATTCTATTGGGCAATAAGGAAAAAGCCCTGTCCTATCTTGCAAAGATTTCCAAGCAGGATCTGGAGTATTTAAAGACTCTGCCGATTTATCATTTCATGAACGAGTAAAATAAAAACATCTGGTATTACAAGAAACCAAAAGAAAGAGGTGAGGTAAGTAAAAGCATGGAATTATGAGATGCTACGTATGTAATAGGATAATGGTGGATAAGCCCACTGATTCGAGTCAGTGCAAGGCACATGGCGAGCATATAATACATAATGGGATACGGGGAAAGTTGATTTCTCATGCCATATTGTGTGAAGAATGTGGAGGAGTATACAGTAAAGACGATGCAAACTTCTGCAAGATTTTTGCTCCATTTGTTGTAGCGTTGAGTGATCGGATGATTTCCGCAGATCATGGTAAGACAGATGGAAATATGCTTAAAGGAAGTCTATTCAAGACACCTGACGTAAAGGAAGGTGATGAAGGCATAGAAATCACAGCCAAGAATGGCGAGGTTATACCTGTACAACCATTTTATACGATAGAAGGAAATAAAATAGATGCTTATGCTGGCAAAAAGCACATCAAAGATTACCTCAAAGTGCTGACTAAAGAGTTGGCAGACAATGATGATGACATTGCCAAATATACAATAGAACGGCATACTGACATTCATGATCAAGGCTATATAGTTTACTATTTTTCCAAAGGGAATGACAATTTCAACGAGGAATTTAAGAAGGGTATGGTCAAGATAGCTACAGAGTATGCTCTTCATTGTGGCATAAGCCGTGAATTACTTACGGAAGTTATATCAATAGACGACAAAGGTAAGGCCACAATAGACTATGACAGGGCAAAACTAATACCTTTTATTCCAACCACACTGTTCGACATCTTGTATGAATACCATCGATATCTTTTTGAGGACGGTTATCCCTCACATATGCTTAAATTATTTACATCGAAGTATAATGATGGCAAAACGCGATTGTATTGCTACCTTGATTTGTTTAGCACTTTTCAGTATTATGTACTTTTGAACGATGACTACGAAGGTGAAGAGATAAGCGAAACTTATGCACAGCGTTTGATTCCAAAGAGGCAACGCCCCGATGTGAGCGATTATTGCCCCAAGGATTTGAGTATCGTCATACAGGAGTATAAGATAGATAAGAGCGGGTTGGAAGGCAAAAGCTATGAGGAGCAAGTAACTTATGTACAATCATATATAGATAAATATCCTCTGCAAACCTATGATTTACATGCTGCGCTAAAAAGCGCAGTTGAGCGAATCAATAAGATAGTTACGGCTTATTTTTTCAAGATGTTGAAAACATCTGCTCCAGAAACATGGAAAGCCCTATTAACTCCTTTGGGATTGGATGATATACCGGCATCAGCAAATGCAATTTTAGCTACTTGTTGTAAAGATGCTCAAATTACCAACTTGCTAAAAGTAAATCAGGCATTTTCAGAATCAATAAAGCCAGAGTACTATCGGAAGTATGGATTTGAGATTATTGAAGATGAAATAACAAATTATTCTCATCCCGATGAGAGCATGAAGGCTTTACACGAGCACAAGGCAGCAGCAAAGGAATATATGAATGCAAAGTTCTCACATTTGAGTTTCTTGTGTTATGAGCCGTCAAAATTGAAATAAAAAACCTTATAAGATGAATCAGAAATCACTATTTCCGGCAATGGATGTGGAGAACAAGCATACACTATTCATTATTGGCAACGGGTTTGATTTAGCTCATGAGATAAAGTCGCAGTATAGCGACTTTGCGAAGTAGTTGCGACAGCGTGGCAATGACCGCCTTGTACAGATGATGGAGATTTTCTTCAGTAACTATAGGGACTTTTGGGGGGACATAGAGAAAGCCTTGGGGGAATATGACGAAGAAGAGATAGTGGACTGGTGCAGTCCTGACGAAGGTATTGACTATGATCACCCAACTCGTTCAGTGGCAGCCATCGAAGATAGCCCCGATTGGTTGTTAAGCCAATCTTAGAAGAATTCTTAGAGGCGTTCAATCAATGGGTGGAAAGTATTGACATGAACGAGACAAAAGCAAAGTTTGATTTGCCAACCGAAAGTCGCTATCTGACGTTTAACTACACTGAGACCTTGGAAAAAGTCTATAGCATACCCCATGAGAATATCCTCCATATCCACGGATCAAGGCTGAAACATGATGAATATATCATTGGCCACAACCAGCCACGCGACCCCAACGATGCATATGAGGATGAAGCGGAACTTCTTTTCAAGCAAGATACATGGAGCAAAGTTATAGCATGGATGAATGAATTGGTAAAAGATACCGATGGCATAATAAAGGACAACCTATCCTTTTTCAATCCACTTGGTGATATTACTAAAGTGGTTGTTATTGGACATTCTTTCTGTCCCGTAGATTACCCATATATGATAGAAGTTGTACAGCAGACAGGAACGAATGTCCCATGGACAATATCATATCACACCCAAAATGATGAAGAACGAATAACTGACTTTATTGCTCGTACTGGGTTGCAGAATTATAGAATGTTTGAATTATAAACAAGCAATATCACAAGTATAGGGTATGTTCTAATACGAATTATTACTGAATAATACATCTTGCGAACACTACTTGCGAACACCAAAAGTGTGTTCGCAGGATTTTTCTGTGTTCATGGGATGTCTGAGATTACGCTCGGTGTTCGCATGGTGTTCGCGAACAAAAGAAAAAGGAGTTACATTTTCTTTGTAACTCCTTGTGTTTCAGGGTGGACCAGCTAGGGCTTGAACCTAGGACCTCCAGATTATGAGTCTGTTGCTCTAACCAACTGAGCTACAAGTCCGGGGATCATACGTATAGTACGTACTCGCTTTTGTGGGTGCAAAGATACTGCTTTGGATGGAATTTACCAAATTTTTCGGCAAAAAAGTTGAAAAGGGCATCTACTTTCCACATTTGGTATCAACCATTAAGACGATGGTTGACAAAATGATAGCCGACGCGGGCTGTGGCAGGGGTATGCCGACGCCCGAAATCAGTGACTTTGGTTAATTTTGAACAAATTACGGGGCGCTCGGGCAAAAAATAGGGTAACTTGCTTTGTTCTGCTCTATACTTTCAGTAATTTTGCACCACAATATTATAATAATGATGCTAACAGGGATTAAGAATATAGTCTTCGACCTGGGCGGCGTGCTCGTCGACCTCGACGGAAAGCGCTGCATCGATGCTTTCGATGCCATCGGATGCCACGCCATCAGCGACTACGTGCGCCTCCACCGCACCGAAGACTTGTTTTACGACATAGAGATAGGCCACACCACCACCGCCGAGTTCTGCCGTGAGGTGAGACGCATAACCGCTGTGCCAGCCACCGACGCCGAGATTGTCGGAGCCTGGAATGCGCTGCTCACCACCATCGCCGACGAGAAGAAGCAACGCCTGCTAAGTCTGCGCCGCGACTACCGCGTGTTCCTGCTCAGCAACACCAACGATATGCACTGGCGACTCTGCGCCGACCATCTCTTCAACTATGGCCCCTGGCGTGCCGACGACATGTTTGAGCGCATCTATCTCTCCTACCGGCTGCATCTGGCCAAGCCCGACCCTGCCATCTTCAGCTATGTGCTCGCCGACGCCGGTCTACAGGCCGACGAGACGCTCTTTATCGATGACAATGCCGACAACTGCCGCGCAGCCCAGTCCTTGGGCATACACACACTGCTGCAGTCTGCGGCCAACGACTGGATGCAACGCTTATGAAAATCATCACCCATACCGACACCATACCCCAGCCCACAGTAGCCACGATAGGCTTCTTCGACGGCGTGCATCTGGGCCACCGCCACCTCATCGACGACGTGCGCACCATTGCCGCCGAGCGCAAGCTGGCCACAGCGGTGGTGACCTTCGATGCCCATCCGCGCCAGGTGCTGCAGCAGGACTTCATCCCCCAACTGCTCAGCACCACCGACGAGAAACTGAAGATGCTCGCAGCCACAGGTGTCGACTACTGCGTACTGCTCCACTTCGACCGCAGTCTCGCCGCGCTCTCTGCCTATGACTTTATGCGCCAGGTGCTACGCGAGCAAGTCCACGCGCGAGTGCTCGTCACCGGCTACGACAACCGCTTCGGACACAACCGCGCCGAGGGCTTCGACGACTACGTAGCCTACGGCCGACAGCTGGACATCGACGTGATGGCTGGCACACCTTTCGAGCACGAGGGCATGCGGGTGAGCTCGTCGCTCATACGGCGATGTCTCTCCGAGGGCGATGTCGACAGCGCCCGACAGGCATTGGGTTACACCTACTCGCTCCGAGCCCCCATCGTAAGCGGATATGCCGAAGGCCGGCGCATGGGGTTCCGCACCGCCAATCTCGACATGACCCACATCTCCAAGATGCTGCCTGCCCGTGGCGTCTATGCCACCCGCGTGCGCATCGACGATACCGGCGCATGGCTCCCCGCCATGACCAATGTGGGATGCCGCCCCACCTTCGGCCGCACCGATACCACCATAGAGACCTACATCTTCGATTTCAACGCCAGCCTCTATGACCACAGTCTTGAGGTGGCCTTCTGCCATCGGCTGCGCGACGAACGCCGCTTTGCCGACGAGGCCGCACTCGCTGCCCAGCTCGCCGACGACGAGCGCCAAGCCCGACAACTTTTAACTCACACGATATGAACAAGAAAATAGCCAAAGGATTAGTGCAGGTAGGCATCTATCTGCTCGTATTTATAGTCATCCAGATTGTGGTCATGCAGGTGGTAGGCATCTGCTCGCTTCTGGCCCAGGGCTTCAACGCCTCAGAGATTATCACCCGTATGACCGACGGCAGCATGCTGTCCGACGGCAAGACGCTCTGCATCTTCTTCGCCATCAATGCCGTGCTCGCCTCGCTGCTCTTTGTGCGCCGAGGCTGGGCGCCCGTCTCTCGCAGCTACCTGCAGTCGCGCCCGTGGGCCGTGCTCTTCTGGGTAGTCATCCTCTCTCTGGGTACCCTCATCCCCTTCGCTTTTATCGAAGAGCTGACCGACGTACAGATGCCCGAAGCCACCCTCCGCGCCTTCTCTGCCATGCTGCGCGAACCCGTGAGCTACGCCGTCCTGGGCGTGCTCGTGCCGCTTGCCGAAGAGCTGGTCTTCCGCGGCGCCATCCTCCGCACCCTGCTCACCCTCACCCATCGCCGCTACCACTGGGTGGCTATAGCCATCTCGGCAGTGCTCTTCGCCGCCGTCCACGGCAACCTCGCCCAGATGCTCCACGTGGTACCCATGGGACTGTTGCTCGGCTGGCTCTACTATCGCACCGACAGCATCGTGCCCGGCGTCATCATGCACTCCATCAACAATTCTGCCGTATACATCATCACCAATCTCGTGACCGCCAATCCCGAAGCGCGCCTCATCGACGTCTTCGGCACCCAGCAGCACGTATGGATGGCCGTGGGCTTCAGCCTCTGCCTCTTCATCCCTGCCCTCTTCCAGTTAGCAGTAAGGCTCAAGAAGGCATAAAGTCATCAACAGCCACAGACCAAGCGGGGTATCGATGGATGTCGATACCCCGCTTGGCATATAAAGTTACTTAATCAAAAACTATTATATTAATAACTTGGATTCTGTTTTAATTTCTTGTTTAAATCTAAACATCTTTGTGGTATTGGAAAAACCGTTGTAAACCCAGTAAACTCCTTTTCTAATGGAGTTCTTTGATCATATGCCTTGGTATATTCGCCAAAACGGATGAGATCTTGACGTCTCCAACCTTCCCAAACCAATTCCAGCAGACGCTCCTTTAGAATGTTGTCCAAATTAGCTTCCACATGGGGCATTCCAACTCGATCTCTTATAGCGTTCAGCTCCCTTGAACCGTCCTCGCCATTGCGTACTTTCGCCTCGGCTTCCATCAACAGTGCGTCACCATATCTGAAAAGGACGATGTCGTTGTCAACCTGCCGTCCGTCCGAATAGGCGGTTCGGTCAACCTCGTATTTGCCCACACGGGCACCTGCCGTCTGTTTATATGGACTGTCACTGAGGTTCAGTTTCAGCTCAAGCGGCATGTACACCAACGGCTTCCCGTTGTCCAGATATATCTTCTTTCCATCAACAAGCACGGTGTCAGCATAGAAGTTTGTCTTGAATCTATTGTCAACATTGTCCGTTCCGTAACCGAAAGCCTTGACGGTTGAGACTGTTGCACATGTGCCGTTTTCGGAAGAACCACCATAAGCCCCACCATGTTTGTAGTGGCGTGAGCGGAAAAGATAGTGATATTCATTCAAATATAGGTTCTTGTCCAACGGAATAGTAAAAATATTCTCCTTTGAACTTTCGTTGTGAACAGCGAAGTTTGAAGCGTAATCGCCTTCTAATTCATAGCCTTCTTGCCGCAGTTGCTCGCAATACCAGATGCAGGTTTCCCAAGCGTTCTTCTTCTCGCCATTCACATTGAAGTAAATGCTTTTCCCATCCTGTCGCTTGCCGTCGGTCCAGTTATCATCCGTATATATTTCCGCATTCAAGGCAAGTTTTGCAAGCAGGAAGTTTACGACGGGGCGTGTCACACGTCCGTAATAGTTCCCCTCCTTGTTGGAATGCTCATCGGCGAGCTGTGGGGCAACATCCTGCAACTCGTCAACAATAAACTTGAATACCTCGCTTCTTTCGCTTTGCGTTACCTGCTCCAATTTCACATCGTATGATGTCACTATAGGAACACGGCCGAACATATCCATCGCATAATAGTAGAACAAGGCTCGTACAGCTCTTACCTCTGCCGTGAAATTTCTTGTCTGTTCTGTAGAAAGCAGACTCTTATGGCTGTCAATGATAGAAAGCGACTGGTTAGATATAACTATTACCTTGAAGAGGTATTTCCATACATTATATAAGTTAATATCATTGGCAGTCCACTTGTGCTGGTACATATTCTCCCACAAACCGCCATCATACCAGTCTCCTCCACGAATCGGAATCATAGCCTCATCGGTAGTCAAAGTATTGTAGTCGTAAATACCCCGGCAAGTTCCTTGAAGCCCTTCAGACTCCTGATTGCTCCCTATGTAGTTGTACAGGGAAGCTACTGCATTTTTGTATATATTATCTGCATTATTGTAGATTGCCTCCTGGTCCAGCTGGTCTTTGGGATGCTCATCCAAACAGCTGCTGAAGCAAAACATTAGCGGCACTGCTAATATGTATTTAATAATCGTCTTCATGCTCTTTTCGTTTTAAAATTGTACACTCAATCCCAATGAATAAGTACGGTATAATGGATAGTTGCGTTTGTCGTCAATACCCATCGTGCTATTAACAACATAGCTGTTTATCATTGGGGTCAAACCTCTATAGCCTGTGATTGTTCCAAGGTTGCTAATGTTGCATGATACACGCAAGGAACGTACAAACTTGCTTTTCAAAGGTACATTATATCCTAATGTCAGGTGTTCAAAGTTCAGATAATCGCCTTTTTCGAGCCAATAGTCTGAGACTCTCTGGTCTACGATGTTCTTCTTTGGAGCATCCTTCAAGACATTGTAGTCCGGGAAGCACGCCATACTTGTGTAAGCCAGTCCTGTTCCATTGAAAATCTTGTGCCCGAATGCACCGTTCATCTGCAACGCTACATAGATGTCCTTGTATCTGAAACTAATATTTGAACCGAGAGTCACCTTCGGTGTGGCTTGCCCGGCAATGTATCGGTCGCCGCCATCGCTCAAGTCAACCTTACCGTTGTGGTCAAGGTCCTCAATGTCATAAAAATAACTGCCGTTCTCATTCTTGACGAGTCCCTTGCAATGTGGCAGGTAGAAAACACCAAGTGGCTGTCCTACTATCTGATAGACCACATTGTTGTCGCCCCCATTCTGTCCTGCACCGTCCAGTGAACCAATGGCGGTGACGTTCGCTGCCGTCATGCTCATACCCTTGTAATCTCCGCTCAGAGAGATAAGTTTGTTACTTTGGAACGACAGATTCATATTGATGTTCAGTTCCATGTCTTTCTTGCTTATGGGCTGTACTGACAAGCCAAGCTCCAATCCGCGATTGGACATGGAACCGATGTTTGCCAGCAATGTGTTATAAGCGAATGGCGGAACGGGAACCTCGTAGGCATAGAGCATGTCGGAGGTTTTTGAATAGTAGTACTCTGCCGTGAGCATAATGCGGTTGGCAAAGAAACCGAAGTCAGCACCGATGTTGAAGGTGGTCTTTGTTTCCCACCTCAAGTCAGGATTGTTGTTTCTCACCATTCCGAGTGTCACTGTTGGCGAGCTCTTTACAGGTACTATACCCGTCTGTCTTACGGTGTTCATGGTTGTGTAGGCAGAGATACCGCCAAGGTTGCCAGCCTGTCCCAAGCCTGTACGGAGCTTGAGCACGGACAACGGCTTCACGTTGGCAAGAAAATTTTCCTTCTTCATATCCCAAGTGAATGATACGGACGGGAAAAATCCCCATGTATTGTCGTCGCCAACCATTGAAGAACCGTCACCACGTGCATTAACCGACAGCAAGTAGCGGTCAAGCAAAGAGTAGGTGACACTTCCCATCACGGAAGCCAAGGACTGATCTTCGTATGTACTTTCTGAACCGCCATAAGGTCGGACTGCGGTAGCACCCAGATTGTTGTAACCGAAATCATTTGTCGGAATGCCCTTGGCATACATCCAAAAGGCTGTCTTTGTCAATTTTCGGTATTCGCTGCTTGCCTCTGCGGATATTCTGTGTATGCCTATCTGCTTGTTGAAACTGAGGGCCACATTGCCCAACCATTCCTCCTTCTTGAACTCGCCACGGTACACGTTGCCCTGTGCCCATACCCATGTAGGGCAGAACATTCCGTTTTCCATAGAACCATACAGATATGATGCGAATGTGGAAATGCGCCAGTTTGGATTGAAGTCATAGCTCAGCTTTATGTGTGCGTCAAAATTCAAATCCCGGGAGTCGTTTTTCTCGTCAAGCACTATGCCAGGAGGGTTGATGTGGGTGGCTGACTCGTTCTTCAGCCAGTTCCCGTTCTCGTCAGTTCCCGCTGGCAATGTCGGATTTTGGCAGGCTGCAGAATAGAAGAGCATCTGTGTGTCAAAGATGTCATGGTTCTTGAATGACGAGCCGAACACACCGAAGTCTCCCGTAAGTCTGTCGTTGAAAGCTTTCTGCGTCACATCAACCTTGGCAACAAAAACATTATAATCCATCTTTTTGATGATGGTGTTGTGGTCCATTACTCCGAAAGACGCACGATAGTTAGACTGTGGCGTTCCACCGCTGAATGCAAGGTAATGATTGTTCACCATACCCGTGCGTGTTATCACCTTATAATTATCGGTATTGAAACCTCCGTTGTTGCAATAGATACCCAATGCCTTTGCCGTTGCAACATATTCAGCAGCATTGAGCATCTCCAGGTGTTTGTACATTTGCTCAAACCCCACATTACCCTCATACGAGATTTGGAATCCTCGTCCTGTGCCTTTCTTGGTCTTTACCTCTATGACACCCGAAGCTCCACGTGAACCATACATGGCGGTCTCCGCAGCATTCTTCAATATACGAAAACTCTCGATGTCTGCAGGATAGATGGTTGATAGGGTAAGTACGTCAGAAGTGACACCATCAATCAGCACCAAAGGGTCATTGCCTCCGATGATGGAGGTTGTACCACGTACTCGCACACTATTGAGCATAGCCATACGATCCAGACCGTTGGATGTCACATTGACACCAGCAGCCTGACCACTCAACACGTCGAGGGCGTTGTTGGCAGCACCCTTGTTGGAATGATTTCCAACTATTTTTATAATATTACTTTCATTGGCAATGGTATCTTTCCGTTCTATAGGAACTTGCTTTTGTGCATGAGCCAAAGAACTGCAAAAGAGCAATAGAAGAAGTAATGTGGTTTTTTTGCCATTTGACATTTTCTATTTCTATTATTTAGGTTAAGGATGATTTCCAAGAAACAAAGATAAGGCGCAACACATGAAAAAAAGTATACAGGCTCCAATATTTATGCTTTATTAACGATAGAAACCATTAATAGTCGCATTATCTTCTGTTAATTACATGGTGTCAGTGCAAAACAAGAAACTGAGGCTGTTACTCTTATGTAAAGAGAATGTAATTAGCACTAAGTTTATGCATTTATTGGATTCTTCCCATATTTCACTGATACTCTGCATTACAAGTTCTGCAACTCAAGAGACGATGATTGTACTGAGAGAATACGTTGAGCTCTAAAGTGTAAGTGTTCTACATCTCGTTGGCAGTTTCATTCTCATGCCAAGAGTGCGCGCCGGCATCTTTCATTTGGAGAGTTATACTATAGTGAGTCCACGAAAGACACTTTGTGGTTTTGTTGTCAGTGATAGAAAAATGTTTTCATAGTGGTTATGCAAGTCTACATAATCAATAACACTGCGGTTGTCTACTGTTTCTCTCCGTTTACGACTGCATTGGTCGTATCTGAGCCACCGCAGATGACACACGGCGCAGGGCGTGGTACGAAGTCCGAGAGTATGACTCCGTTTCTCTTGAGACGCGTCTGGGAGAGGGGCTTTTAGGAGCCACTCTCCCAGCAATAATTCTAAACTGGAGGCAACCGGCACAAAGCTGATAGGCAGGGAGATGCCACGGGGAGACCCTATCCCAATCTTTCTAAAGCGGGAGCAAGTCTATACCTATACATTATATTATATAGAGGTCACTCACACTTCCCTTGCCCACCCCCAGAGGCAGACCGCTAACTGCCGCCGGCACCCCAGCCTTCCGTGGGAGCAACATTGGCAGGACGGGAGTCACTGTCGGGGCCCAGCTTCAGGAAGAACTGATGGTTGAGGCTGCACATGTGCTTGTAGCCCTTGGCATCGTCAAAATTGAAGAAGCCCTGCAGGAAGTAGGCGGGCGTACAACCACCGGCATCAAAGGTTCCGCTGCTGACTTCACGCATGGCAACGCCATCGGAACGCCTCAGCGTAGCACGGTTTTCCACTCTGAGTCCCGACACGCTGTAGGGAAGCAGCCTGCTCACCACAAACTGCGTATTGCCTTTATCGTCCTTGGAGAGCTTTACCTCGACCATCACGTGGGCGTCATAGCCGTCGATGTCAGAATAGAGGATGTAGCGCACCACCTCGTCGCCCTCGTCATTCTTGGCCTGCATCAGAGGCTCCACACCCACCGGCAGAGGCTGCACTTTGAAATGACAGGTGTCGGTCAGCGGTATGCCTTTCTTCCTCCACTCTTCAGGACCAGAGCCACCGGTGGTGTTCTTGAGCTGCGCTTCGCTGAGCAGCACCTCCGTACGCTTCACATACCGGCGTATGTCGTCCTGAGTCAGCCCACGCGCCTTGAAGTGGTCATAGCTCACGGCATAATGCTGCGACAGGCGTGCCAGCGAGTCATACTGCTGCTGGGTCACCTTGTTCTTCAACCACTCGGGCGGCAAGTCGCCCTTCTTCGTATACGGATTATACACCAACACTTTGGGCGTCTGCCCAAACGCCAGGCATACTACCATCAGGAGGATGCCGGTCATCAAACACTTTCTCATAGGCAAATACATTGGATGTTACACATTGGGATAACTCTCTCTTGATAGATTACAGCCCAAAGATAGGGAAAATGGAAGATACGGAGCAAGTTTTTTCCGTTAAAAATCAATACCGTTGATCGTTTTTAACCATCGCCATCTCCCCCGCCATCAACAGCAAGGGCCATCCGCTGGTGTGGATGGCCCTTGTCATTATTTATAGTGTCACACGGTTACACACCGCCATGCTTGCGGCTCAGTTGATACTGGCAGAAACCGTAGGCGAAGACCACCGCAAAGCTGATGAGAGGCAGTACAAACGAGGCGTTGACGGCAGGAAGACCCATCACCACGCCCTGGTCTATGATCATACCCTGGAGCGGAGGCATGATGGCTCCGCCCACGATGGCCATCACCAGGAAGGCAGCACCCAGACTGGCATCTTCGGCATTGACATTCTCCAGGGCTATACCATAGATGGTGGGGAACATGAGCGACATGAATACGCTGATGCCTACCAGCGAGTAGAGGCCCACGATATCCTGGATGAAGATGGTGCCGAGCGTGCAGAGGGCGGCGCCGGTGGCAAAAATAGCCAGCAGCAGTCGGGTGTTGACATAGCGCATCAGGAAGGTGCTGATAAATCGTCCGCTGAGGAAGAGTACCATCGCCACGATGTTGTAGGTCTGCGCCGTAGCCTTGTTGATGCCCAGACGGTCGGCATACTGGATGATGAAGGTCCACACCATAATCTGCGCAGCCACATAAAACATCTGTGTGACCACGCCGGCCATGTAGGGCTTGTTGTCCAGCAGCCGGCGCATGGTGTCGCCCACGCGGGCATGCTCATCGGTGCTCTCCGTGCGTGGCATCCGCGTGAGGGCGAAGACCACCAGCATGATGAGCACCACCAGTCCGATAGCCACATAGGGGTCGCGTATCACCACCAGGTCGTGCAGACGTATGCCAGACTTCTCTGCCTCGGTGAGGGTCGGGAAGATGATGGCACCGGCGGCGTCGCGACGGTCAGACCACAGGTGGGGCAGCACGATAAACGACGCCACGCCCATGCCCATGAGCGAACCGAGGGGGTTGAACGCCTGCGCCAGATTCAGACGGCGTGTCGACGTCTCCTTGCTGCCCAGCGAGAGCACAAAGGGATTGGCCGTGGTCTCCAGAAACGCCAGTCCGAAGGTAAGCACATAGAGCGAGATGCAGAAGAAGGAGAACTCCTGATACGCCGCAGCCGGTATAAACAGGAATGCGCCCAACGCGTAGAGCGCCAGACCCAGCATGATGCCGCTCTTGTAGCTGTAGCGGCGTATGAAGAGCGCCGCAGGCACCGCCATGGTGGCATAGCCGCCATAGAAGGCAAACTGCACAAGCGACGCCTCGCTGGCCTTGAGTTCCATCACCGTCTGGAAGGCTGCCACCATGGGGTTGGTGATATCATTGGCAAATCCCCAGAGGGCAAAGAGGGTGGTCAGGAGCACGAAGGGCAAGAGATACTTCTTCTCCACTAATCGAGGTTTGTTCATTGCTTCAATTTCTATTACACGATTAAAACGACAGAGAGAGGGGAGCCGCCACCGGCACCATGGCCGTTACAGACCAGATGCCCCACGGTGTCTCTCCTCTCTCTATGATTGTCTACTTATTGTTCATTGACCCATTATTTGTACACAGGACCGAAGTTCTGGCAGGCGCGATAGTCGGCACCCTCCTTGTCCATACCGAAGGCATTCCATGCCGATGGGCGGAACACCTGGTCGTCGGCCACGTTGTGCATACATACGGGGATGCGCAGGATAGAGGCGAGGGTGATGATGTCGGCACCGATGTGGCCATAGGCGATGGCACCGTGGTTGGCGCCCCAGTTGTTCATCACCGAGTATACATCCTTGAAGGCGTCGCGCGAAGCGTCGAGGCGTGGCACAAACCATGTGGTAGGCCAGGTCTTGTCGGTGCGCTTGTTGAGGATGTCATGGATTTCGGGGTCGAGGTCTACGCTCCAACCCTCGGCGAGCTGGATGACGGGACCCAAGCCCTTGACTCTGTTCACGCGTATCATGGTCATAGGCATACCACCACGGGTGAGGAAGTTGCTTGAATAGCCACCGCCACGGAAGTAGTCGCGGCAGGCAGGATACCATGTCGTGGCCTTGAGGCAAGCCTCAACATCTTCCTGGGTCATCTCCCAGTGATGCTTCATGGTGGGGTTGCCCTCGGCGTCGGTCATCGCACCAGTGGCGTCGAGCGTTGTGGCACCCGAGTTGATGAGGTGGATGAAACCTCCGGCAGCCAGACCGGTGGCTTCCTTGCCGGTGACGCGCTTCACAGCCTCGGGGCTCCAGTAGGTACGGATGTCAGAGAACATCACACCCTTGTTGGTAAGCAGATGACCGAAGAGCATAGCCACGCCGTTGAGCGAGTCGTTCTCGGTGGCCAGCACGTTGGCCTCGCGTGTGCCGTTCCAGTCAAACGAGGTACACATCAGCGACTCGGGGAAGTCAAAGTTGGGGATATAGTCGGTCCACTGGCGCTGGCCCTGCACACCGGCAGCGATGGCGTTGTGGCCCAGACTCTCCTCCTTGAAGCCCAGCTCCTCGAGACGAGGGTTGCCGTGCATAAGGTCGTTGATGATAAGCATATTCTTTACGGTGAACTCCCAGTCCTTGTCTTTCTGCTCGCGGGTCTTGGCCTTGCCTATCTCCTCGTTGTAGTCGTGGCCCTCATTGGCCTTGCAGTACTTCTCGGTCCAAGCCATGGCCTTCTTGTACTCCTCGGGGTCATAGATACCCTCGTCCACACGGCGCAGGATTTCGACCAGGTCCACATACTCGGTACGCATGCCGAGATAGTCCTGGAAGAAGTCGGCGTCGACGATACTTCCGGCGATACCCATACAGGTGTTACCCATGCTCAGATAGCTCTTGCCGCGCATCGTAGCCACAGCCTGTGCGGCGCGGGCAAAGCGCAGTATCTTTTCTGCCACGTCGGCAGGGATAGTGTTGTCGTCAAGATCCTGCACATCATGGCCGTAGATGCCGAAAGCAGGCAGACCCTTCTGGGCATGGGCAGCCAGAACGGCAGCCAGATACACGGCGCCGGGGCGCTCGGTACCGTTGAAGCCCCAGACAGCCTTGGGATAATGGGGGTTCATATCCATGGTCTCCGAACCATAGCACCAGCATGAGGTGACGGTGATGGCGCTGCCCACACCCTCGCGCTCAAACTTCTCGGCACAAGCGGCGCTCTCAGCCACACGACCTATGGTGCTGTCGGCGATGACACACTCTACTGGCGAACCGTCGCCATTCTTAAGATTAGTCGAAATGAGATTAGCCACAGCCTGAGCCAAGGCCATAGTCTTGTCTTCAAGACTCTCGCGAACGCCACCCTGACGACCGTCGATGGTAGGGCGGATTCCAATTTTAGGATACTTCATGGTTTTTATGTATTATAATGTTAAACGATTTACCGGTCTTTAGCAGAGAGACCATCGACGCTACCACCCTCGGTGACACGGCAATGGCTACTCTTGTGTAGATGGAAACAAAAGTAGCCATTTTTTTTGTCTTTCATACCCTTTTTAATGTTAAAAGAACAAAATACCGACGCCGAGGGTATCGGGAGCGGTGACAATGAGCATGCCCTATAATTCTAAAGTGCATCTATTGACGCATAACTAATGAACGTTCCGCCACAAATCAACTTGGTCACTCATACTGACTAAGTAAAGTGACTAAGTCAAAGCTCTCTTGTATTTTTGACTACAACTATTAGGTTTCTCAGGAACAGTCATAACCAAGAAGCCACCCTCTAAGAGCGGATCAATATAGCGATGCTTCATATTGTATCTGTGTTTAAGTCCAATATGCTCCATGATTTCTATCATACCACGCGGAGTAGAACCGAAATCGATAATGTCATTAAGCGTGTCATTTAACTTAGTCACCGACTTGGTCACTTTTTCTTCATAAGTGACCAAGTTAAGCGACAAAGAAGGTCTGGCACGGCGGCAGACCGTCGCTCCAGCGACCCACAACAAAGGCGATGCGCCATATATGCAGTGGCAACAGTTACCACGCTGCATATATGGCGCATCTGGTTAAATGTAATTCTCGGGAAAGGGTCACGGCTGGCTCTCGCCCTCAACGTAGGTCTCCATAAACATGTGCTCGCCATCGAAGACGGCATAGGTAAACTGCCATATCCAGTCGCCGAGAATCATGAGGCGGGTCTTGCGCGAGAGCATCAGGTCGAGCTCGATGTGGCGGTGGCCGAACATGAAGTAGTCTATATCCTTATGGGTGGCGAGGTAGTCCTTGGCATAGCGCACGAGATACTCGCGGTCTTCACCCATATACGGGGGCTCGTGGCCATCGGCTCGCTTGAGGCGGCTGTGCTTGGCCCAGTTGAGCCCGAGCCACATGCCCCAGCGCGGATGCATCATATTGAGCAGCCGCTGGCACAGAGGGCTGTGGAAAACGCGTCTCAGGAAGCGGTATTTGGGGTCTGGGTCACCCAGACCGTCGCCATGGGCCATGTAGAAGACGCTGTCGTAAATCTCGGTGGTCATGGGCGACTTGTGGACCTTGACGCCACACTCCTGCTCGAGGTAGCCGTAGGTCCAGAGGTCGTGGTTGCCGGTGAAAAAGTGAATCTCTACGCCGCTGTCGGTGAGTTCGGAGAGCTTGCCGAGAAATCGGGTGTAGCCCTTGGGCACCACGTAGCGGTACTCGTTCCAGAAATCAAACATATCGCCCAAGAGATAGATGGCGGCAGCCTTGTCCTTGATGCTGTCAAGAAACCGCACCAGCCTGCGCTCGTGCATCCGGGCGTGGGGGATGGCGAGCGAGCCCAGGTGGGCATCAGAGAGGAAATAGACGTTCTTCATAACCATTCCGTTTTAATCGAAGCCGAGCTCTACCCTCGCCTCCTCGCTCATCATGCTTTGGTCCCAGGCGGGGTCGAAGACCAGATTGACATTGGCGGTCTTGACCTGGTCAAGGCTCTCGACCTTGGTGCGCACGTCTTCGAGGATGAAGTCGGCGGCGGGGCACGAGGGGGCGGTGAAGGTCATATCGAGGTCTACGGTGTAGTCGTCCTTGACGTCTATCTTGTATATCATGCCGAGGTTCCAGATGTCTACGGGTATCTCGGGGTCGTACACTGTCTTGAGCACCTCCACAATGCGCTCCTCTATATGGGTTTTCTCTTCTTGTGTCATAGCTGTGAATTGATTGATACGACAAAATTAGTGGAAAAGGCCCAAAGGACAAAACTTTTCAGCTTGTTTTTTCGGCAGCGGCGTCAGCGGGCGGGCTCTACATAGCAGTAGGGGCGCAGGGCGTGGGCCCGGAGTCCGTAGCTGTCGTCGGCCTGGACCTCGATGACATGGGCACCCTTACACTGAGCCTCGCTGAGGGGCAGCGACCAAATCTGGGGCGAAGAGAGATGGCGGATGGGGTTGCGGCGGCTGTAGGGGGTGGGATATCCCTTGGAGAGGTTCTGCTCGCGCACACGGGCAGCATTGGGGTCGAGCACGCTGGCACGCTGGCAGAGCATCCAGGCGCCGCCATCGACGCGACAGCGCACGCGGGTGGAGTCGCAGCCGCCCCATACGGTGATGAGGGCCTGGCGGGGAGCCACATCGCGAAGGTCGCGCAGACGGTGGTCGAGGCTGTCTATGCCCACAACATGCACCGTCATCTGCCGGTGGTCGTCGAGGCCCACGCCCTTGCAGCGGAAGGTGTAGCGGGGACCGTCGAAGTCGAGCACGAAGTAGTTGCGGGGAGTGCCGCCCTGCTGGAGTGCCATAGGCACGCCTTCCCAGTCGCGCTCGCCGACCCACCAGAAGCCGCAGGTGGCGCCGACGCCCAACTCGGGAATGGTGCGGCCGTCGTAGCGGTGGAAGTCGCGCATCACGCGGTGGAGATGGGCGGTGAGGGCCAGCACGGGGCGCGCTCCCACGGCGGCGAAGAGTTCGTCGCGGTTGCGGGTCACGGCGAGGGGAATGTGCATCACCAGCACTACCAGGCGTGAAGGGTCGACATGGGCGAGGTCTTCACGCACAAACTGGAGCTGGCTCTCGCTCACGCGGCCCTCATAGCCACGGGCGCCACGGCCATAGACATTGTTGAGCACGATAAAGTGTACGTCGCCCTCGTTGAAGGCATAGACCGGCGAACCGAAGGTGGCGCTGTAGGTGGCGGTCTGGCGCCAGAGCAGGCTGTCGGCGTCGCGGTCGTGATTGCCCACCACGGTATAGGAGCGCGAGGGCAACTGGGCTATCATGCGCTGCAGGTGGGGATAGAGCGCGAGGTTGTTGTTGACCAGGTCGCCAAGGAAAATATTGACATCGGCGCTGTCCTTGGTCATGAGTTCGGGCAGGATGGTGCGCGAGGCAAACTCCAGCTCCTGGGAGTTGCCTACCTGGATGTCGCCGATGGCGTTGAGTCTGAAACGGGGGCTCACGGGCTTGGCCGTGAGGGCGAAGTCGTGGCGGGAGCCGGCAACGGCGGGATAGACGAAGGCACTGTTGACCAGGCGGTGGCCCTGCATGGTGTAGCCGGCAGGCAGGATGGGAAAGAGGCTGCTGCCCTCGCCCACCTCGATGCGGTAACGACCCTTGGCGTCGGTGGTAACCACACGGCAGCCGTCGGAGACGGGAATACCGGCAAGCAGCGTCTCACCACGGTCGTAGCGCCCGTTGCCATTGGCGTCTATAAACACTCTGCCCTCGGCAGTGGGCTGCGCCGCAGCCTCCACTACCGAGAGCACGAGTATCAATAAGGTTGAAAAAGTCTTTGTCATTCGGTGCGTAATGTATGCAAGTGATTGCTGTTGGTAAAGGTGACATAGCCCACACCGTCGGAGGTAAACTTGAGGTTAAGTCCTGAAGCGTCCAGGTCGGCGAGCTTGGCAGGATTGCTCCACTGGCGGGTGTCGGGGTCAAGATACATCATGTAGGGGAAGCCCTGGTCCAGCGTATTGGTATAGACCACATAGGGCGTGCCGTTGGGGGCTGTGTCGAGGGCCACCTCGGTATGGCGGTCGGGGGTGAAGCCGAGGGGCAGCACGTTGCCGCCGAGGGTGAGCCAGGCGTCCTGAGTCTTGTCATAATACTTGACGCGCACACCGAGCTGACCGCTGGCGTCGTCCATAGTCCAGATGTAGGGGGTGCCGTCGGCGGTCACGGTGACGCCTATCATGGCGATGTTATTGGTGGCATTGCCGGGCTCGAGATAGTTGACGATCATCGGTGTCCACTCGCCGCCCTGGTAGCGCAGCACGTTGTAGCCATAGTTGACGCCATTGACAGCACCGCGGTTGATGCTGATGACATAGGCAGCGTCCTTGCCGCCAGCCACATTGGCCATATACACCATATTGGTGATGGCGCCGGGTACCTGACTGTTCCAGGCGCCGTCCTTGTAGTTGGACACGACGAGGGTACGGTTGGGATAGTCGGCCTTGGAAGAGTTGTTGACCTGGGCGCCCACAAGCTCGCCGTCGAGGGCACAGAAGCCCACATAGTTGGACACTGCCTTGAGCAGGCCCTTGTCGGTGCCCACAAACTCCCAGTCGCTGCCGTTATACTTCATCACGCTCATACCGTTCTTGAGCACCGTGGCCTGCTGGTCGGCATAAGCCACATAGAGTGTGCCGTCGGGGGCGATGTCGAAGTCGAAGTAAGAAGAGTTGACGGTGTGGCCGAAACCTTCGCCGCCCACGGTTGTCCACTCGCCATCGTCGCCCAGGGTGAGCACGGTGCTGTGGTTGGCAGCGGTGGCAGAGTTGCCGGCACGGGTCTTGAAGCCGATGTAGGGCTTCTGGTCTACGGGGTTGATCTTGAGCACGGGGTTGCCGTAGGTGGTGATGCCTGCCACCTGGGCAGTCTCAACCCAGCGCAGCGAAGCCTTGGTGACGGTGACCTCGCAGCGGCGGCTCACGCTGCCACGGGTCAGGATGTAGTCGATGGGCTGGCTGAAGTCGTTGGCGGTGGTCTGGCTTACCTGCTCGGCGCCACCCACCTTGACGGTGGTGCCCTCGCTGGTGGTGAAGCGTGCCACGAGGTTGTTCTTCTCTACCGTGGGAGGCAGCGCCACGCTTACGGTCTGGGTAGCGGCGCCACCTGTCTGGTCGGCAGTGAGCTCTACCACATAGTCGGAGCCAAGCACACCGGGGTTGTCGGCCTTGTAGAAACCGAAGCTGAGCATCGCGGGGGCGTTGACATCATTATATACATAATTGTTGCTGTCTGTACAGGCGGCGGGGACAAGCATCACCACCAGCAGCGCTATGATATATCCTAAGTGTTTCATATCAGTTCTTTTTTTCGATTACAAGTTGTTTCTGGAGACCATCGGGACCGGGAACTCCCAAATGAGGGCACTGAAAAACTAAAACCCACTATCAAATTGAAAGTTGATGACGGAGAAATAGCTGTTTTACCCTTTATTATCTGTCTATTTTAGCCTTATTTTAGGTGATTTGCAGAAAGAGAAGTTACAAATCGTAAGCATTTTCCGTTTTGGTCATAAAAAAAGGGGACTTTTTCAGTGCCCTCCCAAATGGAGGTTCTGGCTGTTGCCGGTGAGACGGATGGTTAGGGTATTGTCCTTGGTCTCATCGACGGGATGGGCAAGCCACTTGATGCGGATGGGCATGTCGTAGATACCGGGCTCGAAGGTGAGCTGGTTGCCGGTGGTGACGAGTTCGTAGTCGACACCTTCCTGCAGACCGTCGCCCACCACAATCTCGTAGTTGACCACGAGGGCGGTGGTAAGCATCTTGCTGCTTACCGACACCACGTAGGTATTGATATTGTTTACATTGGAGAGCACCACCGTCTGTGAAGCGCCGGTAGTGGTTGTCACCTTGACGAAGGGCATATCAAAGCCTTCGAACTCTTCTTTCTGGCAGCCGCACAGGGCGACGAGAGCCAGGAGCATTACTATGATTTTCTTCATGACGTTTCTACTTGTTTACAGTGGGGTTGGGCTTCATGTTCTCATTGGCGTCGAGCTCATACTGAGGGATGGGCAGCACAAAGAGGTCGTTGGGGTAAGCGAGCGAGCGCACGGTGGAGTTGGTGTTATGCTCGCGCACGAGGTTCTGCTTCCAGCGGGTGATGTCGAAGAAGTTGTGGCCCTCGAAGCATAGCTCCTTGACGCGCTCGCGCTGCACGAGGGCGAGCAGGTCGCCGTCGGCGGTGGCGTCGAGCACCAGGGCAGCCTTCTCGGCACCCACGTTGCGCTCAAGCAGCTGGCGCAGATACTGGCGGGCATCGCCCTGCTTGCCGCTGATGTGGCAGGCAGCCTCAGCCGCATTAAGCACCATCTCGGAGAGACGGAAGACGATGGGGTCTTCGCGCTTGGGCTGATTGTCGGGGATGCTGGTGGCGGTGTACTTGACACACTGCTTCACACCGTCCTTGTGGATGAGCTGCAAGCGCAGGTCGGCAGCGTCGTAGAGCGAGAGCAGCGTGTCGGCGGGCAGACACTCGCTGGCGTAGAACTCCTTCTGGCGGCCGGTGAGGTCGGCGCCGCTCAGGCGGAGGATGGCCTCGCCGCGGGTGCTCAGGTTGTCATACATATTGATATAGTCGGCACCCTGCGCCAGACTCTCGCCGTTGAGGGCGAGCTGGGCATACTTGAGGGCGTTGTCCCAGTCTTCCATATAGAGATAGACGCGCGAGTACATGGCATTGACAGCCTGGAGCGACACATAGTGTACGTCGGCGGCGTGACTGTCGCTGAGCAGGGCGGCAGCCTTGCCGAGGTCTTCGAGGATGAAGGCGTAGATGTCCTTGACCGAACTGCGGCCGAGGATGTCGTTGGGGCCGAGGGGACGGTCTACCTTGGGCACGCCCAGATGAGAGGCATCGGCGGTGTAGTTGTAGGGCTGGCCGTAGACACGCACGAGGTCAAAGTGGCAGAGGGCGCGCAGCACGAGGGCCTGGCCCAGGATGTTGTCGATGGCATTTTTCTGGGTGGGATAGTCGGCAGCCACGGCAGGGGCATACTTGATGATGTTGTTGGCATTGGCCATAGCCTCGCCGATACGGTACCAGATGTAATAGGAGGTAGTAGCCGACACGGGGTTGGGCACATAGTTGTACTGGTCGAGCATGGACGAACCGGAGGAGAGGTTGAGCGAAGTCATATTGCCTGCTACCTCGGGATACTTCAAGAACTCGTTGTCGTAGCTGTTGTAGTACTGGGTGTAGGCACCCAGCAGACCGGCACGCAGACCGCGTGGGTCGGAAAGGAACGACGGTATGGTGGCCTTGCCCTTCTCATCGACGGTCAGGAAGCCGTCGCACGAGGTGAGCAGAGTGACCATCGCTAAAGCGACATATATAATAGTTTTCTTCATTGTGATACTGGGTTTAGAATCCGACATTGAGTGACAGGGTGAAGGTGCGCTCGAGCGGATAGCCGCTCATGAGCGTCTTGTAGGAGTTGTGGTCGCTGCCTGAGTAGGGGCTGTAGGCCAACAGATTGTCGGCGATGAGCGATACCGAGGCATTGGAAAGTTTCCAGCCATTGACGAGGCTGCGGGGCAGCTGGTAGGTGAACACCACGTTCTGCAGGCGCACCAGATCCTTCTTGTAGAGATAGCGCGTAGAGGTGCGCGACGAACCGGTAGAGACGCCCGCCTGAGGACGGGTGTTCATGGCGATGTCGCCGGGATTGCGCCAGTAGTTGCGCTGCTCGATGGCCTGGTTGTAGCTCAGCACATTGTAACCGTCGGAGTTCATGATGCTGGCAAACGAGCTGTAGGCGTAGCCGCCAAACTGGTAGTTGAGCAGGAAACGGAGCGAGAAGTTCTTGTAGCTGAGGGTATTGGTCATACCGCCGGTGACGGTGGAATTGGCACTCTTGCCACGCACGCGGTTGTTGGTGCTGTCATAGACCTTGGTGATGTTGCCGTTGGCATCGTACCACATGGGGCTGCCGTCGAGGGGGTCTACACCTGCCCAGCGCACCATGTAGTAGGTCTTGGTGTCCTGTCCCTCAATCCACGAGATTTCGCCGAAGTTGACCTGGGTGCCGTTATACGACTTGGTGAGGCGGTTCTGGTTGTGGGCGAGGTTGAAGTCGGTGGTCCAGGCAAAGTCGCCGTCCTTCTTGGCGACGAAGTTGCGGGTGGTGAGGTTGATCTCGATACCCTTGTTGACGATCTCGCCCACATTGCGGTAGGCACGGGTGTCGCCGGTAAGGAGCGAGATGGGCAGACGGCTCAGGAGGTTCTTGGTCTGGTTGTGGTAATACTCGATTTCAAAGTCGATGCGGTTGAGCACAGCCAGGCGCAGACCGAGGTTGGTCATATAGGTGGTCTCCCAGCTCAGACGGCTGTTGGGGATAGTGCCGAGCACACCGCCGAGCTCGCCGTTGTAGGAGTAGGAGCTGCTGTAGACGTAGGTACCCTGTGACTCCTGAGAGCCGAGGCGTGAGTTACCGTTGGCACCATAGCTGGCCTTGAGCTTGAGGACATTAATCCAAGGGATGTTGAAGAACTTCTCGTTGTGGATGTTCCACGATGCGCCGACAGAGGCGAAGTTGGCCCAGCGCACATCGCTGCCAAACTGGGAGTTGCCGTCCTTACGGGCGTTGACGGTGAGGTAGTAGCGGTGGTCGTAGGAGTAAGTGGCCTGACCCAGCAGCGATACCTTGCGGCGACGGCTGCTCGAGTTGTAGCCCTTGGTGGTGTTGGCCTGGCTCACATCGCGGATGTTGTCATTGATGAAACCCGAACCGGTGACATACATGGTGGTGTAGTCGCGCGAACCGGCCTCAAAACCGGCGAGGGCTGACACGGAGTGACGGCCGAAGGTGCGGTTGAAGTTGAGACGGTGGATGGTATTCCAGTTGGTGATGTCTACGGATGAGCGGCGGGCATAGCCGATGGGGGTGCCGTCGGTGTCCATACCGGTCCAGTTTTTCTGCGAGCTGTAGGTCTCTTCGAGGGTACTGTTGTAGTCGTAGGCAAACTGGCCCGTATAGGTGAGGCCCTTGAGGATTTCATACTTGAGCGTGAAGTTGGAACGCAGGTACCAGGTCTTCTGGTTGTTGTCGTTCTGCTCGCGCTCGAGGACGGAGTTGCTGATGAAGCGCTTCTTGGTGAAGTGGGGAGTGCCGTCGGCATTGAGGCCGTCGACCTCCATATTGTAGAGGCGCAGAGTGCCGTCGGCATTGTAGGGCGAGTAGATGGGCAGCAGCTCATAATACTCGCGGCCGAGGGCGAAGAGGTCGTTGTTGTTGTAAGAGGCTGAGATGTCGACACCCACCTTGAGGCGCTTGTTGAGCTTGAGGTTGATGTTGGTGGCGAGCGACAGACGCTGCTGGGTGTTGCCCTTGACGGTCTTGTCGTTCTGGTAGTACTGGCCCGATACGTAGTAGTCTGACTTCTGGTTGCCGCCGCTCACACCCACATTGGTGAGGAAGGTGGTACCGGTGTCGTAGAAGACGTCGCGCCAGTCGGTATCGGTGGTGGAGTACTGGTTGAGCTCATTGTCCTGGAAGGGGAAGGTGCGCATGTCCTTGCCCGAGTTGGCATAGGCTTCGCGAGCCAGCGAGAGCCACTCCTTGGCGCCAAGCACCTTGGGGGCAGTGCTCTCGTCGATATGGGCGATACCATACTGGGTATTGACGGTGATGCGCATCTTGCCCTGACGGCCCTTCTTGGTGGTGACGAGGATTACGCCGTTGGCTCCATCGGCACCGTAGATAGAGGTGGCGGTGGCGTCCTTGAGCACGGTCACAGAGGCGATGTCTTCGGGGTTGAGGAATGACAGCGGACTCACGGTATAACTGGTACCGGGCATCAGGTTGGTGCGGTCGCCGGTATACATGGGCGTGCCGTCGACAACCCAGAGGGGCTCGTTGGAGGCGTTGAGCGAAGCCTCACCGCGCACGCGCACCTCGTAGCGGGTACGGGGGCTGCCGGGGTCGGCGGTATTGGGGTCTATCTTGACACCGGGGATGAGTCCGTCGAGCATCACGTCGAGGCGCTGCTGGGGCAAGCCCTTGAGCTGGTCGGCGTTGACCTGGTAGGCACTACCCACGAGGTCGCTGCGCTTCTGGGCGGTACCATAGGCGCCGATTACCACCACATCCTGCAGAGCGGTGGCGTCTTCCTTCATCATCACACGCGCCACGCTGCCCTTGACAGGGATGGTCTGCGACACCATACCGATATAGGTAAAGACGAGAGTACGCCCGCTACCCGCCTTGAGACGGATGGTGTAGCGGCCTTCGAGGTCGGTGATGGTCTTGTTCTGGGTGCCACGCTGCAGCACGGTAACGCCGGCAAGCGGCTCGCCATTCTGGTCGGTCACGATACCCGAGATGGAATTGTTGCCATCCTGGTCTGTGGCTGTCTCCATGCCTGTGGGCGACGCCATCGATACCGACGGGTATGCCAGAGCAAGCATGAGAAGCAAGAATAAATAAACAATCTTCTTCATAACATTATATAAACTGAATTCGACTTGGACCATACACCGACGCTCGTCGATGCAGGGTCATACATTAATTGTGCTAAGTGTCACGACGCCATGTCCCCAACAGCGGGGATGACGATGGTGGTCAGGGACCATGTGCCCATAGGCAGCTGCACGGTCATATACTGGTCACGATACTTGACATTGACCTGGCGGGGCCACTTGTAGTGTCCGCCGCCGATAACGATGACATGGCTGCCATCGGGATTGCGGAAAGCCAGTACGTTGTATCTTCGCGTATGGATAGGTCTGCATGACCTGGGCGTTGTCCAGGTCTATGTAGAACTGATTGGCACGGCGATGGGAGGTGAAGGGGTTGCTCGGTCTGGTGTGGATAGGCTTGCCCTATGACGACTGGTAGAGGCTGAAGACTATCTCGCCCTTCGTGGGAACATAACTTGAAGGGTTCTGGGCTGTAGCTGTAAGACCGAAACAGCAAGCGGCAAGAAAAGCGATGCACCCACAGCCTCGGCGAAGCGCCAACAATCCTGTGCGAGGTGTCTCACCGCGCATCTGGACGGGCCTCGGCCAACGGTTACTGTTACTCTCGGGTAGCTTTTCCATATGCCTGTAGTTGCTATTGACCATGCAAAGATACATAATTTCACGCACTTTTATGATTTTTTGTTAGATTTTCGCCGTTTTTATGTACATTTCTTGATTATTTATCGACTTTTCATACAAAAAGTGTGAATTCGGGCGCCGACGATGACCCTTGTCGGAAGCAGGGCGGGCAGGCACGATACGGGCGGAGTCGCCGCGGGCTGCGCCGGGATGGTCTGAATCTATATTTCAAGGCACGAAACGGATAATGCACGATGCGAAGCCAGTATTGCACGACGCGAAATAACGGTTTCAAGTCTCGCAAAAAACATGAAGATGACTGCAAAACAGAAGGAGATACTCTTAAATAATGTAAAAACAACGGTTTATAGGATATCTTTTTCTAATTTTGTAAGAATTACAATCCAAAGAGAACTGTTTATCCGTAATAGAACACACATGTACACTCTGAGACTACTGATTATAATCTTCCTCATGACTGCCAGCAACCTGTATGCGCAGCAACGCGAGGACGACAAGGCCAACAGCGTGATTATGAGCAGCCAGGCCAACCGACTCATCGAGAGGGGGGAGTATGAAGAGGCGCTGAAGCTGCTTCAGAAAGCCGAGAAGACGTATGCGGCAAACAACGACACGCTGACAGCGAGCTTCATCGTAGTGTTTCTGGCTCCTCAATTTGAGTGTTACCGCATGATGAAGCGTTACGAGGAAGCCACCTACATAAGCTACCGCATCATGATGATTAACCGCAAGAAGGCAACACGGTCGGAAATTCAGCCCAACAATAGGGAGACGCGACAAAGGAAGACCGAAGCGGTGACGAAAGCGCCGGTAAAGGCGGCAGAGGACGAGGGCGACGACTACGACATCGACTATGTGCTCGCCGTGGCTTGCGCGCTGGCGCTCATCTACGCTGTGATGGCCACAGGCTTCCTCTCGTACTACATACACAGGGCCCGCCGCAAGGACAAGGCGCAGATGCAGATACTGGGACGACTGCAGCGCTACAAGCGACTGCTCTACGGCTATGAGAGAGGTGAACTGGTGGAAGCGCCACGCGACCAGTCGGCTGTGCAACTGTGGCTGATGCGCCCGGGGTCGACAGAAGAAGACCATCTGTTTGCCCAGATTATGAAGGCTATCGTGGAAAAGAAAATGTATCTGAACCCCAACCTCTCGCGCGAAGACGTAATCAAGGAGGTCTATGTGCCCAAAAACAAGTTTGCCAACCTGTTCAAGACTTACGTACACACCAATTTCAAGAACTATATCAACTCTCTGCGCATAGATGCAGCCATCGAACTGATGCAACTGCACCCTGATTACACGATAGAGGCGATATCGCAGGAGTGCGGAATGGCAAGCGTGCAGACCTTCTACCGTGTATTCGGTGAGCAGACGGGCATGTCGCCGAGTGAATACAGAATTAACCTGCAGAGCGAGGCCGACGGGGGGGTAAAAACCGCCCCTAAGAAAAGGAAAGACGACAGCCAGCACCGCCGGAGACCAACGGCGGAGGACTGAAGCGACAAGCGGCTGCAGCCTCAACGACAGCAAAACTTACGAAAAGAATATGGGGGATGACATCCTCGCCAGAAAAGGCGGTTTGTCATCCCCCATACTTGTATGGTGACGGTGGCTAAGGGCGGGAAAGACGGTAGACGACAGCCGAGACGGGGCCCATAACGATGCGGTCGGTGGTGGCGCCGCGCTTGTACTTGACCTTGCCGCTCTGGGCAATGGCCTCGACTGGCGCCGAGAGCGTGGGGATGGAGGCGCTCACGCTGGCGGCAGAGGGGTTGACGGCGACGATGCAGACATCGTCGGCTGTGGAGCGGCGATAGACCATGGGTAAGGGCGCATCTTGTCGCTGAGCAGCGTCCAGCCAGCCTCATTGCCCAGCGTGGGCACATCGCGGCGCAGACGAAGCAGATGGCGCACGTAGTGGAGCAGCGAGCGGGGGTCGGCCTCCTGGGCTCTGACGGTGAGGAGACCGCCGTCGGTAGAGACAGGCAGATAGAGGCTGTCGGCGACGCAGGTGGAAAAGCCGGCAGTGGGGCCTGGCTCCCACTGCATGGGGGTGCGGCTGCCGGCACGGTCGGTGGCTCCCTCGACATCGGGGGCGTCGGGCTGGTAGCGCATGCCTATCTCGTCGCCATTGTCGTCGCGCAGCGTGGTGCTTATCGACGAGTACGACAAGCCACTGCTCGATGTACTCGACACCAGTGCCACGATGCGCGACGACAATGGCAACGAGGTGCTCATAGAGGATTACAACCGCAACATCCTCAAGGGCTTCTACTCTACGTTCAAGGCTGCCGACGCCGACTTGCGCTTTGTGCTGCTCACCGGTGTGACCAAATTCTCGCAGGTGAGCGTTTTCAGCGGTTTCAACCAGCCCGAGGACATCAGTATGAGCAGGCAGTTTGATGCCCTGTGCGGCATTACCGAGGAGGAGATGGAGGCCGCCTTCGGCAGGGAGATAGACCACATGGCCGAAGAGTACGGCGTGTCGGCCGTGGAGATGCGCACCATGCTGAAAAGGCAGTACGACGGCTATCACTTCAGCCGCCGCCTTATCGACATATACAATCCCTTCAGCGTGCTTAACGCGCTAAAGTCAGGCTCTCTGGATGACTATTGGTTTGCCTCGGGCACACCTACTTACCTTGTGCGTCTGCTCGCCCATGCCCAGGAGAACCTGAATGAGCTGACGGGCCGCTATTACGACACGCGGGATTTCATCGACTATCGTGCCGATGTGGAGCGTCCGCTTCCGATGATATACCAGAGCGGTTACCTTACCATCAAGGGCTATGACCGCCTTACAGGCACTTACCTGCTCGACTTCCCTAACGACGAGGTAAAGCGCGGCTTTGCCACTGCCGTTGCCACAGGCTATCTGCAGCCTAAAAGCCTTGTACTGTCAGACCTGGCGCAGATGGTGCGCTCGCTTGCCGCCGCCGACCTCGCTGCCCTGTGCCGCCTGCTCACGTCTTTCTTTGCCAGCATTCCCTACACCATGCGTCGCAAGGACACAGAGCAGGAGCGTGAGCGTTACTTCCACTATACGTTCTACCTCATATTCCGCATCCTCAGCACCTATCTCGTGCTCATGGAGAAACAGCAGAGCGAGGGCCGTGCCGACTGCATCATCGAAACGCCCAAGGATATATTCATCTTCGAGTTCAAGCTCGACGGCACCGCCGATGAGGCTCTCCGGCAGATAGAGTCGAGGGGTTATGCCCGTCCGTATGAGGCTGATGCAAGGCGGGGTTACCTTGTCGGTGCAACCTTCTCGTCAAAGACAGGCACCATAGAAGAGTGGAAAGTGAAGTGAGCGATGAAAAACTAAAAGAAAGACCGCAAAGTAAAAACTGCGGTCTTTCTTATCCTTAGAGAGAGCCTTCTAATGGCTACGTCTGCGGTCGTAAACATCGATGCGTATATCTTTGATGACAAAGTCTTTTAGAAGAGAGGCTATGCCGTATGGAGTGACTTTGTCTGGTAGGGATTTGCCGAAAGCGTAGTAGCTGCTTATGTATGGTGTGGCAAAGTCCATGTCAAAAGTGGCAGCATATATGGCGCCAGAGGCGTCTCTTGGCAAAAGAGAATTTTCCATAGGACGTAGCCAGGCACCGCAGATGTAGCTCTCATTGTCTGGGTCTCTGAATGGCGATGTGCCATGGGCATAGCACCCTTTGAGTGGCATATCTCGCATATATAGTTCTAACAGAACCCCGAACTTTTTGCCGGCAAAGTAGCTGCGTTGGTCGTAGAAATTGCTTTTTAGGAAGGCAATGGTATCTCCGTGAAACTCTTTTAGGGGGCGATACGTGAAATTCTGTGCCTGTGTATCGGTAAATCCTAAGAGAAGGACTATCAGTGCTAATAATTTTTTCATATCTTTCTTGTATTATGTGGTGCGTGGATACTACATACGCTGCTTCTCACTGTTGCCTGCGCCAGTGCCGCGATACTTGTTGCGGGTGGTGTTAAGGCGGTAGCGGAAGGTGAGAACCACCGAGCGAGTCTGGTAGTGGTCGTCCAGATACGAAGAGTAGCCGTAGCTGTAGCTCCTGCTCTTGGTATAGTTTTGGCGGAATATGTCATATACACCAAAGCGCACCATAAACCGGTCTTTGGCCCACGATTTCTGCACATTGGCATTGAGTATGGCCGTGGGGTGTATGTAGCTGAAGTTGCTGTAGTCTGATGTGCTGCCATATCTTGCGTTGAGGTTGGCGTTCCATCCATGCTTAAAGCCAAAGGCGTTGTTGGCCGAGCAGGTAAACTGTGGCTTGTTCATCTTGTGCCGCCCGGTGCCGGTATCTATGGTGAGCCACTGTGCCGAGTAGCCAGCGCTGAGCTGACCGTGCCATACACCCCACTTGGGCGAGGCCGACAGCTGTACGGCCAGCCGCTGCCACTTGGGCAGGTTGATGTATGAGCGCACCACTACGCCCTCCTGTCCGGCCATCTCTGCACCCCACGACAGGATGTCGTTGTGCAGATAGTCGTAGCTTACGGCCAGCTGGAAGATGTTCCAGAAGGCACCGATGACGGCGTTGTGTGTGGTCTTGTTCTTGAGTTGTGGGTTACCTACGTCCATCGAGTAGCGGTTGGCATAGCTCAGCGGTTGGTTCATCTGGTGGTAGGTGGGGTAGAGTGTGCGTGCCGAGTAGCCTGCCATGATGCCCACCTTGCCCACGGTGTGCTGATAGTTCAGGGTGGGCATCAGATTGTTGTGTGTCTCGTAGCCATTGTCCATGATGGTACCGTCCTGATAGCGCTTGGTGCGGCTGTGCTCCATGCGCAGCCCTATAGTCCAGGTGCCTATCTTGGAGGGCAGCCGGTATTCTACAAAGGGGCTGGCTATCTGCTCGTGGGTGGCGTTGTCGGTGCGGGTGAGATAGCCCTCGGGGTTGTTGTATCGGTCGCGGCGGTCGGTATAGGTGTATTCGGCTCCCAGGCTGATGTTGCCGCCCCACAGGGGGTGCCCCAGCGTGAGCTTGGCGGCATACAGCCGGCTGCGGTTAGCCGTCAGCGATGTCACGGTGCGGTCGTCGGCCTCGGCGCTGTACTCATGGGTTATGGTCTGGCTGGCTATACGGTTATACAGATAGTCGGCATTGAAATCTATCGTCCATTTGCCCCACTTGCCATTGTAGTAGAGGTTGACATTGTGCGAGGGGCGGAGGTGATAGACGGCATCGAAGTCGCTGTTGATGCGGTCTATGTAGGCGCCATCGGCTGTGGTGGTCTGGGCGAGGCTTCCGTAGATTTTGGCTGCAGGGCTCATATCCCAGTTGTAGCGCACGCCCAGCGAGTGGTCGGCATCTATCTGGAGATTGTAGCCCAACACGCCATTGAGCGACTGCTGCTTGTCGCGTTGCAGTCCCTGGAGGGTGTTGACCCACAGCCGGGTGCTTGTGAGCTCGTCGGTGTTGTTAAACTTGCGGCGGCCCTTGTCATAGCCGTAGTTGGCCTCGCCGAAGAAGTCGCTTTTGCCCTGACGGTAGTTCCAGCTGATGTACTGGCGTGCCGAGCCATAGCAGGTCTGCTCATATACGGTGCGGCTCTCTATGCCCAGCCCATCGCCCTGACGGCGGCGTGTCTTGATCTTGACCACCGCCGACACATTCGACGCATAGCGGGCGCCAGGCGAGGTTATCAGTTCGATGTTCTCTATATCTTTCGACTTGAGTCGCTCCAGCTCGCTGTTGTTGCGCACCAGCCGGCCATTGATGTAGAAGACAGGGGTGCCTCGGCCGAATACGGTATATTTGCCTTTCTCGCCCGACAGGCCTGGTATGAAAGGCAGTATGTCGTTGGCTGTGCCCAACTTCTCCAGATACGAGCCCTTGACGGCGGTCTTCATGCCCTCGGCGCCCATGGTCACTACGGGGCGGCGTGCTTTGACCTCTACGCCTTTCAGTTCGTAGGCTTTCTCTGCGAGAGAGATATGGTACTGGCCTGCTCCTGTAAGCGGTAACAGCTGGGTGTCATAGCCCAAAGCAGATACACGCAATAGATGCTTGCCGTCATCCTGCCGGTCTATGCTGAAGGAGCCGTCTTCTTGGCTTACAGTGCCGACGAGGAAGGTCGAGTCGGCAGTGTTTAACAACACTACGTTGGCATACGCTATGGGGGCATGTTTCTCATCTGTCACAGTTCCTGTGATAGACTGGGCACCAGCTGCTGCCAGTATGCAGCACATGGCGATAATTAAGGTAAGTCTCTGTTTCATATAGTTGCGGTTTTAGTATATGGTGCAAATTTAGTAATTTATTATAGGGGGGGGCAAATCTTTCTCATTATTTTTTTCCACAGAAAGATAGTTTTCCGTAGAAGCCATTGCCCTCGAATAGGGGCCTGAGCCTGCAGACCTTGATGGCGCAGGTCTTGTTCAAGCCGCAAATACGACATTCTGGCAGGTCGTCCAAGACGGTTCCTCCTCTGAATGGAAGCCAGCGCTGACTACTCCATATATCTGCCAGGTCTTCTCTGAGCAGGTTGCCCATTGTATATTGGTGGAACCCCACGCCGTATAGGCAGGGATATACGTCGAAATGCTCGTCGATGGCTATGAGAGAGTTGCCTGCTATGCACGTTATGTCATCGCCTATTATCTCTATTTGGTCGTCTCTGGTCGCATCGGCCCATTCCAGACTTTCTCCATACGTTTCAGAGGCTTTATGGTATATATCCTCTATCAGCAGTGCGTCTTCTGCGGTGAGTGCTATGTCGGTATGCTCTGTGGCTCGTCCCATGGATATAAGAGGGCTGAGTATGAGTTTGTCGGCTTGTATCTCGTCTAAAACCAGACTGATGACCTCTTCTGTTTCAGCGAGGTTGTGCTTGCTTAAGGTGCAGGTGATGCTTAGGCAGATGCGGTTTCTTTTTATCTCTTTCAGTAGAAGAAACCATAGACGTTTCGTGGCGTAAATCTCTGCTTAGAAACGACTCGTGCTGCGCCTCCCTTGACTTGGCAAAGGTCTTGCTCGCTAAGACAGCTTAGATAATGGTTGCTATCCATATTAAATAGCATTTGAAACTCGTGCCTACTCTTTTATGGATTTTCGACTTCCTCCACCTTTTTTATTCAGTAGGTCTGATATCTGTCATGGATGATAAACTCGGGCTTCCTCCTCTTATTATATAAGGTGGGCGTGGGGCGTGAGATATGGGCTTCCCATGATTTGGACGGCAACTGTCTATAGGCTGCCAGGCTTCTCCATCGTAATCAGAAACGGTATGTACATGGATGTTGATCGCTATGATAAAACTTATCATGAGAAATGACATGATTTTTTTCATATTGTTTTTATTATTTGCACAAAAATAGTTGGAAATGCTGTGCGCGGCCAAGGAAATGAGTACACAAATGAGTACACAAATTGTTTTTCCTGTTTTGTGTACTAGTACACAAAATATGGAAGTTGTTGATTCTTATTGCGTATAGACGATTTTTCGCTTCCCCCCAAAAAATGGTATTTATGTAATTCTGTATCGAATTATTTTTCTAACTTTGCAGACATGGATAGAGATAGAATTTTTGTGTTAGCGTTAGCGAGTGTGCTTTTGTTGCTCTTTTTTGCATGTGAAAACCAGCAAAAGAGAATTTACTCGTCTGTGTTGCAGAGCATAGATAGCCTAACTTATACAAGCCCAAAACGAGCGCTGGCTCGATTGGATAGTTTGGATTCTTGTACGGACAGGCAGTGCGTAGAACTTAGTATGTGGGCAAAACTGCTAAGGCTAAAAGCGAGATATAAGGATTATCAGTCTGTAGATACAGATGAAACGCCATCTATAATACGCTATTATGAAGACCATGGGAGTGTGTATCAGAAAATGAATGCACAATATATAGCAGGGGCTTACTGGGTGGAAAAAGGTGAGACACCTATGGCTATAAAAAGCTTCCAGACGGCAGAAGATTGCGCGAAAGCAATAAATAATAAGAGGGATTTGCTGCGTATATACTGTGCGAAAATGGATTTGTATGAGCGCATCTTTGTGTATGAAAAGGCCTTGGAGGAAATGAAATCGGCCTTTGATTGTGCCATGAGTATGGGTGATACGCTGATGGCTTTAACTAGTATGGAGTGCAAACTGAGATATTATCAGCAGACAGACCAGATAGATAGTATGGCAAGTTTGTCGCAGCGCCTCTATAGTGCCGCACAGCGAATAAATCCATGTGACTACAATGCTTTGACCCTCTCGTATAGTGTGGATGCGTGCCTCCGCAAGCGGGAATGGAAAAAGGCAAAACGATATCTTGATATGTATGAAACAGCTTTTGGATGTGATAGCGTGGGTGTCTCAACTTTGTTTGGAGATTTATATGATTATAAAGCACGATATTATATGGGCGTGGGCAAAATGGACTCAGCTCTCTGTTTCCAGAGGAAACTGTCTCAAGTGGCCGTTACGTATTATGACAAGGTGAAGCTATATTCTAACTACCAAGACTTGTATGACAAGTTGGGTAATTCTGACTCGTTGTGTAAGTACAGCAAATTGTATTGTCAGTATAATGATTCAACGATGGCAAACTTGAATGTGGAGCGCGTGGCTCAAATTCAAAGTTTATATAATTATGATCGTTCTCTAAAAGAAATGTATCGTCAGAAAAAGGTGAAAACACTCGTGATATTGTGCGGTACAGTGACTGTTGTGTTGTTCCTATTTGTTATGCTGTGGCAATGGCGTATGGGTAAAAAAGAAAGGCGGAAAATAGTGTCGGAAATAATTGCGCAGCGTGAGGCATATGGAAACTTGCTGGAAGCGTATAGGAAGAAAAGCAAGCAACTTGATTTGCTGATGTCTGGAAAAGATATAAGAGCAGAAGAGCTACTGCAAGAGTCTATAGGGAAACTGAGAAAAGAACTTGTGGATAATTTCGCAATGAAAGTGTTCCCCAAAGAATGGGTATGCGGTAGCTTGCTTGTACGGCAACTACATTCATTGGCGGAGGAGGGAAAGCATCCTTCGGATGAACTATGGCTGCAAGTAGAGAAGGAATTGGCCTTGAATGAAGAAAATTTTATGGAATGGTTAACGAATTGTAGGAAAGATAAAAAACTGAAAGAGCGTGAGTGGCGTATGTGCTTACTCGTTAAAATGTGCTTCTTGCCTGTAGAAATGGCGGTTTTGCTTGTTACAAGCAAGCAGAATGTGTCCAATATGCGTAGCCGGTTGGTGCAAAAAATATTTGGGCAAAATGGGCGTTCAGGTGAATTTGATATATTGATAAGCGAATTGTAAGGAGTTTCCTATGGAACCACCCTATAAAAAGTTTGGGAATGTACTGATAGGACATAGAGGAGGCCGCAATATAAAAACTGCGGCCTCTTTGATATTCGGTAGTCCCTAATGTTTATGCCTGCGGTCGTAAGCCTCGATGTGTATATCCTTGATGACAAAATCCTTTAGGAGATAGGCTATGCTGTATGGAGAGACCTTGTCTGATAGCGATTTCCCAAATGCGTAATAGTTGCTTGTGTATGGCGCTGCAAAATCTATGTCAAATGTGGCTGCATATACAGCGACAGCGGTGTCTTTTGGCAAAAAAAGTTGTCCATGGGGCGGAGCCACGCCCCACAGATAAAACTGTCATTGTTCGGGTCTGAGTATCGAACCGTTCCATGTGCGTAACACCCCTTGAGTGGCATTTCTCGCATATACAGTTCTAATAAGACCTCAAACTTTTTGCCTACAAAGTAGTTGCGCTGGTCGTAAAAATTACTTTTTAAGAACGATATCGTATCTCCGTGAAATCCTTTTAAGGGGTGATATGTGAAACTCTGTGCCTGTGTTTCGGCAAGCCCTATAAGAAGGAATAATAGTAAGAATAACTTTTTCATTGTCTGCAATATTTTATGTTGGTGGTGCAAATTTAGTGTGAAAATAACATGGCTTCCAAAAAAACGAGTACACAAATAGTACACAAGGCTTTCTTCGCTATTTTTTGATAGCTGATTCGAAAAATATGCCTTTATCAATGTCATGTACTCTTCTCTGGCTCACGATGGACTTAATACCAGCCATCAACAGTTCAGGGTGGATATGAATGTATCAAAATCGTTGGCAAAAAAAAGGTGGAATATCAATCTGTCGGTGACCGACCTGCTCAATACATATGCTAATCGTAAGTGGATGCAGACTGCCGATGTGCTGACATGGGGAAATGGCAGCAACACGGTGCGTAAGGTTGAACTTACTGTAAGTTACAATTTTAACAGCACACGCAGCAAGTTCCGCGGCACAGGTGCGGGCAGCGCAGAGCAGCATCGACTGTAGGCCGTGCCATTTGATAAGCATCTGATGATGGCTGTTGCTTAACCCTCAAGAAAAAGAGGGTAAAGTCAAAAGTAACAAACACACTCGAAAGAGTGACAAGTTATAAGAAGCCAAAGGGGCTGCAAGCCCAATAAGTCCATAGCCCTGGGCGATTCCCAGGGCTATGGGCCTCTGCCCCTTTGGGGCATGTTGGATATTTCAAATTGAAAGTTTGTTTTCCATATATTTTACTTTTGACACATCACCCTTTTTTTCTTGAAGGTTAATCCTTTTTTGCGTGGAACGTAATGATGTTCATTACGATGCTCGTGATGCCCCCCAGCGCAAGGGCGAGGTTCAGCGCAAGGCGCGCAGACTGTCGAGCAGGGCGAGGGCACGGTTTTCGGCAGCCTCCATCAGCTCGCGCTCACCGGGACCCTTGTCATCGATGCCGCAGAGGTGCAGAATGCCGTGGATGATGACGCGGTGGAGTTCGTCGTCGTAGGTCTTTCCGAAGAGTTCGGCATTGGAGCGCACGGTGTCGAGGCTGATGACAATGTCGCCATTGATGACATCGTCTTCATCGTAGTCGAAAGTGATGACATCGGTATAAAAGTTGTGGCCGAGGTACTCGTTGTTGACCTCGAGTATCTTCTCGTCGTCAACAAACATATATCCCACCTCGCCTACACGACGTCCGTGGCTGGCAGCTACGGCCCTGATCCAGGCATTGGTGGCGCGCTTCTTTATGGCGGGCATGCGCACGCCCTCTACATTGTATGTAATCATTGCTTATGGGGAATAAAAGAGTCTGTGGGATAACCGAAATGCTCGAGTTCGCGCACGGCGCTCGACGAGATGCTGTCCATACCGGGCTCGGCATAGAGCAGGAGGGTCTCGATGTGGCCGATGCGGCGGTTGAGATCGGCCTGCTGGCGCTCATACTCGAAGTCGGCGACAGAGCGCACGCCGCGGAGGATGCACGAGGCGCCCACGCTATGGGCGAGCTCGACGGTGAGACCGGTGTAGGTGACTACCTCGACGCGGGAGTCATCGGCATAGAGGCGCTCGATGGCCTCACGGCGCTCCTGGGCGCTGAGCCGGGTCTGCTTGCGCTCATTGACGCCCACGCCGATGACGATGCGGTCGAAGAGGGGCAGGGCGCGCGTCACCACAGAGTGATGGCCGATGGTGAAGGGGTCGAAAGTGCCTGTGAATAGTGCTGTCTTCATTGTCCGAACAAGTCTTGCATGAGGGGTTCGCCACCCAGAGGGTTGCGGCCCAGATGCTGGTAAGCTAATGGAGTGGCTACGCGGCCACGGGGAGTACGTTTGATGAATCCCTCCATGATGAGGAAGGGCTCGTAGACCTCCTCGACGGTGCCCATGTCTTCGCCGATGGCGGTGGCGATGGTGGAGAGCCCCACGGGTCCGCCGCGGAACTTGTCGATGATGGTGAGGAGTATCTTGTTGTCAATCTCGTCGAGACCATACTGGTCGATGTTGAGCGCACTGAGGGCAAAGCGGGTAATCTCGGTGGTGATGCGTCCGTTGCCCTTGACCTGGGCGAAGTCGCGCACACGCCGCAGCAGGGCGTTGGCGATACGGGGCGTTCCGCGCGAGCGTCGGCTGATCTCCAGAGCGGCATCGTCGTCGATGGGCACACGCAGGATGCCCGCCGAGCGGCTGATGATGCGCTTCAGGGTCTCGGGGTCGTAATACTCCAGGTGGGCGTTGATGCCAAAGCGGGCTCGCAGCGGGGCGGTGAGCATGCCGCTGCGGGTGGTGGCTCCCACGAGGGTGAAGGGATTGAGGTCTATCTGTATGGAGCGGGCTGAGGGGCCCTTGTCTATCATGATGTCGATGCGGTAGTCTTCCATCGCCGAGTACAGATACTCCTCGACCACGGGCGAAAGGCGGTGAATCTCGTCGATAAAGAGCACATCGTTGGGTTCGAGAGAGGTGAGTATGCCGGCAAGGTCGCCTGGCTTGTCGAGCACGGGGCCGCTTGTAATCTTGAATCCCACTCCCAACTCGTTGGCGATGATGTTGCTCAGCGTGGTCTTACCCAGTCCGGGCGGGCCGTGCAAGAGGGTGTGGTCGAGGGGTTCGCCGCGGTACTTGGCTGCCTCGACAAAAACTTCAAGGTTCTCGACTACCTTCTTCTGGCCAGAGAAATCGCCGAAGCGAAGTGGTCGGAGCGCGTTCTCGAACTCCTTCTCAAAAGAAGACATCGACTCCTCCCGTATATCAAAATCGTCTCTCAATGTATAGTCTTATTAATAATTAATAATGTATGGTGCAAAGTTAGTGCAAGTCGAGCGAAATACAAAATAAACTCGTTTATTTTTATTGCCGAGACGAAGCCTAACTTCACGGCGACAGCCGTAAAGTGCGCAAGTCGAGCGAAATACAAAATAAACGAGTTTATTTTTATTGCCGAGACGCAACCTAACTTCACGGCGACAGCCGTGGGGGCGACGGGCATAGCGTCTACAAGTAACGAGACACTTATTAGAACTCGTCGTTGATTACATCCTGGGGCAGGAACACGTTGGTGGTGATGCCATCCTTAGCCGGACGCTTGAGGAACAGGACATAAACCACCTGCCGACCCTTGATGAAAGGACAGAGACTAGCGCGCTCCTTAAGGTCATCAAACAGGCGCTCGGCATATTCGCCCTCGGTCCATTTACATTCGCCTATAAGCACGCGCTTCTTGTCTTGCGACTCGGCCACGATATCGAGTTCTACACTCTTGTCGCGGGAAACGCTACCCCACCATCTTCCAGCGACATTCCATATTGTTCCGTCAATGACATTTCCGCTCACGGAACGACGGCAGAGCATCTCCCAACAGGCTGCCACATAATCGGACAGGCCCGACTGTATCATCCGGCAGACCATCTCTGACCTGCCCAAAGCTATCAACGAACGATTGGGGATGACATAATGGTAGAAGAAGTTCATAAACGGGTCGGCGACCTTGTAGATGCTACGCTTGGTGCTGCGCGGACTTTCCCCGAAGGGGATGTCGCGCTCTACAAATCCCAGGTTGATGAGCTTGCCCAGAGGCCGACTCAGTTCCGTGGAAGGCTTACCCATCTTGCCAGCTATCTCGGACAAGCGATTGACGCCGTTGCCGATAAGAGAAAGAAGCGTGGAAGAGAGCGTGGTCTGGGTGAGGTCATCCATAAAGAGGCGGGAAGGTTCCTCATAGAGTGTGCCGTTGACGTCAAGGATATGATAACGCACCGCCTCCATCAGCGAAAGTTCGCGTTCGCGAAGCTCCCAATAACGGGGAACACCTCCCCATACGGCATATTCCTCGATGGTGGCCACGGCGTCGCTCTGCAGGATTTCCTGCAAGAACCGAATCTTGATGGGTGTCAGCTGAATGATGGTGTCGGCGCGGCCATAGAGTGGCTCGGCGGCGTCGAGCACCAGCCCTTGCATCATCTGCTGCGACGAACCGCAAAGGAGTATGGAGTATTTCAGAGCCTTGGTATCGATGAGCTTCTGAAGGACAGACGGCAAGGTACTATCTACCTTCACTAAAAAGGGGAACTCATCAATACAGAGGGTGAAATGCCCAGTAGTGCGGTAGTTAAGCTGCTGGAACAACGATTCCCAGTCAGGATATTCGACCTTGTCAAATCCCGCTAAATGATAACTCAAAGCCTTGGCCAACAGCCTGCGCTGCTGAACGGACTCGGAGTTGTCGGCCATAAAATAGACATCATCATCTCGGAGCACCTTCTTGATGAGGGTGGATTTGCCGAGCCTTCGCCTGCCATACACCACGACAAGGGCAGATGGATGGTCGCCATGGAGGGCGTCGTGGAGACGTCGCTGTTCGTCAATTCTGTCTACAAACTTCATAACTCTACGCTCTTTATATCTGACTACAATTATTATGTTTTGCAAAAATAATGTTTTCGGAACATAATAACAAACAAAAAGGGACTTTTCTTTCATTATTTAACTATTATCCATCGACTTGCGCCATCGGCGGAGCAATGAATACGGAGCCAGGGGGCGTCGGCGAGACCGCAATCGGCGCCAAAACAAGGGTAAACGGGCGCCGACACGGGGCCTAAAGGCACGGGGAAAGGACGATTTCGGGTGATTTGTTTGGATATGACATGAGAAACCGATATAATTGCAGGCAAAATAAGTACAACTATAGGATTTATCAAATGGATAGGACTCTTTAGCGGATTTGCCCAGACACAGAGTGTGCTGGGAGCCATCGCCGGTTTTGTCATCGGCTCGGTTATCGATAGTATATGGAGTGGCGACAGCAAGCAGACAGCAACAATGTGTCTATCAGTTTTGAAAAAACGATTAAAAAAGTTTCCTACTTGAAAACATTCCTCCAAAAAGAATGAGTTTCTCAGATTTAATTTGTATTTTTGCCATGTCTATCGTCAGATTCTCTTGTTTATTTTTGCAACACTAAAATAAGTGAAGTCTTCGACATGGCAAAATCCTGGGGCGCTCGGCTCTGCCGCTTGGCTTGTCTGAGAACTTTTTGTTGCTCAGGTACTTAAAGAGTTTAATTTGTAATAGTGTTGCGGAATTAAGGATAAGTTTGCATATGCGACCAGTATCCATCAAAAACTAACAGTAACCAAACACCATAAATAACAATTCAACATAACACAATCAAATTAATCACAATATGAAACAGCTGTTTTTGACATTTGCAGCGGCTCTGCTTCTGCTGCCCGCCACGCTGTGGGCCGACACCGCCAAAAAGAAAATAAGGTCGGTGGAGATAACGATTGACGCCCCTACTCCAGGAATGGACTTAGAGAAAGCCGAAAAACTCGCCCTAAAAGCGGTGAACACCGCCTACGGCGACCTGTTCAAGAGCGGTGTCATCACAATGCGCGACATCTCATGGGATGGCGAGTTCGGCGAGAACAAGGAGGGCATCCCCACACTGAAGGCCGGATACCCCTACATAGCCACAATTGAGATAGTGATAGACCCGGACGGAGATTACCAGACCGAATGGGTAAAGAGAGACGGTTCCAACGTTCTGTCGACCGAAAACTTCAAGGCCACGGTGAACGGGATACCGGCACGCGTGCTCACAAGCGCCCCTTACTTCCCCATTATGGAGGTGAAATTCACCATACCTGGTGGCAAGGCCGGACCGCAGGAGAAAGTTGACCATTTCTCCGACTACGACGTGCTGAAGAAGGAATACCGCTCCACCCTGCCCTACATATCGCGCAAAGAGGCCGACGAAGTGTATCCACACCACCACCCGCTGGATGTGCTCGTAGTCGACAAGATCGATCAGCTCTACGAATTCATGCATGAGAAATACATCTCGTCGAGCGGACATGCATACAAAAATCACAACACCCTGCTGATGACCAAGTTGATAATCGACGTAAGCAACGGGGCGGAAAACTACAACATCTCAGAATTCGCAGATATACTCGGTGCCGCATTCTCCTCCACATTCAATCTGAAAGAGGTGTGGCTTAGCCCCAAGGTGGATGCCGTGAAATACGTAAAAGACCTCAACGAGGCCACCGTCGAGCGGCTGTCAAAATGGGGACGCAATTATATGGAACAGAGCACAAAGCTCTACACCGCCAAGGGCACATTGTTCATCCCCGAGAACGCAGGCAAGGCTGTGCTCGACTGTCTGGCTCTCGACGCCACCGAGCCGACATACACCATACGCACATACCGCGGCGACGTGTTTGAGGCACAGAAGGCTGGCGTGGCAGCCACCAAACTTCTCACCTGCACCAAGCATGTGTTCACAGCCAAGATAGAGGCTGCCGACCGCGTGTGCCAGTACAACACATGCAAGCAACCGTTCAAATGGTACTACTCATGCAAGGTTTGCGGCAAGTGCGAACGAAACAAAGCGCACACCTTCAGCGCCAGACCGGCAGCCGAAGTACTGGAATGGCACGACATGAACGAGAACATAGCCAACGACCAGGCATACATCGGCGTAAACGCAGCCGGTGAGCACCTCTACTGGAAGAGCTGCATCTATTGCGGCATCTCACACAGCTATCACATGAGACACCTCACACCCAGAGACCAGAAAATGATGGGTATGGAAGGCTCTTTCGAAGATTTCAAAGTCTCAACGCTCGAAAGTATGAAGAGCGAGGAAGATATATGCCTGCTGGAGACGGAGCTGCCGAGCGACCAGATGTTCATACTGCCACGCAAGTCGGAAGCCAAGATGAGCGTGTGGGCGCAGGACGGCGTAAACCGCGCCCTGTGCGACAACCTCATCGACGACGCCGTGCTCGGCAACGACTACACCAAACCCGTGACCCGCAAACAGCTTCGCTCCATCATGACACTGCTCGTGAAGGAGATGTCTGGAAAGGACGCATCAGCCAGTGCCATCGGACTCGATGACGCCTCACTGCCACAGAGCGGCAGCGTGACACGGCAGGAACTGGCGGCATACATACACCGCACACTGCTCTACCTGGAACAGAACACCGAACTGGCTTACAGCGAATACGAGTCGAGACTGCCGAAATACACCGACCGCGCACAGATAAAGGCATGGGCAAAGGAGCCTATGGCGTTCTGCAACGCCCTGGAAGTGATTGACCCCAAGACAGCAACGACACTCGCACCCAACGAAGTATGCACCATTGAGTTCGCACTCACCACCGCAGAACGCGCCACCATGGCACACCGCACAGGCTGGTATCAGGCTGTGTCTCCCGGCGAATTGATAGACTTCTGCTCAGCCGCAGGCGAACGCAACCACTATACCTTCGTATCAACATTCGGCAACGGCGACCGCATCTGGGCGTCGCGCGTAAAGAACGGAATGTACAACAGTCTGCCTACAATAGAACCTTTCACCGGCTCACGCTGCTATGTCGACGCAAAAGCACTGCACCCCATACGCGCAAAGATGGGCAAAGACTACATGAAAGGCTCCAACGAAGGCACCGCTGCCGTCAAGAAGATAGTAGACGGAGGCAAAAAGAAAGACAAGAAGAAGGGCTCCAGCATGATGAAAAAAGGCGTGAAAGGGCTTCTGGACATTCTGAAATAGAAACTCTCAAAAAAGCATACGATGTATCATAAACCCCAAACGGTCATTAGCCCGTTTGGGGTTTATCTATATCCAGAGAAGCGCCATCGGCGGGGCAATGAATACGGAGCCTGGGGGCGTCGGCGAGACTACAACCGGCGACAAAACAGGGGAAAACGGGCGCCGACACGGGGCCCAACAGCACGGGAAAAGGACGATTTCGGGTGATTTGTTTGGCTATGACATGAGAAACCGATATATTTGCAGGCAAAATAAGTACAACTATGGGATTTATCAAGTGGATAGGACTCTTTAGCGGATTTGCCCAGACACAGAGTGTGCTGGGAGCCATCGCCGGTTTTGTCATCGGTTCGGTCATCGACAGTATATGGAGTGGCGACAGCAAGCCGACAGCCACACAAAGCAGCACGGAGACGGCAAGCACGAGCGCGGAAGACAGCCGTAGCAGGTTTCTCTTCTCGCTGATGGTGCTGGCGTCGCACGTAATACAGGCCGACGGCAAAATCATGCACTCGGAGATGGAAACGGTGAGGAAATTCCTGCTCAATACGTTCGGCGAAACGAGTGTGGAAGAGGGCAACAACATCCTGCTGAAACTCTTCGAATACCGCAAAAACAGAGGTGAGGCCGAATGGCAGCTGGAGATAGGCAAGGTGTGTGATGAGATTGCTGGTTTTATGCCCGTAGAGCACAGACTGCAGCTCATAGACCTGCTCATCGTCATCGCCAAGGCTGACGGCACCGTGCATCCGGCAGAGATAGAAGCCGTAAAGCAGGTGGCCATCAACCTGGGCGTCACCGAACAGATGGTCAACCAGATGCTGTCGCTCGGCGGCGACTCGCTGGACGACGCCTACCGCGTGCTCGGCATCTCGCCAAGCGCCACCAACGAAGAGGTGAGGGCTGCATACAGGAATATGGTCAAACTCAACCATCCCGACCGTGTGGCTACGCTCGGCGACGACGTCAAGGAAGCCGCCACACGCAAACTGCAGGAGATAAACCGCGCCAAGGAGATGATCTATCAGGCAAGAAACATGTAGGCTCTGGCGACGCCTGCCATGCGGCAGGCAGCAACAGCCGACGATAGAGCGATACCGGCGTGCACCAACCGGCATCCTGATGGCGACGGACGGCGGATAAAACCGCGCCAAGAGCCATTTTGCTGCGCTCAGAGCGACTCTCGCGGCACAGGACTATACATCACCCACAGACACGAAAAAGCCCCGCAACGAGCACGTAAATGCCGTTGCGGGGCTGTTGATTGTATACCGTGTCCGACGGTTAGTCGGCCAACTTGGCAGAGATAAACTCGCGGTTGAGGCGAGCGATGTTGGCGATAGACTCGTTCTTGGGGCATACAGCCTCGCAAGCACGGGTGTTGGTACAGTTACCAAAGCCCAGCTCGTCCATCTTGGCAATCATAGCCTTGGCGCGCTTGGCTGCCTCGGGACGGCCCTGGGGCAGAAGAGCCAGCTGACTAACCTTAGAGCTTACGAAGAGCATGGCTGAACCGTTCTTACAAGCGGCTACACAGGCACCACAACCGATACATGTAGCGCAGTCCATAGCCTCGTCGGCATTCTCCTTGGGGATGAGGATGGCATTGGCGTCCTGAGCCTGACCAGTACGGATAGAGGTGTAGCCACCAGCCTGGATAATCTTGTCAAAAGCACCGCGGTCTACCATGCAGTCCTTGATGACGGGGAAGCCAGCCGAACGCCAGGGCTCTACTGTAATCATGTCGCCATCGTTGAAGCGGCGCATGTAGAGCTGACAGGTGGTGGCGCCGCGCTCGGTCTTGCCGTGGGGCACACCATTAATATATAATGAGCACATACCGCAGATACCCTCGCGACAGTCGTGGTCGAAGACGAAAGGCTCCTCACCAGCCTCGATGAGTTCCTCGTTGAGGATATCGAGCATCTCGAGGAATGAAGTATCATCGGGGATGTTCTTCATCTCGTGTGTATCGAAATGACCCTTGTCTTTGGGGCCGTTCTGTTTCCAATACTTAAGTGTGAATGATATATTCTTAGCCATGATTATTAATTCTTATAGTTACGTGTTTGAACCTTAATTGCCTCATACTCCAGCGGTTCCTTGATGAGTTCAGGAGCCTTGGTGTCGTCGCCCTGGTATTCCCAGCAGCCTACATAGAAGAAGTTTTCGTCGTCGCGCTTGGCCTCACCTTCCTCAGTCTGGTACTCCTCACGGAAGTGACCGCCGCAGCTCTCCTCGCGGTGCAGGGCGTCGTAAGCGATAAGCTCGCCCATGAGGATGAAGTCGCGCAGGTGGATGGCCTTGTCGAGCTCGACATTGAGACCTTCCTTGGTGCCGGGGATGAAGAGGTTGCTGTTGAACTCGTCGCGGAGTGCCTTGAGCTGCTCGAGACCCTTCTCCAGACCTTCCTTGGTACGACCCATGCCCACGTGCTCCCACATGATGTGGCCAAGCTCCTTGTGGATAGAGTCTACAGAGCGCTTGCCGTGGATGTTCATCAGGCGGTCAATCTCGGCCTGAACGCCCTTCTCAGCCGCGTCAAACTCGGGCATATCGACAGAGAGGCGGGGCCAGAGGCTCTGGTCAGCCAGATAGTTCTGGATGGTGTAGGGCAGCACGAAGTAACCGTCGGCGAGACCCTGCATGAGGGCAGAAGCACCCAGACGGTTGGCACCGTGGTCAGAGAAGTTACACTCACCGATAGCAAACAGACCGGGAACGGTGGTCTGAAGCTCATAGTCTACCCAGATACCACCCATAGTGTAGTGGATAGCGGGGAAGATCATCATGGGGTTGTAGTACTTCACGCCGTCAATCTCGCGGGCCAGCTTGCCGGGGTTGACGTCGGTAATCTCCTCATACATGTCGAAGAGGTTGCCGTAACGCTGGAGAATCTCGTCGATACCGAGACGGTTGATAGACTCAGAGAAGTCGAGGAATACGGCCAGACCGGTATTGTTGACACCGTAGCCCTTGTCACAACGCTCCTTGGCAGCACGTGAAGCCACGTCGCGGGGAACGAGGTTACCGAAGGCGGGATAGCGGCGCTCCAGATAGTAGTCGCGGTCTTCCTCGGGGATGTCAGAACCCTGGATTTCACCAGCCTGCAGACGCTTGGCGTCCTCAAGTTTCTTGGGAACCCAGATACGGCCGTCGTTACGCAGCGACTCAGACATCAGGGTCAGCTTGCTCTGCTTGTCACCGTGAACGGGGATACAGGTGGGGTGAATCTGTACGTAGCAGGGGTTAGCAAAGTAAGCACCCTTGCGGTAGCACTGAACGGCAGCGGTACAGTTGCAACCCATAGCATTGGTAGAGAGGAAGTAGGTGTTGCCATAACCACCAGTGGCGATAACCACAGCATTGGCAGAGAAGCGCTCGAGCTCGCCGCTCACCAGGTTCTTGGCGATGATACCACGGGCGTGGCCGTCAACGATTACCACATCCTCCATCTCGTAGCGGGTGTAGAGCTTCACCTTGCCAGCCTGAACCATGCGGCTCAGAGAAGAGTAGGCACCGAGCAGCAGCTGCTGGCCGGTCTGACCCTTGGCATAGAAGGTACGTGATACCTGGGCACCACCAAAAGAGCGGTTGGCAAGCATACCACCATACTCGCGGGCGAAAGGCACACCCTGGGCTACACACTGGTCGATGATATTGTTAGACACCTCAGCCAGACGGTATACGTTGGCCTCGCGGGCACGATAGTCACCACCCTTGACGGTGTCGTAGAAAAGACGATATACTGAGTCGCCGTCGTTCTGATAGTTCTTGGCGGCATTGATACCACCCTGGGCGGCGATAGAGTGAGCGCGACGGGGAGAGTCCTGGATGCAGAAGTTGAGCACATTGAATCCCATCTCGCCGAGTGAGGCGGCAGCACTGGCACCAGCCAGACCTGTACCTACGACGATGACATCGAGCTTGAGTTTGTTCTTGGGGTTAACCAGGCGCTGATGAGCCTTGTAATTGGTCCATTTCTCAGCTACTGGACCCTCGGGTATTCTTGAATTTAAAGTCTTAGCCATAATTACTATTACTTTTTCGATTGTTACATGAATTAATTACTTAGGCGATTCAGCAGAGGCTGGGGGCACAATTGAAGGCAAAAGCCAGAACCACTACTACAAAGGCGAGCATGAGCAGACTGGTGTAAACCACGCTGATGCACTGCCAACGCTTGAACCATACCTTGCCACTTACGCCGAGTGTCTGCATAGAACTCCAGAAACCGTGAGCGAGGTGGAACCACAGAGCGGCAAGCCACACAAGATACAGCACTACATAAACAGGTTTGCTGAAGGTGTCGACGATGAAGGCAAAACCGTCAGAGGGCAGATGACCTACTGCCATACCGGTAAGCTCGGCAAACATCATGTTGTACCAGAAGTTGAAGAGGTGGAGCAGCAGACCCAGCAGGATGATGATACCCAGCACGAGCATGTTCTGCGAAGCCCACTCTACCTTCTCGGGCTTGACGGTTACCTCGTAGCGTGAAGCGCCACGCGCACGGCGGTTCTGTGCGGTGAGGATAAACGCGTACACGATGTGACACACTGCGAGAGCAGCCAGACCAAGAGTAGCCACGAGGGCATACCAGTTGGCACCAAGCAACTCACAAATCATGTTGTAGGCTTTACCCGAAAATAGGGCTACAACGTTCATACAGCAATGGAACGTCAGAAAAAGGATAAGCGCAATGCCGGTTACAGACATCACTACCTTTCTACCAATAGATGAATTGATTAACCACATAAATGATTGTAATTTAATTATTTAATTGTTAGTAATGTTATATCATGACAATACTACCGGGAGCCACTACCATAGACCCTAAAATGACTGCTCGCACATTATTATAAGGTATGATAGAGGCTCAGCGGATGCAAAAATACTATATTTTTATTATAATTCAAAGCAAAACCATCAAAAAATTGGATTTAATTTCTTACTTTTGCGGAAAATATTACAACATAATGAAATTTGATTATGATGTGATAGTAATCGGAGGCGGACACGCAGGCTGCGAAGCCGCTGCCGCAGCTGCCCGGATGGGCGCTCGGACGTGCCTGATTACTATGGACATGAACAAGATTGGACAGATGAGCTGTAACCCGGCCATCGGTGGCATAGCTAAAGGACAGATAGTCAGGGAGATTGATGCTCTCGGCGGTCAGACCGGAATCGTCACCGACGCCACTGCCATACAGTTCAGAATGCTCAATCAGGGAAAAGGCCCAGCCGTTTGGTCGCCAAGGGCGCAATGCGACAGGGGAAAGTTCATCTGGAAATGGCGCGAAATACTTGACCACACCGACAATCTGGATATCTGGCAGGACCAGGCAGACACACTCATCGTCAAAGACGGTGTGGCTGTGGGAGTTACCACCATCTGGGGAGTAACGTTCCATGCCCGCGCGGTGGTGGTGACTGCAGGCACATTCCTCAACGGACTCATGCACATCGGCAAGCATAAGGTGCCAGGCGGCAGATGCGCCGAGCCGGCTGTCCTGAACTTCAGCGAGAGCATAGCCAGCCACGGCATACGCGTAGGACGTATGAAGACGGGCACACCCGTACGCATCGACCGACGAAGCGTACACTTCGAAGACACAGAGGAGCAACCCGGCGAACAGGGATTTCATCAGTTCAGTTATATGGCTCCTCTCCGCACATTGCAACAACTGCCTTGTTGGACCTGTTATACCAACAAGCAATCTCACGACATACTCCGCAGCGGACTGGCAGACTCGCCGCTCTTCAACGGGCAGATACAGAGCACCGGACCGCGTTACTGCCCGTCGATAGAGACCAAGCTCGTCACCTTTCCCGACAAGGAGCTGCACCCGCTGTTTCTCGAGCCAGAAGGGGAGAATACCAACGAGATGTATCTCAATGGCTTCTCGTCGAGCATGCCTATCGACATACAGCTGCAGGCGCTCCACGCCATCCCCGCACTGCGCGACGCGCGCTTCTATCGCCCGGGCTACGCCATCGAGTACGACTACTTCGACTCCACCCAGCTCGACCACTCGCTGGAGTCCAAGGTCGTCAGCGGACTCTTCCTCGCCGGACAGGTCAACGGTACCACGGGCTACGAGGAGGCTGCAGGCCAGGGTCTCGTAGCGGGCATCAACGCTGCCATCAAGTGTGGCGGAGGCCAGCCGTTTGTCATGGCGCGCGACGAGAGTTATATAGGTGTGCTCATCGACGACCTCACCACCAAGGGGGTCGACGAGCCTTACCGCATGTTTACCTCGCGCGCAGAATACCGTATACTTCTGCGGCAGGATGATGCCGACGCCCGACTCACTGAGCGTGCCTACCACCTCGGAGTTGCATCGCGCGAGCGCTACGACTGGTGGTTGCAGAAGCGCGAGGGCATAGAGCGCATCATCGACTTCTGCGCCAGCACCAGCGTCAAGCCCGCCGACATCAACCCGTGGCTCGAGAGCATCGGCACTACCCCACTCCGCATGGGATGCAAGGTCGCCGACCTTGTCAGCCGTCCCCAGGTGAGCATCCAGCAGATGGCCGACGCCATGCCCCAGCTCCGCGCACTGATAGAGGGTCTGCCCAACCGCAAGGAGGAAACCAGCGAGGCAGCAGAAATCAAAATCAAGTATAAGGGCTACATCGAGCGCGAACGCATCATTGCCGACAAGATGCACCGACTGGAGAATATCAAGATTAGGGGCCGCTTCAAGTACAGCGAGCTCCACGAAATCTCGACCGAGGGTCGCCAGAAGCTCGAGAAGATTAACCCCGAGACCCTGGCTCAGGCAAGCCGCATCCCTGGAGTGTCACCCAGCGACATCAATGTGCTGCTGGTACTTATGAGAAGATAGTTTCACGTGAAACAAGGATAAATCTATAAATATTATAATTGCAATGAACAACGAAGTATTAATGAAGAATTTACGCTGCATTCCCGACTGGCCAATCAAGGGCGTAAATTTCAGAGATGTAACCACGCTCTTCAAGAGCGCCGAATGTCTTAGGATTATTACCAATGAGATGGTAGACCTCTACAAGGACAAGGGCATTACCAAGATTGTGGGTATCGAGAGCCGAGGCTTTGTGATGTCGTCGGCAGTGGCACTCCAGCTCAACGCAGGTATCGTGCTCTGCCGCAAGCCTGGCAAGCTGCCCTGCGAGACCGTACAGGAGAGCTACGCCAAGGAGTATGGCATCGACACCATCGAAATCCACAAAGACGCCATCAACGAGAACGACGTGGTGTTGCTCCACGACGACCTGCTCGCCACCGGCGGAACCATGAAGGCTGCCTGTGACCTGGTCAAGAAGTTCAACCCTAAAAAGGTATACTGCAACTTCATCATCGAACTTGTCAATGAGGGCCTCAATGGCCGAGATGCTTTCGACGACGATATCGAAGTGACATCTCTCATAAAGGTTTAATATTTTATCGAGAGCGGCCTTTAGGCTTTGCGTCATTCCTGCGCCCCACTCCACCATCCTGACAACTGTCGGAACCATCGGTGGCGGGCATGAAACAATGACGGCAAAGATTAAAGGCCGCTTAAAGTTTCACGTGAAACTTTAAGCGGCTATTTCATTTGTTTCCAATAGGTTTAAGCATGAAGAAAGAGAAAGAGGAACTATTGGCAAGACTCAAAAACATTGTCCTCAATATGCCGGAGAAACCGGGCAGTTATCAGTTCTATGACAAGGACCACACCATCATTTATGTGGGAAAAGCCAAGAGGCTGAAGAGCCGTGTTTCGTCTTACTTCCATACCGAGGTCGATAGGTTCAAGACCAAGGTGCTGGTGTCCAAAATCTGCGACATCACCTACACTGTGGTCAACACCGAAGAAGACGCGCTACTGCTCGAAAACAGCCTTATCAAGCGTTACAACCCGCGCTATAATGTGCTGCTCAAAGACGGCAAGACCTACCCCAGCATCTGTATCACCAAGGAGTATCTGCCCCGAATTTTCAAGACGCGTACCATCAACCGCAAGGGCGGACAATACTTTGGCCCTTACAGCCACATCAGTAGCATGTACAATATTCTCGACCTAATCGGCAAAATTTACAAGCCGCGCAAGTGCCATTTTCCTATTTCCGCCGAAGGCATCGCTGCCGGTAAGTACAAACCTTGCCTCGAATACCACATTCATAATTGTGGTGCGCCGTGCTGTGGTCGTCAAAGCTACGATGATTATATGGAATGTATCCGCCAGGCACGCGAAATTCTCAAGGGCAATACGCGCGAGTTGAGCGAGTTGCTGTATCAGCAGATGCAGCAGCTGTCTGCAGCGCTCAAGTTCGAGGAGGCCGAGCAGGTCAAGCAGCGCTATATGCTGCTCCAGGGCTTCGTGAGCCGCAGCGAGGTGGTGAGCCACACCATTACCGATGTCGATGTTTTCGGCATTATTGACGACGAGGCGTCGCGCAACGCGTACATCAATTATATTCATGTCAAAAACGGCACCATCAACCAGAGTTTCACCTTTGAATATAAGCGTAAGCTCGATGAAACGTGCGAAGAGCTGCTCATTGACGCCATTCCCGAGATTCGCGAGCGTTTCCAGAGCACGGCGCGCGAAGTGATAGTGCCGTTCGAGCTGTCTTGGCAGCTCAGCAACGTCACCTTCACGGTGCCGCAACGCGGCGACAAGCGCCATCTGCTCGAGTTGTCTGAAATGAACAGCCGTCAGTACAAGTTTGACAGGCTCAAACAGGCTGAAAAGCTCAACCCTGAGCAGAAGCAGACACGCCTGATGAAGGAGCTGCAGGCCAAACTGAAGCTGCCCAAGCTCCCCTACCACATCGAGTGTTTCGACAACTCCAACATCTCTGGCACCGACGCCGTGGCGGGTTGCGTGGTGTTCAAGGGCATGCGCCCAGCCAAGAAGGAATACCGCAAATACAACATCAAGACCGTCGTCGGACCCGACGATTATGCGTCTATGCAGGAGGTAGTGCGCCGCCGCTATCAGCGCATGACCGACGAGCACCAGCCGTTGCCCGACCTGATTATCACCGATGGCGGCAAGGGCCAGATGGATGTCGTATCGGCTGTCGTCAATGGCGAGATGGGACTCAATATTGCCGTGGCTGGACTCGCCAAGGACGACCGCCACCGCACCAATGAACTGCTCTTCGGCGACCCCATTTGCACGGTGGCGCTCGATGTCAAGAGCGAGCTGTTCCATGCCCTCACGCGCATCCAGGACGAGGTTCACCGCTACGCCATCACCTTCCACCGCGACAAGCGGTCCAAGCACGCGCTCCACTCTCAGCTCGACGACATCCGAGGCATAGGCCCCAAGACGCGCGAGGCGCTCCTGAAGCAGTTCAAGACGGTCAAGGCCATCCGCGAGGCTTCGCTCCAAACTCTCTCTGCCTCAGTGGGTAACGCCAAAGCCAAGGTGATTTACGACCATTTCCACCCCGCGAGCGAGTAGTTCTCTCCCGCTACACTCGTTAACCCATTGACTATCAGCGCAGTAGGCTCCGCCACTGCGCTGATAGTCTTTTTATGCCCCGCCGTCAGTGACAGCATCAGCAGTACTATATTACATATTACAACAGCCCACCACGACCACCTTTCCGACCTTCACAGCAATCATAGCGATTACATCGCCAACCATGCAGTTTACATCAGAAACCATGCAGTTTGCGTCTACAATCATAGAGGGTACCTTTGCAAAGCTGGAGGGCACCTCTGCGAAGCTGGAGAGCCCCTCTGCGAGGCTGGAAGGTATCTCCACACCCACGGCAGCCCAAAACGCCGCCAGAGAGGCTCTCAGAGGGCTCACAATGGCTGTTGCTGACGATATTTCGACCCTCGCGAGCAAAAATAAAACAAATGATGGGTTAAATTATGGCAAATTTAGTATATTTGCAGATTATAGCACAACGATAGTCACTATGAGAATTGTCATACAGCGCGTTTCGCGCGCATCGGTCACCATAGACAGCGAGGTCAAATCATCCATCGGCAAGGGCTACCTTATCCTTGTAGGCATAGAAGGCGCCGACACCCGCGAGGATGCCGACTGGCTGGTACACAAGGTTATAGGTCTGCGCGTCTTTGAGGACGAACAGGGAGTCATGAACCGTGATATCCTGTCGGTACAGGGCGAGATACTCGTAGTATCACAGTTCACGCTCTTCGCGAGTTACAAGAAGGGCAACCGCCCGGCATGGTTCCGAGCCGCTACGCACGACGTATCAGTGCCCCTGTACAACTACTTCTGCGCCCGCATGAGCGAGGCGCTCGGCAAGCAGGTAGGCACGGGCGAGTTTGGCGCAGACATGAAGGTAGAACTGGTCAACGACGGCCCTGTGACCATCTGTATGGACACCAAGAACAAAGAATAAACTATAGCAATGAACAACGTGAATATCAAGACCATCGCAAAAATTGTGGCGCTTGCCATCATACTGCTCAGCAAGACTCTGGGGCGCCTGCTCCACCTCTCGGCAGCAGCCGTAGCGTGCGTGGGCTTTGCCATCATCTTCGGCATAGTGCTCCAGACGCTTATCCAGATTCTCCGCACCGGCATCGCTACGGGCGTGTGGCACAAGGGCATGCTCGCCTACTACGCGGTGATTACCTTCATCTTCGCCTTCTTCACCGTAATGCTCGCCATGCGGGCAATGATAGACGGCGTAATAGCCTGAACCACAAAGGCCTTCAACTAAGTGATAGATATGAACGAAATAAAGGAAACGGCCATCTGGCTCATCAACATCCTGGGCATGCTCGCCATCGTGGTGGGCGGAATCTTGATGAAGAGCGCCACATGGCTCGTCATAGGCGGCTTCATGTGTACCATCTACTACACCATCACCGCCCTGCGCAACTGGAAGGACAAGCGCCGAAGCGCTGTGGTCTACCTCATCATGGCCCTGACGCTCTTGGGCATAATCGCAGCATACCTCCTAACCCACTGATTATGACTATACAGGAAGCACAACGACGAGTAGACGAATGGATAAGGCAGTACGGAGTGCGCTACTTCTCTGAGCTCACCAATATGGCTTGCCTCACCGAAGAGGTGGGCGAACTGGCACGCGTCATGGCGCGCACCTATGGCGACCAGAGCTTCAAGGCGGGCGAAAAGCCCAACCTGGGCGAAGAGATGGCCGATGTGCTGTGGGTGCTCATCTGCCTCGCCAACCAGACAGGCATAGACCTCACCGCCGAGCTCGAAAAGAGCTTTGAAAAGAAGACCCGCCGCGACGCCACGCGCCATATCAACAACAGCAAACTGTAACTTTAGGACAATCATTAATAACCCAAACAATATGACAGACATTAAGAACGTTGACAAGTATCAGCAGGCGCTGAACAAGTACAACCTCAACATCACCGATGCTGAAGTTGCCGAAGAAGTAAAGAAAATCGTAGAAAAAGCAGCTGAGAACAATACCGACGAGGTTCACCGCTTCCTCCTGGGCAGCATTGAGCTTACCTCGCTCCGTACCACCGACACCGAAGAGGAAATTCTGGCTATGGTAGAGCGTGTTAACAACTTTGCCAAGGACTACAAGGAACTGCCCCACGTGGCTGCCGTATGCACCTATCCCTGCTTCGCCAAACTGGTGAGCGAGAGCCTGGAGGTAGACGGTGTAGAGATAACCAACGTGTGTGCCTCTTTCCCCTCTTCTCAGACCTTCATCGAGGTCAAGATTGCCGAGACTGCGCTCGCAGTCAAGGATGGCGCCACCGAGATTGACATCGTGCAGTCGGTGGGCAAGTATCTGTCGGGCGACTATGAGACTGTGGCCGATGAAATCAGCGAAATCAAGGATATTTGCGGCGAAGTGCCACTCAAGGTAATCCTCGAGACAGGCGACCTGCCATCGATGGCCGACGTGAAGCGTGCCTCTATCATAGCCATGTATGCCGGTGCCGACTATATCAAGACATCTACCGGCAAGGAGAAGGTTTCGGCCACTCCCGAGGCAGTCTACGTGATGTGCCAGGCTATCAAGGAGTACTACGACGAGACCGGCATCCAGATTGGCTTGAAGCCCGCAGGCGGTATCAATACCGTGATGGACGCTGTGACCTACTACACCATCGTCAAGGAGGTCTTGGGCGAGAAGTGGCTCACCAACAAGTGGTTCCGCTTGGGCACCAGCCGTCTTACCAACCTGCTTATCAGCACAATCGAAGGCAAAGAGGTAAAATACTTCTAACCCCACAGCCTTCCCCACGAGGGATGGCATAACGCTTAAGGGCGATGCAGACCGCGCAGTCTGCATCGCCCTTTTTGCATCCACCTCCGCGCGCGTTTCCCGTTCATCCAGACTCATTTCGACCATCCCGACAACTCGGCGGAGGTCACGTTGGCGGTAATTTCATGATACGAAACACAGAGTGCATGGTGCGAAACAGTGTTTTCATGGCTTGCATTACATATATCACGCCCCGCAACCACGGTTTCACGCCCCGAAATACGGCCGAAAACAATCAGTGCATCATATTGCACGTGGATGGCTATATGATGCACTGACGAGGGGAAAATCGCGATGAATTGGGGATTATTTGTTGCGCTTGATGACGTAGTCGAGATAAGCTCTAAGTGCCTGGCGTATATCGTCCTGATGGATATAGGTATCGATGAAGTGGCAGGCTTCATCGTGAAACTCCCACATGCGGCGCTCGGCATATTCTATACCGCCGTTGGCCTTGGTATAGGCCACAAGTTTGCCGATTTCATCGGTGCTGATGCTGCGGTCTTTCACCTTGTAAGCCAGCTCTCTGATTTCGGCGGGCGCGTCGTGGTTCACAGCGTAGATGGCGGGCAGCGTGAGCTTGCCTTCGGCCATGTCGTTGCCGGTGGGCTTGCCTATGTCGGCACTGTCGTAATAGTCAAAGATGTCGTCGCGTATCTGGAAGACGATGCCAAGGTTCTGGCCGAAGCGGGCAGCAGCCTCAATCTCCTCGTCGGTGGCTCCAGACGCCAGCGCACCAATGGAGGCACACGCCTCGAAGAGCGCAGCGGTCTTACCTTTTATTATATTATAGTAGACGTCCTCCGAGATGTCACGGTTGGATATATTGGAAAGCTGCAGGATTTCACCGTCTGAGAGTGTACGCCCCAACTGCGCCAGATAACGGATAATGCGCTCACGATGAGTGTAAGAGACATGGAGCAGAGCGGTAGAGAGAATGTAGTCGCCCACAAGCACACTCACCTTGTTGTCATAGATGGCGTTGACAGAGGCCTGGCCGCGTCTTTCGCCGCTTTCATCGACCACATCGTCGTGCACCAGCGACGCCGTGTGCAGCAACTCCAGTCCTATGGCTGCATGCTGGGTTACCTCGGTCACGGCTCCGAAACTTTTGGCTATCAGCAGGATGAGAATGGGTCGCATGCGCTTGCCGCCGCGCTGGCGGATATGATTCAGAGCTTGCGCCAGCATGCCATCCTCGTGGTCGAGCGAGCGGTTGAACATCTCGATGAAATCGGCCAATTCTGCAGATATCGGCGCCTTGATAACTGTTTGATAATCCATGACTATGAGTATTTTGTTGCAAAATTACAGATATTTTCTGTCATTATCTAATTTATTTTCGTAATTTTACACACCTAAAGCAATTAGAACTATGGACAGACTCTTTCTATTGGACGCCTATGCACTTATATATAGGTCGTACTACGCATTCCTCAAAAACCCACGCATCAACTCCAAGGGACTCAATACATCGGCTATAATGGGGTTCGTCAATACCCTCAACGAGGTGATAACCAAGGAGCAGCCCACATACATGGCTGTGGCTTTCGACCACGGCAAGACCTTCCGTCACGAGGCTTTCCCCGCCTACAAGGCACAGCGCGAGGAGACGCCCGAGGACATCCGGGCGAGCGTGCCCATCATCAAGGACATCCTCGAGGCTTACCATATACCCGTGCTCCAGGCCGACGGCTTCGAGGCCGACGATGTGATAGGCACCCTTGCCACCGCTGCCGGACGCGAGGGCATCGAGACCTACATGCTCACCCCCGACAAGGACTACGGACAGCTCGTGGGGGACAATGTCTACATCTACCGACCCCGTCATGGTGGCGGATACGACACGCTGGGCGAAAGCGAGGTGACGCAGAAGTATGGTATAGCGACCACCGCACAGGTCATCGACCTGCTGGCGCTTATGGGCGACTCGGCCGACAACTTCCCCGGATGTCCGGGAGTGGGCGAGAAGACTGCCGCGAAACTCATCACACAGTTTGGGAGTATCGACAACATGCTCGCACATACCGACGAAATCAAAGGCAAGTTGAGAGAGAAAGTTGAAGGTGCCGTCGACGACATACGGATGAGCCGGTTCCTGGCGACCATAAGGACCGACGTGCCCATAGCGCTCGATTTGGAAAAAATGAAGATGACCTCGCCCGACGAGGAGCGACTCGAGAAAATCTTCCAGGAACTCGAGTTCAGAGCCCTGACCGACAAAATTATTAAAAAAGTTAAAAATACGCCGAAAAACGACGATTTGCAGCTCGATTTGTTTGGCGAATTTGCGGCCGAGAGCCAAGGCGAGCCAAAAAATGCGAGTATTTTGGGGCTCAAAGAGACCCCCCACGATTACCAACTTATTGAATCAGAAGAAGAAGCACGAAAAATACGTGATTATTTCTTGACAAAAAAAATCTTGAGTTTTGATACAGAAACGACATCGACCAACGCCATCGACGCCGAATTGGTCGGTCTGAGCTTCGCAGTCGAAGAATTCAAGGCCGTCTATGTCGCCGTTCCCGCAGAGAGGGAATCGGCGCAGCGCATGGTCGACATCTTCCGTCCGCTCTACGAAGACGAGCACATCATGAAGGTAGGACAGAACATCAAGTACGACTACGAGGTGTTGCGTCGTTATGGGATAGAGGTGCGCGGACCCATGTTTGACACCATGCTCGCCCACTACATCGTGCAGCCCGAGCTTCACCACAACATGGACTACATGGCCGAGACGCTGCTGGGCTACCAGACGATACACATCGACCAGCTCATCGGACCCCAAGGTAAAGGTCAGCGGTCTATGCGTGACCTCCAGCCCCAGGAAGTTTATGAGTATGCTGCCGAAGATGCCGACGTGACCCTCAGACTGAAGAACGTGCTCGAGCAGAAGCTCAAAGAGGTCGACGGCGAACGCCTCTTCTACGACATCGAGATGCCACTGGTGCCCGTACTGGCCGAGATGGAGCTCACCGGAGTATGCTTGGACACCGCCGCACTGGCAGAAACAGGCAAGAACTTCAACCGCAGACTCGCCGAATACGAACAGAAGATATATGCCGAGGCTGGCGAGACATTCAATATATCCAGTCCCAAGCAGGTGGGAGATATTCTCTTTGGCAAGATGAAGATTGTAGACAAGCCAAAGAAGACCAAGACGGGCCAGTATGTCACCTCGGAAGAGGTGCTGACCCAGTTGCGCAGCCGCGCGCCAATCGTCGACGACATACTGAGTTACAGAGGGTTGAAGAAGTTGCTCGGCACCTATGTCGAGGCGCTCCCCCGACTCATCAACCCCCGCACGGGCCACATCCACACCTGCTTCAACCAGGCCATCACCGCCACGGGGCGCCTCAGTTCCTCTGACCCCAACCTGCAGAATATCCCCATCCGCGACGACGACGGCAAGGAGATACGCAAGAGCTTCGTGCCCGAGCCGGGATGCCTCTTCTTCTCTGCCGACTACTCGCAGATAGAGCTCCGCATCATGGCCCATCTCTCGCAGGACGAACACATGCTCGACGCCTTCCGCAGCGGCACCGACATCCATGCCGCCACAGCCGCCAAGATATGGCACGTGCCGGTCGAAGAGGTCACGCCCGAGCAGCGCAAGAAAGCCAAGCAAGCCAACTTCGGCATCATCTATGGCATCAGCACCTACGGACTGGCACAGCGTATGAATATCAGCAACTCAGAGGCTCGCCAGCTCATCGACGACTATTTCGCCACCTTCCCACGCGTCAAGGCATACATGGACGAGGCCATCGCCACCTGCCGCGAGAAGGGCTACGCCGAGACCATCTACCACCGCCGACGCTATCTGCCCGATATAGCATCGCGCAACGCCACCGTGAGAGGCTTCGCCGAACGCAACGCCATCAACGCGCCCATCCAGGGCTCGGAGGCCGACATCATCAAGGTGGCAATGATACACATATTCAAGCGGTTCGCCACCGAAGGACTGCGCTCGAGGATGATACTGCAGGTACACGATGAACTCAACTTCAGCGTCTATCCCGAGGAGCGCGAGCAGGTAGAGCGCATCGTCATCGAGGAGATGGAAAACGCCTGCCGACTCAGCATCCCGCTTACCGCCGATGCAGGCTGGGGCGCCAACTGGCTCGAAGCCCATTGACGCCACCGCCGCCACGGCGATAGAGATACGACAAACAACTTGAATATTAATGTGTATGACAGCCCTAACCAGACAACTTATCAGGGAGTTCAAGGTGCAGGAAGCATTCTGGACCACCGCAGAAACCGTGGCCTACGACAGCGAAGCGCAGATGCTCTTCCTGCTGCTGCTCCGCCAGAACAACAACGTGCCGCTGCTCTTCGATGATGTGAAGAAAATCGAGATGATGGCCTGGCAGGGCAATCCATACATGATGTACGCCTATGCCAGGCTGCACGATGTGCTCCAATACGACAACGACTCCGACAGCATCAAGCACGATTTCTACAAGCTCGCTGCCAGCCACGGTATCGGCGACGCCTATGCCCAACTCGCCTACATGCACAAGGACGGCGACCTGGGAGAGTGCGACTACGATGCCTACAATGACCTGATGCAGAAGGCATTGGACAACCACAGCGAGAAAGCCATGCAGCAGCATATCCGCGACATCATCTATGGCACCAACGGCAGCCCACGCGATGCGCTAAAAGGCTATGAACTCGCCGAAAATCATGTCCATCAGCAGGACTTTCATGACCCCGAATACTATATGCTCATGGGCAACGCCGACAGGGAATTGGGCCGCATCGGCAACGCCGTGACCAACTATGAACTGGCCACCGAACATGGTGGCAGCGCAGCCTTCTTCTGGTGGGCTGTCACCGACTGCTGCGACCGCGACGGCATCGTCGTCGACCGTGATGGCTTCGCCGAAATCATGCAGAAAGGCAGGGCTGTCGATGCTCGCGACTGCTACCTCATGTACACCATGCTCACCGACGACGCCACCTACGATGCCCTCGACCCCGACGCCCGGCGCGAACTCAGCGCCTGTCTCAGCGACGACCTCCAGGCAGGATGGTGCCTTGGCGACTGCGTCTGCCCCTACTACCTCGGCTTCTACTACGAGAAAGGGCTCTATGGTTTCGCCCAAGACTATCAGCAGGCTTGGCTCTGGTATGGCCGCGCCGCCCGTCTGCGCAGTCCGCACGGTTATGCAGCCCTTACCCGCATGATACTGGACGAGTCCACCGCGCCCGCTGACTGCGACGAGAGCTTCGCCTACGAGTATGCCTACAAGGGGCTTATGCTTGGCTGCAGCGACCTGCTCCAGACAGTAATCAGAGGTTACAGACAGGGCTTCCTCGACCACCACAAGGCTAAGATTGAGGAAATCTGGCTGCCCCAATACGATGAATGGCTGAGACACGTAGCCGATGACGACGATTCTCCCTGCGATAGCGAGGCCTGAAAGGCTGCTTGAGCGACCCGCTACCACGGTCAGAGCGCCAGAGCGAGTCGCCCCCACTCCACCCTACCTCCCTACACAATGCTAAAAGGCTTCAGCAAGAGACTGCCCGTTCCCTTGCTGAAGCCTTTTGGCCATCCGATGCCTCCTATTATATCTCCGCGATACGCAAACCGAAGTCGGCGGCACTGCCCTCTTCGCCGAAGACCTTCGGCATCATTCGGCTGCGCATATTGGTAACATTCTGCCTGGTCGTAACCAGCAGTACGGCAGCCTCTGAGGGCTGGAAATGCAGCCGAGGATACATAGGCTGAGACGCGCCACTTCTTGCGCGACCATAGACTTGGCTGAATACTTTTGTAGACCAAGCTACAACATTAATTGCGTTTTTCCTTGGAAGATTAATGAATATGCACTACATTTGCAAACAGTACATCATTAACACCCGCATCAATATGAAACTCAGGAAGAATATCTTGGTCTTGGTGGCATGTATCGCCACGCTTGCCATGTGCGCCTCGTGCGACAAGGATGACAATGACTCATCTGCCAACATTTTTACCCAACGCATTTATCTCGACTTCGTCACCCCAGAGGGCAACAATCTGCTCGATGCCAACGCGTTTGCCGACTACAGCAAGGGCTATAAGACCGCACAGGACTACTTCTGCGACGACCGCATCAGCATCCTGTGCAGACGGAAGAGCGACGGCAAGACTGCCGACTTCATAGACAAGGGCAACCCCACCCTGCCCTACTCCAATTTCAGGGTAAGCCACCCCGCGCTGAACCTGGTCCAAGACATGAGCCACTACAACCCGACCCAAGACAACGGCAATAAGGGCGACGCCAACCTACAGGGCTACATCAACTGGAAGGTTGGAACCACAATAAGTCTGCTTATAGACGACTTCGACGCCAACGTGGGAAAAAAGAATTACACTGAATGCTACGAGATAAGCATCGCCAGCCGAGCCATCTATGGCGACGACCAGCTGCACCAGGTGCGCCTCTACTGCCAGGTGAGCAACAGCCGCCCCGGCATCACCCGCGTAGAGTACGATGATGACCCCGGCAATCTGCTGGACCACGACCCCTACTACCGCATTGCCCAACAGATAGGTTATACTCAGTTTACCAACAACCGTGCCTATTTCTACATTCCTATCATCGTAAGACGCGGATAGAGTACGCCACCCCTGCATACTCTCCCGCATAGAGCCCCACAGCCTGACCCACACCCTCACTCTCCCAATCCTAAACCCAGTAGATATGAAAGCCTTCAGAATTCTGTCACTGCTCTTCTGCCTGAGTCTGACTACCCTCATCATGGCGCAGAAGTATGAGGTCGACTGTCTCGTCGGCCCCGAAATCAAAGCCACCCCAGTCGAAAAGCCCACCGAGTACGACGGCTCACGCACAGTACTTTACATCCCCAACGGCACCCTCGTCGATGTCGTAGGGCGCACGGTTACCGGCCCCGATGGCCGCACCGCCTCCCATCTTGGTGACGTGGGCGACTCTGTAGATGTAAGACAGATTAAAGGCATCATCCATTACGACGGCAGGAGATACCTTGTGGAGGCCCGCTGGCTGAAGTTCGCTGACGAAAACCCGCCCTCGGCGACCGACAGATTTGCTTCCGACAACTTCCGCCCGCGCCTACAGCTCACCTCCTGGCTGGCTATGCCCCGCTTAGACGTCCACTCGGCATCCACGCGGATGCTCTACAGCCGATGGCTGCCCTTCATGGCATTGCTGCTCATGTTCCTGGCGGTATGGATGCCCCTCCGCACCCGCTTTCTGGTGCTTTCGGCGCTGCCCTTCTTCGCCGCCGTGGGCATAGTCATCTATATGGCGCTGATGATAGACTGGGATGCGCTGTGGTGGTGCAACCCCGACTATGTAGGCATAGAAAATGCCATCGTCGGCATCATCCCCGTGGCGCTGTTTATGGCCTTGGCGCTCATGTATCTCTTGTGTGTGACCATTTTTATCAAAGCCCCGCTGCTGATATGGCCCCTCGTGATAGGCTATATACTGCAGTGGCCCGCCATGTTGGTGTCTGCCCACTTCACGGGAAGCATCTGTCCCGCCCTATTGGTATGCTATGGCATCCCAGTGCTTATCAATGGTTTGCGCCTACGCCTCTATGGTGTCGTCATGACCCTCGTCACGCTGGTCGCCATCCACACCTTTGTAGTGGCATTGGCCACGGTGGTCCAGGTTTCACTGTGGATTATGATGGCCATGGCCCTCGCCTCACCGCTGATAGCTTGGCTCCTGTCGACCATCATTGGCAAATACCAGCATACGCACAAAGGAAGATGGGTGCTGCGCAATGGAAAGTGGGTATATGTATATGACTGATACGCTGAAGACCGCCGGCGCTGTGGGATTACAGATGGGGTAGCAGAAGTCATCCCATTGGCCTCGCATAGCAAACCTACCCATATTTCAGCTTACACTTGTAGAGCATAGGCTGCACCTCAACAATGCCAAATGAAAAAACATGCGTTTTTTCTTTGCATTGTCTTCGGTTTGCACTACCTTTGTACTCTGGAAATAAACGTTTATAATAAGATATGTCATTAAAATGTGGTATCGTAGGTCTTCCTAATGTGGGAAAATCTACGCTGTTCAATTGCCTGTCCAGTGCCAAGGCACAGGCAGCCAACTTCCCTTTCTGTACGATAGAACCTAACTTAGGCGTCATCACCGTCCCCGACGACCGACTCACCCGTCTGGCAGAGATAGTACACCCCGGCCGCATCGTGCCCGCCACCTGCGAGATTGTAGATATAGCCGGTCTGGTGAAGGGTGCCTCCAAGGGCGAGGGACTGGGCAACAAGTTTTTGGGCAACATCCGTGAGTGCGACGCCATCATCCACGTCATCCGCTGTTTCGACGACGACAATGTGGTGCGCGAGGGCGGTGCTCCCGTCAATCCCGTGCAGGACAAGGAGATTATCGACACCGAGCTGCAGCTCAAAGACCTCGACACCATCGAGGCCCAGCTCGCCAAGAACCAGAAGATAGCAGCCATAGGCAACAACAAGGACGCCAAGGTGCTGGTGACCGTGCTCGAAGCCTACAAGGAGGCGCTGGAGCAGGGCCGCAACGCCCGCTCGGTGACCTTTGAGAGCAAGGAGGAGCAGCAGGCCGCCCACGACCTGTTCCTGCTTACCACCAAGCCCGTGCTCTATGTGTGCAACGTAGACGAGGCCAGCGCCAAGCAGGGCAACCAGTACTCACGCCAGATAGAAGAGATAGCCGCTTCAGAGGGCGCCGAGGCCATGGTGATAGCCGCCAAGACAGAGGAAGACATCGCGTCGCTCGAGACCTATGACGACAAGAAGATGTTTCTCGACGAGCTGGGACTGGAGGAGAGCGGCGTAAACCGTCTCATCAAGAAGGCCTACAGTCTGCTCAACCTCGAGACTTTCATCACCGCCGGAGAGATGGAGGTCAAGGCATGGACCTATCACAAGGGTTGGAAGGCACCCCAGTGTGCCGGCGTGATACACACCGACTTTGAAAAGGGCTTCATCCGTGCCGAGGTCATCAAGTACGACGACTACATCCAGTATGGCTCTGAGGCTGCCGTACGCGAAGCCGGCAAGCTGGGCATCGAGGGCAAGGAGTATGTAGTCCAGGACGGCGACATCATGCACTTCCGGTTCAACGTATAACGCATCAAGCTATGACAAGTCTGCTCAACTTTATCCTCTGGAACCCCGATACTACAGCGCTGCATCTCGGGCCGTTTGATGTGCGCTGGTACGGACTGTGCTGGCTTACCGGACTGGCCCTCGCCTACTTCCTCGTGAGGTGGCTCTACCACGACCAGCGCGTCAAGGACGAGTATTTTGACCCACTCTTACTCTATTGCTTTGTGGGTATCCTCATGGGAGCTCGCCTTGGTCACTGTATCTTCTACGAACCCCACTATTTCCTTTCCTCTTGGCAGCACGTGATAGAGATGTTGTTGCCCATCAAGTTTGTCGATGGCGCTCCCCTCGCCCATGGCGGCATGCTCTACAGCCTCACCGGCGGCACCGTCATCTTCACGGGCTACGAGGGACTGGCTTCCCACGGAGGCACGCTGGGACTGATGCTGGCGCTGTGGTGCTACTACCGTCGCACCCACATGAACCTGTGGCAGGTGCTCGACGACATAGCCATAGCCACCCCCATCACCGCCTGCTTCATACGCCTGGGCAACCTGATGAACTCAGAGATAGTCGGCAAGGTTACCGATGTGCCCTGGGCGTTCATCTTTGAGCGCGTAGACCAGATGCCCCGCCACCCCGGACAGCTCTATGAGGCCATCGCCTACTTCCTCTTCTTCTTTGTGGGATGGCATTTCTACAAGAAGCACAAAGAGTGGGCAGGCACGGGCTTCTTCTTCGGACTCTGTCTGACGCTTATCTTCTGCTTCCGCTTTGTGATAGAGTATACCAAGGACGTGCAGGAGGCTTTCGAGCACGACATGCTGTTCAATATGGGCCAACTGCTCTCTGTGCCATTCATCATCATAGGCATCGTGTGCATGCGCCGCGCTCTGCGCAAGGCACGGCAGTAAGCCGGCAGCCATCAGCCCACTGATATAAGTACCCCGTCGCCGCGGTTATCTTGTTAACAGGATAGCCGCGGCGATTTTCATTTTCATCGTGATGGAAGTAAATGACTCTCACCATGTCAGAAAAAACGGAAAAAAGGCTGTCGGTATTCAAAAAAGATGTACCTTTGTAGAAGATAGGCTGCACCTCAGCCATTAAGCAAACTTATGGCGCCAGGTTTGGACTATCTATATTCCTATAACTTAAAACACGTATGAAACAATGTATTCTCATCATGCTGGCACTGGCATGGACCATCAGTATGGATGCGCAGGGCATTATCCGACAGCAGACTCAGGTGAAGAAGCCAAAGGACAAGACTGAGCATACCGCCAAGGCCAAAGCCAAGACAGCCCCCAAGCCCAAGAAACGGGTAGAGCGAAAGGTGGAACCTAAACCCGAGCCCAAGGAGCCTGTTGAAGTAAAAAACCAGGTGACAAAGAGGGAAGACCCGCCCCCAGTGGAGATGACTCCCACCCAGGTAATAGAGAAGCTGATAGCCGACATGGTGTATATACCTGGCGGAACGTTCACTATGTACGACCGCAACTTCTATCCTGGTTATACCGGCCATTGTCCGGCAGCCTTTAGCGCCAAAGTAGACGGCTTCTATCTTTGTCGCTACGAGGTTACGCAGCAGTTGTGGCAGGCCGTGATGGACTTCAACCCCTCACAACACGCTGTGGGCAATCGCCCTGTAGAGGGTTTCTACTGGGACGAGGCCCAGCTGTTCATCTATCGTCTCAACCAGATAACCGGACTCAAGTTCCGTTTGCCTACCGAGGAGGAATGGCAGTGGGCACACGACGAGGGCAAATCGCCGCGCCAATACAAATACAGTGGAAGCAATGAAGCCAATGAGGTGGGATGGACCGAATGGAACAGCGAGCACCGCGCCCACGCAGTAGGCATGCTCAAGCCCAATGCCCTGGGACTCTACGACATGACGGGCAACGTGAGCGAACTCTGTACAGGTCACAGCGGGGTCGAATATTATACGGACGATGAAATAAAGAAGGAGTACCGTGTGGAACGTGGCTGTTCCTACAACGACACTGACCTGGGCAGTGGCGAGCGCAAAGCCTTCAACATCGATAAAAGCTACATTAACAAAGCCCGACCTAATCCGGGAACAGGCCTCCGTCTGGCCCTTAACCAGTTGCCGAAATCAGTCAGCATACATCTGGACAAAACTCCACAGCCTACCTCGCAGCGCGAGATAGTAGCTCAGCTCGTCAAGGATATGGTAAGAATACCTGGAGGTACATTTACGATGGGCTATGTATTTCCCGAACATAATAATGGTGTTAAAGACTGGTCAGACATGGACCCTCATCAGGTTACTTTGGACACTTATTACCTCTGTCGGTATGAAGTAACCCAGCGGTTATGGCAAGCAGTGATGGGGAACAACCCTTCGAAAAACAAGGATGACCTGGACCAACCTGTTACCAATGTCGGCTGTAAGGATATCAAGCAGTTTATCGCCAAACTCAATGCCATTAGCGGACAGCAGTTCCGTCTGCCTACCGAGGCTGAGTGGGAATATGCCTGTATTGGTGGCAGAGAGAAGCCTGTGAGCTCATACAGTGGCGATGAACTTGTCGACGGCACTGTCCGCCTGGTTGCTTGCTGGGACTATGACCTCAAGAAACCACAAGCAGTGGGCAAACTTATGCCTAATGTCCTTGGCCTATATGACATGACTGGCAACGTAGCAGAGCTTTGCTCTGACCTCTTCAGTGTACCTAAACACAAACACCTCTACAATGTACCTAAAGAGAGCAAGCACGAGGTTAACCCCAAGGGCCCTAATCCTTCGGACTGTCTGAAGGATAAGCCCAAGCACACTCATGTATACAGAGGTGGAGATTATAAGAACTTACATAAATATAAAGACCGGTGGCGCGTGTCCTATCCCTCAGACGATATAGGGTTCAGGCTGGCAGCCTCAACGATTCGGATGTAACCGGAGAGAGAATAAATCCCATCTTCCCGCTGCGGGAAGATGGGATTTATGATAGTATACAGGGAGCTGTAAGATGTGTTCGCTCCAGTTATTCTTGATGCTGTCTGCCTGGTTGGGGCATCGGCAAGGGCAGGCTGCCGATGTGGAGCCCCCGTGGCTCGTCGCAGCAGCCTATCTGCCAAGACAGAGAGCGACGCTTACGTTTATCTGCTCGCGGTGTTTGGCTCCGAGAGGGTCGGTAAAGTCCAGAGTGGCGTTAACGGCATAGTAAGGAGACTTGCCATCCTTGCCCCACTCCAGCTGAGCGGCGGGAGCGGTTCCGCCAGCATAGACGCGAGGACTCTTGACCTCTACAGGCATGCCCTGCACGCTGTAGGGCACCAGCTCGTAAGCCACAGAGCGGTAACCACCCGTCTGGCGGTCGCGCTGCAGGGTGGCACGCAGCAGCAGATGGACATCATAGCCGTCGGCCGACGAGCCTACCAGATATTCCACCGTGCGGGTGCCCTTTTCTGTCTTGTCGCTCCATGGGGTGAGCGTCTTCGTGACGATGGCCTTCCACCCCACGCAAGGCACCACGCCATCGTGGCAGTCCATAGCCTCGCGTATATATTTGCGTGCCTGGCCCATCACCTTCTCCACCATCTGTGGCGTCACCTTATAGCCCTTGAGCATCGAGTAGTCTACCGTGCAGAGGCGGTTGAGCGCCACAAGCGTGTCATACTGCGCCGGCGTCACCTTGTTGAGCAGCCACCGTGGGGGCATCTTGCCCTTGGCTACAGTCGACTCCACTCTGGGAGTCACCTTTTTCTTACACTGCTGCGCCGCAGCATCGTTTGCCCACGCCATAGCGGCAATGGCAAACAGCAAACACAAAATCGACTTTTTCATTGTTGTCTCAGTTTTAAGGGTGAATATTAGGATAACCTTTCCAATGACTTCCATGCCCCGCGCTTCATGGTCTGCGGGGCGCGCCATGACAGACGGCGCCGGCGTAAGGGCTTTGGCCCGCGTGCAGACCACCACAGGCGGCTCGTGCCTTACGTCACGTGGTCTCGTATCATTTGTTACGAGCGCTCGTATCAATAGGCACGTGGCCTCGTATCATACGTCACGAGCCAGCCGAGTCCATCTCCGTCTCGACATCGGTAACGACTAACCCGATGAAGATGATGACATTTGCAAAGTAAGTAGTTAACAGCGACACCACCAAACCAATTAAGTGAAATAGAGTTAACGGGGGGGGGGGGGGA
>OLSX01000043.1_pt1 | contig 100518 bp, 77 predicted proteins | sample 1673141 | NCBI WGS metagenome assembly OLSX01 (sample SAMEA3136759, study PRJEB25190) | human gut metagenome | biome: human gut; feature: human-associated habitat; material: faeces | place: Austria | collected 2013 | reverse complement strand
ACCCTCTGCTTGTAAGGCAGATGCTCTAAACCAGCTGAGCTAAACGCCCTTACTTGTCGTAAGCGGTTGCAAAGGTAGTGACTTTTCTGCATTCCACCAAACTTTTCATGATGTTTTTTCAAAAAATATGCGATTTTTGTGGTTTTCGGGGGTATCAAGGGCGAAATGCACATGATTTCCGGCCTCACCGCCGTTACCATGACGCAGGGCGAAAGGGCAGTGACGCGGCTGCAATTGGATGAACAGAACAGGGAGGAAAGCCCGAGCGGCACCCCCTCCCCCACCATGACTGCGCAGCGCACAGTGACCGCCATCGCAACCATCACCCCTCGACTGCTGCCTGTCTCCGTTGCAAAGGGAGGCGCACGGAGCGGCTCCAGAAGTGGAGATAGCCGCACAGAGACCATCGTCGGCCACGCGTATCGTCCGACGCGGATGCTCGTACCTTCCGATACGGATGCGGGTGTCGTCCGATACGGAAGCACGTTTCGTCCGATACGAACCGGCGATGATGGTCAGGAGCGCGCCAACAATGGTCAGAACGCTTGCCGACGATAGTCAGCGAGATTAACGAAGACAATCAGGAGAATGTTGGAGGTGGTAATAATTCTCGTGGAGGTGGTCATAAATTTCGCGGAGGTGGTCATAATTCTCATGGAGGTAATCAAAAATTTCGTGGAGGTGGTCATAAATTTCGCGGAGATGGTCATAAATCTCTCTGAGATGGTCAGGAGGGTGGCGGGGGGAATCTGGGGGATTATCGGGAGGGTGGTTGGGATGGCGACAGTTAAAGACAGAATCCTGGGAGCAGCAAGCAGCGTTGGCTCTATCGACGGCGCGCTGGTAGTGGCGACTGCGGACTACACCTTATTAATATATATAAGCGGGAGAGTCAGCTCGGTAGGAAGGAGTATCAACACCATGGTCAGAAGGAGCAGCATGTTGGGCGGAAGGGGACGTGTGATGGGCCGGAGAATTAACATAATGCTCGGGAGGGACAGCACGGAGGGCGGAAGGGGCAGCACGGAGGGCGGAACGGGCAGCACAGAGGGCACGAACGCGCAAACGTTAGTCGTGAGGGTAAGCTCGGCGGTCGGGAGTGTTCGGACAAAGGCAATAAAAAAGGGGAGTACCGAAGTACTCCCCTTGGATGTATTGCTAATATAAATTACTCAGCAACAGTAACAGTTGCACGACGGTTGAAAGAAACTGGAGACAGTTCATCAACGCCACCATTACCCTTAGTAGTAATGTTGTCGCGGCTTACGCCCATCTTAACGAGCTCGTCAGCAACAGTTTCAGCACGCTTCTCAGACAGTGCCTGGTTGTAAGCGGGCTTACCGGTAGCGCTATCAGCGAAACCTGTAACAACCAACTTAGAGTTGTTGTCAACAGCGTACTTGGCGAGAGCCTGTACGTTTACGAGGTCCTTCTTAGAAGCGATCTTAGACTTGTTGATGTTGAAGAATACTGATACAGGAGTGTGTACGAGTTCCTTAACAGCAGGAGTCTCCTTTGACTTTTCAGCCAGGAGCTTCTTCAGGCGAGCGTTCTCAGCGTTAGCGTCGTTGAGCTGTGCGTTGAGAGCGTCAATCTGAGACTGAGAAAGAGCCTTGATAGCGTCTACATCAGGAGTCTTGTCCCAAGAAGCCTTGCCCAGGTTGAAGGTAAGACCAACTTCACCATAGAGGTGGTTGTCGTGAGAATCCCAACCACGGCCAGTACCTGTCATAGCAGCATTGCCATCCTTGTCGTTCTCGCTGATAATCCAGCCAAGTTCAACATTGACAGCGACCTTCTTGCTTACATAGAACTGGTTGAGAAGACCAGCGCTGAGACCGAGAGCATAAGAGTTGTAGCTCATAGAACGGCCGAAGCCACCACCAAGGAAAGGAACGAAGTTCCAAACGCGCTCAGGGTTGTAACCATAGATAAGGTTGCTGAGGTTGAACAGAACCTGCTCCTGAGCTACCCAATACTTGTTACCTACGTCCTGACGTGCGGGAGTGTGGTTAACCTGCTTGCCCCAGATACCCTGTACCTTAGTACGGAGACCGATGCCGGGAGTGAACCACTTACCTACAGCAACAGCAACACCGGGGTTAGAACGGAAACCCTTCAGAGGGCTATGTGACAGACCTGAGCCGTGCTCCTGACCTGAATACCATGCATTCCATTCACCACCAACCTGGATGAACCAGTTGCTCCAGAAAGAATTAGTTGCTACACTGTGCTTCAGTGTAGGATCTGCATCCTGTGCAAATGTGCACAGAGACACGCTGGCAAAAGCCAATACAATCAATAATTTTTTCATAACTTTTATATTAAACAATCAATAATCTCGTTGTTCGCTATTCACGTCGACGCGGGATGCCTTGCATTACGCGCACCTACGTATGTTAGTGTATGCAAAGTTAGTTAAATTTTCCATAGCTCTTATAGTTTTCTTCAAAAAAATAGTTACAAAAAGCGTAATCATGTAAGTAATTTCAGTTTATTTATACTGCATAAACACTTTTTTACACATTTATGAACCTGGAGACGCCATATTCAGGACCCAAGAGCAACAAAAGCCCCGGTTCTGCCTCTTTCTTGATGATTTAGAGGACAGAACCGGGGCTGGAGTAAGGCTGGAACGGGATGATTAGCCCAGCAGTTTCTCTATCTCTTGCTGTTTGAGGATGCAGAGGATGTTTTTGCCGTCGGGCGAATAGTTGACATTGGAACAGGCGAAGAGTTGATTGACGATATTCTCCATCTCGACGTTGCTGAGCACTTGTCCCTGCGGGATGGCAGCATGTCGGGCCATGCTCGACGCAAGCCGATGATTGATATCGTCTTTGATGCCACTGCCCTTCTCGCGGGCGGCAGCCAGCATGTCGGTAATGAGGGCGGTGACGCTGATGCCCTCGACGTCGGCGGGGATGGAGTTGACGGCATAGCTGTTGGCTCCGAGGTCGGTGAGTTCGAAGCCCATGTCAACGAGCTCGGGCATCACCTCCTGGAGCATGGCCGCATCGTCGGGGGTGAGCTGCAAGACCTCGGGGAAGACCACTCGCTGGGCGTCACCCTTCTTGTTTTGCATCTGGAGGAGGTATTTCTCGAAGAGGATGCGGTAATGGGCGCGACACTGGTCGATAATCATCAGGCCCGACTTGACGGCGGTCATGATGTAACGGCCCTTGTACTGGTAGTGGACGGGCGAACGGTCGTCGGAGATGTTGGCGTTGCTCACGGGCTTGGCGGCGAAGAAGTCTTCACCCTCGCTGGCGTCGGCAGAGGGTGTGTCGGCATAGAGCTGCTGCCAGTCGCAGGGCACTGATGACGACGGCGACGAGGTGTCGGGGGTAAAGGGGTTGTAGTGGGGATTGTAGTTGACGCGCGGGGCCTCGACCTGGGGCGCGTGCTGGGTGAAGACGGGGATATCGGGACGGTCTTCGGTATCGAAGTCGATGGACGGCACATCGTTGAAGACGCCTATCGACTCGCGCACAGCGGCAGAGAGAATCTGCCAGATGGCCTGCTCGTTTTCAAACTTTATCTCGGTCTTGGTGGGGTGGATGTTGACATCGATATTGGCTGGCTCGATGGTGAAATAGATGAAGTATGGCACCTGTTCGCCCATCGGTATGAGTCGCTCGAAGGCTGCCATCACCGCCTTGTTGAAGTAGGGATGCTTCATGTAGCGCCCGTTGACAAAGAAATACTGCTGGGCGCCTTTCTTCTTGGATGTTTCGGGCTTGCCCACATACCCCTTGATGCTGCAGAGGGTGGTCTCGACCTCTACGGGGATGAGGTCGCTGTCCATCTTGCGTCCGAAGATGTCGGCAATGCGCTGGCGGAGACTTCCGGAGCGCAGATTGAACATCTCGGTGCCGTTGCTCGAGAGGGTAAAGGCTATGTCGGGATAGACCAACGCGATGCGCTCGAAAGCGGTGACGATGTTGGCGAGCTCAGTGGAATTGGACTTGAGAAACTTGCGGCGTGCGGGAACGTTGTAGAAGAGGTTCTCGATGAGGAAGTTGCTTCCCGACGGGCACGAACATGGTTCCTGACCTGTGAAGCGTGAGCCCGAGATAGACAGATGGGTGCCCAGCTCGTCGGCTTCTTGGCGAGTACGCAGTTCAATCTGTGCCACAGCGGCTATGGAAGCCAATGCCTCGCCTCGGAAGCCCATCGTGGTGAGTGCGAAGAGGTCCTGGGCTTGTCGGATTTTGGACGTGGCGTGGCGCTCAAACGACAGTCGGGCGTCGGTCTCGCTCATTCCCTTGCCGTCGTCGATTACCTGAATCGCCGTGCGACCTGCGTCGGTCACGAGCACCTGAATGTGACGGGCACCAGCATCGACTGAGTTTTCGACCAGTTCCTTGATGACGCTGGCGGGACGCTGTATCACCTCGCCGGCGGCTATCTGGTTGGCCACCGAGTCGGGGAGTAATTGGATAATATCGCTCATAATGATGATTTGCTAAAGGAGGAAGATAAAAATGGTAAGAACGAGAAAGAGCATGAGCAGCGGGACGACGATGGCGCCCACCAACCTCATGGCGGCATCGCGCGACTGGCGGCGGCGCTCTACCAATGCCGAGACGAAGAGCGGTCCGGCTGGCGAGGTCTCTGGCGCGGGAGTGGCGGAGACGGACTTGGGCGCAGACGCATTGACCGATAGAGCGGCGTCATCTCCTGAGGGCGCGGCGGTTACGACCGAGGGCTCAGCATCGGTGGCCGCAGCGGTAAGGGAAGCCTCGTCTGCCGCCGCATCCACCCTACTCTGTCTGAGACGGCGCACGGCTTCGTTGCGCTCATCTATATAAATATAGGTATGGTGGAAACCTTGCGGCTTGCGGCTATTCAACCAGCCCATCGTGGTCAAGATGTTGGAGAGGGGCCTCCTGACGCTTGCGCACCACGAGTCCTTCGCCGGCTTTCTTACCTCGCCAGTTGAAGATGTCGTCCTTGTCGCGGGGCTTCAGGTCCTCGAGCCACACAAAGACATCAAGGCGCTCCGTGCCGGGCGGGATTTGCGTCATGGGGTACATCGTGCCTTGCGGCTTGCTTGCCCATACCTTCTCCAACTGGCGCTCGGGCGAGAGAAACATGCGCAGGGTGTCGGTCTCCATGTAGTTGAGCGCCACAAGCGAACTGTCTTTCTCGTCGGTGTAGTAATACACGGTCCTCACGTTGCCTATGGCCTCGGTCTGGCGTATGCTGCCTGCTTCGAAGTAGGCATTCATCAGTCGCGACGACACCTGGTTGTAGTGCTGCTTGTCTGGCAACTGCTCTACCGAGAATGCCTGGCCGTCTACCTGTGCAAAGCGGATGGTCGAGTCGTTCATGTAGACGCGTATGACTTCGCCGAGCAACTGTCTGCCGCCGTTCCACACCACCGGGTCCTTGTACATGGTCATGCAGGAGTCCTGGCTGTTGAAGACGATAGAGTCGCTGATGGCCTGGACATCGGTGCGATAGACGCTGACGTGGTTGTAGCAGTGTATCTTGCGATAGACAGAGTCGGTATTGATATTGAAAGTGTAGATGCGGATAGAGTCGGAATGGGCGTAGAGCGTGTCGGCACTCTGCGAAAAGTCCTTGAGCAGCGCACGCTTGGTGGCATAGCCTTCACCGGTCTTCTCGTTGTACTTGAGCTTGTCGCAGACGAGCGAGTTCTTGTTCTTCTTGTCGATGTAGACCACGCGTCCGTAGCCGTAGCTGTCGCCATCCTTGGCGTAGAAGAGGCTGTCGCCCTCGAGTACCTTCTGACTGTCCTCGAGTCGTGAGCGATTGAAGAGCTGGGCTTTGTCGGTCTTGGTGTCATAGTAGGCATCGGTGGTGAGCACCACGCCATCCTTGGTATGTATCGTCGAACCTGGGCCAACGATATGGGCCTGCGACTTGCGGGTATCGTAATAGAGAGTGTCGGTGGCGATGTCGGTGTCTTCGCTGCGCATACGCACATTGTAGTAGAAGACAGCCTCGCGGGTCTCAAGATTGTACTTTCCCCAGTCAGCCACGAGCTTGTCCTTGCCGTCCTCGAGCACACCGCCCTCAAGGAAGTAAGCGTAGTTGTAGAGTCGGTCGTAGTTGAGACTGTCGGTTCTGAGCACCTGCTTGCGGTGGGTCAGCACCACATTGTAGCGTGCCGCCATACGCTGCTCCACGCCGTCGTAGTCGGCATAGCGGGAAGTGAGCGAGAGCGTGTCGCCCTGACGGAAGCGCACGTTGCCGAAGGCTTTTACCGAGTTGGACTCCTGAAAGAAGTAGGCACTGTCGCACCAGAGCTCGGCACCCTGGTGGCGAAAGTGGACACGTCCCTTGGCTATCTGCGCATCGGGGTTCATGCCATAGTGGTCAAACTTGAGTTCATCGGAATGGATGAGATAAATCTTCTCATCCTTGCCTTTGGGCTTGTGCTTCTTCTGCGTCACCACCGACTGTACGCAAAGCGCAAAAAAGCATAGAACTGCAACCAATGCAATTCTATGCCCTGATAAATATATCTTTACTTGTTTACCTTTCGTCATTTCACCCAACCTTGGTATTCAAAATCACAGTTCTTGTATCTGTCGGCCATCCAAACATACGTATGTTTGATTTTGTCGACCACCCAGTTGTGCAGTTTTTCCTCGCGCATCTTGTTGAGCACGATGTTCTTGAGCAGCTGGTAGTCCTCTGCCAGCGTAGCGCGATGACCGGGGATGCGGCTCTTGAGCTTGATGACGGCGCAGACCTTCTGTCCCTTAGCGTTAATCATCTCAAAGGCTTTTGACACATCGCCCACCTGCATGTTTTCCACCTGCTGTGCCACCTCTGTGGGCAGCGCCTTCATCTGGAAACGTGATGTTCGGCCTTCCTCTGTCTGGCTTGTGGCCATAAGTCCATTGTTGTTGCGGGTATCCTTGTCGTCCGAGATGTAAGAGGCAGCCTCTTCAAACGAATACTTGCCCTCGCGGATTTCGTCGGCGATGGAGTCAAGGCGCAGACGCGTCTTCTCGACCACCTCCTGGTCTACCTTGGGCTTGCGCAGGATATGGCGCACCTTGATACGGTCGCCTCGCTTGTCGATGAGCTGGATGATATGGAAACCGAACTCAGACTCCACAATCTTGGAAATCTTCTTGGGGTCGGTGAGGTTGAATGCCACATTGGCGAAGGCTGGGTCGAGCATACCGCGACCTACATAGTCGAGCTCACCGCCACGACGGGCTGACTCGGGGTCCTCTGAGTAGAGGCGCGCCAGCGTGGCAAACGATGTCTCGCCACGGGTTACGCGGTCGGTGAAGTTGCGCAGCTCCTCCTTGACCTTGTTTACCTCTTCACGGGTAGCCTTGGGCTGGCGGGTGATAATCTGCACCTCGACCTCTACTGGCACGAAGGGCAGACTGTCTACGGGCAGCTTGTCGAAGTACTTGCGCACCTCGCTCGGAGTCGTCGCCACATCCTTTACCAGTTCCTTGCGCATCTTCTCTATACGCTGCTGGTTCTTGAATTCATCACGCATCTGCTGGCGCATTTGGGCTACGGTCTGGTTGCGATACTCTTCGAGCTTCTCTTTAGAGCCCGCCATCGAAATCCAGTAATTTATCTGCTGGTCTATGCTTGTGGTCACTTCGCTCTCAGACACCTCGATAGAGTCTATCTCGGCCTGATGGAGGAAGAGCTTCTGCACTGCCATCTGTTCAGGGATGGCACAGTCGGGATCTCCTTTCCACTGCATGCCTTCCATCTGTCCCTGCAAGCGCATAGTCTCGACATCCGACTTGAGGATGGGCTCGTCGCCCACCACCCAGATTACTTCGTCGACCACGGCCGACTCGGGCACGTTGGCCACTGTGTCTTTAGCTACCTTGACGGTATCTTTGGGCGCCTGGCCTTTCATGACCCACTGGCCCTTGCCAGCCATCGCGTTGCCGCCGGCTATCAGCGTGAGGGCGGCGGCACCTATACCTATTTTATATATATTCTTCATCTTCTAATGTTTGTTTACCGTGTTTACCACATCCTCGTTGACCGTGAAAGTATACCGCTTACGCAACTCCCCGACCCACTTCTCCTCGAGATACTCCTGATAGTCGGCCACCACGAGGGCGTTCACGTCGGCAGCCTCTTTAGGGGCCTTGAGTTTCTTGCCATAGACGGCGTCGAAGGGGAAGTCCTTGTTGGGCTTGGCCTCATCGCCGGTCTTGAAGACCAGTCGGTCGATGGTCTTGTTGTCGCCTTTGACGAATATACCTTTCTCTACGCGTATGCGCAGGATGCTGTCATTGTTGAATGTGGTGCGCAGCCGCTCAGCCCATTTGTCAAAGGGCAGCCCCTTCACCGCTTTCTTCACCGCGGCGATGTCTGCCTTGGTACGGGTGTGATAGGCAATGCCTTTGTAGTGAGGCTCAGTCCACTTGTAGCGCTTGCGGTTGGCCTTGAAGTAGTTCTCCTGACCTTCCTTGTCGTTCTGGGCTTTCTCCCATACGGTGCGGTTGCTCATTTCAAAGAGCAGCAGACCGTCGTGATACTCCTGGATGAGATAGCGCAGCTCGGGCTGCCGGGCCTCGAGTTCCTTCATGCGGGCGGTGAGCACCTCCTCGTGCGACACCTTGCTTCCCTGCTGGCGCGCTATCGAGTCGATGCGCTGGTTGATGATGGCCTCAACCATTCCCCTGCGTTCTACAAACTGCAGGATTGACGCGCGCAGTGTGTCGTAGGGCATACACATGCGGCGGTCTTTCATCAGGATGATGTGCCATCCTGCCGGCGACTCAAAGGGACGGCTCATCTGCCCTTTCTCGAGGGCGTAGGCCTGGGTTTCAAACTCTTTGAGCGTCTGTCCGTGCTCTATCCACGGCAGTTCACCACCCTGCTGGGCAGAACCCTTGTCGTCAGAGAGACGGCGAGCCACGTCGGCAAAGTCAGCTCCCGCCTGCAGCACGCTGTAGATTGAGTCTATGCGCGCCTTGGCTGCAGCCACCTTCTCCGGAGTGGTCTTCTGGCGCAGCATCACGAGGATATGCGCCGGCTTTACCAGTCCGCCGTTGCCGTCCACACGCTGCCGGTATTCGGCATAGACGCTCTTGGCCTGGGCCTCCACATCTTCGGGTGTGACAAACGATGGACGTATCTGCTGGTCACGGTAAGTGGCAAACTCCTTGCGAAACGACTCCATCGTGTCCAGTTTCGCGTCGAGAGCCGCCTCTACCTTCAGCTTGTAGTTGATGAACAAATCGACATACTCCTTCACGCTCTTGCGGTCTATGACGCCCGCATTGTTGTTTTTGTTGTACGAGTACTCAAACTCCGAGCGCAGCACAGGCTTGTTGTTGACCGTCATGATGACGGGGTCGCTCTGAGCATGAACTGGGCTGCCCCACCAGAGTGCGGCAGCCATCAGTAGTATTGTTGTTTGTTTCATCTTGCTCTATACCTTATTATATATATTACTCGTGGCGGCTGTAGTTAGGCGCCTCACTGGTGATGGTGATGTCGTGGGGATGACTCTCCAGCACACCAGCATTGGTGATACGGGTAAACTTGGCATTGTGCAGCAGGTCGATGGTGGCAGCTCCGCAGTAGCCCATACCCGAGCGCAGTCCACCAATGAGCTGATAGATAACCTCCTGTACAGTTCCCTTGTAGGGCACGCGGCCGGCGATGCCTTCGGGCACCAGCTTCTTCACATCGGTGGTATCGCCCTGGAAGTAGCGGTCCTTAGAGCCGTTCTTCTGCTCCATAGCCTCGAGCGAACCCATGCCGCGATAGCTCTTGAACTTACGACCGTTGAAGATGATGGTATCGCCAGGACTTTCCTCTGTACCGGCAACGAGCGAACCTATCATCACCGACGAACCGCCGGCAGCGAGAGCCTTGACAATGTCGCCCGAGTAGCGCAGACCGCCATCGGCAATCAGTGGCACGCCAGTACCCTGGAGTGCAGAGTAGACGTCGTAGACAGCGCTCAGCTGGGGCACACCCACACCGGCTACCACACGGGTAGTACAGATTGAGCCCGGGCCGATGCCCACCTTGATGGCGTCGGCACCATTGTCTACCAGCATCTTGGCTGCGGCACCTGTAGCCACGTTACCCACCACGATGTCTATACCGGGGAAGGCAGCCTTGACCTCGCGCAGCTTCTCTACCACGCCCAGTGAGTGACCGTGGGCTGTGTCTATCACGATGGCATCGGCACCTGCGCCCACCAGGGCTGCAGCGCGCTCCAGCGTGTCCTTGGTGACGCCCACTCCGGCAGCCACACGCAGACGACCCTTGTCGTCCTTGCAGGCCATAGGTTTGTCCTTGGCCTTGGTAATATCCTTATAGGTGATAAGACCCACGAGATGGTTCTCGGCATCTACCACCGGAAGTTTCTCTATCTTATGTTCCTGCAGTATCTGTGCAGCCGCAGCCAGGTCGGTCTGCTGATGGGTGGTCACCAGATTCTCGCTGGTCATCACCTCGTCGATGGTCTTGTCCAGGCGACGCTCGAAGCGCAGGTCGCGGTTGGTAACGATACCTACCAGATGGTTTTCCTCATCCACTACGGGTATGCCGCCGATGTGGTAGTCGTGCATCATGGCCAGCGCATCCTGCACGGTGCGGCCCTTGCGTATGGTCACGGGGTCGTAGATCATACCGTTCTCAGCACGCTTCACGATTGCCACCTGACGGGCTTGGTCGTCGATGCTCATGTTCTTGTGTATCACACCGATACCTCCCTCGCGGGCAATGGCGATGGCCATCGACGACTCGGTCACGGTGTCCATGGCAGCCGTCACAAAAGGCACATTGAGCTCAATATGGCGCGAAAACATGGTTTTCAACTCTACCGTCTTGGGCAACACTTCTGAATAAGCGGGAATCAAGAGGACGTCGTCGAAAGTGAGACCGTCCATCACTACTTTATCTGCAACAAATGATGACATATGTATTTTTGAAATTTATTGCATGCAAATTTAGCAATAAAAATTCATTCACAAGTGTGTTTTCCCGATTTTCTATCACAATTAATTGTATTTAACGCTGAAAGGGCGACTCCCATCAGGCCCGCTCTTACACCTCCGAGATGCCTCACGACGATTACGACCACGACCGTAGTCTCTATCCAGACCGCGGTGGTTGACGGCAGCAGGGAGCGCACCGACACTGGCGGGAGCTGCGAGACAAAATCAGGGAGCGGCGAGACAAAATCAGGGAGCGGCGAGGCATTATCAAGGAGCAGCAAGACACCGCAAAGCCGACACCCTCCTATGTCGCCGTGACCATCATCAGACTGATTGCAAACCTTGAAATCATCATATCAAGGTTTGCAATCACCATTTCATGCCGCGAAATACTCCTATCGCGCCTCGCATCTACATTATACAGCATCCGGGCAGAGTCTGCGGTCGCCGGCGTACCTTTGCCGCAGTCCTCTGCCCGGTGCTTGTCCATCTCCTTGCCCGTCTACGCCTTGCCCACCGCGGTGGGGTTTACGGCGCTACTTCGCCGTGGGCGCTTTCTTCAGGTCGTCATTATAGATAGAGTGACGCGAGCGCTTGGTCTTGGAGTACTTCATGTCGCCCAGACGATAGCTGACGCCTATGCTGATGCCTTGACGCGAATAGCGTCTGTCCGACTGGCTCTGATAGCCGGGGCCTTGTGTATAAGTGGTACGGGTGAGCCACTTATGAAACGGGTCGGCGGCACGCAGCGACACGATGAGGCGCTTGCTGCGCAGGAACGGCCGCGACAACGAGAAATAGTTATACACGAGACCGTCTACCCTATCCTGCAGCGTGATGTCTCTCGACCGCGCCGACAGGATGGCATAGAGCGAGATGTCTGCGGGCAGCCTCCACGACAGGTTGAGGTCTGCGTTGCCGGTCCATCCGTGGTTCTGCAGCTGGCGGCTGGGCGCTCTGAGGTCTATATAGGCGGCTCCCATGCTCAGCGTGAGCCAGAGCTTGGAGGTGAGGTTCCACTTGTAGTAGACATTCACAGCCGTACGCTCCACCTTGCCTACATTGAGATAGGTGGTATAGACGGCACCGGGCGCGGCATAGTGCTTGCCGTTGTCGAAATACTCGCCCCCTTCGCCTATCAGTCTGCTGTAGCTCTCGATACCATTGCTCAGATGGCGGTAACTCAGGCTCAGACTGAGGTTGGTCTTGCGGGTAAACCATCCATAGGTGGCGCCCAGGTTATAGCTGTTTTCTGCATCCAGGTTGCTGTTGCCCTGCACGATGTACTGCGGGTTCAGGTTGTTGAAGTAGGGATTGAGATAGTATATACTGGGGCGTGCCAGCCTCTTGCCGTACTCCAGCCTCAGCGACTGGGCCTTGGCGAGCTTCAGGTTGACCCTCACCGACGGCACCACGTTGGCATAGTGGCTCGAGTAGTTGCCCTCGGCGCCTATGGGCCCTGCCAGATACTTGATGTCCTGATAGGTATATTCGTAGCGCAGGCCCGGCATCACCGAAACGGTCTTTCCGCGGTAGGTATAGCTGAGATAACCGCCCACGATGTCATTGCGGTTTTTGTAGTGGTTGCTCCGCAGGTCGTTGTGAGCCCACTGCCCCGACATGGCCCTGCTGTCATAGAGGTCGTTCTGGCTCTCGTTGTTGCGCAGGATGTACTTGGCGCCCACTTCCAGCGTGTGCTGCCTGCCCAGCGGTGTGCTATAGTCCAGCTGCAGGGTATGTTCGTTGGTCTTGTTGTCACGGTTGGAGCGGTTGTCATAGAGCTGGAGCTGTTCTATCAGGCTCGCCGTGCCGCCACTCACGATGTCGGCATACTGGGTGATGTCCTTGCTGTGCGACGGACCGGTACTCAGCTGATACGACAGCGTGGTGACGCGCTGGTGGTTGCGCCTTCCGTTGCGCTGGTAGTCCAGATTAAGGGTGCCGTTGAGCATCGAGTTCTTCAGATTGCCATGGCGCAGATACGAGTAGTCTGCCAGACTGTTACCCTGGCTCCACATGCCAGTACGCTCGTCACTCATCATGTGCTGTTGGGCACCCATACCCGTCAGCGAGAAGGTAATCATCTGCACGCTGTCTATCTCGTAGCTGGCGTTGACCGAGGCAAACTCGGTGTTGTCCTGCGACTTGGTGCTGTTCACGCTCCTGAGTTGGGTGGTGCCACCCGCGCCGTAGCCATTGCGCAGCAGCGACGTCCTGTCCTCGGGCGCCAGTATGCGGTTGTAAGAGAAGTCGGCGTCAAAGGCAAACCGCCCTATCTTGCTCATCGTCATCACGCTGCCGTTGTAGTCCACCGTACCTGCGTCGACAGACAAGGTGGTAAGATGGCCCTCATACTGCGAGCGCATCACGATGTTGATAACGCCGCCTATGCCCTCGGCATCATACCGGGCACCCGGCGAGGTGATAACTTCGATGCTCTTGACCATCTCGGCAGGCAGACTGCGCAGCACCTCCTTGGGGTTGCGCGTGACGGCGGTCTTGCGACCGTTCTGCAGGATGAGAAACTTCTTGGTGCCATTCATCTCTATATTGCCGTCGCCGTCTACGCTTATCAGTGGCACCTTGCCCATCATCTCCGAGAGTCGCAGTATCTTGGCGTCGGGGTCCGACGCCACATCGTAGGTCAGCTTGTCCACATCCATCGTCACCAGCGGTTTCTGTGCATCCACCGTTACCTCTTTCAGCATCTTCACATCATCGGCGACATAGACGGCTCCTATGTCCATGACTTCCTGTCCCTCCGTCAGAGCGAAGCGACGGGGCTCTGCCACTCTGCCCACCATGGCTGCGGTGACGGTGTATTGGCCGGGCATGACGGGCACCACCACCTCAAATCGGCCAACGCTATCGGCCAGCACCTTCTTCACGCCGGTGCCCGGCAGCGACTTGTGTGCCACGCATACGGTAGCCATCATCTCGGGCTCGCCGGTCTCCTTGTCCATCACCGTTCCCGTAACCTTGCACGTCGGGGCTGTGGCGGGCGTCTGGGCGCCCATCGGCATCACAATCATGACAGCCAGTACTGTCAGCATCATTGATAGTGGTTTCATAAACTTATAATATTTTCAAATGGTTTGTAGAGTTTTCCAACTGTGGGGCGCAAACATATGCGCCCCCAAGTTTTTCAGTTCTAATACTCATAATAGACTCTCATCTTATCTGTACTCCCTTCTTGAACAAAATATCCACAATACCTTCCATCACAACCTGAACAACAAGTAATCGTGTCACCTGTCACCTGCTCTTCAGCCAGAACGACAGCATTACATTCCTCTGTAGAGGTTAATTTTCCCGTACTCTGGAGAGAAAAGGCCAAGAAGCCACCAAGAATAATGGCACTTCCTACTAAAGACAAAACTTTTTTCATAATGATTAATCTTAATAATTAAAAAAATGTCGTTTGCAGAGATTTATCATTTCACCCTGACAAGACCTTTGGTCTTAATAATTGCAGTCCTCCTTTGTGTCTTTTTAAAGTTATACATTCGGTTTATCAACTTCTCCCGTAATGTTCAACAATAAGGGAGAATCTGGTGTATTGCAAAAGATTCTAATTGTTTTGTTAAAAACACCTTCACTTGTAGCGTGATAGAGCACTTCAACTTTTCCAGTTCCCTTTGGCCTAATTGGAGCTTGATTATAACTGACAGTTATACATCCACAACTGGTTTTGACATCTTGCAAGATGAGATTATTTTTACCTATATTATTAATATCAAAACTGGCTTTTTTCTTTGTTCCATATTTCAGATGGCCAAGATTAATCTTAGGCATAGTAATGACTGCATTGGTTTCCACTTTACTTTTCGTAAATTCTACCCTCTTGCCAGTTATTATCTTAATATAAGATTCACGCACACCACTACTATTTATTGGATTTCCTATAAATATTACCTTATTCTTATTATCTACTAAGAACGTATGAAAAGACATCTTTGATGGAAAATGATTAGCTCTATTAAAGTCATCTTTCTCATCTATATATATAGGGTGCTTGAACCCATACTTTTCAAGTATATCTATAAATTCATATTTGTTCTCTGGATTTGCTATCAATGCACACTTTACCTGCTTATTGGTCAAAGAATCTATATAGCTTATAAACTTTTCCCAATCATGTAAATGCAACATACAACTTGTAGCCTCAGACCTATTGATATATGAAACTATCATCAGTTCACTTTTAGCAAGAGAGCATGTATCTAATATTTTCCCATTATATACAATATAATTGCTATCGGGAATATTCACTATGGTTTTTCCCGTCCATTCCTTTACTATGCTTTCAGCCTCTCGCTCAAAGCGGTTTTTACAGGATGTAAGTGCTACGAGCACAAACAAAATAATGGTTAGTGCACAATACTTCATAAGCGTTATTTTTTAGCGTGTGGGAGTTTAGCCGTTACCAGAACATTTCCTAACTTACCATATTTGGCAATACCATACAACTTGCCATTGGCTGCATTGAGTTGCACCAGATCGACATTCGCTTTCAAACAGTCCAAATTTCCTTCTTTATCCAGTCTCAATATATAATTATATTTGGTCTTGTCAGAAACCCGCGAGTTCTTATAAAGTATATAGCTATACTCACTATCATTACAGATGGCTTCCGAAGATATTTTGGTACCATTAGTAACATTAAACTTTAACACATCGGGCACACCTGAGCCAATATAATAAGTTCTTTTGGTAACCAACTTATTATTGACGATATCATAAAGCCTTATAATTCCCATATATATAGAGGAAAAGACCACATATCTGCCTTTCTTGTTATACCCCAAAAAACCCTGGCCCAAGATATACCGTTCATTTGGATCTGGTATCGAGTCAAGCAGCCCGTCGTAGGGATCTACATTATCCACCAATTTGCCCATAGTATCATATACATCTATAATATGCGGGCCTCCACCTGTCACCTTGGCACAAATATACAGCCCTTCAGCCTTCTGAATGTGGTCTATATCCTGTACGGATATACTATCTGTACACACCACTTTACCTATATGAATAGAGTCCAGTGAATATTCTTTATATGAAGCCCGCCAACCTCTACGAAACAGGGACAAGCGCCTGTCCGAGCAGCCCAACTCTATTGGGCCAGATTTACATCGGTCTATCAGACGCTCTTTCCTACCATCACGAAGAGAGAACAGCGTAAGCTCCTTGCTATCGTTATAATCATAATAATAATCTACAAAGAAGACCGTATCATGTACTACTGCGAAACTTCCCTTACCCTTTACCAAGCAATTAGGGCCTGCCTTGACAAACACAATATTTTGTTGTGGAACATCATCTACCGATTCATACCTGTCATCAACAGATGCTCTCCGCTGACAACCTATGGTACTTATACATATACATGTACCTAAAGCTAACAAAAGTCGTTTCATATCCAATTCAATACCGTTACACATTCACAAAGCGCAGTTTCGCAAAACTCCTGTATTAGAAAGGAATGCCCAAATGTAAAGAAAAAAAACGATACGGCAATCATTTTCCTCGATTTTTTTACTTTTTCCGTGCATTTTTTTGTTTTCGCATGGTTTTAATGCAATCTGCGAATACCCAGAAGCAATGTTCTCAAGACCGACAATAACATGAATTGAAATCTGACGACCGATTTGAGGGAGACAAACAGCCACCGCCTCTTGCCAGAGGCGACAAGAGGCGGTCCGGGTGTATGGGCAGCCTATTTCAGACGCTGCGCCAATCTGCCGAGATACTCTATACCATAGACAGGCCATAGCGGCACCTTGCGCACATTGGTCCTTACCGCCGGTATGTCGAGCGCCAGGAAGAGCAGAGTCATGCAGCCGCTCATCCAGACCACGATGCCGTAAATCTGCTTGAGGGCTACGCTCATCATACTGCGTATATACTGCTCCATAAAGGCAGGGAAATTCATCTGCGACAGGTCCAGACGCGTCAGCGTGAGCCCTTGGCCGTAGCGGGCTATGTCGTCGTTCATGAACCAGGAGAACCAGTGGGTGTAGATGCCATATCCGGCAGCACCGGCGAGATACATGTGAAAGATATTGAACACGAAGAGCCCCATGAAGAACTGTTCCAGACTGGGGGCAGACTCGTTGAGAGCCCACATGAGCGTGGCGGCGAGAATGGCATAAGCCGCACCACGGCAGATGATAGGCAGACGGAACTGCTCGATGTTGACCTGCATGTCGAGTCTGAAATACATGAGCAGGGCATAAGCCAGGATGAAGCCGAAGCCAAGGGCAAAGAGTTTCCACACCTTCCACTTCATCACCTTGAGCCACAACAGGTCGATGGCTATGCCCAGATAGACGCCGGGCAGTGCCCATAAGAGCAGTTGTGCCTTGGTATGCTCTTCCAGCCGTATCACCTCGGTATAGAGTATTTCCTCGAGGGTGTGCTCGCAGCCTAAGAGAAGCTCGCCCATAGTCACCACCACCATGATGGGCACTATGTTGCGCAGCCTGAAGATTCTCAGGTCTACATAGGGATTGGCCACCCTGAGCAGTCTGTGTACCACCACGCCCGCCAGAGCCAGCGCCACGCCCGTCAGGATGCGCAGTGAGCGGCTGTCCATCCACATCTTGTAGTCGCCATAGACAAAGATGTAGGACAGCACGAGCATGAGCAGACTGATAAGCAGACCGCTGCAGAAGTCGATGCCACGCAGGCTTATCCTGTTGGGCATGGGGCAGAAGGGGCGGCACATCACCAGCTGCACGCCCACCACCACACACATGGCGCCGATGATGAATACGTGCATCATCTGCCAGGTGAAGTGATAGCCGAACCACGCCGCCAGGAAGGCGCTGCCCTCGATAGACGTGAGCAGCACGATGTGGAGCACGGGGAAGAACACGGCAAAGTCGCGGCGGGGAGTTATCCACAGCTGGATGTTGCTCATCAACTCAAAGGTGCCTTGCAGCTTGGCCATGCCGCCTATGAAGCATACCACCAGCAGTAGCGGCATGAAGGTGGTATGGATAGTCACGAGGTTGGTCACGGCTATGACCACCGCCGAGGTGATGAGCAGTTGCTGGTTGGTAAAGCGGAACTTCATGCGGAAGAGCATGGGGAAGTAGATGGCCATGCCGGCAAGACTGGCATAGAGCAGCATCATCAGGTCTTCTATCATGAAATTGGTGGAACCCTGGATGGCCTCAAGCGAACCAAGGTACATACCACCAGAGAACTGGATGCAGAACGCACACAGCACATATATCCACGGCCGGATGCACCGTGGCACCCAGTCGCGGAACATGGGCATATTGAAGCCCATGCCTGCTGTCTGTGGGGGAGGAGGCATTGGTATCATAATCGTCCTTGGCGTCGTAATCAGTATTTCACCTCACACTCCACGTTGTACCCGGCATGCAGGCGGGCAAGGTCTTCGGCGCTGTTGCCGTCGAGGGCGATGCGCACGGTGACGCGCTGCTCTACCTTGACAAAGTTGCCAGTGGCATTGTCGACGGGAAGGAGCGAGAAGGCGCTGCCCGTGGCACGGCTGATGCGCTCCACGCGACCCCGATAGACGATACCGGGCACGGCATCGACGGTGAGCTGCGCCTCAGACCCTTCGTGGATATGGTCGAGCTGGCTCTCCTTGTAGTTGGCCTCGACCCACAGGCTGCCGGCATCGACGATGTTTACCAGAGTCTGACCGGGCTGCACGAGCATGCCCTCCTGGATGTCCTTGGTGCCCACCACGCCGTCGCAGGTAGCGATGATGTAGCAGTAGGAGAGGTTGAGCTGGGCCAGCTGGACGGCAGCCTGGGCGAGTCGCAGCGTGCTGATAGAGGCAGAGAGGTGGTGGCCCTGCTCGGCCTTGACGCTGGTCTGGGTGGCACGCGAGCGAGCCGCCTGCTCGTATCTGGCTTTGGCACTGAGGTAGGCAGTATGCACGTTGTCATACTGCTGGCGGGTCACGGCCTCCTTGGCGAGCAGGGCTTCGAAGCGGGCGTCCTCGCGACGGGCGTTGTCCAGATGGGCACGGGCTTCCTCGATGCTGGCATCGGTCACCTGCATGCCCGCCACGGTGGTGGCTATGCTGGAGCCAGTGGCCTTGGAGCCCTCTTCGGCGCGGGCAAGGTCGGCCTGGGCCTGGGCCAGACGCAGACGAAACTCGGTGTCCTCGATGACCACCAGGGTGTCGCCCTTCTTGACGTGCTGGAACTCCTCAAACCTTACCTCCTTGACGAAACCCTGCACACGGGTGTTCTGGGGAGTGACGTGCTGGCGCACACGGGCGTTGTCGGTAAACTCTACATGGCCGAAGTGGCCGAAATTGACAATGACGATACTGGCTCCGATGACAATGAGCAGGAGCACCACGCTGTTGTAAACGTATTTCTTGATATTCTTCATCTTGATGGTTGTTGCGGGTCAGCCGGTGGCGACCCTTGGGTTGGTGTATAGGGTATGGGGCGTAGGGATGCCGGTGGCTACAGCTGTCCGGCTATGTACTTCATCTTATAATAAGCATAGGCGATGTTGATGCGCGCATCGACCTCGCCCAGTTCGGCGTCGAGCTTCATATTGGTAGCGTCTATCATGTCGGTGATGAGCGCCAGCTGGTTGAGATAGCGGTTGTTGACCACCTGATAGTTCTGGCGCGCCAGCTCCACGCTCTTCTGCTGGGTTTCGAGCTCGGTATAGCTCTGCAGATAAAGGGTGTAGGCAGCCTGTATCTCATTGTTTACCTGCTCGGCAGCCACCTCCTTGCGCTCGGCGGCGTTGCGGGAGTTGAGCCGGGCCTGCGCCAGCTTGCGGTTGCTCTTGAAGAGCGCCGACAGCTGATACTGCACGCCCACGCCCACATACCACACGTTGAGGTTCTTGTCTACGGGCGGCAGTTCAAAGGTAATGGGGCCGTTGAAGTTGTTCTGCGCCACGAGAGCCACCTTGGGCAGCAGTTCGCTCTTGGCGATGCGCTCCTGTTGGCGTGCCATCTGCTCGCCCACGCCCGCCATCACCAGTTTAGGGCTTGCCGCCACGGCTGCAGTCTGCCAGTAGGCCTCGCCATCCTTGCCATAGAGGGCAGAGCAGGCTTCGTCGGCAGGCTCTATCGCATAGTCTATAGGTAGTCCGAGCGTGTTGCAGAGCTGGTGGTTGAGTATGCGGCGGCTGTTGTGCAGCTGGGTAAGACTCAGACGGAGCCGCTCCATCTGCAGTTCGTATCGGGTGATGTCGTTCTTGAGCGCCACGCCCTGCTGTTGCTTCTCGGTGATGTTGTCGATGAGCTTCTGGGTGAGCGCGATGTTGTTCTCTACCACCCTCTCGCGGTTTGCGGTCTTCATCAGGTCCAGATACTGGCCCAGAGCGATGAAGCGCTGGTTCTGCAGATTGAGAGCCAGCTCGGCCCGAGCCTGGTCGGCACCCAGCTGTGCCAGACGGATGCCTGCATCGATGGCTCCGCCGGCATAGACGGTCTGGCGGGCATCTACCACCAGCTGGTTGCCGAAGTGGGGCGAATGGAGGCCATGCACATGGGCAAAGTCGCGGTCGGTGAGCACTGCATTGCCGATATAGCTGGCAGAGACCTGGGCTCCCACATCGGGCAGACGCTGGCTGCGAGCTGCCCTGACACCCTCGTCGGCAGCTGCCACAGCAGTCTTGCCCGCGCGGATGGTGCGGTTGTGCTGGTCTATCAATCCAAACATGTCTCCGATGGTCATTCTGTGCTCATTCTGAGCATGAGCGTTGGTCGTAATGGCGATACACACGGTTATCGCATAGAATAGTCTTCTGTTCATATCTTTTCTAAAAATCGGTGCAAAGGTAGTTACTATTTGGGAAGCAACAGTGAATAAAAATACGCCAGAATTTGACATTTTGGGAAACTTGGAGTAATTTTGCAGCATGCAAGAGACCCAACTTACCACCATCAGCAGTGCCGCCATCGACGGCGAGAGCCACACCCTCGACCGGGGAGCCATCATCTACAGCCACAGGGGCATCGCCTCGGTGCGTATCAACTTCGACCACTGGGATATGCAGGGCGAGAGCGTGCTTATCATGTTTCCTGGAGATGTTATAAAATGGGAAATGATGGACGACGACTTCTCTGCCGACGCCATCATCTACAGCAGCGACATACTGCGTACGGCGAGCCTCAACATCGAGCACACGGTCTACGATACGCTCAGGGCCGACCGCCGGTGTGGCTACCCCGAGCTCATCGCCCATGTCGTAGACAGCATGTTCCGTATCTTCCGCTTCTATTTCACCGTAGAGCACTACACGCTCACCGACCGCATCGTGACCCTGCAGCTGCAGGCGTTCTTCCTGGGTTTCTACGACTATCTGCTCGCCAATCCCCGCGAGCCGGGCAATGACCGCGGCACCCAGCGCAAGGTAGAGCTGTTCAACCGGTTTATGCAGCTGCTCGAAGACGAATACCGCTTGGGACACGAGGTAAACTACTATGCGCAGCGCATGAACATCTCGCGCAAGTATCTGGGGCTCATCGTCAGCGACAGAACCGGCGTATCGCCCAAGCGCATCATCGACGAGTACATCATGCTGAGGCTCAAGCTCGCCCTGCGTACCTCCAAGCGCAGTCTGAAGCAGATAGCCGACGACTACAACTTCTCTGACCAGAGCGCTCTTACCCGCTACTTCCGCCATCATGCGGGGCTGTCGCCACAGCAGTACCGTCTGCGCCAGTAGGCTGCACGGTAGCGGGAGCCGCAAGCCACGCGACTCGGCAGAGCGTGCATGACCAGAGGGTGGGGCAACCCTCATGGGCGACGTGGGGAGTGCCCCCGCCGGCTCGTATCAATAGGTACGAGAGCTCGTGACTTACGATACGTGCGCTCGTGACATAAGGCACGTGGGCTCGTGACTTATGTTACGAGCCGACAGCCATGACCTCTACGGCGGCAGACATGGCGGCGGGCGCGCTGTCAGCGTTAAACAATCTTAAAAAACGGGGCTGCGGCATCCATAATCGGCGTTTCAATCGTCTTTAGTAGTGTAACCGCACCGATGGCACCAATGGCCACGATGCCCTACGCTGCAACAACCAAAACAGACATGACAATGAAACAGACCCTGATAAGCATGGCGCTCATACTGATGCTCGCGCTATGCGCCAAAGCACAGAACACCCAGTACAGCTACACCATCACAGGCGTGGTGGCCGACTCGGTCACCCACGAGGGTGAGCCTTACGCCACGCTGACCATAGCGAGAGCCGACTCGGCAGCCAAGCCTGTAAAGCAGGCGCTCACCGACATCAAGGGCCGCTTCAGCATCAGCTCAAGCGGCACGGGCAGCTATCTGCTCATGGTAAGGTCGATGGGGCGCAAGCCGATGCAGCGCGCCTACACCGTAGACGCCACCACGCGCACCATAGACCTGGGCACGCTGCTCCTGCAGGACGGCGGCAACCAGCTGGAGACGGTCGAGGTGGTGGCCTATAAGCCCCTGGTCAAGGCCGATGTAGACAAGATAGCCTACAGCGTGGAGGACGACCCCGAGGCCATCACCAACACAGTGATAGAGATGCTCAAGAAGGTGCCCATGGTGACTGTAGACGGGCAGGACAACATACGGGTCAACGGCAACAGCTCGTTCAAAATCTATGTGAACGGCAAGCCCAACAACATGATGACCAAGAACCCCAAGGAGGTGCTCAAGAGCATGCCTGCGTCGAGCATCAAGAAGATAGAGGTCATCACCAACCCTGGCCCGAAATACGATGCCGAGGGCGTGGGCGGCATCCTTAACATTGTCACCGAGGGTAAGGGCCCCGAGGGCTATAACGCCACTTTCTCGGGCCGTGCCAACAACAGTAGTTATGGTGGTGGCCTCTATGCCACGGTGAAGCAGGGTAAACTGACTATGAGCGTCAACTATAATGCCAGTAGTAACCACTCGCCTAAGGGCTACACTTACTCCGACCGTAGCCAGATAGGCACCGATGGCACCGTTACCTCGTCTACCGTGGCCGATGGCTACACCAAGGGACATAGCCAGTGGCAGGGCGGTGACGTTGAGGCCAGTTACGAGATAGATACTTTGCGACTGTTAACGGGGTCGTTCTCGCTCAGCAAGTTTACCTCTAAAAGAGACGCCCTGAACACGGCCTTCTCGACGGTGCCGGCCACGGGGCAGCGGCTCTATGGCTACCGCTCGCCCTCGCACAGTAAGGAAAGCTGGGACGACTACAGTGCCAGTCTGGACTACCAGCGCTCTTTCAGTGTCAAGGATCGGCTGCTCACCCTGTCATACCGGCTTGAGAGCAGTCCGTCGACCTCAGACAGCCGTTATCTCTATACTCACCGCGAGGCCGCTGATGACTGGCAGACTTTCATAGACCGTATGCGCGACCAGCGCATGGACGGCGATGAGAACACCATGGAGCATACCTTCCAGATAGACTACACCACGCCCTTTGCCAAGCACCACACGTGGGAGGCGGGCGTCAAGTACATACTGCGCCGTAACAAGTCGGACAACGACCGCTATAACCTCGGCACCGGCGACAAGGATGAGACCTACGACAGCGACAATAGTTCGCACTACCGTCACCACAACGATATCCTGGCTGCCTATACGGGTTATGGCCTTACGTTAGACAAGTGGTCGGCTCGCCTGGGCTTGCGCTACGAGCACACCCTGCAGAAGGTAGAGTATCTCCTGGGCCGTGGTACCAACTTCCACAAGAACTTTGACGACCTGGTGCCCTCGGCCCGCCTGGGCTACAAGTTCAGCGATGCCACCAACCTGTCGTTAGGCTACAAGATGCGCATCAACCGCCCCGGTATATGGTATCTGAATCCCTATCTCGATGACCGCATCCCCGATGCCATATCGCAGGGCAACCCCAACCTGGACACTGAGAAAAGCCACGCTGTAGACCTGCAGTTCAGCAGTTACAATTCTAAACTCACCTATACCCTCACAGGCACCTACCGGTTTGTCAATAACAGTATAGAGAGTGTAGACCGCCTGGTTAACGACCGCGATATAGAGGGCCTACCCAATCCTACCGGCAAGGACGTCATCTATTCATCGTATGCCAACATAGGCCACATCCAGTATGCCGGTCTGATGGCGTATGCCAACTGGACACCCATTACCAATACCCGTATTACCCTCAATGGCAGCGTGGGCTATAGTCACATGAGCGACGGCCAGTCGCTACGCAACCATGGCTGGTGTACCAACATTGATGCCAGCCTGCAACAGACCTTTGCCAAGACCTGGATATTCAACGCGTCGTACTACGTGCAGACCCCGCAGCCGACCCTGCAGGGCAAGGATGCCCGATACCAGTGGTACAACTTCTCGCTGAGCAAGTCGTTTATGGACAAGCGGCTCACCCTGACAGCCTATATCATCAATCCGTTTGGCAAGCGCTATTTCTGCTATCGCAGCGAGACCGTGGCCGACAACTTCCGCACTACGGCCAGCAGCAGCTGGTGCCAGTTGTATTACGGCGTGTCAGTGAGATTCCGTATTGGCAAGCTCAAAGCCAGTGTGAAGCACACTGAGCGCACCGTGGAGAACGACGACGTGAAGCAGGGCGGCGGAGGCGGCAAGGGTTAGCGCAGAGCCTGCCCCGGCACGGCTCCGGCTGACATCGGAGTAGCCAGCGACAGGCTGGAGAACGGCGAAAGCGGCCGGAAAGACAGCAAGGGACATCGCGCATCGACACGCGACACTCAGAAAAATGCAGCACGGCTGCATTTTTTTTGTGCCAAACCTTTGTCGGTAAGATAAATGTGAGTATCTTTGAAACCGACATTCAGATAACGACAACAAGCATGAAAACCAAACAGACACTGACAGTCATCATCGCCACGCTGGCACTCACCGCCTGTGGCGTGCAGAAGTTGAGCCAGACGGAGAAACTCGTCAGGCAGACCCTGATAGCCCAGGAGACCGACAGCCTGGTAAAAAGCCGCCGCTTCGGCGTAGAGGTGTCGGCTGTATTCCCCCAGGGTGCTTCGATGCGCCATCTCAACTACGACTACGGCATCCAGGTTCACGGCGACACGCTGCGCTCGTATCTCCCCTACTTCGGCCGTGCCTACGAGGTGCCCTACGGCGGCGGCAAGGGGCTCGACTTCTCGGAGCCGATGAAGCGATGGACGCTGACAGAGATGAAGAAAGGCGAGCAGCAGATGAAGATATGGGTGGAGAACGAGGAAGACTCGTACGTATACACGCTCCACATCTATCCGTCGGGCGTGGTAGACCTGACGGTAGACAGCCGGCAGCGCGACCGCATACGCTATAACGGCAACATCACCAAGGAGGCGCGCCGATGAGACGCCTTATACTCTATATAATAGGTATAGTGGTGACGGCTATGGGCGCCCACGCCAATCCCCGCTACTGTGCCCGCTATGTCAAGGAGCATCTGCTCTACCAGCGGGGGGCTGAGACCAACGTGATAGACATAGACATGGAGTGGCCCGAGATGGTCGACGGGTCGGCGGCGGTGCCTCTGCAGCGGCTGCTGAAACGCACCCTGCTCGGCAATGAGCACTCGACGCTCGACAGTGCCTACACCCGCTTTCTCGCACGCTTTGGCGAGCCCGTGACTCGGCAGTTTGACTCTATCCCCGACGACAGCCGCTTCTGCTACGTCAGTTGTACGCTCAAGCTGATAGGTCACCGTGCCGACAGCTATATCTCGATGAGAGCCAGCTATGTATGCTCGCCCGAGCAGAACTCAACGCAAAAGGGCGATACGGTGTCGATGCTGGTCACGTATGACCTCGGCAGCGGCACAATCATGCGCGATGCCGACCTGCTGCGCATCAACCGGCTGCGCGACGGGTACTACGGCGACGATGTCGTCTACAACCTGCTCGCCGGAACCCACACCCCGCTGCCCGAGAACATCTATACGCTACAGGTAAACGATGCCTGTCTCACTGACGACGCACTGCTGATAGACATGTGCTGCACCGACGGCGAGCGCATCACCCCCTTCACCACGCTGGTGGCTCCCGACCGCATCAGGAGTATCGTGACCAAGAACGTGAAGCGGCTCATGAGCGGCAGCGTCACTCTCCTCACCGACCAGTATATGCTGCCCACGCGTGTGGATGGCGACACGGTATACACCCATGCCGACCAGGCTCCCCGATTTGACTTCAACGGCGAGAGCCTGATGAACTATCTGGCTCGCAACCTCAGACTCGACCCTGTGGCTATCGAGCGGCTTCCTGCAGGGGCTCGCGCCGTCATTGCCTTCATCGTGGACGCCAGCGGACACATACGCCGCCCCTGCGTGGTGAGCAGTGCCACGCCCGGGATAGACCGCGAACTGATGCGCGCAGCCCGACTCATGCCCGCATGGGCACCAGGAACGGTGGGAGGCAAGCCAGCCAACGTGTGGTGCATGCTGCCCATAGTGCTGAAGAAATAGAAATCGCACGGAGGGTCATCTCCAGCTGCGCAGAGGCATCCTCCAGCGACGCAGAGTTATGCTCCACGCCGCTGGTGTTGTCTCCAAGGGTCGGGAAGCGGCAGAAAAGGGTGCCGAAAGCGGTGGTGACAAGCCTGGCGACAGGCGGCGAAAAAGCCACGCAAATTGCGCTATGTCAATCACATACGAGAAATGGCACAAAAATCAGAAAAAAGTGTACAATTATTGTTAAAATACGCGCAAAACTGAACTACGTTACTGAGAAGTTTATTAACTTTGCAGTGTCAAAAAACTTTTTGACCGCTGTAGGTTTTCTGCAGTGTCGTGTTTAGGGATACAATTGAAACATCAATATTAATAGCATAATTAGGTATGAAAGTAAGAAAATTCTCGCTTGTGGTAGCCTGTATCGGGGCTACTCTTTTAGCTTCATGTGGGAAAAGTGGTGGCGGAATGCCCAACTTCGGTGACAACGAGTTTGCCGTACGCACGATAGCATCGTCGAACGCTGCGCTGCAGACCACCTACCCCGCCACCATCAAAGGTATTCAGGATGTAGAGGTACGTCCGAAGGTATCAGGCTTCATCACCAAGGTTCTGGTGCATGAGGGTCAGACCGTAGCTGCCGGTCAGGTGCTCTTCACCATCGACAGCGAGACCTATGCCGCTGCCGTGCGTCAGGCCCGGGCAGCCGTCAGCACCGCCAAGGCTCAGCTGAGCACCGCCAAGCTGACCATGGACAACAACAAGAAACTGTATGACAAGGCCATCATCGGCCAGTATGAGTATACCTCTTCTGCCAACTCTTACGCCACAGCCCAGGCTCAGCTTGCCCAGGCCGAGGCTGCTCTTGCCTCTGCCCGCGAGCAGCTGGCATGGTGCAGTGTGAAGAGCCCGGCAGCCGGTGTAGTGGGCAGTCTGCCCTTCAAGGCTGGCGCATTGGTAAGCGCGTCGGGTCAGGCATTGACCACGGTGTCGGACGTAAGCACCGTAGAGGTGTTCTTCTCAGTCTCTGAGAGCGAGCTGCTGGCTCTGAGCAAGACCAACGGCAGCACCCAGGCTGCCATCGCCTCCTTCCCCGAGTTGAAGTTGAAGTTGGCCGACGGCTCTATCTACAACCATCCCGGCAAGGTAGTCAAGATGAGCGGTGTGCTCGACGCCACTACCGGTTCGGTATCTCTGATAGCCCACTTTGCCAATCCCGACAAGCTGCTGAAGAGCGGCGGCGCCGGCACCATCATCATCCCCTCGGTAGACCAGGGTGCCATCCAGATACCTCAGGAGGCCTGCTCACAGATACAGAACAAGACCTTCGTGTATGTAGTGACCAAGGACAACAAGGTGAAATATACCGAGATAACCATCAACCCCCAGAACGACGGCCAGACTTACATCGTGACCTCGGGTCTGCACGTGGGTGACCGCATCGTGACCAAGGGTATCACCAAGCTCACCGACGGTATGGAGATTGTCCCCATCACCGAGCAACGCTATCAGCAGAAGATAGACGAGGCTGCCAAGCTGGCCGAGAGTCAGGGCAACGCCCACGACTTCGCTGCCACCATGAGCGGCAAGAAGAAGTAAGCATATATATAATAAGGTATAAGAAAACAAGTAAATCATGACATTTACAAACTTTATCAAACGACCGGTACTCTCGACGGTAATCTCCATCTTCTTCGTCTTGCTGGGTACCATCGGTCTGATATCGCTGCCAGTGGAGCAGTACCCCGATATCGCACCGCCTACCATCTCGGTATCGACCACCTATACCGGTGCAGATGCCCAGACGGTGCTCAACTCTGTCATCGTGCCGCTCGAGGAGAGCATCAACGGTGTGGAGAACATGACCTATATGACCTCGTCGGCCACCAACGACGGTATGGCCGATATCACCGTATTCTTCAAGCAGGGCTCTGACCCCGATATGGCAGCCGTGAACGTGCAGAACCGCGTGTCTCAGGCTCAGGCGCTGCTCCCTGCCGAAGTAACCCGCGTGGGTGTGACCGTGTCGAAACGCCAGACATCCAACGTGATAATGTTCTCTCTCACCTCCGAGGACGGCCGCTACGACGACGAGTTCGTTACCAACTACGCGCTGATTAACGTCATCCCCCAGCTGAAGCGTATCACCGGTGTGGGTGATGTGCAGAGTCCCTCTATGCGCAACTACTCTATGCGTATATGGCTCAAGCCCGAGAAGATGAAGGAGTACGGACTCGTACCTTCTGATATTTCAACCGCCCTGGGTGAGCAGAACATCGAGGCTGCCCCTGGTAAGTTTGGTGAGAACTCGGATATGGCCTACGAGTATGTGCTGCGCTACAAGGGTCGTCTGAAGACCGTGCCCGAGTATGAGAACATACTGCTCAAGAGCAACACCACGGGTCAGACCCTGCGCTTGGGCGACGTGGCACGCATCGAACTGGGCGGTCTGAGCTACGCCGTAAGTCTGAAGAACAACGGCCAGCCCGCCGTGATGGGTATGGTGCAGCAGATTGCCGGCTCTAACGCCACCCAGATAGCCACCGACGTGAAGAAAGCCCTGGCTGAAGCCAGCAAGAGCTTCCCTCCCGGACTGGAGTACACCATCGAGCAGGATGTGACCGAGTTCCTCTACGCCTCTATCGAGGAGGTAGTGTTTACCCTCATCATCACGCTGCTGCTGGTATTCATGGTAGTGTATATCTTCCTTCAGGACTTCCGCTCGACCCTCATCCCTATGATTGCCGTACCTGTGGCGCTCATAGGTACCTTCCTCTTCCTCTGGATATTCGGCTTCTCCGTCAACCTGCTTACCCTCTCGGCGCTGCTGTTGGCCATCGCCATCGTGGTCGATGATGCCATCGTGGTGGTCGAGGCCGTCCACGCCAAGTTGGACCAGGGCTACAAGAGCGCGTTGACCGCCTCTATCGACGCGATGAACGAGATTTCGGGCGCCATCATCTCCATCACGCTGGTAATGTCGGCTGTGTTTATCCCCGTGTCATTCATGGGCGGCACATCCGGTACCTTCTATCGCGAGTTTGGTGTGACCATGGCCGTATCTATCGTCATCTCCGCCATCAACGCCCTCACCCTGTCGCCAGCCCTCTGTGCCATGCTGCTGAAGCCCCATGCCGACGACGCCGACAGCCACAAGGTCAAGTCGTTCATTGACCGCTTCCACGCTGGCTTCAACTACCAGTTTGAGAAGATTACCAATAAGTATAAAGGTGGTGTCGAGTGGATTATCCGCCACGGCATGATAACCGCCGGTACGATAGTCGCAGGTATTGCCGTGTTGGTCATCCTGATGGCTACCACCAAGACCGGACTGGTGCCCGACGAGGATACCGGTACCCTCTTTGTGACCATTTCTGCAGCCCCTGGTACCAGCCAGGAGCGCACGCTGAAGATTGTGGACCAGGTAGACAAGATGCTCGCCGGCAACCCTGCCATCCAGCGTCGTGAGGCCATCATCGGATACAACTTCATCGCAGGCCAAGGCTCAGACCAGGCCACCTTCATCATCAAGCTGAAGCCATTCGACGAGCGCCCTGGCGGTTTCTTCCACCGCATCAAGAGCGCGATTACCGGCGGCGGCATCGAGGCCCTCTTCGTCAATCCTATGGAGTCGGGCTCAGTGCTGGGCATGATCTACAAGCAGACCGCGACCATCAAGGACGCCCAGATTCTGGCCTTCGGTCCTCCTATGATTCCTGGCTTCTCTGCCCAGAGCGGTGTGACGATGACCATGCAGGACAAGACCGGTGGCGACCTGAACCGCTTCTTTGAGGTGACCAAGAACTTCCTCGCCGAGCTCAACAAGCGCCCCGAGATACAGAACGCCATGACTTCATACAACCCCAACTATCCCCAGTACATGGTGGATGTAGACGTAGCCAAGACCAAGCAGGCCGGCATCTCACCCTCTACGGTGCTCGCCACCCTGCAGGGCTACTACGGAGGTATGTATGCGTCTAACTTCAACGCCTACGGCAAGCTCTATCGTGTAATGATACAGGGTGAAGTGTCGAGCCGTATGCGCCCCGAGGATCTGTCCAACATCTACGTGCGTACTGCATCGGGCGAGATGTCGCCTGTAAGCGAGTTTATCAACCTGCGCCGAGTATACGGACCGTCCAACGTGAACCGTTTCAACCTCTTCACCTCTATCAACGTGTCGGTTACCCCCAATACGGGCTACTCTACCGGTGAGGCCATCAAGGCCATCTCTGAGGTGTCCAAGGACAATCTGCCCGACGGCTACGGCTACGAATATTCTGGTCTTACCCGCTCTGAGGCAGAGTCGAGCAACTCTACCGCCATCATCTTCGTACTCTGTATCGTATTCGTTTACCTGATTCTGAGTGCGCAGTACGAGAGCTACATCCTGCCTCTGTCGGTAGTGCTGTCCATCCCCTTCGGTCTGGCTGGTGCGTTTATCTTCACCAACCTCTTCGGCCACTCCAACGACATCTACATGCAGATTTCGCTGATTATGCTTATCGGTCTGTTGGCCAAGAACGCCATCCTTATCGTGCAGTTCGCCCTTGAGCGCCGCCGCACGGGTATGGCCATCAAGTACTCGGCCATCCTGGGAGCCGCAGCCCGTCTGCGTCCTATCCTGATGACCTCACTGGCCATGGTTATCGGTCTGCTGCCACTGATGTTTGCTTCGGGTGTAGGCAAGAACGGTAACCAGACTCTGGGTGCCGCCGCCGTGGGAGGTATGTTCATCGGTACCGCCATCCAGGTATTCGTAGTGCCCGCCCTCTTCGTGGTATTCCAGTGGCTCCAGGAGCGCATTAGTCCGCTCAAGTTCGAGGACGAGACCAATGAGGAAGCTGCCGCCGAGCTGGAGCAGTATGCCTCTGCCGCCCACCACAGAGGACTGACCAAGAAGTAGTAAACCGACCAATAACTTGAAGTAAAGACAATGAAAAAGAATTTGAATATATTGCTCGTAGGTCTTGCAGTGCTCAGCATGAGCAGCTGCAAGAGCCTCTACGGCAAATACGAGCGTCCTGATGTGAAGACTGCCGGTCTGGTGCGCGACTCCGCGTCGCTTACCGACACGCTGGCCGTCACCGACACCACCTCGTTTGCCAACATCCCCTGGCGCTCGGTGTTTACCGACCCCCAGCTGCAGATCCTCATCGAGAAGGGATTGGCCAACAACCCCGACCTGCTCAACGCCGCCCTCAACGTGAAGATGGCTGAAGACCAGCTCAAGGTGGCCAAACTCGCCTTTGTGCCCGCCCTCTCCTTTACGCCCCAGGGCACCATCGCCTCGTGGGACGGCAACAAGGCCACCCAGACCTACAGCCTGCCCGTGACCGCCAGCTGGTCGCTCGACCTCTTCGGCAACCTGCTATCCGTGAAGCGTGGTGCCCAGATGTCGCTCTTGCAGATGAAGGACTATCAGGTTACGGTCAAGACCAACCTCATAGCCAACATCGCCAACCTCTACTACACCCTGCTGATGCTCGACAAGCAACTCGAGCTCGTAAGCGACATGGAGACCCTCACCAAGGACACTTGGGAGACCATGAAGGTGCTCATCGACAGCCGTCGCGGCTACCGTTCAGTATCGGTCCAGGCCGCCGAGTCCAACTACTACTCGGTGCTGACCAAGAAGGCCGACCTGAAACGCCAAATCCGCGAGACCGAGAATACGCTTAGCCTGCTCCTGGGCGAACAGGCGCAGACCATAGCCCGTGGCAAGATAGAGGCCCAGAGCCTGCCCACCAGCTTCTCTACCGGAGTGGGCGTGCAGCTGCTCAACAACCGCGCCGACGTCCATGCCGCCGAGATGGCCCTGGCCCAGTGCTTCTATGGCGTAGAGACCGCCCGCAGCCGTTTCTATCCCTCTATCACCATCTCGGGCACAGGTGCCTTCACCAACTCTTCCGGCGCAGGCATCGTTAACCCCGGCAAGTGGCTGCTCTCTGCCGTAGGCTCGCTCGTGCAGCCCCTCTTCCAGAACGGACGCCTCATCGCCGGACTCCGCGTGGCCAAGTCTCAGTATGAGCAGGCCTACAACACCTGGCAGAACGCCGTGCTCAAGGCCGGCAGCGAGGTGAGCAACGCCCTGGTGCTCTACAACTCATCGGAGGAGAAGAGCCAGATTGAGGCCAAGCAGATAGAGGTGCTCCAGAAGAACGTCGAGCAGACCCGCGAGCTTGTGGGCGACGCCGGCAGCAACTATCTGGACATCATCACCGCCCAGTCGTCACTGCTCAATGTGCAGCTGTCCAAGGTGGCCGACGACTTCTACAAGATGCAGGCAGTGGTCAACCTCTACTACGCCCTCGGCGGTGGAGCCAAGTAATATTAACCCATTAATCAAGATTCCAACTAATATGGCAAGTATAATAAGTCCCAAGGCAGACGTGTCGCCCAAAGCCAAGATAGGCGACAACTGCCGCATATATCCCTTCGTCTATATCGAAGACGATGTAGAGATTGGCGACAACTGCGTCATCTATCCCTTCGTGAGCATCCTCAACGGTACCCGTATGGGCAGCGGCAACAAGGTGTTCCAGGGAGCCGTCATTGCCGCCCTTCCCCAGGATTTCAACTTCACCGGTGAAGAGAGCCATGTGGTGATAGGCGACAACAATACCATACGCGAGAATGTGGTCATCAACCGCGGCACCCATGCCGGCGGCAAGACCGTGCTGGGCAACAGCAACTTCCTCATGGAGGGCGCCCACATCTCCCACGACACCGTGGTGGGCAACAAGTGCGTATTCGGCTACGGTACCAAGATTGCCGGCGACTGCGAGATAGGCAACAGCGTAATCTTCTCTACCTCGGTCATCGAGAACGCCAAGACCCGCGTGGGCGACATGGCCATGATACAGGCCGGCACCTCCTTCTCCAAAGACGTGCCTCCCTACATCCTCGCCGGTGGCAAACCGGTGGCTTACGGCGGTCCCAACAACGTCATCATGGAGGCTGCCGGCATTGACGAGAAGGTGCGCAAGCACGTGGCCAATGCCTACCGACTGGTATTCCACGGCCAGACCTCGCTCTTTGACGCCATCAACCAGATTAAGGACCAGGTGCCCGACGGCGCCGAGGTGCGCAAGGTGGTGGAGTTTCTGAGCCAAAGCAAAGCAGGTATCATTACCAAGATATAATCCATACCTAATTAGTGTTATCACACCGAGGGAGTTCGCTGATAGAAGCGGGCTCCCTCTTTTCTTGTCCCCGCCGAGGCAGCCACCGCTTCTGCTGGGAGCGCAGACCACGGTTGGCGGCTCGTGACGGAAGTCACGTGGGCCCGTGCCTTATGATACGCGCCCACGTTTCAAAAGGCACGGACTCACGTATCATAAGTCACGAGCCACCGACGATGGCTCCAGCCCCTCGGAGAAGCCATCTCCATCGACCGCTGACGCCATCTCCAACGACCGCTGACGCCGTCTCCAGCCCTCTGATTGCCGCCCCAGATGCAATATACCACAATCGTGGTAGTCCAAATAACCCATGTATGCTATTGCGAGAAAGTGAAAATCGCCGTAACTTTGCATCGACAATATCAATAAATGTATTACCGCGCTCTGTCTGCCCTCTCATTTAGGTCCACAGACGAGCCAAAAACGATTAGAAAGGAAAGTATTATGAGCAACAAGAAGTACCGTTTCGAGACCCTTCAACTGCACGTAGGCCAGGAGCAGGCCGACCCCACCACCGACGCCCGCGCCGTGCCTATCTACCAGACCACCTCTTACGTGTTCCGCAACTCCCAGCACGCCGCCGACCGCTTTGCCCTGCGCGATGCCGGCAACATCTACGGCCGACTGACCAACCCTACCCAGGAGGCATTTGAGAAGCGCATGGCAGCACTTGAAGGCGGAGTGGCAGCACTGGCAGTGGCTTCGGGAGCGGCTGCGGTGACCTACGCCCTGCAGAATGTGGCCGTCAACGGTGACCACATCATAGCCGCCAACAATCTCTATGGCGGCACATTCAACCTGATAGAACACACGCTGAGCACTCAGGGCGTGACATCGACCATCGTAGACCCCGCCAACTTTGACGAGGTCGAGGCAGCCTTCCGTCCCAACACCAAGGCCATCATCGTAGAGACCTTCGGCAACCCCAACGCCAGCGTCACCAACATAGACCGCATCAGCGAGATAGCCCACCGCCACAACACCATCGTGGTGGTCGACAACACCTTTGGCACCCCCTATCTCTTCCGTCCGCTCGAGCACGGCGCCGACATCGTGGTACACTCTGCCACCAAGTTCATCGGCGGCCACGGCAGTTCGCTCGGCGGTGTCATCGTCGACGGCGGCCGCTTCGACTGGAAGGCCAATGCCGACAAGTATCCCACGCTCGCCCAGCCCGATCCCTCTTACCATGGTGCCGTCTTCGCCGACGTGGCTGGCGCTGCCGCCTTCGTCACCCGCATCCGCGCCGTGGTGCTGCGCGACACGGGAGCCGCCATCAGCCCCTTCAACGCCTGGATACTGCTTCAGGGCCTCGAGACCCTCTCGCTGCGCGTGGAGCGCCATGTCTACAACACGCTGCACATCGTCGAGCATCTCGCCCACCATCCCAAGGTGGCCAAGGTAAACCACCCCTCGCTCGCCTCGCATCCCGACCACGAGCTCTACAACCAGTATTTTCCCAACGGCGGCGGCTCTATCTTCACCATCGAGCTCAAGGGCGGTGAGAAAGAGGCTTGGGAGTTTATCGACCACCTGCGTATCTTCTCGCTCCTTGCCAATGTGGCCGACGTAAAGAGTCTGGTCATCCACCCCGCCACCACCACCCACTCGCAGATGACTCCCCAGGAGCTCGAAGAGCAGCACATCTATCCCTCAACCATACGCCTGAGTATCGGCATCGAGCATGTAGACGACCTCATCGATGCCCTCGACGAGGCACTTACCTACGTCAAGTAATAATCACAATAACAGTCAGCCGGCCTCTTCCCTCGTCTCTTTCCGCTATAGTGGGGAGAGGCTGCCGACCCAACCACAAAGAAGAACACTATGGCAAAAATTGCAAAACAGTTGACCGACCTCATCGGCAACACCCCCCTCTTGGAACTTAACAAGTATTCGGCCACCAAGCACCTTGACACCCCCATCATTGCCAAGGTAGAGTATTTCAATCCCGGCGGCAGCGTCAAAGACCGCATCGCCCTCGCCATGATTACCGACGCCGAGCAGCGTGGCATCCTCAAACCCGGTGCCACCATCATCGAACCCACCAGCGGCAACACGGGCGTGGGCCTGGCTCTGGTGTCGGCCGTGAGAGGCTATCACCTCATCCTCACCATGCCAGAGACCATGAGCGTGGAGCGTCGCAACCTCGTCAAAGCCTATGGGGCACGGGTAGAACTGACCAGTGGCAAAGACGGCATGACGGGAGCCATCAGGCGCGCCGAGGAGCTGAAGCGCGAGATACCGGGCAGCGTGATACTGCAACAGTTTGAGAACCCCGCCAACCCACAGACCCACTATCTCACCACCGGCAAGGAGATATGGGAGCAGACAGAAGGCAAGATAGACATCTTTGTGGCTGGCGTGGGCACCGGAGGCACCATCTCGGGCATCGGCCGCCGTCTGAAGGAGTACGACCCCAATGTCAAGGTAGTCGCCGTAGAACCCGCCTCGTCGGCAGTGCTCAACGGCAAGCCCAGCGGTCCGCACAAGATACAGGGCATCGGTGCCGGATTTGTGCCCAAGACCTACGACGCGTCGGTGATAGACGAGGTGCTCGACATCGACAACGACGACGCCATCCGCACCGGTCGCGAACTGGCTGCCAACGAAGGACTGCTCACGGGCATCTCGTCGGGAGCCGCCGTATATGCCGCCACCCTGCTGGCCCAACGCCCCGAAAACCGCGGCAAACGCATCGTGACGCTGCTGCCCGATACCGGTGAGCGTTATCTCTCGACCGTGCTCTACGCCTTCGACGAATATCCGCTCTAACCCCCCACCCTTTACAGCCACGGCTACACGGCGCATGCCGCTGCCTGGCATCAAAAAGACAAAGCCGCAGCAGGTCTGTACCGCTGCGGCTTGTTTCGTATATTCCAATCAGTATCAAGGCATCACCCACGGCATGACTGCCGATGGGTCTGGGCAATGGCAGCCCTGCTGACGGCTATCCCATCACGACATCGAGAACCATCATCAACACGAAGCCTATGGCAAAGCCTATCGTGCTGAGATTGCTGTGCGCACCGCTGGAGGCTTCGGGTATCAGTTCTTCGACCACCACGTAGAACATGGCTCCTGCTGCAAAGGCGAGCATATAGGGAAGAGCGGGCAGCAACAGCGAGGCCAGCAACATGACGGCTATGGCTCCGATGGGTTCGACGACTCCGCTGAGCGTCCCCAACACAAACGATTTCCACCTGCTGTTGCCCGCCGCCCTCATGGGCATGGAGATGATGGCGCCCTCGGGGATGTTCTGGATGGCTATGCCCAACGCTACCGTGACGGCACTGGCCAAAGAGATGTATGACGCACCATTCTCGGCACCGGCAAAGACCACACCCACCGCCATGCCTTCGGGCAGATTGTGGATAGTCACCGCAAAGGCAAGCATAGCAGTCTTGGACAGGTGCGACCTGACGCCCTCGGGCTTGTCGGTGCCTATATGGAGGTGGGGAGTAAACTCGTCGATAACCAGCAGAAAGCCAATGCCCAGAAGAAAACCCACCGCAGCAGGAACCACCGACCACGCTCCACGCCCAGCCACCATCTCCATAGCCGGGATGAGCAATGACCATACCGATGCTGCCACCATCACGCCCGAAGCAAAGCCCAACAACGACTTCTGCAGTCGCACAGACATATCGCGCTTCATCATAAAGACAAATGCGGAGCCGAGCATCGTACCCAGCAGCGGAAGCAGAAGCCCCACGATTATTGTAAGTGTCATAGCTGTCATATTCTACCTTATTATTATTTGTTCCTGCTGCAAAGATACGGTGAAATCGCGAGTCTGGCAATACCCAGATGTGATGTTTTTTCGCCATGGCGGCAAGGACAAAAGACAGAGGTCTGTCAGCGACTGCCTCCAGGGACTACTGATAGAGGATAACTGCCAACGGGAACTTTGTGAACAAATAATCGGGAATAGTGTTGGGCAATTCGCAGATTTTCATTACTTTTGCCCCATCGGCGGGCGGCATTGCCACGATGCACGTGATGCACGCCACATCCGCCACCAGTAAGAAGCAAATGATGAATAGGCATTAATCTGCCCTTTGATTTTAGTTATCACTCACAGGGGCGCACTCTACCGACGTGCGCCCCACTTTATTGGAACCAATAGAAGATGAAAAGACTGTCACCGCTCACCCACCGCCGCTATCTGGTACCGCTGGTACTGGTAACCCTACTGTTCTTCCTGTGGGGATTTGCGCGCGCCATACTCGATGTACTCAACAAGCATCTGCAGAACCAGATGGACATCAGCATCACCCAGTCGTCGCTCATCCAGGTGACCACCTATCTGGGCTACTTCCTGATGGCCATCCCCGCGGGCCTGTTTATCAACCGCTATGGCTACCGGCGCGGCGTAGTACTGGGTCTGCTGCTCTTCGGGGCGGGGTCGCTGCTGATGATACCCGGTGTCGAGGCAGGCACATTCAGGGCTTTCCTGCTGGCACTCTTCGTGATAGGCTGCGGGCTGGTGTTTCTGGAGACTGCCGCCAATCCCTACGTGACCGAGTTAGGCCCCGCCGAGACATCGACGAGCCGTCTGAACCTCTCACAGTCGGTCAACGGACTGGGCTGCCTCTTCGCCACCTTTGCCGTGGGCCAGTGGTTCTTCGGCTCGGGCAACATCGAGAGCGTGGTGCTGCCCTATGCGGTGATGGGAGCCACCGTGCTGGTGGTGGCACTAATCTTCACCCGCGCCAATCTGCCCGAGATAGCCCATGCCGACGACGCCAGCGCCCGGCTGAGCCGCAACCATATCGCCGAACTGCTGTTGCACCGACGCCTCTTCGTCTTCGGACTGGCGGCCCTGCTGTGTTATGAGATTGCCGAGATATCCATCAACAGCTACTTCATCAACTTTGTGACCGGGCAGGGATGGATGGACGACTCGACGGCATCGATGGTCATCACCTGTGCCTTGGCCTTCTTCATGGTGGGGCGCTTTGTGGGCAGCTGGATTATGCGCAGCGTGGCGGCAGAGACCATGCTGCTGACTTGCGGCTGTGGCGCCGTGGCATGTACGGTGCTGGTGCTTGCCGATATAGGCATGGTATCGATGGTGGCGCTGGTGGCCATCTATCTCTTCGAAGCCATCATGTTTCCCACCATCTTCGCCCTGTCGCTGCGCGGACTCGGCGCCTACACCAAGAGCGCCTCGTCGCTGCTGATGATGACTCCCATCGGCGGCTGTGGCTTTCTGCTGATGGGGTTGATAGCCGACCACGTCAACCTGGTGGTTCCCTTTGTGATACCCCTCATCGGCTTTGCCGTGGTGACCGCCTATGCGCTGCGCCTCCGCCACGGCAGAAGCCACGGTGGTGACGGCTCGGTTTTGCAAAGTTGATTTTGCATTTCTGCGCCTAACCGCAGCCAATAGGAAAATAATGTGAAAAACAACCACAACGAGCCAAAAAAAATCATTGTCAACCTTTGGATTGACGATTTTTCGTTGTACTTTTGCAGTCGGAATAGGGCCTGTATCATCACGATACGGGCATAGTCCGTAAATGACTACATTTTTTATAACAAATAACAATTATGGTAAACTACAAAGAATTAGGCCTCGTTAACACCCGCGAGATGTTTAAGAGAGCCATCAATGGCGGTTATGCTATCCCTGCATTCAACTTCAACAACCTGGAGCAGCTGCAGGCTATCATCAAAGCTTCTTCTGAGCTGAAGTCACCGGTTATCCTTCAGGTTTCTAAGGGTGCCCGTAACTATGCTAACGAGACTCTGCTCCGTTACATGGCTGAAGGTGCTGTAGAGTATGCCAAGGAATTGGGCTGCAAGCATCCTGAGATTGTTCTCCACCTCGACCACGGAGACAGCTTCGAGCTCTGCAAGAGCTGCGTTGACCTGGGCTTCTCTTCTGTAATGATTGACGGTTCTGCTCTGCCTTACGAGGAGAATATCGCTCTTACCAAGAAGGTAGTAGAGTACGCTCACCAGTATGACGTAACCGTTGAGGGTGAGCTCGGCGTATTGGCAGGTGTTGAGGACGAGGTTTCTTCAGACGTATGCCACTATACAAAGCCTGAGGAAGTTATCGACTTCACCACACGCACTGGCGTAGACTCACTGGCTATCTCTATCGGTACTTCTCACGGTGCTTACAAGTTCACTCCCGAGCAGTGCACCCGCGACCCCAAGACCGGCAAGCTCGTTCCTCCTCCATTGGCATTCGACGTCCTGGATGAGATTATGGTTAAGCTGCCTGGCTTCCCAATCGTTCTCCACGGCTCTTCTTCTGTTCCTCAGGAGTATGTAGACATGATCAACGAGTACGGTGGCAAGCTGCCTGACGCAGTTGGCATCCCCGAGGAGCAGCTCCGCAAGGCTTCTGAGAGCGCCGTTTGCAAGATCAACATCGACTCTGACTCTCGTCTGGCCTTCACCGCTGCCGTTCGCAAGGTATTCCACGACAAACCAGGAGAGTTCGACCCACGTAAGTACTGCGGTCCCGCTCGCGACCTCATGGAGCAGATGTACAAGCACAAGATTACTGATGTGCTCGGTTCTAACAACAAGCTCGCAAACCTCGACTAATCATCGCGCCGCATAGACGGCAACAATGATAACCCAAATGATGAGGCGGAGTCCATGACCTATGGGCTCCGCCTCTCTGTATAGATGCGCACTGGAGATATGGATGGCTGGCGCAAAGACAGCAACAGGCGCATCAAAGAAGAGTCCCGGTGAAGACGCAATGGTCGTCTTCGCCGGGACTCTTGTCATCTGTCGTATTGTGTACCGCCAGCCTTCGCCCACAGACGAAGACCGGCGGCAATGGAAGGGCTACAGGCCGCGGGCCTTGAGCAGTCCGGAAGCGTCGGGAGAGGTCATGCCTGTGAAGTCGGTGAACATCTCCATCTGGTCCTTGGTGTTGCCACGGCTGAGAATTTTCTCGCGGAACGCCTTGCCCACTGCGGGGTCGAGGGCGCCATGTTTGGCAAAATAGTCGGCAATGTTGACTGCCAGCACCTCGGTCCACAGATAGCTGTAGTAACCGGCAGCATAGCCACCGCCCCATACGTGGTTGAAGTAAGAGGTGGAATAGCGTGGAGGTATCTGCGCATTGAGCAGGCCCACCTTCTTGAGCGACTGGCTCTCAAAGAGAGGAGCCTTGTCGGCGGTGGGCACCTCGTCGGCCTTCATCAGGTGCCAAGCCATATCGACGCTGGTGGCGGCAAGGTTCTCGCCCAGAGCGTAGGCGGTCTGGAAGTTGATGCTCTCGAGCATGCGCTTCTTCAGGTCGGCAGGCATGGGAGCTCCAGTGACGGAGTGGCGCACGTAGTGGTCGAATATCTCGGGGATGGAGGCAAACGACTCGTTGAACTGAGAAGGCATCTCGACGAAGTCGCGGGCTACGGCTGTACCGGAGAGCGTGTTGTAGCGGCAGTCGGACAACATGCCGTGCAAGGCGTGACCAAACTCATGGAAGAGCGTTGTGGCCTCGTCCCAGGTGAGGAGCGAAGGCTGGCCCTCGGGCGCCTTGGCGTAGTTGCATACATTATATATAATAGGTAACTGATGACGCTCTCTGCTCTGCTTGGCAAAAGCGCTCATCCATGCGCCACCGCGCTTGGTGGGACGACGGTAGTAGTCGCAATAGAACAAAGCCAGAGGACTGCCATCGGCATTGCTTACCTCGAAGACCTTCATATCGGGATGATAAGTGGGGATGTCGGGGCGGTGCTTGAACTGGAGACCGTAGACGCGCTGGGCTGCATAGAAGACACCCTTCTCTACGACGCTGTCAAGGTTAAAGTAAGGCTTCACCTCGTCATCGCTGATATTGAGCACCTCCTTCTTCATGAGCGCAGAGTAGTAGAAACGGTCGTAGGGCTGGAGCTTGAAGTCGGCACCCTCGGTCTTCTGGGCATAGGCTTCGATGGCGCGAGTCTCGGCGTCGGCCTTGGGCGAATACTCCTTGATGAGCTGGGCGAGGAACTTGTTGACATTCTGCGAGTTCTTGGCCATAGTCTTCTCGAGCGAGTAGTCGGCATAGTTGGCATAACCCATCAGGCTGCCCTTCTCGGCGCGCAGACGAGCCATTTCGGCCACGATGGAGAAGGTGTTGAACCCGGGACGCGTGCCGTCGGCGCGGTGGATGCTGGCCTCATAGACCTGGCGTCGCAGGTCGCGGTTGCGCAGACTGGCGAGGATGGGCTGCTGTGTGGTGTTGATGATCACGATGCAGTAGGGAGCCTTGGCACCACGGCTCTCGGCATCCTTCTTGCACTGGGCGATGTCGGCATCGCTAAGACCGTCGAGCTTCTCCTTGCTGTCGACCCATACCACAGCGTTGTTGGTCGCCTCGGGCAGGAGGTTGCCCCACTGCTGCTGGAGGTCGGAGATACGCGAGTTAATCTGCTTCATGCGCTGCATCTTGTCGGCAGAGAGCATGGCGCCCGAACGCACAAAGCCCTTATATATCACCTCGGTGAGTCGCTGGTCTTCGCCGGTAAGGCTCTTGTACTCGTGGTCGTATACATACTTGATGCGCTCGAAGAGCTTCTGGTTGAAAGATATCTCGTTGTCCAAGTCGGTGAGCAAGGGTGTCACCTTCTTCTCGGTGTCGGCGATGACGGGCGTCTTGTGGGCACTGCAGAGTCCGAAGAACACATTGCTGACATTCTCGAGCAGCACACCGCTGTTCTCGTAGGCGAGGATGGTGTTGGCGAAGGTAGGTTTGGCCTTGTTGTCCACTATCTTCTGTATATTCTCACGTTGCTCCTTGACAGCCGCCTCGATGGCAGGCAGGTAGTCGGTCTCCTTGATGCGTGCGAAGTCGGGCGCTCCAAAGGGCAGAGAGCTCTTCTGGAGCAGCGGGTTCTGTCGACAGGTCTTGTTGCCGTGGTCACAGCATGCACTACCGGCGTGCTGGGCATCTGCGGCGACAGGCATTTGCAGCAAAGCTGTTGCCAGTCCGATGGTAATAAAAGCCTTGTTGATTTCCATATTGATGATTGTTTGAGTCTTGTGCCTACAAATTTACTCAATACAATTGGTATAAAAGACAAAAACCATTAACATTTTTGTCTTGTGTGGCAATTTGTTGCCAATTGGGGCACCCGCACATGCGCAGAGTGCCCTGCCACAGGTGCAGCCTATTTCAGATAGAAAAGGAAGTCCTCGCCGTCCCACTCCCAGCCCACGATGTCGTAGCGGATGAGGCGTGCCAGTATCTTGATGACCAGGAAACGCTTGATGTGGGCTATCTTGGAGATGACCTGGAGAGGCTGGTGAGGATTGAGACGCATCATCTCCATCAGCCCCGACTCGGTATCGGTGTAGGGCATCACGTTCTCTTCGCGCTGCTCTTGCTTCCACATCTCTATAATTACGGGCGACGCCACCACATTCTCATCCTTGATGCGCATATAGGCGGTCTTGTGGCCCTCGTCGTCGAAGGCGCACACCGGCTTGGCAGTGGCGGGCGGAATGGTAGCAACCACCACATTGCGCCCATCGACATGATAGGTCTTGAAGTTGATGTCGGCCTCGGGCTCACAGCATCCGTAGGCCGCACGGGTCATCATGTAGATTTCCTCTTCGGTCTTGACTCCAGCTATGGTACCGTCGTCGCGCACGCCGATGAGCAGGCGGCCGCCCACGGTATTGGCAAATGCCGACACCGAGCGCGCCAGTTTGCCGGCGTCGGTGATTTCGTACTTGAAGTCCTGCTGCCGGTGCTCGCCCTGAGCCGTGAGGTCGTGTATGTATTGACTGTCGTCGCGCATGGTGGATGAAGGATTATTCCTGATAACGCTTGGTGCGCACCTTGAACTTGTCGAAGCCCTCGCCATAGACTCCGATTACAGCACTCTGTGACACAAAGGCTTTGGGGTCTATCTCGTTGATGAGCATGAATATCTTGTGAGACTCGCTCTTCTTGGCCAGCACGAAGAGCATGTGGACATCGCGGCCCGAGTAGAAGCCATGGCCGTTGACCACGGTCACGCCACGGTGGGGGTCATTGATGATGCGGGCACCAATCTCTTCATACTTGTCGGAGATGATGAAGAACTGCACCGAACGGCGCATGGAGTTGACCACATAGTCTATGCAGAGCGACGAGACGATGAGCGTCACATAGCCGTAGATGATTTTCTCCCAGTCGTGCAGCACAAAGTAGCTCGAGGTGATGATGGTAAGGTCGACCACGAGGAACACACGGCCCAAGGATATGTTGCGATACTTGCTGATGATGGCTGCCACGATATCCGTGCCTCCGGTAGAGCCGTTGAAAGCCAGTCCCAAGCCGATACCGCTACCCATGAACACACCGCCGATGATGGAGGTCATGAAGGGGTCACCCTCCAGCAGATGGATGCTCTCCAGATGCTCCTGGAAGACGGCGGAAAGTGCCGTGAGCAACGACACCGCGTAGATGGTCTTCACGCAGAAGCGCCAGCCCAATATGCGGAGCGCAATGAGAAGCAGCGTGGCGTTGATGGCAAAGTAGGACATCTGGACGGGGATGTCCATGCCCCAGTAGAGTACCGATGATACACCCGGCACACCGCCCGTAGGTATCTTGTTGGGCAGCAGGAAGATGGTCCAGCCCAATCCATAGGAAATCATGGCTATGCTTATCATCACATAGTCACGTATCTCTTTGCGTATTGCCTTCTTTCTTTCAATAGTCAAGGTCATTGTCGTCGATGTATTTATTATGGTTATAAAGTGTGTGCAAAGTTACGCAGTTTTCCACGATAATATGTTTGATTGTTATCCTTTTTTCTCTAATTCTTGATTAAAAGGAGATAGTTTTTGTCCCTACCTTTCAGTCTATAATCTTATAGTGGCGCAAAGCGTGGGCTATGCCGTGGTTGTCGACATCGGTGGTGACGAAGTCGGCAGCCGCCTTGACATCGTCGGCACTGTTGCCCATAGCCACGCCGATGCCGGCAGCGCTGAGGATGGCGATGTCGTTGCCACCGTCGCCGAAGGCCATGGTCTGGCTGATGTCGAGGTGCAGGAAACCGGCCATCTCGCGCAAGCCAAGTGCCTTGTCGACACCATGGCGGGTAAAGTCGGTAAACTCGGGGTGCCAACGGCCCGAGGTGACATGGCGCAGACGCGGGCTGAGTGCGGCTTCCTGGGCGCGGGTCATAAAGGGCGACAACTCCAGGATGCCCTCTGTGCCCAGGTCCTTGAGCGTCAGGCTGTAGTCGAGCACATCTACGCCAAGCCCCTTGACATAGATACGGTCCACGAGGTCGGAGTTGTTGTAGACCACGATGGTCCGCTCACCGTCTACCACCACCGGATAGTGGTTGTCGATGGCATCGGCGAGCACGGTAGCCACATCGTCGGGGTCCATAGGGTGACGGCTCACCACCGTATCGCCCACCACGCAGTAGGCACCATTGGTGGTGATATATCCGTCGATGAGGTGAGCGATGGGCTTGAGGTTGGTGATAAAGGCCATGGGTCGGCCCGTAGATATATAGATGCCCACGCCACGCCGGTGGGCTTCCTCGAGCGCCTCTACGGTAGAGGCGGGCACGGTGTGGGAGGTGAAGCTCACCAACGTGCCGTCGATGTCGAAAAAGAGTGCTTTGATATTCATTATCGTCGTCTAATCGTTGTCATACATTCCTCTGAACCATCTCAGTTCGTCGTAGGTCTGGCGGATATCGTCCATATCGATGTCGAAGGTGCGGTCGACCGTACGCGGCGAGTCGTGGAGGGAGTGAGAGAAGAGCCAGTCGTAGGTCTTCTGCAGATAGAAGAGGCGTGCGGGTGTGCCGTGGTTGCCCCCTTTTATCCAGTCGTAGCGCAGCAGCTGGTCGTTGCCGCTCTGCTGCAGATAGTCGACCACTCGCTTGGACTGGGCTATAGGCACGGCGCGGTCGGCGGTACCATGCATAATCCACAAGGGCACCTGGCCCAGCCCCGCGGGCTCCTTCACCGAGCAGCCTCCGCAGAGCGCCATGGCAGCTGCCACCTTGTCGGGATAGGCTGCCACAAAATCCATCGTGCCGTAGCCTCCCAGACTCATGCCCAGGACATAGACGCGGGTGGTGTCGATGGCATAGTGTGCCACGGTCCACTCCAGCAGGACATTGATTTTCTTGGGGTTCCACGCTCCGCCTCCGTTCTGCGGCGCCAACACCACGGCAGGCACAATCTTGCCCTTCTGTATGGCGTGGAGCACCCCGTAACGGCGCACCTTTTCCAAATTATTGCCACACAGACTGGCGCCGTGGAGGAATATGACCAGCGGCACGCCACGCCCCTCTGCTTCATACTCCTCGGGAGTGAATATCCAGAAGTTGTAGCTGCCCGGCACCTTGCCGCGCATGGCCTCCATCTTGCCCTGACCGTCGGTGGCTGCATGGGCGGCAAGCGTCGTGAGCCACAGCAAGGCCAGGAATATCGTCTTCAGTTTCATCAGCTATGTCTTTATACGTTATTGCAAAGTTAATGATAAACCAGCAATAATATGTGACAATAGCGTTAATCTTTATAAATCGCGCCATAATCGACGATGATGTTGACAAAGGTCACCCCGCACCCCGACGAGGCTTACACAAACGCTGCCGACGCCGCCATCATCACGGTGCTTGCCGCTGCGAAGGCTATTTTTATAAAAAATAGCGCCGGATATGCCTCTGCAAGTGTTTTTTTTATCCCCAAGGCCTAAATTCTGCCAATTTATTGCTACCTTTGTACAAAACTATTAGCTTTAACAATGGAAATATTAAGAAAATTATCTGTCAAGGCCTTCCTGGCTTTGAGCGTAATGTGTGGTGCCACCACGGCTGTCCACGCTGAAAACCTTACGCAGTATGTGAATCCCTATGTGGGAACCGGCGGCCATGGCCACGTGTTCCTCGGTGCCAATGTTCCCTTCGGTTACATCCAGCTCGGTCCTACCGAGAAGACCCGTGGATGGGACTGGTGCTCGGGCTATCATTATAGCGACAATGTACTCATCGGTTTCGGTCACACCCACCTCAGCGGAACCGGCATCGGTGACCTGGGCGACATCGCTCTGCTGCCCGTATCTACCGCTGCGCAGGACTCTGTAATCTTCGCCCACAGCGACGAGACCGTCCGCCCCGGCTATTATGGCCTGAAGCTCAACAACCCCAATGTCAAGGTAGAGCTCACCGCTACACAGCGCGTGGGTATGCATCGCTACACATTCGCCAATGCCAAGAAGGCGCTGATGAAGCTCGACCTGCTGCAGGGCATCGGATGGGATACGATGAAAGTATGCGGCATGCGCCAGGTGAGCCCCACACTGATAACAGGCTATCGCAAGTCTACAGGATGGGCCAAGAACCAGCAGGTGTATTTCGCAGCCGAGTTCTCCACTCCCGTCAAGATGGTGCAGGGCAATGACACCATCGCCGTGCTCGAGTTGGCCGACGCCACCCGTCCCGTGTTGGTCAAGGTGGGTCTCTCGGCCGTCAACGAGGGCAACGCCATGCTCAATATGCAGGCCGAGGTGCCCGGTTGGGACTTCGACGCTGTAGCCAAGGCTGCCGACAAGGCTTGGAACACCGAGCTGGGCAAAATCAAGATTGAGACCAGCAACGCCAACGACCGCGCCATCTTCTATACCGCCATGTATCACTCGATGACCGCTCCCTCTGTATTCTCCGACGTCAATGGCGAATACCGTGGTGCCGATTACAAGATACACCGTGGCAAGTTCACCAACTATACCACATTCTCTCTTTGGGACACCTATCGTGCCAACATGCCTCTGATGTCGCTCATCCATGCCGACAAGGCTGCTGATATGGCACAGACCTTTATCCATATCTACAAGCAGCAGGGCAAACTGCCTATCTGGCATCTTATGGGCAACGAGACCGACTGTATGGTGGGCAATCCTGGCGTGGCCGTCCTCGCCGACTACGTGCTCAAGGGTCTGGTGGCCGACAAGGAGGCTGCCTATGAGGCTATGAAGGCTTCGGCAATGAAGGACGAGCGTGGTATAGACCTGCTCAAGAAGTATGGCTACATCCCCTGTGACCTCGACCCCACCTTCGAGACCGTTGCCAAGGCTCTGGAGTATGCCCTCGCCGACGCCGGCGTGGCCAAGGTTGCCAAGATGCTCGGTCACGAGGAAGACTATCAGTACTTCTACAACCGCAGCCAGGTTTACCGCCGTCTCTTCGACCCCGCCACCGGTTTCATGCGTGGTGTTGACAGCAATGGCAAGTTCCGCGAGCCCTTCAACCCCTTCCACGCCGTACACCGTCAGGACGACTACACCGAGGGTAATGCCTGGCAGTATGCCTGGCTCGTTCCCCACGATGTTCATGGTCTCGTGAGCTGCTTCAAGAGCGAGAAGCGATTTGTCTCCAAGCTCGACAGCCTCTTCATCGTCAGCGGCGACATGGGTGCCGAGGCTTCTCCCGACATCTCGGGCCTCATCGGACAGTATGCCCATGGCAACGAGCCCAGCCACCATATATTATATATGTATAACTACGTAGGCCAGCCCTGGAAGGGTGCACGCCTCATCCGCCAGACACTCGACGAGATGTACAAGAACGAGTTCGACGGTCTCAGCGGTAATGAAGACGTAGGCCAGATGTCGGCCTGGTACATCCTGTCGAGCGTGGGCCTCTATCAGGTAGAGCCCGAGGGCGGCAAGTTCATCTTCGGCTCACCCATCTTCGACCGCGCCACACTCAATGTCGGCGAAGGCAAGACTCTCGACATCGTTGCCCGCAACAACAGCAAGAAGAATATGTACATCCAGAGCGTCAAATGGAACGGCCGTCCTTATACCAAGTCGTATATGGACTATGCCGACCTGATGAAGGGCGGTGTACTCGAGTTTGTAATGGGTGCCAAGCCCTCTAAGTTCGGCACCAAGGTTAAGGACCGTCCCTAAATGACACTGTCTATGACTATCAGCAATATCACAAAGGTGGCAATCGCTGGATTGCTCACCTTTGCTGCCACGACCTCGGCCCAGGCCCAGGCTTCGGTAAACCAGAAAGAGTTCGGACAGGAGTATATCGACGCCATAGCCGTCGCCACACCCTACGTGTCCAAGCGCCCGGCTGTCGAGGAACGCCTCTTCCGTTCCAAGGTCATCGAGCAGTGCATCAAGGACATGAAGAAGCGTCTGAAGGACTCGCCCTATCTCGCCTGGATGTTTGAGAACTGTTTCCCCAACACCCTCGACACCACCGTGCACTACGAGGAAGACGCCGACGGCAACCCCGACACCTTTGTCTATACCGGCGACATCCACGCCATGTGGGGCCGCGACTCTGCTGCCCAGGTATGGCCCTATCTCCAGTTTGCCAAGAAGGACAAGAATATCCAGCAGATGATTAAGGGTGTCATCCTGCGTCAGTTCAAGAACATCCAGTACGACCCTTACGCCAATGCGTTCCACCGCGACTTCGCCGAGAAGAGCCGCTGGATGAGCGACGACAGCGGCATGAAGCCCGGAGTGCACGAGCGCAAGTATGAGATAGACAGCTTGTGCTATCCGCTGCGCCTGGCTTACGAGTACTGGCTCGTCACCGGCGACGCCTCTATCTTCGAGGGTCAGCTCTGGCAGGATGTTGTCAAGAATATCCTTGACACCTTCCATGAGCAGCAGCGCAAGAATGGCCCTGGCTCCTATAGGTTCCTGCGCGTCACCGACCGACAGCTCGACACCGTCTGCAACGTGGGCCTTGGAGCCCCCGTGCGTCCTGTCGGACTCATCGCATCGGTCTTCCGTCCATCCGACGATGCCACCACTTTCCTCTTCCTTATTCCCTCCAACTTCATGGCAGTGACCACCCTCAACAAGATGGCCGACGTGCTGACCCGTGTCAACGGCAACAGCCAGATGGCCAGCCAGTGCACAGACCTGGCCAACGAGGTGAAGGCCGCGCTGCAGAAGTATGCCGTCTACGACCATCCCAAGTATGGCAAGATTTACGCCTACGAGGTCGACGGTATGGGCAACCACCTGCTCATGGACGACGCCAACGTGCCCAGTCTGCTCGCCATGCCCTATCTGGGTGATGTCGACATAGATGACCCCATCTACCAGAACACCCGCCGCTTCGTGTGGAGCGAAGACAACCCCTACTTCTTCCGCGGCAAGGCTGGCGAAGGCATCGGTGGTCCCCACATGGGCTACGACATGGCTTGGCCTATGAGCCTCATCATGCGCGCCATGACCAGCCGTGACGACAAGGAGATCAAGGAGTGTGTGCAGATGCTTATGGACACCGACGCCAACACGGGAGTCATCCACGAGTCGTTCGACATCAAGGACTCGATGCACTACACCCGTCCCTGGTTTGCCTGGCAGAACACTCTCTTCGGCGAGCTTATCCTGAAGCTCGTCAAGGACGGCAAGACCGACCTGCTTATCTCATGCAAGAAATAAAACCTGATAACAACAATGAAAGAAATCAATTTAGCCAATAAGAAGGTGAGCCCCGTAGCCTGGGTGCCCACCCTCTATTTTGCCATGGGCATGCCCTTTGTGGTGCTCAATATGGTACTGTCTCTCCTGTACAAGGACCTGGGCATAGGCAATGCAGAGATTACCTTCTGGACCGGCCTCATCATGCTGCCCTGGACCCTGAAGTTCCTGTGGAGCCCCCTGCTTGAGCTCTACAAGACCAAGAAGTTCTTCGTAGTCCTCACCCAGGTAGTCAGTGGCGTCGTCTTCGGTCTGGCAGCCATCTCGCTCCACCTCCCCGACTTCTTCGCCATCTCTATAGCCCTCTTTGCCGTAGTTGCACTGAGTGGTGCCACCCACGACATTGCTGCCGACGGCACCTATATGGGCGTGCTGTCCAAGGAGGACCAAGCCCGGTGGATAGGCTGGCAAGGTGCATTCTACAATATCGCCAAGATTTTTGCCACCGGACTGCTGGTATGGATTGCCGGCATCATCACCCCCATGGTGGGAGTGCTCAATGCCTGGACCGCCATCCTCGTCTTCCTCTGCGTAGTGATGACCGCGCTGGGTATCTACCACTACTTCATCCTGCCCACCGACGGCAAGCACAACGATGACAAGAAGAGTGCCAGCGAGACGCTGAAGGAACTGTGGGATGTGCTCAAGGAGTTTGTCCAGAAGGCACACATCATCTACTACATCCTCTTCATCATCATCTATCGCCTCGCCGAGGGATTTGTGATGAAGGTAGTGCCCCTCTTCCTCCACGACCCCGTTTCCCAGGGTGGACTCGGACTGAGCAATGAGCAGATTGGCACCTACTATGGCACCTTCGGAGCCGCAGCCTTCGTGGTGGGCTCTATCCTCGGCGGCAACGTCATCGCACGCTTCGGTCTGAAGCGGGTGCTGTTTGTCCTCGCCCTTATCTTCAACCTGCCCTTCCTGGTCTATACCTTCCTTGCCATCTACCAGCCCAGCAGCCTCTGGCTCATCGGCGGCGGCATCGTGATAGAGTATTTCGGCTACGGATTTGGCTTCGTGGGCCTCACCATGTTTATGATGCACCAGATAGCTCCCGGCAAGAACCAGATGTCCCACTATGCCATCGCCTCGGGTATCATGAACCTCAGCGTGATGGTCACCGGTATGTCGAGCGGCAAGCTCACCACGCTGTTGGGCTATGAGGGCTTCTTCCTCTTTGTGCTGATATTCATCATACCCGCACTGCTTATCACCTGGTTTGTGCCATTCACCTATCCAGACAAGAAACAATAATATTCATACAACCAAAATCATCACGATTATGAGCAAACTGATTATTGAAGGACAGGCCCTGCCCAACATGCCTTGGGAAGAGCGTCCGCAAGACTGCAAGAATGTAATGTGGCGTTGCAGCGACAACCCCATCATCCCCCGCGACCTGCTGCCCACCAGCAACAGTATCTTCAACAGTGCCGTAGTACCCTTCGGCAATGGTTTCGCTGGCGTTTTCCGCTGCGATGATACCAACCGCCGCATGGTGCTTCACGTAGGCTTCTCTGAGGATGGCAAGAAGTGGAACATCAATGAAGAACCGCTCCGTTTCCAGTGCGACAACGAGGAAGTGGGACAGTGGGTGTATGGCTACGACCCACGTGTGTGCAAGATAGAGGACAAGTACTATGTCACATGGTGCAACGGCTACTACGGCCCAACCATCGGCGTGGCATGGACCACCGACTTCAAGACCTTCCACCAGCTGGAGAACGCCTTCCTGCCTTACAACCGTAACGGCGTGCTGTTCCCCAAGAAGATCAATGGTAACTTCGCCATGCTCTCTCGTCCTTCTGACACTGGCCACACTCCCTTCGGCGACATCTTCTATAGCGAGTCGCCCGATATGTGCTTCTGGGGCAAGCACCGCCACGTGATGGCTCCCGCTCCATTCGAGCAGAGCGCATGGCAGTGCATGAAGATTGGTGCCGGACCTATCCCAATCGAGACCAGCGAGGGCTGGCTGCTGTTCTATCACGGCGTGCTCCACTCTTGCAATGGTTATGTATACAGCTTCGGTTCGGCTCTGCTCGACCTCGAGCAGCCCTGGAAGCCCATCTACCGCAGCGGTCCCTACCTCATCTCTCCGCAGAAGCAGTATGAGCTCACCGGCGACGTGCCAAACGTATGTTTCCCCTGTGCCGAGCTTCACGACCCCGAGACCGGACGCGTAGCCGTTTACTACGGTTGTGCAGACACCGTCACCGGACTGGCCTTCGGTTACATCCCCGAGATTATCGAGTGGACCCGCAAGAACAGTATCATCTGATAGCACCCATTATGGCGGCTTCCTCTGCGGAGCCGTCATCACAACCCTTACGAGAGGATGTCGGCACAGCGCCGGCATCCTCTTTTTTTGCACATTAGCTCCAAACGGTCTAAACCCGACAGGTCATCTGACTCAGATTCATGCCATACTGATGGAGGCATAACTCGCTATGGCTTCACCCAGACCAGAGCCAATCTGCTCAAAACCGGAAATAGCCTAAATTAAGATCAAGTAACGGTTAGAGGCAATGAAATCAAAGCACGAAAAGATTATTTCCTGTTGCCATATACATAAATTGCAACGCGCAATGCGTTGCAATCTATGTATTTGTAAGTTATCTGTCGCGGGCTGTGCGCCCGGGGATCACTCGGCTGTGAGATAGAGCACACGGCTTGACCATCCGTTGGTCTCTACGTCGGTCTTGTGATTGTAGGGGAAGTCGAGGCCGTGGTTCATGAGGAAGGCGCCGCTATAGAGACGGCCCTCGCAGAAGAGGGGGTCCTTGTCGATGCGGTTGAGCTCGTGCACGCGATACATGCGCTGCGGGTCGAGACCAGCCATGCACACGCGGGGCAGATGGTCGTCTACGAAGTTGGCCATCTTCCACCAGTAGAACACAGCCTTGTCCTTGGCCTCAGTCACATACATGAGCGAAGCGATGTGCTGGTCGTCGTAGGGGCTCACCAGGCGGTAGAGGTCGCCCATCTGCACCACAGGCCGTATGGTCTTGTAGTCGGCGATGGCACGTTTGGCAAAGTCGCGCTCGGCGTCGGTCATATCGCAGGGCTGCATCTCCATACCGAGACGGCCTGTCATGGCCACATCAAAGCGATACTTGATGGGCAGACGGCGCATGGTCTGGTGGTTGGGCGATGCGCTCACGTGCGAAGCCATACCGATGGCGGGGAAGAAGTGGCTGGTACCCCACTGCATGTAGATGCGCTGCAGGGCGTCGGTGTTGTCGCTCACCCACCACTCGTCAAAGTAGGGCAGTATGCCCCAGTTGACGCGGCCACCACCGCTGGCACAGCTCTGCATCACCACGTCGGGATACTTGGCACGTATGCGCTCGAGCACCTTCTTCAGGCCCTCGTGATAGGCTATGTAGAGGTGGCTCTGGTTGGCGGCAGAGAGCGACTGCGAACCGTGAGACATGATAGACATGTTGGCGTCCCACTTGATATAGGCTATCTGCGGATAGCGGGTAAGCAGATTGTCGACCACGCCGAAGACGAAGTCCTGCACCTTGGGATTGCCCATGTCGAGCACCAGCTGGTTGCCGCCGCGTCCGCCCACGAGCGGACGGTTCTTGGCGTTGATGATCCAGTCGGGGTGACGCTCATAGAGTTCACTCCGCTCGTTGGTCATCTCGGGCTCAATCCAGATGCCAAACTTGATGTCGTGGCGCTTAGCGTCGTCGAGCAGAGCCTCGATGCCACCGGGCAACTTGCGGGTGTCGGCCACCCAGTCGCCCAGAGCAGCGTCGTCGGTGCGCTGATACTTGCCGCCAAACCATCCGTCGTCCATCACGAAGAGCTCGCCGCCGAGAGCCTTGAAATCGGCCATCATCTGGTCCATCTTCTTCTCTTCGACATTCATATACACGCCCTCCCAGCTGTTGAGCAGGATGTCGCGCACCTGGTTGCCGTGGCAGAGCTTGTACTCGCGGCCCCAGCGGTGGAACGTGCGGCTCACACCGCCCTTGCCCTCATTGCTGTAGGTGAGCGCCAGCACGGGGGTGACAAAGCGTTCGCCACGAGCCAGGTGGTAAGCAGAGCACTCCTCGTCGATGCCAGCCAGCAGATAGTGGTAGTCGGTGTTGTAGGTCTCCACCTGCAGACGGTAGTTGCCGGTATAGCAGAGGGCTGCTCCGATGGTGCGTCCGTGGTTTTCGGCGGGCTTGCCGTCGAGCGAGAACATCACCTCGGCATGCTCTGTCTGCGAGTTGCGCACACCGTTCTTGTTCTTTACGGTCACAAATCCACGCTGCAGCGGATGCTCTACGAGCCTTGCCTCGTTGCCCCATGCTCCGTGGAAGCGTGTCATCCACACATCGCCGCGGCGTATGGGCAGCATGGCGCTGGCAAAGCGGTTGAGGGTGATGGGGCGTTTCTCGTAGTTTTCTATCTCGGTCCATGTCTCGATGATATCCACGTCGCTATAGGCGCGATAGCAGATGTTTACCACCACGGGGTACACCTTGTCCTGCATGCGCACGATAGTCACCGTGGCTTTGGGCTCTGCCACCACCTTGGTGTCTGTATAGCGCAGGTCGGTGGCCATAGACCCGTCGGCGTGGGTTATGGCGAGTGCGGGTTCATGCACCAGTTCCGACCCGTAGGTGGGATAGATGGGGGTGCGCGCCAGAGGTACGGCGTTGTCGAGGTCATGCTTGCCGAGACGCTCGCCAAGGTAGACATAGCGAGGTTGCATGTCTTTCGACACTTCCAGGACTAATGACATGTGGGGAGTCTCCACCGACACGCGCTGGGGCTGTTCGGCGGCGTGGGTCACAGCCGCTGCCAGCAACGACAGCATCACAAAGATTTTTCTCATCATTATAAGTTTTTTGGTTATTGTTCGCCGATATATATTAATAGTGTTCGCCGATATACAGATATTTTTCACCTATATACAGATGGTGTTCACCTATATACAGATAGTGTTCACCGATATACTAATAAGGTATGGCCCGAGCGCTCATCGTGTCTGCGACCAGGGCAGCCATCGGGGCAGGGCGCAGGGACCTAACTTTCTACAAAGTTAGCCAAAGGTTGGTGCATGGCAAAAGAAAAGGGCGATTATTTTCACTCCATCCATGATGATTGTCAATTATCATGGTTTCTTTGGAACCCATCGCCACTACTGCGACGACTACACCAGCCACGCCTCTGACCACAGTTGTCGGCTGATATCAAGGGTCACGAGAGCCTGTGCCTATAGTTAGATATTTTATTCATGCACCAAAGGTAGTTAGTAAGTCTAAGGTTGGGTCTGTAATTTAGATAAAAGAATATCAAGTTGAACTATGATTGCAAAAAATAATTCAAGTATTTCATATTATCATATATTAATTTTTCTATTGGATATACAGCTAATATAACCAAATATTGCTTGCTATTTATGTTATTGGAATTCATTTGTATTATTCTCCTCCAGTTTCTCCATTAGAATTCGATTTCTAAGTTGTGCACGTTTGAGTATGTCGGAGTATTTGATAATTTCAGTGTATAAATCTCCTTTTTCTCTTCCAAACTTTCCTGGAATATCATACGATGGTCTGAATATGAACTTCAAATTTGGAGATTGTTTAAAGGAAGAATTTCTTTCTTCTATGAAGTCATACTCAATGTTCTCACCAACTATATATCCATAAAAAGAATGTATCTTGAAATAATCATTGGATAAATTATTGATGACCATTGCATACTTATTGATTTGATCCAAATGCTCAGATACATCTACATCTGGGGCCTTGAACTCGATAATGATGCATTTCCCCTCAGTAGGATACAATAAAATATCAGGTCTTCTATGACCTACATCTATCATCTTATCTCCTAACTGTCTTACTTTGTATGACTTCTCTTCTTCTGTTAGTTCTTCTTTAATTAGTTTTACTCCATCTATCTCAATTTTATCCAGAAGTTTCTCAGAACATCCGTCAAAATACAAATATTGATCGTCCAACAACCATAAATCACTATCTTTGGTGTCTGTACTATGTTGTTGAAATATTAGATTATGTAAAAGGTTTTCATCAACTCTTCCCCCTTGTTCAAGTTTTTCAAGTTCTTTGTGCATAATCATATCAAAGATTTCAAGAACTAATCTCCTTCGTGCTATATGCTTTGTTATGTTAGTACGATTTTGCAATGGTACTAACTTAACAAAATCATTCACTTCTTGAGATAGTCTTTCTTGATAATCAGGTTCAGCAGGCGAAATTCTTTTTAATAGTTCATATCTCTTCTTAATTTCAGCATCACGTTTAGCGGCAACTTCTGTATCTGCTTCGTATATAGTCCTAAGTATTTGTTCATCTGTATCAGAGGATTTTAGAGACTTCCTTACCTTTGTTATAGCCTCTTCATCCAAATGAAACATATTTTGCAGCTGTTCAAGATTCAAAATAGCTTGATTTCTCTTTTCTTGAAATTCTCTGTACAAACTTGCGATCTTTGTGTTAGTAGATGATTTGATGCTTTCAACGAGTAAGCATTCTTCTGGGAATAAGTTACCCTCAGATTGTTTTTTGAATTCAGACTCCTTTACTAAATGGAGATTACCACGTAGATCATCGTCAACATCATTAAAATAGTCTCCTCTGAGAAGAAACATATATCTGTTACCATTTATAACATCTGTTTTGGGCAAGCCATCAACCTTTTCTTCTTGCGCCAAAGCACCATTACTTACAAAAAATATAGAATTCTTCTTTAATTTATTCTCTGGTTGCACGAAAGCCAATAAGGTAAACTTTTCTGTTCTATCTATTTCTTGAACCTTGTTTTTATCATCCAGTTTACTGTAATGAGCTTCTACCTCAACAGAATGTTCAGGTATAGGAATATCCTGATTGGTAATTGTTAACGATTCTATTTCTTTATCATTCTCGAATCTAACTAATTTGATTTTAGGCAATAACTCTCGACTTTCGCATAACCGTGACAAGAAATGTGTTATTAACTCAGATTTTACATCGCTTAATAATAACGCATTGTAGAATTTGGCATCATTCTTATAGTCTAAGATTGTATGCAGCTCAACTTTCGTATATGTATTGTCAATATCTGTTTCTTCATCAAAATCTTTACGTAAGATAGCATTTGCCTGTAAAAATGCCTCCTTCTTTGATAATGTCAAGCATATCTTGCGGAAATTATTATCTCCTACTTTATATACACTCTCAAAGATTGTATCATCAAAATAATGAAGATATTGTATTCTGCCTGTACCTTTATTATTTTTAGATTTACTATTATCACGTAGATTCAGTAGTCTTGTGAAACTCTCTTCATTAAGTCCAATGCCATTATCCGTTATTATTATTTTCTGAAGATTCTTTAAGTTGTTTTCATTATCTTCTTCAAACATACCTGCATTGTAATGGAACTCAATAACTATCGAACCTAAATTCAAATGTTCCGAAGTGTACTTCTCAAGTATTGATTCCCAAGAATTGGTGAAGGCTTCATATACGGGCTGCAATTTTACACCATTCTTGTGAATAGAACGAAGTTCATTGCGGTAGTAAATTCCTGTTGCTTTTAGAAGTTCTGCCATATGATTATATTTTTATAAATGTTATTCATATATTCTCGGCAATTTGGTGCCGAATTATTCGGTGGGTTGACTTTTTACATAATCCTCACTCTTTCTTGCAACTCTTTCATTTTCTGTATAAGAGTACCAAACTCTAAAGATTCACCATAAATGAAAAATCGCCTCATATCGGCATAATCATCTTGCCACGCCTCCATAGCCGATTCTGGTATCGTAAAGTTGATGGTTGAAGGGGTATGTAAATCATAATTCACATACTTCAAAGCATAATATGTTTTACGATGCTCAACAATGGCCTCATAAAGTTTTCGATTCGACAAAGCGTCTTTTCCATACTCCGTATCCATCAGTTTCTCCAAGTCATACAGATGTCGTGACATTCGGACGCTCCGTGGCTTCTCTTTTTGAAATTCTTCTGCCAAAAGAAATAGTTTTTCAAGGAACGTGCGAGTAGGAACTACTGTTCTGACAAGGCTTTCAGCATCGGTATCTTCGCCATTAAAACCTTCACCAATAAGGGAACGAATTGGTCGTAATTCCGTAGGTTCATCCATTGAAAGACAACTTATCTCAATCTTCACACGAGGCGGAATGTAATTTATCGTATCTTCAAGAATTGACGGATAGTGTAATAGAATTACCGTAGGATCTTTGTCTGAATCTATAGATCGCCATTCTCCATTTTTATCCTGCACTTGAGAAACATTCTCTATACTATAACCAGAGACTCCCATTTCTTTCAAGCGAGCATCTAATTGTGAAGAAAGGGTTTCGTGAATATATGCTCGTGCCATTTTGCGTAATTTCTCACGCTGACTTTTACTTGTCTTCTCAATACCAAAGAATGAATGACTGATTGCCAAGTCAATGTCTTCAGAGAAACGCTCTATAATATTGAAACCTTTTGACAACGATGTTCCGCCTTTGAAGATTAAAGAATCACGGCAATCTGTTTGGAATAATGCCTTCAATGTAACGGTTACCCACCAGTCCTTTTCTATGGCTATCTGATTAACGCCAGGATGGCCAACCTCCGTTTGCTGTAACATAGCCAAACGGTCCACTATCTCATTATTTAACCACAGTTTTCCCATAATCTGATTCTATTTTAGGTGGTTAGCATTGGTTTTATAATTCGTTTCATCCACGCAGGCATCATATCTACATCTTTAACAAGTGTCTCCTTGTCAGTTTCTTTCAACACCAATTGTTGGATTATATTTAGTTCTTCTTCTCCTACATTTTCTTTTTTCAGAGCCTTGAGGGCTTGAACAAGTAGAGAAATAAGGCGAGTCCCATAACAGAAGTTCTTGGGAACACCTCGTTTTAATACTACTTTCCTATTGGATAAGTTTACGGTTCGTTCGCTCCCTGTAGTAAGGTATGTGTAATTCATCGGTACTTGAGTCGATAGCCCTAATGCATTCAGCGCTGTCATACCTGATGGCAATACCTCTGCATTATCTCTAGCAGCAATTGCCTGTACTACCTTATCAACTGAGGGCTGTACAACACCGAATTTGCTTCTTCTCGGTTTGGCATATATCCCATGTGCAATTTTAACAAGCATACCTTCGGCTGTCAACTCAGACAAAATACTCCCCACAAATTCTGTGTGATATTCTGGAAAGTCTGCCCGAAACAATATACAATCCTCAGGCATCGCTTGAATACGTTGCTTAAGAGTCGTACTATCTATTGAATACTCATTAGTCATATCACCTTTGAAATTTTGATGATTTTTCAAACGCAAAGATACAAAAAGGAATCAAATAAATGATGATTTCCTAAACAAATTGTTAGTCTGACTTCAAAAATACATGTTTGAGAATGGTTAACATGAATACCATTTCCTTAGATATTGTCCACATTTCTTATCATATTTACCGACAAAAGAAAAAATAACTTATTCCTTTACCTTACAAAAATCAGCGTTTGTGACACCTTAGTGACATTATTTTCTTTTCATGGCAAATTTAGGCTCTTTGAAAAATTATATAACAAACAGATCCATAGGTTATTATGTTTAGATTGCTGTTAATTGTAATATTGTAGCCTAACACCCCGACACCCACAGGAGCCGGTAGGTCTGCCCAGATAAATCTGCATACAGAGGTCTTGAATTACAGTCGCTTAAAAATACTAAATGGCAAATTTTTGTAGATAAAAGCAAGGATATGCCATCGTTTTGTGACATAGAATTTTGACTTCTTTTTACAGATGGCTGAAATGATTTGATTGGATACTTTCTCGACAGGCATAACCCAAAACAGCCCTTCCCCCTTTGCCATGGCTGTATCAACAAGTCCTGGTCTGATGTCTGTTACGGTTATGCAACCACCACTCTTGAAAGCCTTTTTCCGAATTGCTTCCATATAATTTATTTGGTAAGCTTTTGTTGCGCTATAGGCAGGTGCTGCTGGTTCGCCTCGCAATCCGCCAACAGAAGTTATAGCTACAAGATGACCATAACCTTGTTGCTCAAAAATGCAATACAATCTATCAATAACATAAGTCCAACCTACGACATTAGTATCTATTGTAGGACGTTCAATTGCATAGTCAAGCGTGGTATTAATGTCGCCAACGCCTGCACACATGATGACAAGATCAAAGTGTGTTAACTCTTTATGAAGTGTATTTATCTCCTGTTCAATCTCTTCTAAGTTTGCGACATCTGCTTTTGCAATAATAGTTTTGGACGGGTATTGTCGACTTAATTTATTAAGTAGGTTTGCTCGACGTCCTACAATACCGATACGATTATCTGCATTGGCATATTTCACAAATAGGGCTTTTCCAATCCCTGAGGTTGCTCCGATTATAACAATATTCATACTGTACTTTTTTGCGCAAAGTTAATACTGGGCTATTAAATACAGTACGTACCCTAAGACAAAACACCATTGTAGGGGTAAACTCTCAAATTGTTTTGAGAGTTTATTCTCCGAAAGTAATTTCCCTACGTATATTGCTTATTGTTGTAGGTGTAACTTTTAGATAAGAGGCAATATCTTTCAAGTTGATGCTTTGAACTAATTTTGGACAACGAAGTAGCAAACATTTATATCGTTCTCTGGTTGTCATACGATAGATATCAAGATATTGTGCGTAAATTTGAGTAAAAAGGCTATCGGATATAGCCTGTTTGAGGCCGTCCATATGTAAAGCATCTAATAAGTTCTCCAGTTCTTTTCCTGATATTTGAAGTATCTTACACGGAGTTCCGGCCACAATGGTTGTTTCTGTTTTTTTGCCAGAAAGACAATTCGGATAGCTAGCAACGAACTCCCCCTCGAAAGCAAAACCGGTACAGTAATCTTTACCTTCCTCATCATTATGCACCATATACTTGAAGTATCCACGCTCCACATAAGCCACATACTGCGACGGATTACCAGCCTCCTCAAATATCTCGCCACGCTTCATTATGCGTGTCTTCCCATGATCTATGCAGTAAACACGCAGAAACTCTAAATCGAGTCCATCTTTATAGAAATTGAAGGGCTTATTCAGTTGGGGCTTAATTTTCATCATCTGTAGTGGCTACTATTGTCCGTGCTCTATCAATAACTGCGACAGCATGTCGCAGAATTCATCATACTCTAATTCTTGAATCTGTATAATATCTGTCATAGACTTATTCTTTATCTATTATGAGTTCTCGCATGTAAATACCAAGCAGAGAAGCTATCTTAAATCTTTCATTTCAATTTTATTTAATTTGAACGCAAAGATATATAAATTATCGATAATACAAGCAGATTACTTTAATAGCAAGATTTTTTTGCTATTGTTAATAAAAATAGTATCATGTAGTTACCAATAACAAACATTTTTTACTGTCTGTACAATATTTGCATAGGCAGGGCGAGTGTTTTGTGTGCTTGAGGGTTAGTTTGTCTACAATCCAGTAGCCAGCCTAAGCCGACAGAAATCCGATGACAGCACCTGCAGCAACGTCTTCTCAATGGTGTCGGTTACGGCGAATGCGGTCTGCGGCAGTAGCAGTAACCACGGCATATCCCGCCACACTAATCCACGAGCTCGTCTTATAGTATTCCTTGTGCAGCACCGTAGCTCCGCAGAAAACAATGGCAGAATGTCCCGATGGAAACGAGCGGTTGTCGGTACCGTCGGGTCGCATCCTATGTATGGAGTGTTTCAATGCATAAGTAGAGCCGGCGCATAGCACAAATGTAGCAGTGCCTTATCCTGGCGCAGCTCCCATGTGCTGCGGCACGGCATGCCAACAGCCTTTAGCACAAACGAAGCAGCCATAGGAGTGTATTATAGAACATTGTCAATACCATCGCCATGATAACGTTTGTAGTTGTCGGGGGTCAGTGCAGGACATGCTACAGCCCTGACAAGTAATAGCAGCAACATGAATAGTCGGAGTGTCATTGTTGTCAGTTGTAAAAATCATTTATCAATAATAGCTCCTGTCACCAACTCATCAATGATGTTCTTAACACCTGTGCTGTTGATCTGCTTTCGGAAGTGGACGGTATAACCATTTGCAGTCATGGCTTTGAAGAACTCCTCGGCACACGAAATCTTGGTGTCCTCATCAGGTGAGATATGTGATTCCTTATCGTAAGCCTTTGTCTCAATCACGATGTTCAGTTCTTTGGTTCCATCCGCCTTCTTGACCACATACATGAAGTCAGGACTGTAGTTGCTCGATGCCACAGTTGGAATACAGATGCTGTGTGATGGTATCTTGCCATATACGATGACTTCATCTATCTCTGTCTTGATATTCTGTAATTCCAAACCTGAGTCATGAGCATAAGCATCATAGAGATACTTGACAGGTGGTTCGCCTGGTACGCTCTTATTGCCAATGTATGCCTGAACGACTTCGTCCTTCACCATACCATCAGCATTGGTAAGCTTGGTTTCCTTCACAGTGTAGTTGGCTTGCTTATAGCGCACAAAACCAACGAGCTGATCACATTTCCAATCATCTACAGCACCAATCAATCTGGTCAACGAACTATCGTTGAACATTTCGTTGGTGAGATGATAGCCACCATTTGCTGTTTCACATATAGCCTTATGCAGAATATGAACCGGAATGTTGGTGTATCTTGATGCTCGCTTCAGAAACTCGTTATAACCATAATGGCGGTCATGCAATGTCAGCTCTGCATGAGACCCTTCATTGGCAACAGCTACGTTTCCCTCAAATTCCAAAACCTTACGAGATGACTCTACGGTCTGAAGAGAGAATACGTGCTTATCCTTGATGATTGAAGGCAGTTCGGCTTCTATCTTCTTGTCTATCGCCTTGTCAAAGTACAGAACGTACTTCCTATTCAGCTGTGCCCACAACTCTCGCAGTTCCTCAAATTTTGCCCTACGGATATGAATCTTATCATTACGACTGCTGTTACGGTTGATGATACGATTGGTATTCACACCACTTGTAACATCCTTGAATTCAGGATATTCAATCAACATGCCATCAAACTTCTCAGGCACCACCTTCTTATCAAAGGCGACATAACCTTTAGTCATCAGTTCAATAAAGAACTGATTTACTTCGATATTGCGCTTCTGGGCAACTTTGATAATGTCGTCATCGGTGATAGAAAGCGGACTCTTTTGGTCAGCGTCAAGTTCACCATTGATTTCAGCAACCAGTTTATTGGCAAAGTTCTTCTCTGTGAAGTCAACGATGTAGTTGAGCATAAAGGAAGAATCGCTGATGCGGTTTCCTGCACTATCAACAGGCAGACGCAGTCCACGACCCACCTCCTGCAGCTTGCTTATCTCAGAACCACTTGAGCGGAGCTTGCAGATGGTGAACACATTCGGGTTGTCCCATCCTTCCTTCAATGTCCATTTAGAGAACAGGAATCGCAAGACATTAGGTTTTCCCTCCTCATCAGTAAAGCTCAAGAGCTCTTTCTTGCCATGAAGAATCACTTTCACCTCGTTAGCAATATTTTCATCCGAGTCGTTATTGTCTTGTGAAAAGTATCCAGCACATGAAGCATCTATATTTTCAAGAGTGGCTTTCAGATACTCTTCGTATTTAGGAGTGTTCTGACGTGTCAGTTCCTTTTTCACTCTTGCCTCCAGCATATCGATGAACTTCTTTCTCAGCCAACCGTCATTCTTGCCCTCAGGTCCGCGAAAACTTTCAATGCTGTCAATAAAGAACAGAGCCAGTGTCTTGATTGGCAGTCCTTCACGACAGAAGTTCTCGCGCTCGGTCTCAAAATGGCGCATCAAAGCCAACTCAATCATCCCCTCCTGATAGGATACGCCATACTGATCAGGGAAGAACTCTTCACCAGTCTGTTTCTCCTGGCCATTGCTCAGACTGACACTATTCTTGCTGATAGCCTCTATCACAACCCCATCAAGGTCATTATCAATGGAGCCAAGACTTTCACCCGCATGAAGCGTGAAAGTCTTACTTGTGTTATCGGCATTAGTCAGTTTCATACTTGCGTAGTCACCCTTCACGATAGAAAGCACCTTCACTTTTTTTTCAGCCTTCTTTCCTTCTGGCAATTCCAGATGCTCTTTGGCAACGCCCTTGATGAGTCCCAGATTGAAAGAATCTGCGGCATTAAGGTCATAAATCAGTTCCTGATAGTCCTTCACTGAATGTTTGTTCTTGCCTTTACCGACCGTAAGCTCTGGAAAGGTGGCACCATAGCGCAATACAAGTTGAGGACGGAAGTTCTCAATAAGAGCGGCATACGACTTGCTGCCACGCTCCACGCGATGTGGCTCGTCGATGATCAGTACAGGCTTCGTATCTGCAATAGCATCCACAGGACGATGAAAATCGCCCAGCATCTGGTCATAGTCCTCACGGGTCAGCAACTTACCATTGGTAATGAGCTGAGTGTTTAGCAATAGCACATATATCTTATGTTTGGCATGGTGAGTGCCATAAAAGAAGTGTCCTACGGCCGAAGGCATATTCAGACGGCCCTTCTTCTGTTGCTTATGAGGTTCCAGCAAGCACAATTCTATCTCGGCATTGTAATTGCACACCATCTCAAAGTGGCGTTTCACCTCCTGTTCCTTCAAGAATGCTGCAGTTCCTGCTTTAATCGGTAATGTCGGAACGGCAATGATGAACTTGTTGAATCCGCAACGCTTGTGGAGTTCAAACATGGTTCGGGTATAGACGTATGTCTTACCGGTACCCGTCTCCATCTTGATGTCGAGAAGACGATGATAAGGCAATTTCATAATCTTGTCCGACAGCATATAATGTGCCACCCTTTGCTTGGTGGCTTTATCCAATATATTGCCTTTCTTACGCACCAAGCGTAATGTCTCACCATCGAGCAGTCGCTTCAATAGTGGGTTCTGGTGGCTCTGTTTGGCTGGTTCCTGTATAGAAGCCTCTACAATAGCAGCAACGCCGTCAACAGGCAACGTCTGATGTGCGAGGTTATTTTCGAGTTTTAATTCCATGTTTCTTATACTACAGGGAGAAGTTGGTCTAATAAATCTGCAATGACAAAATAGAACTCCCTATGATTTCCGTTTGCATCAAGTTTTTCAACTTCTTGTCGATATGCTTTCAAAGAATCTATATCAAGCATTTCCGGGGAATTCCAGGTCAAAAAAGAATAAGCCCGCATTTGTTCGCGTCTTCTTTCTTTCAGACTATGACAATTCAAGTTGAGAATTTCGATATCCTCTTCTGCTTCCTTGTCACTCCCCTTTACTTCACCATTTAGTTTATATGAAAAGTGTAAAGCACAATCAGCTTGCAAAGGACTATAATGCAACTCCTTATTATCTTTAAATTCATCACAATGAAGAGAATTTCTTCTTTCCTTCTTACTGTGAATCGTTTCTTTCAACTGCGCCCTCTCTAACTCTGAGCTATGACAAGACAGCAACAGGTTCTTGTATTCTCCAACCAACTCTGGAAACTTACTTCTTGGCAGAACGTGTTCAACACTATAATGCTGCGTATCTGGAAATTGAAGTTTCAGGCCACAATAGCAACATACTCCTCCTTGGTCTTGACACATCTGAACCTGTAAGTCCTTCCAATGTGGAATATATCTTGTACTCCTTATCTGCTCTTTATAGAGGATATTGCCGTCAAGCGTCTCTGTCTCCTTTCTTTTCAGAAGGCTCACTTCGTCAAGTTTTACAGAGACCAATTCCTGCTCGTGCAGAATGACGACAGGAGTGTCAAAATGTTTCTCTATACACCTCATTTGCCAATCAGTTCAATACGGTTAATTATAGCGCGCAGTTGTACCAATTCTACTTGGTCGGCAGGAGTCTTGGCTTCGAGTTCTGCTACAGTTGCCTTTGCAGTCTGTATATCTTTCTCTGCCACTTCATCCCATGCTTTGTCGAAGAGTTCTTGAATCTCAGGTTTGCGCTTGCTCACATCCATATTCTCTTCCAGCATCTGATTGTAGTCTATGCCATGAATGTTGCGCCATTCCTCTGGAGCATCGCACGCAGGAGTCATCTTCAATACCCTATTTCTGCTATTTTGAGTTTCTATGTCAGTAAGCACCAATGGAGAGTGAGTAGAAACAATAAACTGTATCTGTTGGAAGGTTTCTTGGAAGCACTGGAGAACTACTTGCTCCAACGATGGATGCAAATGTAAATCAATCTCATCAATGATTACAAGCCCTGGAATATTTGTTGTTGACCTGTCGCTCAAAATATAGGAGCGATACGCCAAGTCGAGAACGATATTGAAAAGGCGCTTGTATCCAGCAGGCAGCTTGCGAAAATCATATTCCTTGCCGTTGGTTGTTTGGATGCAGAGTTTTCCCTCGTTCTGCTTCGTTCTGCCCAATGTAAACATATTGAACTTAATAGCATTCTCTGAATCAAAAACACTATTAGATGTAAACGTGTTAAAACAATCGGATATGCATTGCTGTTCATGGGACAATTCCTGAAACTCTGGTTCATCTTCTTCTTGTAGCTGAGCACGTGCAATGAATCCCTGCTCATTTTTAACCAGTCCCTTGGCAAGAAGAGCTGCTTGTCTAAACAGGTTGCCCTCCAATCTGAGAATCCACTCGTTGGTACATCCCTCTTCTTCATCCCAGTCGAAATAAGCAAAATTGCGCAAAGCGCGAATCTTTGCTTTCACTTGGCTCTTCTTGTTGTCTTCCTTATGGGGAAAACCATCAGAAATATAGGTCAACAGGGGAAGCTGACCGCCATTTTCTTGCCAAGAGTAAAAGGCTAAATAGGCATCCTCAAACTCGGTAGGGCGAAGTTTGCTATTGCTGGCCTTGGCGCTCATTTTCCAATCCACATCCGTCAAATCAGGGCCGAAATCGGCTGTGGCAGCTATCTCAATGAATGAATCTTCCAGATTATTGAAGTCGTCGTTCGCAAAGCCCTTGGTGTGGAGATATGGGTTGTTTCTTGTGATGGTCTTATAGCCCACGAGTTTTTTCTTTCTTTTGCCCTTCACCATAACGTTTTCATATTCGTTTTTGGTGTACATAAGCATACCCAACGCCTTATGTATGGCATGTATCAATGTAGACTTGCCCGAACCATTCTTACCGAACAGTACGGTTACACCAGGAGCGAACTCAATGGTGTAGTCGCGGAAGCAACGGAAGTTGCTGATATGTAATTTCTTTAGATACATTGTATGTTGTTTTTAATATCTTACATCAATGTTTACAGTCAAAGTCTTGTTGCCATCCTTCAGCGTGCGGAGGTTCTTCTGCAGTTCCTCACGATGGGTGAAGCCGAAACTGTAGCCGAAGATCACAATGCTGTGAGGAGAGAACGGCTCACCATTATACTTATCCATCAAGGCTGCGACGCTACTTTCGTCAAAGTCTTTGTCTGGATTTATCATATAGAGATGATCACCCTTCCAGTAGGATTTGTAATTGCCGAGCATCACTTCCTCGGCATCCTCTGTCAAGCCGTATCCGTCAGCAACAAGCCATGTACGAAGCACGGTCTCCATACCGAAGTCATTCACATCCAAGGTTGTGATATTATTGGACACAGGATCAAACTGTTCCATCAGCAGCAATGCGTCCTTCTTTGGTTCTTCCAATGTGTAATGCTTGAAGCCAAGGTCACCACCAAAGAGTGGATTGTCTTCCTTAATCTTCCTGGCGGCTCGCTTGATGCGTTCCATGCCGACTTCATCGATGGTCTTGTAACCGACTTTGGCAGCCTCACTGTCAGGCTTGCATTCCTCTTGCCACTGAACAAGTATGAACTTGCGATTGCCGCCATCCTCCGAGTTCTTTTGCATAACCGCATGAGCTGTTGTTGAGCTACCAGCGAAGAAATCTACTATAATAGAATCTTTCTCACAAGAAATTTGAACAACACGAAGTAACAGATCAACAGGTTTTGGAAAGTCAAAGACTTTTTTCCCATCAAACAAGTCTCTAACCTCTCGTGCAGCCTTTTTATTTCCTTCCAAGTCAGCCCAAAGTGGTGAAGGGCGTTTTGTTCGTCCATCCAAATAATATTTGACGTAAGGCCACCACATTTCATCATTGTCTCGTTTTGTCTTCTTCCAAAGAATCATATGCTCTTTGACAAGATTATCATAAGTCTTGCGTTCAACTCGCCAACAACTTTCATATCCAGCTGCCGCTATTGGATATAAAATTTCTCCATCAGGATTTTCTATCCCATAATACATATTCGGACGGTCTTCACGCTTATCATTGGAACCCGTCTTACGCAACTGGTCATAAGCATAATATCCAACATCATCTTGATTTTGGAATCGTAGTTTGTCCTTTTCCGTGAGTTCCAAACCATTCAATTCCATCTCCTCATTTTTTGAATATACAAGAATATAATCAAAAGAACTACCAAGACCACCACTATCTTGGCCTGTTGTTTGTCCTGTAGGACGTACTATATTACCTATAAAGCATTCTTCACCAAACACCTCATCACACAGCCTCTTCAGATTCGCCTGTTCATTATCATCTATTGATATAAAAATCACGCCATCATCAGTAAGCAAGTCGCGGGCGAACGACAGACGTGGCAACATAAAAGTAAGCCAAGCCGCATGGCTGGCACTTCCACGTCGAGTCATAGAAAGGATGCGCTCTGCACGCTCTGGACTTACATCCAAGCGCTTTGCCAAATCCTCTGCTGTAAAGTTGAACTTGTCATTATACACAAAGCCGTCAGAGCCGGTATTGTATGGAGGATCGATATAAATCACTTTCACCTTGCCGCTATACGATTTCACCAAATGCTGCAGCGCATCCAGATTGTCGCCACTGATATACACATTCTGACTGTCCTTGTTCTCCGGCTTGGCATTATGCTCCTCGTCAGGATGGATGAGTGTAGTAGTATCCATATTGGTAAGCATACGGGCATAATTCTTACCCAACCAGTTGAAACCGCTTGTCTCGTCGGTGATGGTTGTTCCTCCTGGCAGAGCAGCCTTGAAAGTCTCTATGTCGAATTCGCCATCAGTCTGAAAGCACTGAGGGAAGTACTTCTTCAGCACCTCCAGTTCTTTTTGTCCCGCTGCTGCATTAGCGTTGTGATTCATTATATCTTTTATCATATTCAAGTCTTCTTATCGTTAATCGTTTACTGCCTCCAGACGCACAAGGTCGTTCACCTCCATATTTAGAAGCTTGGCGATCAGCAGCAAGGTCTCTAATGAGGGCTGGCTGGCATTGGTACACCACTTGCTAACCGTAGCAGGATCCTTGCCCAGCTGCTCCGCTAACCATTTGTTGGTCTTGTCCTTGTCAGCCAATGCGGCTTTGATTCTGTTCAACTTTCTGTCCATTGTGACTCATCTTTAATAAATAACATGATGCAAATATAGTCGATTCTTTCGAGAAATGTGAACAATTCGCAATAAAAATGAGGTCGAGAGTGTGTTTTTTAGTGTAGACAAGCAAGTATTCAACATAAATCAAGAAAAAAATAATCACGTTAAATCCTATACAATTTGTACTCATGTAGAATACACATTGCCATATTTCTACCGTTTAGAGCGTAGAGTATTAATAGTCAACTAAAACAAATTCTTGAAATGAAAGGGATTGGGGGTAATATTCCATGCAACAATTTAGAATAGAAACAATCGTAGAAACGGAACTCGAAACACGATTAGTAGAAAAGGAGAAGCTATTTCTTTTGGAATCAGCAACGTAAGTCTAAACCTGAGTCCGAGATTTGGAATAAAGCCAAATTGTACTATAGTTGCAAAAAACGCATCAAAAGAAGTAGACATCTTAGATTATTTTTGTATTTTTGCCATGTAGTCAGGTTTTGTTCATCTTTAGTGTAACACTAAGACAAGCGAAATGTCTGGCATGAGCATATCATGGACTGGCTTTTGTTGTCCAGATACTTATAGAACTGTCCATTTATGGTGTATTGTACTAAAAAAATTTAATAACTAACGATTATCTCAATGAAAAAATTATTTCGCTATTTGATGTTGTTTGTCTTTTTGTGGGGAATCACCTCCCAAATAGAGGCGAAGGATAAGCATTTTATTATACAGGGTATTGAATATCGCCTTTCCAAAATTGTCGATAACCTATATTGTTCCGTGGATAATTTGCATCCGAAACAGATGAAAGATTCTACCAGTTTGGTAATACCTGCTTATGTATCTTATAAAGGTAAGAGTTATCCTGTAACTTTTTGTTCTCTTGGATTAAATGAGAGTGAAGAGAAGGTTGTAAAGAATATTCGTTACCTTACGATACCTAAAACATTACGTATTGGCGACCATAGTTTTACCAAATATACGTCTTTAGTATCCGTTGATTTCGAAGATGGAGTAGAAGAAATTGGAAATTTCGCCTTTTATCAATTACCAAACCTGGAATATATTAATTTACCTGAATCAATAAAGAAAATAGGAACCGCTGCATTTTCATACTGTGATAAACTAAACAAGATATATTTGTTTAATGAGAACATGAAAATAGGAAATGGCGCTTTCTCCAACTGCAAATCTCTTACTTATGCGTATGTTAATGTACATGGAGTGACCATGAAACAAATCTTTGGGGACTATAAGGATAACTATCTTGACACTCTGGATTTGGGTCATAGAACCGTGATAGAAAAAAACATGGTGCGTGGTTGCAAAAGACTTCGAAAAGTCCGTTTCGAGGGCACTAAACGAATAGAGGATGGTGCCTTTAGTGGATGTATGTCACTTCTTTCTATCGAACTGCCAAAACAATTGGAATATATAGGTAATTATGCTTTCGATAATTGCCATAGTCTGTCAAAGATTGTTATTCCATCTAAAGTGACCTATATAGGAGAAATGGCTTTCGCATTTTGTTATAACCTAACTGAAATTTATGGACTCACTTCCAAAATTACAATTCATAACGGGGTGTTTGACAGCCGAGGTAATACGCCATTTAGTTCTGCATTTTATACATTAAAAGCCAACAACTTTGAGTATGGTGGGCTCTTTAAGACATTTAGCGAATATGCCAAACCCTTAATAGAGGAAGATATAAAGAATTGGCAGAAGAAATTAGAATTTGAGAAACAGTCAGAGTGGAAGCAACGCGTAACCGCCGTCAATCAGAATCTAAAGGTAAAGGAACTGACAAAAGAGTATAAGTCAAAATACCTCAACACCAACAAACGTGTGGACTTGAGATATGTTCTTGCTGCCTATGACCCTGAAAATGAAACTTTTCCTGTGTATATCAAAAATGTAGATACGTTATTCATTAAAATCCCTATTGCGCAAGCTCCGACTTTTAAGGAAAAATGGAAAAATGATGTTGAAATAACACCGAACTACGATATTGTTAACGATAGAGCCGCTATTGTTTCATTCTCATTCAAACTGGGCAACAATGTATATAAATCGCTTAACAACTATGTGCCTGACCAGAATTTGTCTGCAAATATAGATTTGCCAGAAATAATAGTTGACGTAGCTGACAATAAAGTACAAACGACACCGCAATCATTACAAAAAGCGAAAACTCAGCCTGTTGCTATAATAGACCGTACGATAGACAAAGACATACCTGTCTCTTCTGTAAACTCTTCGAATACGTTTGCCTTCATAATAGGCAATGAGAATTATCAGAATGTTGCGAGTGTTCCTTTCGCAGCCAACGATGCAAAGATCTTTTCTGAGTATTGTCATAAAACATTAGGTCTTCCGAAAGAAAACATAAAGGTTTATATTGATGCTACTTATGGTAAGATATTGGGTGCGTTGAGTACATTAAAACAGATTTCGCAAGCATACAAGGGTGATATAAATGTTATTTTTTACTATGCCGGTCATGGAGTGCCAAATGAAAAGAACAATGAAGCCTATCTGCTGCCAGCAGATGCTACACCATCTATGTTGGAGGCATGTTTACCACTAAGTGGTCTGTATTCTTCAATCGGAAGCATCGATGCCAAGCAAGCCATAGTCTTTATGGATGCCTGTTTCAGTGGTAGCCGAAGAGAAAACGGTATGATTGTTTCTGCACGAGGTGTAGCTATCAAGCCAAAGAAAGACATAGAGACTGGTAATGTAGTAGTCTTTTCTGCTGCAGATGGGAGCGAAACAGCTTATCCATATAAAGAGAAAGGACATGGCTTGTTTACGTATTTCCTGCTTAAAAAGTTAAAGGAGTCACGTGGGAATGTAACTCTTGGCGATTTGGCAGATTACGTTAAGACCAATGTGTCGCAAAAGTCAATAGTTGTGAATAACAAATCACAGACTCCTACCATTTCATCATCTGCCCAAATGCAGGATGTATGGCGCACGATGAAACTGTTTAGAAAATAAAATATGATTATCCGTTATGCAGGTTGTGTCCTCTTTCTGGATATATCATATATAATATAAGGTGAAAAAATCAAATCAATAATTGAGCCCCTTAAAAAGGGGTTCAATTATAACAAACAAGTCGGAACATGTCTGACAATTGTCATTTCTCAGAAGCGTTGTCTTCTTAAACCATTCATCCACATGCGGATGAATATACAATACCGTGTTCACATTCATGAGAAATGATGGCATGGTGTTCCACACCTCCGTCTACCCCGCCCCACCAACGAGTCTTGCCACAGTCGCAGCCAGGTTGTAACGGGCCACCTCGGGCTGCATCAGCACGGCGAGCGGTCGGTGGTCGGTATCGTTGATGCCCGCCACCAGGTCAAACGCTGTCGAGAGCTGCCCCTCGGCATCGTCGACTGCGCCCGACAGCAGCCACGCCTTCACTCCCTCGCGGCGGCAGCGCGCCAGCACCCCACAGGGAACCTTGCCCATAAGTGTCTGAGCGTCAGACCTGCCCTCGCCCGTGATTACGAGGTCGGCATCACGGATGGCGTCGTCGAAATGGGCAAGCTCCAGCATAATGTCTATGCCCGAGCGGAGGCCGGCGTTGAGGTATGCCATGAGCGCATAGCCCAGTCCTCCCGCCGCACCAGCCCCCGGGTGGAGGGCGAGTAGTGGCGTGGCAAGTCCGGCACGCTCTGTGGCGCGGGCAAAGTCGCGCAGACGAGCGTCGAGAGCCCTGACCTGCTCGGGCGAAGCACCCTTCTGCGGGGCAAAGATGCAGGCGGCACCCCGCTCGCCATACAGCGGATTGTCTACATCGCAAGCCACGGTGACTCTACACCGTGACGCCAGGCGCCGACAGTCGCCCAGGGCCTCTATCATGCCCCTGCCGCCGTCGCAGGTGGCGCTTCCGCCGATACCCATCACTATCTCGTTGCAGCCTCGGCTTACGGCGTCGGCCATCATCTCGCCCACGCCATAGGTGGTGGCACGCATCACATCGCGCCGCCCTACGGGCACGAGCGTCAGTCCACTTGCCGCCGCCATCTCCATATAGGCGGTACGACCATCCATAGACACTGCATATTCGGCGGTGACAGGCTCCATCAGGGGGCCATGCACCTCGACGGTAACAGGGTGTGAGGGCAGCAGCCGGCATACACACTCGACCAGCCCTTCGCCTCCATCGCTCAGCGGCAGCTGAACTACTGCGGCGTGGGGCAGGACTCTGCCTATGCCTTGGGCACACGCCTCGCATGCCTCCCGGGCAGAGAGACTGCCCTTGAATGAGTCGAAGGCTGCGACAACCTTGCGTACCGTAGCCCTGTACATGGTGTTTTCCGGTCCCTGCATAGTCGGCATCATGGGAGATAGAGTCTGTTCTCCTGTCGCTCGCGGCAGAGCGGTTCGAGATGGGCTGCCAGCATGGCGAGACGCTGTCCGATGCCTCGGGCATGGACGGGGCACACCTGCACGCAACGCATACAACTGATGCAGAGGGCTGGGTCGGTGGTCTGGGGATGGCCTGGCGCGATGGCTCTGGTGGGGCACTGGGCAGCACATGCTCCGCAGCCCTGACAGCGGTCATCGGCTTCGGGCACGGCACATGGGCTGTACTCGCGGTAAGGACGGTGACCCGGCAGAGTGAACTCGGGGATGGGCGCCGACAGGGCTGCGCGGGCAAGGATGGCGGCACCAAACTCACCAAGCTGCGCGGCGTCGCTCGCATCGGGGCGTCCGGCGGCAAACTGCCGGCACACGCTGTGCTCGGCGATGGCTGTCACGGCTGCCATCACCCGGAAACCCGCTGCGGTGGCTATGTCCTGCATCTCTACGAGGGCGTCGTCGTAGGCGCGGTTGCCATAGACGGCGACTATCACGCACCGGGCGCCATGGGCGCTGACGCGTTTCAGCCGCTCTACAGCCAGCATCGGCACGCGTCCGGCAAAGACAGGCATGGAGATGACGACCAGGTCGTCAGCAGCAATGTCGGGATAAGCGATGTCGTCCTCCCACGAGCAGAGTTCGGTGGCGGTGTCCGTGGTGCCGATGCCCGCACACAGCAACTCGCTCACGCGTCGCGTGCCGCCAGTGGGACTGAATGTGATTTGATGTATAGTCATAGGTAAGTGTTATTTATAATCTGTCTCATTCATGAGATTGAGCTAAATATATATCCTTTCTGCCAGCAATGCAGAAAGGATTTTTTACTATTATGGTTTACCACAATGCCACTTTGCCTGCATCGCCCAGTTCAATGGTTGCGGTCACGACTCCAAGAGTCTTGATGTGGTTGTCTATCGCAGCATCCAATGTAGTTAGATTCATTTGTGCCATACATTATTCCATTATGCACAAAGATAGCCATTACGTTTCACAAATGCGAAACAATTGGCGTCTAAATGTATCTCCCGGCTCACTTTTAACATTTTGAGAGCAACCAACTGCCCATAAAAGACTTACAAGGTTCATGATGGTGGAGTCTTTTGGCTCCCGATGATTGCTGAAACGAAGCTTAACAATTGTGGACTATATAAATTTACTAAACACACAAAGGACAAAGATAAAAGAATTACTAATTGTTTTTAGAGACTAACCTAATTTCAAAATAATATATTTCCCTTTTTCTCGTTAGTCTATAGTAATCATAACAATTATAGCTGTAAAGAACATAACCACAATTAAGTCTTCACATGAAAATGGACAAGGATTTCAAGCCTATAAACAACATATATCTGAATCAGGCCTTTGATGGCGAGGTATATGAAAAAACGCTCTTGGAATGTCAACAGATAGCAGAGGCATATGCTTGTGCTGAGAATGCCATTGTCTCCATGGGCAATAACATCAAAAATTGTAGCTATTGTTATTTCGGAGGGCTGGCTGATATACTTGGCTTGAAACAAGAGGAACGTCAACCGATAATACACTCCCTATATGAGGAGTTTATCTTTGGCAGGGCAGACGCTGAAGACTTGGCTCATCGCCATGCCCACGAATTGATATTTCTTCATGACACCCAAACGCTATTGCAACAAGAACGCAGAAATTACTATTTGAGCGACTATCTTCGCATTCGCGATGCACAAGGCGAATGGAGATGGGTGGAGCATCGTATGTTCCCATTGGCGAGTTTAGCAGATGGTAGCTATTGGCTCTGCATGTGCGTCTATACCATGTGTAGGGACACGGCAAGAATACCAAAAATCGTCAATACTCGTACCGGAAATGTACGAATACTGACGAATGAAAATTATACTTGTCTGCTGACAAACCGAGAACGAGAGGTCTTGCAACTGATAGCTGACGGTTTGTTGAGCAAGGAGATTGCCGAGCGACTTTCCATTAGCATAAACACAGTGAACCGCCATCGTCAGAACATCTTGCAGAAACTGCAAGTAGATAATACCATTGAGGCCTGCAAGACTGGCAGAATCATGGGGCTGCTCAATATTACCTAATCTCCCATTCTGAAATCTGAAACGTTGCTGGTCGATACCGACAACTCAGAGAACTCGCTGACACATTCTCCCTTTTGCGGTGCAAGAGAACTGAAACCGACCAGAAGATCCTTCGGATAATTGTTCTTGTATAGTCTTACCATCTGCCACTCCTTGCCATCAAGCGAATAGTAGCTCGCAATGGTGTGGGTGTCAGAGGAAATCTTGTAATAGATGAAATCCTGCTTTATGACCTCATGGTTGTTATCATCGGAAGTTCCAACTGTGCGAACCGTCACTACACGATGCTTACCCCGCTCATCCTGCTCGAAACAGAACTTCTGCCATAGGGTATCATTAGCCAGTACTATAAGGTTACCTTGATTATATAGTCCATCTTTGGTAAAGCCAGGCTTGATGCGAGCCGAGAAAGTGAAAGGTTTGGTATTGTCTATCTCCGCAAACAGCACCTTGGCTGTAGTTGCAGTGAGTTTGCCACCATTGGGGTCGATGAAAAGGTCTGTGCCTTCTGGGGCAGTAAAGCGGATAACCCCTTCCTTCTCGCTCACCTGTTTGTCTGCATCGTTAATCATCTTGGTAAAATGAATGCCTCCAAGCATGAGGTCGCAATCCTGTACCTCAAAAGCTGGTTTGTAACTTGTTTCTGCCATTTCCTCTTCCTTTGTCTGTTGACATGCCATAAGCGTAACTGCTAACAAGGCAAGAACTATTGTTTTTTTTCTCTTCATACTGAATGTTTTTTATTGTTATACTTTTGTGGGTACAAAAATAATCAGCGTACGGAAAATGCACAATAGTCATTTCTAACCATTTTTACAGTCAAACGTGACCGCTGACATATAATATAAGGTACAAAGTTCTTAGACAAACGTTGCCAAGGTCACAACTATAATTAACCATAAAAAGCAAATGGTTTTGGGCAATCCGAAGTATAGGTTGCATCATTGTTTTTGAATAGAGTCTCTTGACACGTAAACTAATGCCATAATACAATAGGCTGGGGGCTTGACCAATCATACTCTCCAAGGAGAGAAAGATTCATAAACTGTTCATTCTAAGCTATTCCGAGATTACCGACAAATTATCTGGGCAGTGCTTGGGACAGTGTATATGCCGGCGGTAGGCTGAGGGGCAGGTGCCACGATAATGAAATAATCGGAGACTTGGTACGGGACTTCGGGAAATAATTGCTAAATTTGTACGTGATAATATAAAAGCCTATGCGCAAGGCATATAAAGCAGACGGTAGCCCCGTGCTTTATATCGCCACGGCACAGTCTATGTACAATAACAAACAACCAATTGACAAATCATTATGAAAAAATCGCTTATCCTATCGGCAGCGCTCTGCCTCGCGTCACTCTTCGCTTCGGCGGAGAACACCCCCACCCCACGTCGACAACTTGCTCCGAAACCACCAATGGGATGGATGACATGGAACCTCTTCCAAGGCAATATCAACGAACAGCTCATACGCGAAACCGCTGACGCCATGGTTGAAGGCGGGTTCCGCGACGCCGGCTACGAATATATCTTCATTGACGACCTCTGGCAGGGCGGACGCGACCGCGAGAACAACATCATACCCGACCCGGAGAAGTTTCCGTCGGGCATAAAGGCACTCGCCGACTATATACACTCCAAAGGACTGAAGCTCGGCATCTACTCGGATGCGGCACAGCTCACCTGCGGCGGATGGACGGCGAGTCTGGGTTTTGAGGAGCAGGACGCACGCACCTTCGCCTCATGGGGCATCGACTATCTGAAGTACGACTACTGCAACGCTCCCGCCGACAGTGCCACCGCCCGACAGCGCTACCACACTATGGCTAACGCTCTGCAGAACTCGGGGCGCGACATCGTGCTCGGCATCTGCGAATGGGGTCAGCGCCAATGCGAAGAGTGGTGCGAAGAGGTGGGAGGACAGCTCTGGCGTACCTCGGGCGACGTGCGCGATATGTGGAAGGACATCGTGAAACAAGGCGGCATGGGTATTCTGGACATCATCGACATAACGGCGCCTCTGGCAAAACACGCCCGTCAGGGACAATGGCCCGACATGGATATGCTGGTGGTCGGCCTGTACGGAACGGGCGGCCCGTCGAGCGACCTCGGTGGCGTAGGCTGCACCACGACCGAATATCAGACGCAAATGAGCATGTGGTGTATGCTGTCGTCGGTGCTTGCCATGACCAACGACCTGCGCAAGGTGACCGACGATGACCGCCGCATACTGCTCAACAAGGAGATTATCGCCATCAACCAAGACGCGCTCGGCAAGGCTGCCGAACGCATTGTGAACCTGCCTGCGCAGCAGGTCTACATCAAACCGCTCGCCGACGGTTCGCACGCCGTGGCCATCCTCAACCCCTCGGACGAAGTCCAACGCATAAGCCTCAACTTTGCAAGCCTCGGGCTCAACGGCAAGTACACAGTGCGCGATGTATGGCAGCACCGAGACATAGCCCGGAAAGCCAAGAGCTGGAAAGGAAGTGTGGCTGCGCATGAGACAAAGGTGTTTGTGGTGAAGTAAGAAGACACCTAACCGACGAAAGCCGAATAACAGGAGCATCTGTCGGCAAGCGAAGAACGCTGCAGCCATGATGCTCCTGTCATCTTATAGCATGCAGACATCAACCGCGACAACCTCCCCTTTGCCTTCGGTGACCGTTGCACAGGAGGAATGCCGCAGCTATCGTCTGCTGACATCCCGAAAACAAGCCGTGTGGTCACCCGAGGCCAGTCACAATGACCTCGGGAAACCACACGGCTTGTCAATTAGACTCGCACGCAGTCGGGGTGTGGAGGAAGGGAAATCAGAGAGCAGCCACAACCTCTACCTCTACGAGCGCATTCTTGGGCAGCGTCTTGACAGCCACCGCCGAACGGGCTGGGTAAGGCTCGCTGAAGAAGGTGGCATAGACCTCGTTCATGGCGGCGAAGTTGGCCATATCAGAGAGGAACACCGTGGTCTTGACCACATGGCTCAGGTCGATGCCTGCCTCGGCAAGCACATGGGTAACATTGGTGAGCGACTGGCGGGTCTGCTCCTTGATGCCGCCCTCGGCAAATTCACCTGTGGCAGGATCGATGGGCAGCTGGCCCGACGCAAAAACGAAGCCACCGGCCACGATGGCCTGGCTGTAAGGCCCCACCGCTTTGGGGGCGAGTTCAGAATGGATTACTTTCATCATATTGTCTGTTAGTGTATATATTGTCCTTCGGGTTACAAAAATACTATTTTTCCACGACAACCAACTATATTTCCCTGTATTTCTACAGCTGCATGGCAGAAGCGGAAGCAGAGACTCTGGAGCCGTAAAGGATGCAGACAAGACAAGCAGCGGGTGTGTCATATCCTATGGATGACACACCCGCTGCCTCTATGTAGACTCTCTTATTACGGTTTCACCTCTCAGAGCTATCTCCTCTATCGGCTTGTCTGCATCGGCAAGATGCTCCAACAGCAGTCGGCACCCCTCCTGCGCCATCTTGGCGATAGGCTGTTCGACAGCCGTCAGCTGAGAATGTACCAGGGTGGCCAGGGTAGTACCCGACATGCAGCAGAGTGCCACATCGTCAGGGATGCGCAAGCCGTGCTTCTGTATGACGCTCTTGGCTCCCAAGACAGCGGTCTCCGTAAATCCGAAGACGGCGTCAAAAGGCACCCCCTTGGCCAGATACTGCTCCATCACCCAACTGCCCTCTTCGGCCGACAATGCCGGCAGCAGGACATCATGCGACTGGTACTCGACATGAAACTTCTCAAGCGCCTCACGATAACCTCTCAACCGTTCATAACTGTTGCGGATATAAGACGGACCGGGAATATGGATGATGTGCTTGTAACCCTTGCGCAGCAAAGCCTCAACCATGAAAAACGCCATGATATAATCGTCCATGCGCACCTGGGAAGCCCTGACCCTCTCCACGGTTCTGTCAAAAAACACGATGGGGATGCCTCGCTCTATCACCTTATTATATAGATCTACGTTGCGCTCCTTGTCACAGGCACTCATCAGGATGCCATCGACGCGCAGCTGCTCCATCATCAGGATATTCTCACGTTCCTGCTCGGGATTTTCATTGGAGATGGCAATCATCACCTTGTAGCCCTGTCTGCGCAGGATGGCCTGTGCCTCGTTGATAAAGGTCATATAAAACGTGGTGATGATTTCGGGGATGATGATGCCGATGTTGTGGGTACTCTGCTGCCTGAGATGTACTGCCAGTTCGTTGCGATGATACCCCATCCGCTCAGCGGTTGCCAAAATCTTCTGCAGGGTTTCGGCCTTCACATTGCCGGTATCTCCCGAGAGGGCACGGGAGACGGTGGACTTGGAGATGCCCAACACCCTTGCAATATCCATAATGGTGACGTATTTTGCCATATCTCTTTGGGTCTTTTGTCTATGCGCTTGTAAAGATACTTATTCTCCATGAGAGCAACAACAAAATGCGGATCTTTTTGGGAACGGTTGCAGAAAATGGGAACGGTTGCGAGAACGGTTGTGGGAAAAAAGATGCTTTTTTTCTTGAATTGCCTGCGAATTCACGCTACCTTTACAGCGTGATAAGGGAAGAGCAGGCTCTCTCTGAGAGTACTACTTCCCAACACTTAAGAATTAAAAACAACAATACACTACCCAAACCTAAAAAAGATGGAACAAGACAGTAAATGTCAAGCGAACTGTTCACAGATGAACGGCTCGCAGAAAAACAATGCAGAGGGGAAAGTTCCCTTCATCAGCAAGCTCGCCTATGGCATGGGCGACGTGGGCTGCAACTTCAGTTGGATGTTTGTAGGCAACTTCCTCATGATATTCTACACAGACGTGTTTGGAATCAGCATGAGCGCTGTAGCCACCCTGATGCTTATATCCCGATTCTGGGATGCTATCAACGACCCAATCATCGGCGCACTCACCGACAAGACCCATACTCGCTGGGGACGATTCCGCCCATGGCTGCTCTTCGGAGCCCCTATCACGGCACTGGTGCTGATACTCACTTTCTGGGCACACCCCGAATGGAGCCAGACCGCCAAGATCATCTACATGGCAGTGACCTACTGCATCCTGGTACTGGGCTATACCTGCGTCAACCTGCCTTATGGCACTCTCTGCGGAGCCATGACACAGAATATCGACGAGAGAGCCAAACTCAACACCAGCCGCTCGGTAAGCGCGATGATGGCCATCGGCGTAATCAACATCGTAACCGTGCCACTCATCAGCTGGTTTGGCGCCGGCGACACCAAATATGGCTATCTCGCCGTGGCTGTGCTCTATGGCATCATCTTCGCCGCCTGCCATCTGTTCTGTTTCCGCAAAACCAGAGAGGTGGTAGAGATACCTGTGGGTCAGAAGCTCCCGCTGAAGGTACAGCTCTGTGCCATGATGAAGAACAAGCCCTATCTGCTCGCTCTCTTAGGCCAGCTGCTCTTCGGTTTCATCCACTATGGCCGCAACGCCGACATGCTCTACTATTTCACTTATGTAGAAGGTTCGGCCACGCTCTTTTCCTTCTATTCGATGGCCATCATCGTGCCAAGCATCATCGGTGCAGCCTGCTTCCCCATGGTATTCAGAAAGACCGGCAACAAGGGTCTGGCTGCAGCCATCTTCGCCTTCCTCACCGGTGTCACGATGATCGCTCTGTACTTCTTCAGTCCCAACGGTAGCGCCATCATGTTCTACCTGTTCTCAGCATTGTCATGGTTCTTCTTCTCTGGATTCAACACAGCCATCTATGCCATCATCCCAGACTGCGTGGAATATGGCGAGTGGAAAACGGGCATCAGAAACGATGGATTCCAGTATGCCTTCATCTCTCTGGGCAACAAGATAGGCATGGCGCTCGGCACATCGCTTCTCGCCATTGCCCTGGGCAGTGCAGGATATGTAAGCAACGCTGTGCAGAACCCGGAAGTGCTGAGCATCATGCACCACGCCTTCAGCACCATACCAGGAGTGTTATGGATCATCACCGCAGGGTGTCTCTGTCTATACAGACTCAACAAGAAACAATACAACCAGATCATGACAGAACTGGAAAACAAAAAGAAATAAAACTCCATCGGTCATCAGGCCGATGGGTGGGACAAGACAAACGGAAATTGCCCAACACACTAACATTAACGATAACAACTATAAAAAACAATACAACTATGAGACAAGCAATATTGGTAGAACCCAAGCGTATCGAGTTTAAGGAAATAGCAGAACCCAAGGCAGCTGACCTGACAGCCCATCAGGTGCTCGTCAACATCAAGCGCATCGGCATCTGCGGCAGTGAGATACACTCTTACCACGGTCTCCACCCCGCCACATTCTATCCAGTGGTACAGGGACATGAGTACTCGGGAGTGGTAGTGGCTGTAGGCAGCGAGGTAACCGTATGCAGCCCCGGTGACCACATCACCGCCCGCCCACAGCTGGTCTGCGGCAAGTGCAACCCCTGTAAACGCGGACAGTATAATGTCTGCGAACATCTGCGTGTACAGGCATTCCAGGCTGACGGTGCAGCCCAGGACCTCTTCGTCGTAGACGATGACCGCGTAGCCAAGTTGCCCGAAGGGATGAGCCTCGACTATGGAGCCATGATAGAACCTGCCGCCGTAGGCGCCCATGCCAGCAACCGCACCGAGGTAAAAGGCAAGAATGTAGTGGTGAGCGGTGCTGGAACCATCGGCAACCTCATCGCCCAGTTCTGTATCGCCCGTGGCGCCAAGAACGTACTGATCACCGACGTGAGCGACCTGCGTCTGGCCAAAGCCCGCGAGTGTGGCATCGAGCATACGCTCAACATCACCAAGAACCCCCTCAAGGCAGCTGCCCAAGAACTCTTTGGCGAAGAAGGCTATCAGGTAGGCTTTGAAGTGGCTGGCGTAGAGGTTTCTATCCGCTCGCTGATGGAGACCATCGAGAAGGGCAGCGACATCGTGGTCGTGGCTGTCTTTGCCAAAGATCCTGCCCTTAGCATGTTTCACCTGGGCGAGCACGAACTGCGCCTGATCGGATCGATGATGTACCGCCACGAGGATTATCTCACCGCCATCGACTATGTGAGCAAAGGCATCGTCAACCTCAAGCCTCTCATAAGCAACCGCTTCGCCTTTGAGGAATATGATGACGCATACAGATTCATCGACAGCCATCGCGAGACGAGTATGAAGGTTATCATCGACTTAGACCAGAAACCACAAGAGAAGAAATAGCAGACAGGCAAGAAGAGACAGTCTGCACACCATTGGCAGATACAGAGAAAGGATGTACTGACGTGTGCAGACTGTCCAAAAAGATTGGACCGTAGCAATGGGCACCACCAGAAAGATGCCCACGCAACGGAAGACAGACAATATATCCAGCAATCTAAAACTAAAGACGACAATGGAAAAGAAGCAATCAATAATAGGCATCGGCGAAGCTCTCTTTGACATGCTGCCAAGTGGAAAGAAACTCGGTGGCGCTCCAGCCAACTTCGCCTATCATGTCTCTCAGTTTGGGTTCGACAGTTGGGCTGTCAGCGCAATGGGTGATGACGAGTTGGGCAAGGAACTGGAAAAGGGACTCGACGACCACCATCTCAACTATGAGATAGAAAAGATAGACTACCCAACCGGCACCGTACAGGTGACGCTCGACGCCAATGGAATACCCTGCTATGACATCAAGGAAGGAGCAGCCTGGGACAATATACCCTATACCCCCGCCCTGGACAGATTGGCCAAGAACTGCACCGCCGTCTGCTATGGCTCGCTGGCCCAGCGCAACGAGGTGTCACGCAATACCATCTACCGATTTCTCGACAATATGCCAGAAGAGAAAGAAACTCTCAAAATCTTTGACATCAATCTGCGTCAAGGATTCTATAACAAGGAGATTATCACCGAGAGCATCAAGCGATGCAATATCCTCAAGATCAACGACGAGGAACTGATCACCATAAGCCGCCTCTTCGGCTATCCGGGCATAGACCTGGAGAACAAATGCTGGCTTCTCCTGGGCAAATACAACTTGAAGATGCTCATCCTGACCTGTGGCGTAAATGGTAGCTACGTATTTACCCCAGGCGAGATATCATTTATCGAAACACCCAGAGTGGAAGTGGCTGACACCGTTGGCGCCGGCGATTCGTTCACAGGCGCATTTGTGGCAAGCATCCTGAGGGGCAAGAGCGTAAGGGAAGCCCACGAACTGGCGGTGAAGGTATCGGCATACGTCTGCACACAGCATGGTGCCATGCCTGTATTGCCCGAAGAATATACCAGATGACACCTCTTCAGCCCCATAGTGGCTGAAAGCGGCCGTGACATTGGGGCAGAATCAGCATGCGGACCGCTGGACTCGGACACACGCAGAGCAGGAAGCGTTATGAGCACTTGTTATGCCAACGACAACCGGGCTTCTGCATTTCCTGTTCGTCAACGGTTGTGATTAGTTAGGACATTAGTACTTTTGTACATCCAATAAAGATTATTCCGTTGTGAAAACTAATCGGACGGGGGCATTATTTACATTGCTCTCGTCCTTCTTTTTATAATTCAATCTCAGAAACAGAAAAACAGAATTGCTAAATATAATAAAAGATATACAGCCGCACCTATTCCACCCATTCCCTCTACCATCGCGCACTTCTGCTAAAGAAAAAAGTGGGGAGATGGGGATTGGGGGTCAATGTTTTTTTGTAACTTTGCAGCACATCCGTGGCTGCCCTGTGGCTTTGCGATGGTACATCAAGCCTACGATCTGGGCATCATCAGTCGCGAGCACTACGACTGGTGGTATGACGAGATGATCAAGAAAAATCCACGGGAAGAAGGATGGGGACAATACGACATCGCCGAAACCATAGGCAGGGAAAATCGTATCAAGTCTATCGCCGAAAAGAGTATACCGAGAACCCAATAACAATCAACTAACACATACAACTATGAAACATCTATTATGTACATTGCTGCTGACATTGACAGTATGCCTCTGCTCAGCCCAGACCGAACACATGAAGTTTAAGGGCATCCCTATGGAAGGAACCCTGCAGTCGTTTACCCTCAAACTCAAGGCCAAAGGATATGTGCCCTTAGGCACCGAAGACGGCGTATCGGTGCTGAAAGGCGAATTTGCCGGTTACAAGAATTGTCATATCTATGCCGTGGCCGACAAGAGTGGCATGATATGCCGTGTCTGCGTAGAGTTCCCCAAAATGGACAAGTGGAGTGACCTCGAAAGCTGCTACTCCAGCTACAAGGACATGCTCACCGAGAAATACGGCGAGCCCAAAGTATGTGTGGAGGAATTTCAAAACAAGTATGCAGATGACGACAACAGCCGCATGTACGAAGTTAAGTTTGACCGCTGCAAATACCACAGCACCTTTGCCTGCAAGAACGGAGATATAACCCTCGAGATAACCCATCAGAAATTCGACTGCTTCGTGCAGCTCAGCTACTACGACAAAGCCAACCAGGACAAGCTGAGACAAAACATTATGGAGGATTTGTAAAGTCAAGGAGGCTAAAAACAAAAAACTCCCACCGAAGCGGGAGTATAGGTTTTACCCTTCGGCATTACTGCCTTATTGTGATAAGATGTAGGAATCTTATTCTCTGCTGCAAATATATAACAAATAATTTGTACAAACAAACAATTTTCTGTATTTTTACCGAAAATAACTAAGAAAACATCATCATAACTCATTATGGCACGAATTCTTGGCATAGACACCGGCACCAACAGCCTCGGCTGGGCCATCGTAGATAAGGACGAGAAGGGCTATCATCTGAAAGACCGCGGTGTAAACATCTTCCAGGAAGGTGTAAAGATTGACAAAGGTATAGAGTCATCAAAAGCCTCAGAACGCACGCTGCACAAGAGTACCCGCGTACGCTATTACCGCATCAAGCTGCGCAAAATAAACCTGCTGCACATTCTGAGTGACAATCATCTCTGCCCTCCACTCTCACATGAAGAACTGAGAGACTGGCGCCTCAAAAAGATATATCCCAAAACCGAGCTCTTCATGCAATGGCAAAGCACCGATGACGCAGCTGGAAAGAATCCCTATGCATGCAGACACAGATGTCTGCACGAAGTGCTGGATATGGACAAGCTGACAGACCGCTACGAACTTGGTCGCGCCTTCTACCACATCATCCAACGCAGAGGTTTTCTGAGCAACCGCAAAGAACAGGACTCTGATGACAGTGGCAAGGTAAAGGAAGGCATCAGTGACCTTACCAAAGAGATGGAAAAAGCCGGCTGCGAATATCTCGGCGACTACTTCTATACATTATATAATAATAAGGAGAAGATACGCAATCATTATACTGCCCGTATAGAGCATTACCATGCCGAGTTTAAGGCTATCTGTGAGAAGCAGAGGCTCCCTGAAGACCTCGCGCAGCAGATAGAAAAAGCCATATTCAACCAGCGGCCGCTGAAATCTCAGAAGAAGCAGGTAGGCAAATGTGTCTTTGAAAAGAACAAGGCTAAATGTCCGGTGTCTCATCCTAAATATGAAGAATTCAGGATGCTGGCGTTTATCAACAATATCAAGATAAAGACACCCGAAGACGCAACGCTGCGCCCACTCAATGCGGAAGAACGGGAAAACATCATGCCCCTGTTCTACAGGAAGTCAAAAGCGAATTTCGACTTTGAGGATATCGCCAAGAAACTTGCCCCCAAGAAGATGTATGGCTGCATCAAGAAAAGCAAAGATGCCGAAATGCCATATTTGTTCAATTACGATATGGACACCTCGGTTTCCGGCTGTCCCGTAACTGCCAGCCTAAAAGACATATTCGGTGATGATTGGGAAAATGGCATCCGCGAGGTATATACATTGGGCGAAGGCAAGAGCGGAAGCCAGATAATAAATGACGTATGGCATGCCCTGTTTTTCTATTCAGACACCGACAAGCTGAAAGAGTTTGCCCAAAAGCGGCTGCAGCTCGATGAAGAGGATGCAAAGAAGTTCAGCACCATCAAGATACCGTCTGCCTATGCCTCGCTCAGTCTGAAAGCCATCCTCAAGATTCTTCCTTTCCTGCGTAGAGGTCTGCTCTATTCGCATGCCGTATTCCTGGCGAATATGGGGAAGGTCGTGCCTCAGTATATATGGGAATTGCCGGAAACCAGAGAAGGTGCAATAGAAAATGTCATCAATGAGATAAATAGATATGACGCCCACACAGACTCACGAACGCTGGAGGTCTGCATCAAAGACTATCTGAAGCAGCAGTATAATGCGACGGATGACGCGCTGAAGGAACTGTATCATCCCTCGATGACCGAAACCTACGCACGGGTCATGCCCAACGAACTGGGCGAATACCGCTTGGGCTCTCCTCGTCTGGACAGCGTACGCAACCCTATGGCTATGCGCTCGATGTTCAGACTGCGCAAACTGATAAACCGCCTTCTGGCGGAAGGGAAAATAGATGCCGACACCACTATACATATCGAGTTTGCGCGCGAACTGAACGATGCCAACAAGCGGGCTGCCCTGCACGACTACCAACGCGAGAACCAAAATGAGAAGGATAAGGCACGCAAAGCCATCATCGACCTGTACAAAGAGGAAACGGGATTAGAAATCGTGCCGAATGATAAAGACATACTGAAATATATGCTGTGGGAAGAGCAAGATCACATTTGTCTCTATACCGGAGACAACATCTCGATAGCCAGCTTCATCGGCGCCAATCCCAAGTATGACATCGAGCACACCATACCACGCAGTGTGGGCGGAGACAGCACGCGTATGAATCTGACTCTCTGTGACTGCAGATTCAATCGCGAGACCAAGAAGACCAAGTTGCCTTCAGAATTGCCCAATCACGAAGAAATCCTCTCCCGAATATCCGGATGGAAAAGGGAATATGAAGAGCTGGAGACCAAAATACGCAAGAACAAACACGCCACCAAGGGTTGCAGCACCAAAGAACAGAGAGACAAGATGATACGCAAGCGCCGCCTACGGGAGATGCAACGCGACTACTGGAAAGGCAAGTATATGAGGTTTACCATGAAGGAAGTTCCCGAAGGCTTCAGCCGCAGACAAGGAGCAGACATCAGCATCATTTCCAAATATGCACGCCTGTATCTGCAGTCATTGTTCCATCATGTGTATACCGTCAAGGGCATAGCCACATCAGACTTCCGAAAGATTTGGGGTATACAGGAAATCTATGACAAGAAAGAGCGTGTGAATCATGTACACCACTGCATCGATGCCATCGTCATCGCCTGCATAGGAAGGGATGAATACAACAAGTTAGGAGCCTACTATCACGATGAGGAAAACTCGGAATGGTTTGGCGCGTCAAAAGCTCATTTCGACATGCCTTGGCCGACATTTGTCACGGATATGAAAACTATCCAGGATGAATTGCTGGTCTATCATTATACTCCCGACAATATGCACAAGCAAGGGCGTAGGCGCATACTCATCAATGGCAAGAAAGTCATGAGTAAAGGAGATGCTGCCCGTGGCAGCCTGCATAATGATACATACTATGGAGCTATCGAACACGATGGAGAAATCAAGTATGTGAAACGCGTGGAGCTGGCATCGCTCAATGTGGCACAACTCAACGTTGATAGCTTTATAAAGAGCATTGTAGATGAAACTGTAAGGGAAATCATAAGAAAAGCCATAGCCGAGAAGGGAATAAAAGAGGCTATCGCCAGCCCGATATGGATGAATGAAGAGAAACGGATACCTATCAAGAAGGTAAGATGCTACATGCCCTCTGTAACATCACCTTTGCACATCCGACAGCATCGCGACCAGTCGGTCAAAGAGTATAAGAGAACCTTCCATGTAGCAAATGACAGAAACTATATGATGGCTATCTACAAGGGGAAAGACCAAAAGGGGAAAGAAAAGAGCGAGTTTGAGCTTGTCAATATGCTGGAAGCCGCACGATACTTCAAGACCAGTAATGACAAAGAGGCAGCCGACTACAATATAGTACCCGTCAAGAGCACAAACGGCTACCCATTGGCTTATACGCTGAAGATAGGAACCATGGTGCTGCTCTATGAAAACAATCCCTCTGAAATCTGGGAAGGAACAAAAGCTGAGATTAGTAGGAGATTGTATAAGGTGACGGGATTGTCAATTCTAAATGTTGGCTCTAATTCTTATGGCAGAATTACACTTACGTTCCATGAAGAGGCCCGTGCAAGCAAAGAGATTAAAACTGGGAATGGGGCTTATAAGCAAGGGGAAGAATTACGTCCTTCGATACTGATGCTGCATACCCAAATAAAAGCCCTTGTCCAAGGATACGACTTTGAAATCAATGAAGTTGGTGAAATCAAAAGATTAAAGTGATATGATAAAGCAAACATTATTCTTCTCCACTCCAGCAAGGCTCTCTCTGAAGAATTGCCAATTGGTAATCTCATGGAAAGATAGCGACGATGTGGTAACGCGTCCGATAGAAGACTTAGGATGTGTGATGTTGGAAAACCAGCAGATAAGCATCAGCCTACCATTGCTCAACGAGTTGGTGAAGAATAATGTTGCTGTAATCTTATGCGACAACAAGCAGATGCCAACAGCCATGCTGCAGCCTCTGGACGCAAACACCACCCAGGCAGAAAGCATCAAGAGCCAATTGGCAGTAAGCGACCCTATGAAGAAGCAGGTATGGAAACAGATTATAGAAGCAAAAATCAAAAACCAGTCGCTGTTATTAACCAAGTTGGGATTGAATGGAGCTGCTCTCAAGCCATTATATATGGCTGTAAGGAGTGGCGACACTGACAACCGTGAGGGAATTGCCGCAAAAGTATATTGGAATCTACTGTTTGGTGGAAACTTCAAGAGGGAGAGAGAAGGCCCCGTGCCCAACGCAATGCTCAATTATGGTTATTCCATCCTCAGAGCTGCTACTGCACGTGCGCTACTCGGCTCTGGCCTCTTACCCAATTTAGGCGTCTTCCATAAAAGCAGATACAATGCTTTTCCCCTGGCAGACGATGTCATGGAACCCTATCGCCCCTATGTCGATGAAATCGTCTATCAACTGTACCGTGACGGTCACCATGAGGTAAACAAGACAACTAAAGAACTAACACTGAGAGTCCTCAATTGTGATGTAAAGATAGGAAGCAAGACAAGGCCTCTACAAGTAGCTCTGACTTTTACGTCTGCATCGCTCATGAAATATTACTCATTAGAAGCGAAGAAACTGACATTGCCCGAGGTGACATGACAGAATACAGGCTAAATGCATACCATATCATGTGGATATTCGTTTTTTTCGACCTACCAGTCACGACGAAGAAGGAGATGAAGGCAGCCTCCCTATTTCGGAAGAACTTAGAAAAGGACGGCTTCGCCATGATGCAATTCTCTGTATACATCAGGCACTGCGCATCACGTGAGAGCATGGAAGTGCATATCAAAAGAATAAAATCTATGCTGCCTGAATCAGGGAAGGTAAGCATTCTGACTGTGACAGACCGACAATATGGAGACATCTACAACTTTTGGGGAGTTCCCAAGAGTACTAAACTAAGCAAAATCACAAAAAAAATCATCAGCGAACCTGTTCAGTTGGAGTTTTTTTAGTATTTTTGCGATAGAAACAAAGCCTACACGGCCATTTTTTATAATAAAAATATAAGTAACATATTAGTATATAGCTTATTAGTTATTATAGGTTGTGGTTTGATGTAGGAAACGGACGATATACAACACACTCATAGTAGATTTAGGAAGCATCACGTTGTGGTTTGATGTAGGAAACGGACGATATACAACAGCAGCGTCGGTGTTGAAAGACGTGGCAGAGTTGTGGTTTGATGTAGGAAACGGACGATATACAACAGACAGACAACGACAGGCGAAAAGACGAAGTTGTGGTTTGATGTAGGAAACGGACGATATACAACCAACATGGATGAATGGTCGCGGTGGACATAGTTGTGGTTTGATGTAGGAAACGAACGAGGAATTCCATGTGAATATCGGTTCTCAGCTATGTTGTGGTTTGATGTAGGAACAGACACCACGGGATGCCATTCTCCCCCAAGCGACTCCACCAGCGGATGGCAAAGCGGATGCGACGCCTCCTATATATATAATAATAAGGTATATATCCGCGCCCAATCCCGCCCCCTTTGTGCATGGCAGAAGAAAAAATGGGGATTGAGGGATTGGGGGTCAATGTTTTTTTGTAACTTTGTAGCGTCTCTGTGGCAGACCTGGGGCTTGACGGCGCAAGCAGTTATGGCTGTGGGATAGACACGGAGCGGAAAGAAATGTTATCAAGCGATATTTCTATTTATACTGATATAGTTATGACAAATTCTACAGAGAATCTCTATCAGCTTGACGGTAGAGTACCATTGGGCAAAGCAGTCCCATTCGGTCTTCAGCATGTACTGGCCATGTTTGTCAGCAACATTGCGCCTATCATGATTCTTGCCAGCGCCATAGGGCTGGACAAATCAGTCAGTGCGGTGCTCGTACAAAACTGTATGGTAATAGCGGGTATAGGTACGCTGGTGCAGCTCTACCCCGTATGGCGGATAGGTTCGCGACTGCCCATCGTGATGGGTATTTCCTTCACCTTCCTCTCGCTGGCCATCAGCATTGGCGCAGCCTATGGCATGGGCACCCTCATCGGAGCGGTGATTGTGGGCGGCGTGCTGGAAGGACTGCTGGGACTTTTCGCCAAATACTGGATAAAACTGATTCCGCATGTCGTGGCAGCCACTGTGGTGACAGCCATCGGATTCTCGCTGCTGCCGGTGGGAGCCAACTCCTTTGCCGGCGGACTGGGCGCAGCTGACTTCGGCAGCATAAACAACTGGATTGTGGGCAGCGTGACGCTGTTGGCCTGTCTGCTCTGCCAGGTGTTTGCCAAGGGATTCCTGCGGTCGCTGTCGGTACTCATGGGCCTCATCGCGGGCTATATCCTCGCCCTCTTCATGGGCATGATTGATTACAGCGGACTCAGCGATATATCGATTGTAGCGCTACCCAAGCTGCTGCCCTTTACGCCTGAGTTCAACATCGGCGCAATACTCTCGGTGACGGCGGTCTATCTGGTCTCGGCGACAGAGACGATAGGCGACACATCGGCACTCTGCAACAGCGCGCTCGGACGCGACCCCAAGCAGAAGGAGATGGGGTCTGCCATCTGCTGCGACGGTTTTGTGAGCAGTGTATCAGGACTCTTCGGCTGTACCCCCATCACCTCGTTCAGCCAGAACGTGGGTCTGGCTGCCATGTCGGGCGTAGTCAACCGCTTCACGATAGGCGTGGGTGCCGTGGTAATGATTGTGGGCGGCATATTCCCGGCTATAGGCTATGTGCTTACCACCATACCCCAGGCCGTACTTGGAGGCTGCACCATCATGATGTTTGGCAGCATCCTCTTTGCCGGTTTCGGCATGATGGCCCGCTCCGGATTCTCTCAGCGCAACATGATTATCGTGAGCCTCTCGCTGAGCGTGGGACTCGGTTTCACCCAGGCCACAGACATGTTCAACATCTTCCCTGAGATTGTGCGTACGGTATTTGCCGACAACTGTGTGGCTGTGGTATTCCTCCTGGCCGTGGTGCTCAATCTGATTCTGCCCAAGGAGAAGGAAGACGCTGCTGACAAGCAATAAGGATACAAGACACTCCATTACTGAAGAGACGACAGCCGACGATGGGCCCCACAGCGCCCTGCCGGTTGTCGTCTCTTCGGTTTCAGGGGTCGGCGTGTCTACCATAATCATGAAAAATCAAGCATTTTGCCATTCTTTCGTTGCATAAATCAAAAAAAACTCCTAATTTTGTATACTTTCTGCAATAAACGATAATAACTATGGACGACGACAAGACCAAAGAGGAAACAGACGATATACTGGACAACGACCAGCACTCCGACTATCGCCCCGCCGACCGTTTCGACGCTTCTGCCGTGCATCACCTTTCGGGAATGTACAAGAACTGGTTTCTGGATTACGCCAGCTACGTAATCCTGGAACGTGCCGTACCCCATATCGAGGACGGTCTGAAGCCTGTGCAGCGCCGCATACTGCACACCATGAAGCGCATGGACGACGGCAGATATAATAAGGTGGCCAACGTGGTGGGCGAGGCGATGAAGCTGCACCCCCACGGCGACGCGTCGATAAGCGACGCGCTGGTGCAACTGGGCCAGAAGGAGCTGCTCATCGACACCCAGGGCAACTGGGGCAACATACTGACCGGCGACCGTGCTGCTGCCGGACGATACATCGAAGCCCGACTTACCAAGTTTGCCCTCGACACGGTGTTCAATCCCAAGACCACCGACTGGCAACTGTCGTACGACGGCCGCAACAAGGAGCCTATCACGCTGCCCGTGAAGTATCCGCTGCTGCTGGCCCAGGGAGCCGAAGGTATAGCCGTGGGTCTGGCGTCCAAGATTCTGCCCCACAACTTTACCGAGATATGCCAGGCTGCCATAGCCTATCTGCGCGGCGAGAAGTTTGCCCTCTACCCCGACTTCCCCACCGGCGGTTCGATAGACGTATCCAAATATAACGACGGACTGAGAGGCGGAGTGGTCAAGGTGAGAGCCAAGATAGAGCAGGTAGACGGCAAGACGCTCGCCATACGCGACATCCCCTTCACCAAGACCACATCGACACTGATAGACAGCATCACCAAGGCTATAGAGAAAGGTAAAATCAAGATACGCCGCATCGACGACAATACCGCCGCCGAGGTGGAGATACTGATACACCTGGCGCCGGGCACAAGCCCCGACAAGACCATCGACGCGCTCTATGCCTTCACCGACTGCGAGACCAACATCTCGCCCAACTGCTGCGTAATCAAGGACAACAAACCCTGCTTCCTCACCATCAGCGACGTGCTGACCCACTCGGTCGAGCACACCAAAGACCTGCTGAGGATGGAGCTGGAGATACGCCGCAACGAGCTGCTCGAGCAGCTGTTCTTCATCTCGCTCGAGCGCATCTTCATCGAGGAACGCATGTACAAGGAGACCCGTTTCGAGCAGGCTCCCAACCAGGACGCCGTGGTGGAGTTCCTCGACGAGAAGTTTGCTCCATTCAAGAAGAAGCTGGTGCGCAGCATCACGCGCGACGACCTGCTGCGTCTGCTCGAAATCAAGATGCAGCGCATCCTGAAATACAGCAAGGACAAGGCCGACGAACTGCTGGCGCGTATCAAGAAAGAGCTCAAGGAGATAGAGCACGACCTGGCCCACATGACCGACGTGACCATCAACTGGTATGAGTATATCATCGAGAAATATGGCGCCGACCATCCACGCCACACTGAGATACGCAACTTTGACACCATCGAGGCCACCGAGGTAATCGAGGCCACCGAGAAACTCTACATCAACCGCAGCGACGGCTTCATGGGCACCGGACTCAAGAAAGACGAGTTTGTGTGCAACTGCTCCAAGATAGACGACATCATCATCTTCTACCGCGACGGCAAATACAAGATCGTCAAGGTGGCCGACAAGTTCTTCGTGGGCAAGAACGTAATCTGGGCGCAGGTGTTCAAGAAGAACGATGTGCGCACCATCTTCAACGTGGTCTATCGCGACGGCCGCAAGGGCATGTGCTTCATCAAGCGTTTCTTCGTCAACGGCTGTACCCGTGACCGCGAGTACGACCTGACCCAAGGCACCGAGGGTTCGCGCATCATGTACTTCACTGCCAACCCCAACGGCGAGGCCGAAGTGATAAAGATAACGCTCGAACCCGACTGTACAGCCAAGAAGAAGGCCAATATATTCCTCGAAAAGGATTTCTCCGAAATACTTATCAAGAACCGTACGGCACGAGGCAATATCCTCACCAAGAAGCCCGTTCACCGCATCTCGCTCAAGAGCCGCGGCCACTCCACCCTGGGCGGACGCAAAGTGTGGTACGACCCCTATGTGCGACGCATCAACTATGAAGAGCGGGGCAACTACCTCGGAGAGTTCAGCGACGACGACCGTATACTGGTCATCCTCAACGACTACAGCTACTACTTCACCGACTTCGACGCCAACAACCACTATGGCGAGGGCATCGTCGTCATCGAGAAGTGGAATCCCGAGAAGATATGGACCGCCGTGCTCTATGATGCCGACAACAACCGTCTGCTCTACATCAAGCGATTTGCGCTGGAATACTCGCGCAAGCCGCTCAACATCATGGGCGAAAACCCCAAGAGCAAGATGGTGCTGCTCACCGACACGCCCTATCCCCGTCTGAGGGTTACCTTCGAGGGCGTCGATGTCAAGCAGCCGCCGCTTGAGGTCGAGGCTGCCGACTTCGCCACCATCCGCTCGGTCAAGGCCCACGGCCGCCGACTCACCATCTACAAGGTCAAGACGGTAGAAGAGCTTGAGCCTACCCGCCAGCCTGAGCCCGAGCCCACTGCCAGTGACGCCGACGACAGCACCGACGACACCAACCTGGACCCCGATGCCGGCAAGAGCCAGCAGCAGGTCATCGACGAAATCACCGGCCAACTCAGCCTTTTCACCAATGACGACAATTAAGACCATCCTCCTGGCGCTCCTGGCAGTCGTGCCCTGCTCCTTCGCTTGGGCCCAGAGCGAGCGCATAGTCACCAATGCCCGCATGGTGGGCATTGGAGGCGCCGAGGTGCTCGACACCTATCTCTCCCCGCTCCATTACAGGGGCACCGAGCTGAGATACATCTCACACACCCTGCGCGAGAAGACCGACACCACGCGTCTCTTCCATGAAATCATCCACCAGGGCAGCCTCTCTCTTCTCGACAACAAGAGCGGCTACGGTGGCGAGATGGCAGGCAGCTACAATTTCCAGTACGGATGGCACTGGCATCTATGCGATTTCCATTTCAAGGGAAGCACCCTGCGACTCGATGTGGGTGGAAACATCGACGCCAACATAGGTTTCATCTACAACACCCGCAACTCCAACAATCCCGCACAGGCCAGAGCCTATCTCAACCTTACGCCCACAGCCGCCGCCACCTACACCCTGCACTGGCGCCATCCGCTGGCAGTGAGATACGAGGTGTGGCTGCCTGTCGCCGGCGTCATGTTCTCGCCCAACTACGGCCAGTCCTACTACGAGATATTCTCCAAGGGCAACTACGACCACAACGTGGTGCCCACCTGGGTAGGCAACGCGCCGTCGATGAGGCAGATGCTCACCGTCGACTACAACCTGTGGGGCACCACCCTGCGCGCCGGCTATCTGGGCGACTACCAGCAAGCCAGCGTCAACCACCTCAAGTCACACATCTACACCCATGCGTTTGTCATCGGTGTGGTGCGCAAGTTCAGCATCCAAAAGATTAAACAGCCATGACCCTTCCACGCCTTTCTCTCTTGTTCCGCCTATGCCTCGCATGTCTTGTCGCCATCAGCATGACCAGCTGCGTAGATGAAGACGAATACACCAACTCGCCGAGCGGCAACTTTGAAGCCCTATGGCGCATCATGGACGAGCACTACTGCTTCTTCAGTCAGAAGGGCGTAGACTGGAACGAGGTCTATCAGCGCTACTCGCGCCAGATAGACAACCACATGAGCGAGAACCAGCAGTTTGAAGTGCTCTGCAACATGCTCAGCGAACTGCGCGACGGCCATGTCAATCTCTACTCCACCTTCGACATCGGCCGCAACTGGAGTTGGCGCGAAGACTATCCCTCCAACTTCTCCGACACACTCTCCCGACGCTATCTCGGCACCGACTACCGCATCGCGTCGGGCATCAGCTACCGCATCCTCGACGACAACATAGGCTATATGCGCTGTTCCACCTTTGCCAACGGTTTCGGCGAAGGCAACCTCGACGACATCATGGCCTACCTGCTCACCTGCCGCGCCCTCATCATCGACATACGCAGCAACCCCGGTGGAATGATAAGCGCCGCCGAACAATTGGCTGCCCGCTTTACCGACGAAGACATCCTCGTGGGATATGTGCAGCACAAGACGGGCCGCGGCCACAACGACTTCTCTGCCATGAAGGAGCAGCGGCTGCGCCCGAGCCGCGGCATACGCTGGCACAAGCCGGTGGCAGTGCTCACCAACCGCACCGTCTTCAGCGCCGCCAACGAGTTTGTCAAGTACATGCGCTGCTGTCCACGCGTCATCACCGTGGGTGACCACACCGGTGGCGGAGGCGGCATGCCCTTCAGCAGCGAGCTGCCATGCGGATGGAGCGTGAGGTTCTCTGCCTGCCCCATCTACGACCGCAACCGCCAGAGCACCGAAGACGGCATAGCCCCCGACCATGTGGTGAGCATTACCGACAGCGACCTCCAGCGCGGCATCGACACCATCATCGAGGAAGCCCGTAAAAAATTGAATGACAGCAAATAAAAACTCACGCATCGTCACGTTTCTCATTTTTTTATCGTAACTTTGCACCGTTATTGCGCTTGTGGCGGAATTGGTAGACGCGCCAGACTTAGGATCTGGTGGCTCAGGTCGTGTAGGTTCGAGTCCTATCAGGCGCACCCGCTAATCCTAACTGCTTGAATATGAGCAGTTAGGATTTTTGCTTTTATAATTTTGGCAACGGATTGACAACGTATTTTGATGCTAATTTATTATGGTTACTAAAAGCAGAGTCGTTTTCACATTCATTCACACAGTTTTAAGGGATCTTATCAACACGATTGCTTGATAAGATATCTTGCCTTATAGGTAGGATTCATAAATAGAACTAAATAGCAAACTTATATACTTTTATTCGCTTTTTGTTGTCTTCGTCAAAGAAAAACGTTATTTTTTAATTATTAACATAAAGCTCTAAAGCAGCCAAAGGAGAATAAGAGAGGTTGGAACGTAAACAGTTGGGAATGAGTAGATTTGCACAAAGTTGCCAAATCGGCATAAAGCAAGCGAGTGAGGAATATTGAAGTAGTTCAGTTACTAAATCGTGAGCCACAGTTACCTATGCAAAGCAGGTAACAATGCGGAAAGGCAACTTTGTGCATCAACGGATTTTATTGCGCTGATTCTCAATGTTTTGCGTATCAAGGAACGCTTACAAAATGATTATATTTGCACACTCAAAATGTAAGCGTTATGAAAATCGAAAAATTCAAGGTGTTGCTCTACCTAAAAAAGAGCGGAATGGACAAGAATGGAAAAGCTCCCATCATGGGACGCATCACGGTGAACAGGACTATGGCGCAGTTCTCCTGCAAGTTGTCTTGCACTCCATCGCTTTGGAATCCTCGTGCCAGCCGATTGGAGGGCAAGAGCAAGGAAGCCGTGGAGACCAACAAGGACATCGAGCAGTTGTTGCTTTCCATCCAAAAGGCTTTCGATGTGCTTGTGGAAAAGAGAACGGACTTCGAGGCTAAGGATGTCAAGGAGGCCTTGCAGGGCAGCGTCAAGACACAGACCACCCTTCTCTCCTTCGTGGACGAGCATATCAGTGAACTCAGCACCCATGAGGGCATCGATATGTCGAAGAGCAGTGTCTGGACTTACAGAAAGATTCGCAAGAATCTCGCTGAGTTCATCGGGGAGAAGTATAGGTTGACTGATTTGGCTTTCGGACAGCTGACCGAGCCTTTCATCAGTGACTTTCACCATTACCTGCTTGACGAGAAAGGCTTTTCATCAGGAACCATCACCATCTATGTGTCGCTCTTCAAGAAGATGTGCCGCATCGCCTTTGAGCGAGGCTTGTGCAAGAACCTGCTGTTCGCCCATTATCGGGTTGGCACTCCAAAGGTTACGACACCCAAGGCTCTCAGCATGTCTGATTTCATAAAAATCCGTGATGCGGAACTGCCCGAAGACAAGCCGAGACTATCCGTTAGCCGTGACCTGTTTCTTTTCGCCTGCTATGCAGGAACAGCCTTCATAGACACCGTTTCCATCACGAAAGCCAATGTCAAGGTGTTGGAGGATGGCGACAAATGGCTCATCTATAACCGCAAGAAGACCGGAACACTTGCCAGGGTGAAACTCCTGCCCGAGGCGTTGGAGCTGATGGCGAAATACGAGGACGGGGCAAGAGATACCCTTTTCCCATTGCTGAGCACGAATCGTGTTCGTATCGATCTCATCACCATCTGCAAGTTGGCGGAAACGAGCAAGACCTATTCCTACCATTCGGGACGACACTCGTTCGCCAGCCTCATTACGCTGGAGGCTGGTGTGCCGATGGAGACCATCTGCAAGATGCTCGGTCACAAGGATGTGAAGATGACGCAGCGGTATGCGAGAGTAACCCAAAAGAAGCTGTTTGAGGACATGGACAAGTTCATCGCTGCAACCGAGAAGGACTTTATTCTCGCATTATGAACAAGGCTTTCAACTTTTCTTTTTACAGTTTCAACTACATTATTATATTATAAGGACAACAACTATGAGCAGAAGTACATTTTCAATTTTGCCTTACATCAACAGACAGAAGGTGAAGGCAGACGGAACAGCCAACATACTTTGCCGCATCACCGTTGACGGCAAAAGTGCAGCCATTTCCACAGGCATATCCTGTACCCCACAGGAGTGGAACGCCAAGAAGGGAGAGGTACGGAACGCAAGGGACAACGGACGATTGGCAAGTTTCCTTGCTGAGGTCAAGGATAAATACAACTCACTTCTTACCACCAACGGCATCATCACCGTGGAAATGCTGAAGGCTGTGTTGAAGGACAAGGACACGACAGGAAGGTTCTTGCTGAACTTTGGTGATACCATCGTGGAATGGTATCGAACCTCAAAAGCCAGACAAACCTTTCTGCACAAGCGGACATGGCAGAAGAACCTGAGAGCCTTTGTCCATTCGTTGGATAAGGACGACATCGCCTTTGAGGACATAGACGAGAATTTCGGGGAGGAATACAAGCTATTCCTGAAACGAGACCAGGGACGTATCGACAGCTACGTGAACCATTGCCTTCTCTGGCTGAACATGTTGATGTACAAGGCAGTGGACAGGAGCATTATCCGCTTCAATCCCATAGCCAAGATAGGGTATGAGAAGAAGGCAGCCCCGAAGATGACCCATATCAGCAAGGCAGACTTCATCAAGATGCTCTCTACCCCGATGGCTGACGAGCGAACGGAGCTTGCACGCAGATGTTTCATTTTTGCCTCGCTCACCTCCTTATCCTATATAGATGTAAAGAAACTGTACCCTCACCATATCAGTGAGAACTCCGAGGGTAGGAAGTTCATCCGCAAGGAAAGAGAGAAGACAGGCGTGGAGTTCTTCGTGCCACTCCATCCGATAGCCGAGAAGATTCTTTCGCTCTACAATACCACGGACGACAGCAAGCCTGTTTTTCCACTGGGTGAGAAGAAAGACATCTATCTTGATGTGCATACCCTTGGAATGGTGCTTGGCATAAGTAATAAGTTGGGATTCCACGCCAGCCGCCATACATTCGGAGTCTTGATGCTCAACGAGGACATTCCCATCGGCAGCATAGCCAAGATGATGGGACACGCAGACATTACAAGCACACAGGTCTATGCGCAGGTGACGGAGCAGAAGATTTCAAATGACATGGATAAGCTTATTGCCAAGCGAGAAAGGAACAGATTATCGAACGAAAAAACTATTGGAAAATGAACAGAGGAGTTATAACTATCAGCGAGAGCGGAACGGTATCCATGCCGACCGATACTGTATGGATGACCATGCAGGAGATTGCCGACATGTATAATGTATTCGGCTGCTATGTGCGCAAGGCTGTCAAGGCTATATTCAAGGATGGCATTCTGAAAGAGCAGGGTGTACGCCGTCATGTCAGGAAGAACGACCGCATCA